>Ga0180007_10000054_pt1 | contig 192342 bp, 150 predicted proteins | sample MM_PC_MetaG_FD_121122 | JGI IMG/M metagenome (GOLD analysis project Ga0180007, IMG submission 121122) | Groundwater microbial communities from the Aspo Hard Rock Laboratory (HRL) deep subsurface site, Sweden - MM_PC_MetaG | ecosystem: Environmental > Aquatic > Deep subsurface > Groundwater... | reverse complement strand
GATTGCATCAGATGAGGTCAACACCAATATCAAAACATTGGCTGATTATTAGAAATTATAAAGATTTTTTGAAGGATGACCAATGAGTCAGCAATGGAAAATATATACAAAAACCGGGGATAAAGGTGAAACCTCTCTTATTGGAGGAAAGCGTGTGCCGAAATTTGATCAGCGAATTGAAGCTTATGGCACCGTAGATGAGTTGAAGTCGTATATTGGATTAATCAGGGATCAAGATATTAGCACAGCATATAAAAATCTACTTATCGAAATCCAAGATCGTTTATTTACCATTGAATCATCATTAGCTACAGATCTTGAAAATCCTCCTGAAAGAAAACTCCCATCGATTCAAGAATCAGATATTAAATTACTTGAGGATGAAATTGATGCGATGAATGAAAAAATTCCTTCTTTGAATTCGTTTATTTTACCGGGCGGAAATTTAGTTTCATCACATTGTCAGGTTGCACGTACTATATGTCGTAGAGCAGAACGTTTGACCATTAAATTAGCGTCTGGTACTGAAATTCAGGAAATTAATATTAAATATTTAAATAGGCTTTCAGATTACCTTTTTGTTCTCGCGCGAAAATGCATCTACGATTTTGGCGGTGAAGAAACAAAATGGAAAGCCAGGATTTGAGTTCATCATCTCCTTATTCAAAAACTTTCAAAGATTCTAGATCGCTTTAAGAATCAAATCAAAGTCGATAATATGATCTTAATTGTTGACTTAATGTTTAATTATTAAAAAATTAGTAAAATATATCTTGATATATATCGAAAAAAAATTATTTTTGCAAAAAAGTAAACCTTAAATTTCTTTACTATGTATTGGACATTAGAATTAGCCTCAAAATTAGAGGATGCACCATGGCCTGCTACTAAGGAGGAGTTGATCGATTTTGGAATCAGATCAGGTGCCCCAATGGAAGTAATCGAGAATTTGAGAGAAATTGAAGATGAGGGCGAGATTTACGAAAGCATTGAAGACATCTGGCCCGATTATCCGACAAGAGAAGACTTTTTCTTTCATGAAGATGAATACTAACCCCAAATAGCATAATGCCATTGTTCAAGTTGAATGATGGCATTTTTGGTTAATCGATGTGTCTGGCAAAAAATGAAAAATTCACATTCCCGTATTTTCGGTGTTCACTAAAAAAAGGATGGTCGACAAAAGTTAAATTTCGCGAATGTTCCATAATTAAAAAACCACCTTCATTCAACAATTTATTTTCAAAAACCAGATCAGGGATATGAACTGATTCATCTAAATCATATGGTGGATCTGCAAAAATAAAATCATAAGTTTCAATAGCATTGTTGAGGTACTGAAATACGTTCGATTTAATACAATTCAGGTTTATAAAATTCAACTCCTGAGCTGTTTTGCGAATGAAATCAACACAATGACTGTTAATATCAACAGCTTTAACGGATAAAGTGCCTCGAGAAGCAAATTCAAAGGAAATGTTTCCGGTGCCGGCAAACAAATCCAATACTTTAACCTCTTCAAAATCAAGTCTGTTATTTAAGATATTAAATAAGCTTTCTTTTGCAAAATCAGTAGTTGGTCGAACAGGAAGATTTTTTGGTGGATATAGTTTCTTGCCTCTGTATTTTCCACTTATAATTCGCACGAGCTTGCATTTAAGAGGTTATAATAAAAGTTGGAAGGTACTTCATCCAATGCATAACTGTAAGTGAAAAAATCATTTCGTTCAATAAATTCAATATTGCGTATATACTTAAACAAAATTTCGTAATATTTTGAATTTTTATCTATCTCGCCAAGCATAATCAGGTCGATATTTTCAGGATTAAGTTTTTGTTGTTCCAAAACGTAAATCAGGAAATAAGCAAGATCTTCAGGGGTCTTGTATCTGAACGTATTAAAGAATACAAGTTTAGACCCTTCAATAATTAAGACATCCAAAAAGTTGGAACGTATATTAACAAAAACCTGATTATTTAAATCCTGATTTTTATACTTAATCAATAAGCCTTCAATCAATGTGCTCGAAAAATGATTGATTTTGTAATTGATAAATTTCGATTTGATCAACTCTTTAATGCATGTAGGAATTGCAAATACATTATATGCCTGGAGAGAATTCAATTTATCGAATAAGATCTCTTCGCCATGCTCTATTTTATGATTGAAATTTAGATAATGATGGGTAGCCGTTTCTTCAAATAATGGGAAAGGTATTAAGGAGGCCTTTGTTCCTTCAAATAACACATTAACGCGATTGAACCTTCTTTTAATAATATCTAAATTATTAAATAATTCACCCAAATCTTTTGCCAGAATTTCATAATTATCCATTTCTTGAATGGCATACGTTTCAAGTGCAATTATTTTACTTCGTTCATCGTCAACGATACAAAAAGAAAATCCATCCAGAGAGATCTGGATGGATAGTATGTAGTTTTTGTTAAAATCTGAATAGTCGTTGTTGGCCTTTGCCAGAGCCTTATCTATGTAAGTGTTTAATTTAATTATGTTTAAAGACATCTGACAGGAATTTGGTTAGAACTCCCAGTTACCATCAGTTGAAGCTTCAGTTAACGAACCAACTTTCAGACCCGGAAATCTTTCAAATTCTTTTTGTTTTTTGATTAAATTTTGTATCAGCTGTTGATCCATACCAATTAAAATCAGATTATAGTCAGCAGAAATTTCAAATACCGGAACTCTAACTTTATTTATTTCAATAACCGCTGCGGCTAAACTGAATTGTTTACCTTCAGAAAAAGGGATGTATTGAATACTTTCCGGGTCGAAGTTTTTTCTGTTCTTAAAGATTATTTCCCCAACACTGGTATATCCTGTTGTGTCGTTAATCGTTTTGGTGAATGTTGTATCATTTGGGTCTGGAATGATATTTACAACCGGAAGTTGGCCATTTTTGATAAAATCAATCAGGGTATCAAAAGTTGGGGCATATTGTTTATAAACACCTTTATAGGCTATTTGAGCCTCTCTAATTTCTTTTAAGAGATTGATTACAACTTTTTCCCTTGCGGCTTTTTCATTTTCAAACCTAACAGGTTCCATGATGCTATCAACAACCAAGTAACCTAGAACGATGATGACTACTGCTAAAAATACTTTGAGGATAATGCTTTTCATTTTCATAGGAATTTTAAGTACATGCAAATTTAAAATATTTTTTAAATAAATGAATTATTTATTACTATTTAAACTTTTTTTAAGTAATTAGAATTCAATATAGAGATTAAAGGTTTAGTGTTTCGAAATCCGGGATATCTTCAAGAAAAGAAAATGATTTGTTTTCAATGTCAATTTTACAACAAAAGTGTTCAAGTCCGTTAGAAACAAGTAAGTAAGCAACTTTTAAGGTCATGTTGTAGCGGGCAATTTGCTCAAATGTGTTTTGGTCAATTGTTATATGAGGAGATTTACATTCAACAATCATACATGGATTCCCTTTTCGTGTATATATTAAAATGTCGGTTCTTTTTTTTAGTTGGTTAAGAATTAATCCCTTTTCTACAACTATTAAACCTTTAGGGATGTTTTTATTTGTATTAAGATACTTTAAAAGATTTTGGCGCACCCATTCTTCCGGAGATAATACAACAAATTTTTTTCTGAATTCATCAAAAATTTCAGTTATGTCATTTGACTTTCTTAATCGAAATTCAAATTCGGGAAGGTTAAGTTTTTTCATTCGTGGTAATTCATGCTAATCTTACAAATATATTTAACTTATTTGGTTTCATCTTTCATTTCTTATCAAACATCTAATTATTGATAATTTCAATTAACTTTGTTTCATAGAGTAAATTTAGCTTTAAATAGCAGTTTTTTTGATTTAGAATATAGCTTAACATGAAATTTCAAATCCATGAAATAGCCATCTGTAAAAATCTCATAGTAAAAGAAATGATTATGTTATGGCGTATTCCCTGGTTGCCGACAGGCAGGCATCTGACCGATTTTAAAGAAAGTTAAAAATATACAGATGAAAACAAAAAAAGAAATTGTTGAGAATTGGCTTCCCCGATATACCGGCACAGCCATTGAGGAGTTTGGAGAATATATATTATTGACAAATTTTAGCAATTATGTTGAATTATTTGCCAAATGGAACAATGTTCCTATAAAAGGCGAACACAAAGCAATGCCAAGTGCCACGGCTGGCAATATAACCATCATTAAATTTGGAATGGGAAGTCCAAACGCAGCTACCATCATGGATTTGTTAAGCGCGGTAAAGCCAAAAGCATGTTTGTTTTTGGGCAAGTGTGGAGGTCTTAAAAAGAAAAATAATCTTGGTGACTTCATCCTGCCCATTGCAGCCATTAGAGGAGAAGGAACTTCTAACGATTATTTTCCAAAAGCAGTGCCTGCACTTCCGGCATTTAACCTGCAAAAGGCAATATCAACAACCATTCGTGATTTTAAACAGGATTATTGGACCGGAACCGTATATACAACTAACAGAAGGGTTTGGGAATCGGACGATAAGTTTAAGGAATATTTGATGAAGACGCGTTCGATGGCCATTGATATGGAAACCGCTACTATTTTTATTGTAGGGTTTGCTAATTCAATTCCAACCGGGGCATTGTTAATGGTTTCGGATCAGCCAATGATTTCGGAAGGAGTCAAAACCGAGAAAAGTGATAATATTGTAACAGAAAACTTTGTTGATGTTCACCTGAAAATTGGGATAGAATCGTTACGTCAATTGATTGAAAAGAGAGAAACTGTTAAACATCTGTATTTCGACTAAATTATGATGACTTATAACCAAATTCTTGCTGACCTTAAAAGTAAAAAATACTACCCCATCTATTTCTTATATGGGGAAGAATCGTACTTCATTGATGTAATCTCTGATTATATTGAAAACAGTGTTTTGGATGAAGGGCAAAAGGAGTTTGATCAAACCGTAGTTTATGGAAAGGATACTGATGTTCCAACAATCGTTAGTCATGCAAAGCGGTTTCCGATGCTCGGGCACAAGCATGTGGTAATTGTCAAAGAAGCTCAGGAAATTAAAAAAATTGATGACTTACTATCATATGTCAATCAGCCGCTTGAATCAACCATTTTGGTGTTTTGTTATAAATACGCCAAGCTTGATCAACGGAAGCAATTGGCAAAAAGTTTAAGTAAAATTGGTGTTGTTTTTGAATCAAAAAAGTTATTCGAGTATCAAATATCGGAATGGATCAATAAGCAATTGGGCATTCGTGGTTATTCGATCCAGTCCAAAGCGGCATTGCTGATGACAGAATTTTTAGGTACCGATTTGAGTAAAGTTTCAAACGAAATCGAGAAATTATGCATCAACCTGCCAAAGGGAACTGAAATTACACCAACCCATATCGAAGCTAATATTGGGATCAGCAAGGATTATAATGTTTTTGAATTGCAAAATGCCTTAGGAAAAAAAGATGTGGTAAGAGCAAATCAGATCATTAATTATTTTGCCGCTAATCAAAGAGACAATCCAATGGTAAAGGTTGTTGGCTTATTGTATGGATTTTTTGTTAAAACACTCATCTATCATCAGGTGAAAGGAAAGAATGAAGACACAATAGCTGGTGCATTATCGGTTCCAAAGTTTTTTCTGAAAGATTATAAAATTGCTTCCCAGAATTATAATACAAACAAACTCACTCGAATTATTTCAAGCTTACGCGAATACGATTTGAAAGCAAAAGGTGTGAATAATGTTACCGCAACTGATGGCGAATTAATGAAAGAGTTGGTTTTTAAAATTTTGCATTAAATTTAGGGATGGGCTGGGATGGCTTCCCGACTTTCTCGGGACGCCATCCCTTTTATTATTCCATGATCAAATGCTTCAAAACTTCTTCGCTTTGCAAGTTTTTATGATATGCTATAAACTCTTCTCTACCATCAAACCACGAAAGTACTTCTTCACGTTTCAACAAAGTCGGCAAATTGGAAATAAGCGATTTATATGATGAGTAGTCATAATCTGGAAACCTTTCTTGTACTTTATGTCTTTGGGGGTTGAAATGAATATAAAATAACAATCTCATCAGATAATCCTTTTCGGTTACCCTCAACCGCTTAAAGACATTCAGGAACAAATTGCCTGAACGGTTCTCACGCTTATTGATGGTATTGGTATAGCTCAACATAAAGCGTTTAAATTGATGGCTGAATTCCGTTCCCTCAATATCTTCATTAATCCTTAATAGTAAATGATAATGATTTGGAAGAAGCGCGTAAGCAAAAACATCCGCAACAGGAGTCATATATTGCCTGAATTTGATCAAGAATAGATCATAATCGGTTCGGTCAATAAACACTTTTTCATGATTGTTTCCACGATTAAAAATATGATATGTCGCACCCGGAATGATTGGGGTCAATACTTTTTTTGATGGCATATATTAAATATCTTGATTTTAAATTTAATACCAATTCCGATAAAATGTCACCATTGAATCATGGGATGGCGTCCCTAGAAAAAAGGGAAGCCATCCCACCTTCATTTATCGGGACGCCATCCCAAGTATTTAAAAAGAAAAATTGCAAATTAATCGGTTAATTTATTATACTTGAGCCTCCCCGTAAATAGCTTGGAATTAACTATGTTAAAAAAAATAACATGAAAAACCTCCTTCTTTTCTTTGGCATATTGCTTTTTGTAGCTTGTAGCAAAAAAGAACCTGAAAATATTGTTGAGCCCCAAATGCTATCATTTGAGGCATCAAAGACCGAGATTTTGCTCGGTGAATCTGTAACCCTTAATTGGGAAGGCATAGGCGACTATGCTACTATCAACGGTACGGTTGTGCCGATAAGTGGTTCGTTGGGGGTAACGCCGACGAATACGATCCAGTACCAAGCCGTGGCTTGGAACAGCGAGGGTTGGAAAAGCAACCCAGGAAAAAGTGTTTTGATTAACGTAACCCAACCTATTGTTTATAATAGGACAGATACACTGTGCAACTTGTTTTATTGGAAAGTTGACAGTACCCTTTCTTTCTCTACTGGATATTGGACCAAAACAAATTATTACGATTACGAACTTGATTATCGAATAAACTACTACCCCGATGGGTCTATCATAATGACTCGTCCAGATGGAACTGTGGTAGGTAATAGTGACCATTGGTCATGGAAGGGGTTAGACTCAATCCAAAAAAGCAGTGAGGCTTATAAATATAATTTTAGAGCCGACACAACTCTTGTTCTTAACTCAAGGAATAATACTCTAATTAGTTATTACAAAGGTTATCCTAAGTAATAATTTAAAAACTCAAAAACTATTTCTTTAAAATAAAAAAACCGCTGGAATATTTTCCTGCGGTTTTATTATTCTCTAATTATCCATATTTATATTACCTTAAAGTGCGGTAACTTCCCCAAGCACTGTAGTAGTAGTGGTGGTAGGAGGGGGAAAATCAAGAGAGGTATAACCTAAACATGAAACTTTAAAAACAGTTTTTTGTTGTAATTTAGGAATTGGATAAGGTGTAGAAAATTGAGGTGACCCCACCCCACTACCACAGCTTGTTGAACCTGAATCGCCACATCTAATAACACTTCCACTTTCATTATAACAAGTACAACTACAAGATTTAGACTCCTCAGGGCTCCATCTTACGTCAACATCACTATCTATATTTACAGCGGTTGGATTTGTTGAACGATTAACTTCTAAGTTAGGTACTGGGTTTGCTATAACTCGAAAAGTTTTTGTTTGTTCAATAGAGCCACCGTCAACCTGGAGAGTAAATCTAACTGTATGGATTCCAGCAGTTGTAGGGACTCGTATTAATTGAGATCCATAAATAACTTGCTCATCAAGATTCCTATCTACTATTGTATAAGTAAAACCACCGTCAATATTAACAGATAATGTAAATATATCTACTGCATTAGCACATTGTCCAAGAACAGCTGTCCCTGTAGCCGTCATGTTTTCTCCAACATTATAAGTATCTTTATCAATATTTGTTACCAAGGAAGCAGATGGACGTTCATTCCCCCCAAATTCATCAAGAGCAATTACTTTTTCAGTTCCTCTCATCCCAAATAAAAGGGCTAAAATCAACATCCCCATAGTAATTGTATTTCCTGTAATATTAGACCCTTCTGATTTGTTTTTATTCTTTTTTAAATACATAGCAACTAAAATAATTATTAATAGAATGACAATAATAATAATAAATATAACGGACTTAAGTGGTTCTACTTCAGGAGTTGTGGTGGACTCAAAACTAAATTCTTTTTTATCTAAAATATTGCCATCTTTATCCGACAAAGCTACTGACAACTGGGGGTTAATACATTCAGAAATAATTGAAAGAGGAATGTCTGTTTTAGCCCCATTCATGCTTTGAGGAAGCTGTTCATTGACTGGTTCAGCACAAGAACGGCCATATTTATTAGTGATGGTAGCAAAAATATTTATTGATGTTTCTGTAACTTTTGTGCCTAAACGATTATGAGGGAAAGCATCAGCTCGAGGAGCCCAAAGAAGGGTTAGGTTGGCAATATCTCCTTTAGCATAATAATCTTTATCAAGAGAAAGACTTTGAATTGTGGCACTGTCTCCGGCTAATACATAATGAGTAGTCACAATGTTTGATTCACCATTAGAATCTTTTAAACTAAAATTCACATCATATGATTGAGGAGTTGTAGCTTTTGGAAGAGTTACTGAAATAACTTTTTGTTCTTCACTATTAAATAAAATTGAAGTTAAATCTCCTCCTGCCTGATCAACAACTTCTCCAAAAGAACTTCGGTGACGAGTTTGATAATTAGGAGTAGCTTCTATTTCTTCTTTTGAAGAATTAAAAACTGAACAATTTAATAATATAGGGATGGCTTCCTCTTCGAGGACGCCATCCCTATTTCTACAAAGAACTGATCACTTTGCTTTATTGTAAAGTTTATCTTTTTGTTTAATCCCCTTTTCCATCCATTCAGGAGCATCCGTTCCTTTCAGATAATGATCAAAATATTGTTTCATCCTAATTTGAAAATCAATCTGATTGCTTTTATTCGCCAGATGATGATTCTCGTCGGGATACGAGAGAAGTATTACATTTTTTCCAAGTCGGCGGGCAGCGTTATAAAACTCAAGACCTTGATTCCAATCCACAGCACCATCAATGGTTCCATGTAAGATCATAAATGGGGTTTTGATGCCTGGAGCATTATGAACAGGTGATTGATCAATATAATTTTGCATGTCATCGAACATTCCTTTACCCATCCGCACTTGACCCAATTCGAAAATTCCCTGATTATTGGTTCCGCTATTTTTATAAAGAATATTATACATGCTTGTCAGATTTGTAACAGGTGCACCTGTTACTGTACAAGCAAACATATCAGTTTGGGTAAGTATAAAGGATGATTGGTAACCACCCCAACTATGTCCCTGCATCCCGATATGATCAGGATCGGCATAACCCAACTCAATTACTTTTTTAACCGCAGAAGTAACACAATCAAGCGCGTTCCATCCTGGTTGACCTTCGTAATATTTAATATCGGGCATCAATACCAAATAACCATCGCTTGCATATTCCGACATATGCGGACGATCATCGTAAGCAGGCATTGAATAACGATTGTGTTGATTCGATACTTTTTCGTAAAAATAGACCAACATAGGGTATTTCTTTCCTTTTTCATAATTCGCAGGAAGTGTTAGCGTACCTTGTAATCTATCACCTTGCTTATTTTTGAATTCAATAAGTATTCTGCTTCCCCATTTGTACTCAGTTTGTTGTGGGTTAGCATCGGTTTGTTTAATCACTTTAATAAATTTTGAATCCGAAGTGTAATAATCAGGGAAATCAACAAAAGATTCTCTGCTAAATAAAAAGCGATTGGCTTTAGTTGCTTTATTCAATCTTCCAAAACTGTAATCCGTAAAAATTAATTCCTGTGGGCTTTTCCCATCGTTAAGTTTAAAATATCCTGATTTCTTCGTCCATTCGCCATAAGCTGAAAGGTAATTATCAGCAGACAAATCAATAAATGGTTCTGGGTTTGTTCGTGCAATACGAAGTTCTATTTCATTGGTAGTTCCAAAGTTTCCGGTCAAATTATAACCTCCGCTGCCATCCAATGCCAGCGACCACAAATCATAAAGATGATTCACGTAAACTGATTTGCCGTCTTTTGACCAGCCGGCAATTCCATAGGATGGATTTTCATAAGGATGATCCTCATTAATATCAATAAAACTGACATTTACCGAACGGGAAATATTGCTTAAGTTTTTCTTCATCATATCATAAGTGAAGAAATGCCCTTCTTTGAAGAATAAGAAATATGTTCCCTGAGGTGATAAACCCATGCTTCTTCCAACCTTTTTTTCAATCAGTTTTTTCGAGCCTGTTTTTATATCAATGAAATAATAATCATTGAACCCACCTCCCCAATTTGTGTCAGAAATATAGGGTTTAGGATCGCCTCCAATAGCTTGATCTGCATTGCGATTTAAACTGATATAACGCATGTTATCCGATGAAAGCTGCACAAAATCCATCTTATCTAAATGAAGAATGGCTGTATAAGTCGAATTTTCTTCCCGACTGGCCCGACGCATCTGAACTGATTGAATATCTTCATCATCCCAATGCCATACATCAACATTTGCGATGGTATCACGGCTCAACTTTACTTTCTTGTTTTGTTCTTTAATGCTTATAATAAGTCTTTTGTTGTCGAGACTGAAGCTTAAATCGCCTTTTTCACTTAAAATATATCCCTTCGGGAAGTTTTTGTCATTGTCAGGTATATAGTTTATTTGCTGTGGTTTAGCCGAGTTCAATCCGGAAAATACAATCAATGAATTGATGCGTTGTTCTGTTGTATCGGTGGTATTTCCCTTAAGCACTGCCAATGCGGTTCCTTTACTTCCCCATTCGTTGCGATAAAGCATTTCATCATCCCAGGTTAACTTACTATAACTTGTCGTATCGGTGTCGAGGGGAGTGATGTTCCCTTTTAAAAGATCCATCAGGTAAACCCCATTCCCTGCTTTACTATCGGCATCGATTATATATGCAAGCAATGTTCCCTGTTTGTTGAACTTAAAATCGCTGACATTTCCGATATTCATAATTTTGTTATCGCTTAAATTTTTAATGAGCAAGTCAGAACCATCAATTTCTTTGTTGTCTTTTTCCTTTTTAATAACTATGTAATCCGATGAAGGTGAAAATCCGATGCTTTTAATTTTGTCCCACTCATTTTTTTTACCTGTTTCAAGGTTCAATAATACACCTTTGCTATAAACCTCCTTTTTGTTTTTACGTAGTTTATCACGTTCCTTTTTCGTTAAATTTTTTTGATAAACGATCCACTTTGAATTAGATGAAAATATTGGATTACTGCAATATGGATCGGAGAAAAGTTTGCCTGTTTCTATATTTTTAATATACAAAGTATCATCTCCATCATTTGGACGATAACTGTAAGTCATCCAATTTCCGTCATCAGACAGATTTGTTGAAACGATCCTTTTCCATTTTGGATAGTCTGCAACTCCAAGCGTTTTTTTTACCTCTTGTGCAAAAGCTCCAATACCAATGGCAAGCATCAATATTGCCATCAATAAATATTTACTCAATGATTTCATGATTATATGTTTTAAGTTTTAAGAAGTAAAAATATGGAATGATTGATAAAAGTTCGTTTTTTCAAAGAAGTATAAATAGAAGCTATTGCTTGATTTGTCGATAATTTGTTAGGTTTTTATATTGAAAACGGGATGGCGCCATCCCATGGGCCTCGCATTAAAATTTAAAGCAAGGGTTTAGTAATTGACACAGTTTTCCGGATTTTCGTAAATGCGGTTGATCAAATCACGATATTTCCCTGAAATAAAGGTCCGTCTTAGTTTTAAGGTTGGAGATAATTCACCTGATTCAGTACTCCATTCATCCGAAATAAGTGCAAATTTTTTAACCTGTTCAACCTTGTCAATATCTTTGTTTAAATGAATAATTTCTTTTTCAAACCTTTCCAAAATAATTGGATTCTTGATAATGGCATCGATGGTACCGAATGGAATTTTTTTTATGGCACACCACGATTGAAGGTAGTTGAAGTTGGGGGCAATAATTGCCGCAGGACATTTGCGATTTTCTCCAACAACGATAATATATTCAATGAATGGGGACGATTTAAAACTACTTTCGATAGCTTGAGGGGCTACGTATTTCCCTCCTGAAGTTTTGAATATTTCCTTTTTTCGGTCAGTTATTTTTAAAAAACCATCATTGTCGATCATCCCGATATCGCCTGTATGAAACCATCCTTCATCATCAATTACCTGACTGGTGAGTGTTGGATGATTGAAATAGCCCAGCATGAGATTTGGGCCTTTGCATAATATTTCGCCATCGGTAGCGATTTTGATACTTACATCTTTAATGAGCTTTCCAACAGTTCCAAATTTAAAGCCCTTTTTCTGAAATGTTTGTACACAAATTACCGGAGATGTTTCTGTTAATCCATAGCCTTCAAGTATATGAATTCCTGCTGCCCAAAATATTTTTGATAAATGAATTTGTAAATTGGCACCACCCGAAACAATTAATTTTAACCGGCCACCAAAAACTTTTTGCCACTGCTTGAATACAAGAATTTTTGCAAAATAGAGCTTAACAGAATACCAACATCCATTTTTAGGAGCCAATTCAAATTGTTCGGCTAACCTAATTGACCAGAAAAATAGAGTTCTTTTTATTAATGGTAAACTAAGTCCAGATTGATAAATCTTGGCATAAATTTTTTCCATTACGCGAGGAACTGTGCAAAATACCTGGGGCTGTATTTCTTTTATCTCTATTGAGATGTTTTGAATGTTTTCGGAATAGTAAATCGAAACACCCAGATACTGATAAATATAATTTAACATCCGTTCGTAAACATGGCATAAGGGCAGAAAACTAAGTGCTTTATCATTTGGGTTGAGATCAGCAATAGTTGAACAGGTTGTAAAATTGGAAATAAAATTTGAGTGCGAAAGCATAACCCCTTTTGGTTTTCCGGTTGTTCCTGAAGTATAAATAATGCTTGCAATATCATCTGTTTTTATCCCTGCTTTATAATAGTTTAGTTTTTCTCCTTCGTATTGATCGCCGAGCAATAAAATTTCTCCCCAATTTTTAACCGCAAAAGTTTTTTCGATTGAATATACTTCCCGGATAGAAGGAAATTCTTTGGCTATTAATTTGATGCGATCATAAATTTCGTTGTTCTGGACAAATATATATTTGACCTGAGTTTCCTTAAAAATGTAGTTGTAATTTGGCTTACTGATATTGGGGTAAATTGGAATTTGAATAGCACCAATTTGCATCAATCCCATGTCAATAAAATTCCATTCGGGGCAATTGCCAATAATAGTGGCAATCATATCACCTTTTCGGACACCTAATTGAAGTAGTCCTTTACTAAAGCGATCGGTGTATTCTAAATAATCTTTGGCAGAATAAGTATTCCAAACATTTTTAGACTTAAATCCAAACGCATTTTGTTTGTCAGAATAATTTGTTCTGTACAGATCGAGCAGATCAAAAATGCGTGTTATTGGAATCATCTCATATGTTAAAATTAATTAAATAATTTTTCTATCTCTTCTTTATACGTTTCAGCAATGGTATTCCTTTTTAAACTCATTTTTGCAGTTAATTCTCCCGAATCTACAGTAAAAGATTTATCTAATATTTCAATTTTAGCGATCTGCTCAGTCTTTCCAAAGAATTGGTTATAAAAATCTATTTCTTTTTGAATTCTTTTCTTAATTCTTGGTAGTTTGATCATTTTAGCGTCCGTAGTATACTCAATTTCTTTGACACCGCACCAGCTTCTTAAATGCTCAAACTGCGGGACGATCAATGCGGCTGCATATTTTTGATTTTCCCCAAATACAACTGTAGTTTCAATAAATGGAGATTCATTAAATTTATTTTCAAGTACCTGTGGACTGATGTATTTACCGAAAGAAGTTTTGAAAATTTCTTTTTTACGTCCGGTAATCTTAAGTTGGCCTTCTTTTTCGAATACACCTAAATCGCCTGTGTGAAACCAGCCTTCTTCATCAATGACCTCGGCAGTTAACTCTGGTTGCTTGTAATAACCTTCCATCACATTGGGCCCTTTGCATAAAATTTCTCCGTCATCGGCAATTTTTACAGTTACTCCGGGTATTATGGGACCTACTGCACCGAATTTACGTTCACCTTTTTTAAGGGTTGAAACTGCGATCACCGGAGATGTTTCGGTAAGTCCGTATCCTTCAAGAATGGGGATTTCAGCAGCTGTAAATACACGGGCTAAGCGCTCTTGCAAGGCAGCACCACCTGATACAATCAGCTGAAAGCGCCCACCTAATCCTGCTTTCCATTTACTTAAAACAAGTTTACGCGCAATTTTTAATTGGATACCATAGAAAAATCCATTTCGGTTATCTAATTCATATTTCAACCCAATATTTACTGCCCAGAAGAAAATACCTTTTTTTATTCCTTTAAGTTTTCGCCCCTTCATGATAATTTTATCATAAACTTTTTCAAGTAGCCGTGGCACTGAAGACATCAAATCGGGTCTTATTTCTTTGATATTATCAGCAATGGTCCCAATGTTTTCGGCATAATAAATCGAGATCCCAACGTATTGAAACATATAGGTTAACATCCTTTCGTAAATATGACAAAGGGGCAAGTAGCTTAATGCTCTGCCTTCTTCTCCCATCGGTGGGATATGTCGGGTAGCAAGAATGTTGCTTACGATATTATTATGAGTAAGCATCACACCTTTTGGGTCTCCGGTTGTTCCTGAAGTATAAATGAGGGTGACCAAATCACTGGTTTTAATAGTGCTTTTGATTTGTTTGACCAAATCGGGAGCTGAATGTTTTTTCCCTAGCTCAAGTAAATCATTTAAATGATTTGCCTTTGGCACCTTATCGAAAGTGTAAATGCCCTTTAAACTTGGAACATTGGGTGAAATATGTTCAATCTTTTTGAGGAGTGTTTTGCTGGAAATAAACACATAATTTACTTCAGCATGATTTAAGATATACTTGTATTCCGACTCACTAATTGTTGGATAAATCGGAACATGAACAGCCCCAATTTGCATGATTGCCATATCAACAAAATTCCATTCAGGACGGTTGTTCGAAATACTGGCTATCTTGTCTCCTTTTTCAACACCTAATTTAAGTAATGCATAACTGATGTTGTTCGAAATCTCAATATATTGGTCAATGTTATATTTTACCCATTCCCCATTTTCTTTTGCGGCTAAAACATCATCTTTTGGCTTATAATTCTCCTTATAATGAGGTAGGAGATCAAAAAGTCGTGTAACTTCCATAATAAATTAATTAGTGCATAAATGTTAGGTTGCACAATAATATGAAAAATTTGTTATAAAAAAAATACAAATAATTTATGCTATTTGCGATTAATGGTCGTCCCGTTTGCCTGGGCTGTTGGCATTATCAGTAAATCATTGATATTCACATGCGCGGGTAGTGTTGTTACATAAAAAGCTACATCGGCGATATCTTCAGGGTGTAAGGGTTCAAATCCTTTATAAACATTATCGGCAGTTTGCTGATTGCCTTTAAAGCGAACCATTGAAAACTCTGTTTCTACAGCTCCGGGGGCTATTTGTGTAACCTTGATGCCCGATTCCAATAAATCGATTCTCATGCCTTTGGTTAGAGCGTCAACGGCATGTTTACTTGCGCAATAAACATTTCCTTTCGGATACACCTCTCTACCTGCAATGGAGCCGATATTAATAATATGGCCGGATTTTTTCTCAATCATCATTGGAGCAACATTTCTGGTAATATATAAAAGCCCTTTTACATTGGTATCGATCATTTGATCCCAATCGTCCATGCTGCCCGATTGTATTGGATCTAATCCTGCAGCTAGTCCGGCATTGTTGATCAGTACATCAATGGTTTGCCCATTTAATGTTGCAATTGCAGATTTAACTTCTTCTCTTTTTCTTACATCAAAAGTTAATGTGGTAATTTCAACTTTGAAATTTTTTGTCAATTCTGTTTTTAACTGTTGCAAACGATCATCTCGTCGGCCTGTTAAGATCAGTTTGTAATTATTTTGTGCAAATTTAATGGCACAAGCTTTTCCAATTCCGCTTGTTGCACCGGTAATGAGGGCAGTTTTGATCATGATTTTATTTTTTTAATCTTAGATTAGTTGATAACCCGAAACGAATCCATCTACCTGGCATCATCACGTTTCCAATATCAAAATAATCGATGTTAAGTATGTTAGCTATTTCCAAATATACATCCCAATTTTTAATTTCCCAATTAATCTTGGAATCAAATAATACAAACGGAGCATAAGCTGTTTCCTTATTATCTTTGAAATGGAAATAAGATCCCGCCCTGTCCTGATAAGTTGCTTGCCAATTGATGGTTATATATTTAATGATTGGATGTGAAAGACTGATAGCAAATTTATGTTTTAAATAATCCAAAGCATATTTCGACTGATATTCCCCACTTTGTTTGCTAACATCAGTATATGAATAACTCAGGCGTAACTGATTTATTGGAAGATTTTGACTTTGAAAAAATTTAGAATTTAGTAAAACAGAAACTTCAATTCCGGTGGTTGAAAGTTCGGTAATATTTTTACTTTCCCATTTTAAACTATCGGCAACCCTAACCCAATCAATGATATTTCCCCCATCTCTTTTAAATATTGCCATTTCAGCAGCCACTTCATGATTGATAAATTTTAAACCGGCTTCGTAAGCGATTGCTTCCTCTGGTTTCAGATCGGAGTTTCCAATATTTGTAGGGCCTACATAATAAAGGTCGGTAAAGGTTGGTAAACGAAATGATTTATTTACCGAACTAAATAACCTGAGATTGTTGCTTAATTGATAACTTAAGTCAACACCGGGAATCCAGTGCCAATCAAAAGCCGAATTATAGTTGGCAAGTAAGCCTCCTGAAAAACTCCATTTTGTGGTATAGTAACTATGCTCAATAAAAAATGATAAATTATCGCGATGATCCTTCTTTTTGTAGAAGGCATCCTTTTCTCCCCTAACTGCAATAGGAGAATCCATCTGAATCCCTAAAATATTACTTAAAATTTGTTCCCGTCGGTAAGAAGTACCAAAAGCAGATTTCCCCAACCCTGAAATAATATTTATTGTTTCTTCCAAACCGTAAACCTGAGTTTGGTGATAGTTATGGCCGCTATACCAACTTGCCGGATTGCTACGAAAAAGCTCAAAGCGATCGTTGTGCTGTTTCCAATAAATAGATAAGTCAGATTTTATTTTGCTGGCATTCTGCCAATTGGCAGAAATAAACCTTGTTTTGGTTTGTTCATACTGATTTGGATATACTGGAGTATAGAAGCTGTTGGCACCAAATGATTTGTCCTGATAGGCTGCCTGAAAAGTTAGTTTATTGCTTTTAAGTTTTAATTGCGACAGATAAAAAAGATTGAGTATTTGGTAATCCGTATTTTCTATATACCCTCCGGATCCTTTTTTAGAAAATGTTAATCCATTTGACAAAGTTTCATTTCCTGTATTTAATGAGGCTGCTGCACTATAGAATTCATACTCTCCTTTACTCAAAGCTATTTTCACCTCATTGAGTTCGGAGGGAATGGTGATGATATTGATGGCACCACTGAATGCATTTGGCCCAAAGGTTCGGGAAGCAGGCCCTTCCAATATTTCAATTCTTTCAATCGATTCCAGATCTATGGGTAAATCGGCGTTGTGATGACCTGTTTGAGGATCATTAAATGGAATCCCGTTAACCAGGATCATGGTTTGATCGAATGAGCCACCGCGGATACTAATGTCGGCCTGAACACCATGATGACCTCTTTGGCGGACATCAACATTCATTGTATATTCAAGCAAATCAGCAAAACTTTGAACCGGAGCTCCTTTAATCTCTGCTTTTGTAATAACCGAAACTACTCTTGATGCTTCAGAATAAAGTGCAGGAGTGCGTTTTGCGGTTATCTCAATTCCTGAAATCCAAAGGGTATCTGTTTGTGCATATATATTAAAACCTGCAATGGCCAATGCCAATGTTAAGATGATTTTTTTCATTGTTTAAAGATAGTTTGCGTAGAAAAAGTAAAAATTAGTAAGTGAGTTTTATCTAGTTTTTTCTTTAATCCATTCCCTTGCATTTACAAATGCTTCAATCCAGGGTGTAATCTCATCAGATTTTCTATCTTCAGGATATTCCGGCCAATGCCAAGGCATAAATGCCCGCTCGAGATGAGGCATCATCACTAAGTGACGACCATCAACTGAACAAATTGCTGCCGCAGCATATTGAGAATCGTTCGGATTGGCAGGATAGGAGTTATAGCTGTATTTGGAAGTGATTTTATATTTGTCTTCTGTATAAGGGAATTGGAATTTGCCTTCACCATGGGCAACATGGATTCCCAGACGACTACCTGCAAGTGTTTTTAGCATAATTGAGTCGTTTTCAAGAATATCGACATTAATAAATCCGGCTTCAAATTTACCCGATCCATTATGAAGCATTTTAGCTCGTTGCTCATGTTCAGGATAAACTAGGTTTAATTCCATCATTAACTGACAACCATTGCAAACACCTAAACTTAAAGTGTCCTTTCGTGCATAAAAATTATCGAGAGCTTTTTTGGCTTTTTCGTTGTATAAAAATGCACCTGCCCAACCTTTAGCCGATCCCAGTACATCTGAATTTGAGAACCCCCCCACAAAAACAATCAAATTAACATCTTCCAAAGTTTCTCTTCCCGAAATTAAATCGGTCATGTGCACATCTTTAACATCCAATCCTGCAAGATACATGACGTAAGCCATTTCACGGTCACCATTTACGCCTTTTTCCCGGATGATTGCGGCTTTTATTCCGCTTGGTTTTCTTCTGTTGAGGTTAATTTGGTATTGACTTGCTTTCCCTGTAAAATGAGCAGGAAATTTAAATGTAAGTTCGGTTTCCTTGTAATTTTTATAACGCGCGAGTGCATGATCTTCACCGCATTGCTTGCGATCAAACAGGTACGAAGTTTTAAACCAAAGATCCCTTAATTGATTAATGTTTAATGAATATTGATGATTTTGGTGCTTGATTTTTAAAGTACGTTCATTTGCAATAGACCCGATTTTAAGAAAATCAATATTGTTTTCTTTTAATATTTGTGAGACCGGGTTAAAATCCTTTACCTGAATAATGATGCCAGGATTTTCGCTGAATAAAATTTTTGAGATATCTTGTTCAACGATTTCTGACAAATCAATATTTAGTCCGATATCATTTCTGCCAAAGGTCATCTCCAACAAAGTTGTCACCATTCCACCTGCTGAAATATCATGACCGGCTAATATTAATTCCTTTTTTATAAGTTTTTGAATACCATTAAAGGTATTTTTAAAATATTCAAAATCTTTAATACCGGGTGTTGTAACCCCTAATTTATTCTGAAGTTGAGCGTAACTGCTTCCTCCCAATTGATAATGATCTTTGCTGAAATCGATGTAAATAATCGTCGATTCTTCTTCCTTTTTAAGCACAGGACTAATTACTTTACGGATATTTTCAATTTCGGCTGCTGATGAAATAATAACCGTTCCGGGTGCATAAACCACCGATCCACCTTCATATTTTTGGGTCATTGATAAAGAATCTTTACCAGTCGGGATATTAATCCCAAGTTTGCATGCAAAATCACTGACGGCTTCAACCGCGGTGTAAAGCCTGGCATCTTCACCTGCATTTTTCGCGGGCCACATCCAGTTCGCGCTCAACGAAATGCCACGAATATCATCTTTAATGGGAGCCCAGATAATATTGGTAAGTGCTTCGGCAATGGATAAAAGTGATCCTTTTACCGGATCGACCAAAGCTGCAACGGGTGCGTGACCAATTGCTGTGGCAATTCCTTTTACACCCTGATAATCCAGAGCAACAACACCTAAATTATTTAGAGGTAGTTGAATAGTACCTGCACATTGTTGCATCGCCACTTTACCGGTAACCGAACGGTCGACTTTGTTGGTGAGCCAATCTTTACAAGCTACTGCTTCTAATTGCAAAAGGTTCTCGATATCATTTTTAATATTCGACGAATCAGGTGCAATATCTTTAAAATTTGCCTGAGTTGAAAAATCAACAAGCACTGTTTTGGGTGGCTTTCCGAATAAATATTTCAGATCCAAATCCATAGGATTTTTATCAGGAGCTTGAAAAACAAAATGCTGATCGCCACGTGCCACACCTACAGCATAAATGGGTGCTCTTTCCCTCTGGGCAATTCTTTCGAGTAAAGCGTAATCTTTTTGTTTGATAATCAGCCCCATTCGCTCCTGCGATTCGTTCCCAATTATTTCTTTTGCTGATAAGGTTGGATCGCCTACAGGAAGTTTGCTTAGATCAATTGTTCCACCTGTATCTTCAACCAATTCGGAAAGACTGTTGAGGTGCCCGCCTGCGCCATGATCATGAATTGAAACAATGCTGTTATGGTCTGATTCGACCAAACCCCGAATGGCATTTAACACTCTTTTTTGCATCTCCGGATTGGCACGCTGAACGGCATTTAATTCAATGGCATTCCCGTATTCTCCTGTAGCTACTGATGAAACAGCTCCACCACCCATTCCAATGCGGTAATTATCGCCACCTAAAACAACGATGATGTCGCCTTCTTCAACTTTTCCTTTCAAACTGTCATCTTTTATCCCAAATCCAATTCCTCCGGCAAGCATGATTACTTTGTCGTAACCATAATATTTGTTGTTTTCTTCGTGTTCAAAGGTTAGTAAACTGCCACAAATCAGTGGTTGTCCGAATTTATTTCCAAAATCACTAGCGCCATTTGAGGCTTTAATTAAAATTTCTTCAGGAGTTTGATATAGCCAGAGTCTTTCCTGTGTTTTTTGTTCCCAAACCCGGTTTTTTTCCAATCGGGGATAGGATGTCATATAAACCGCAGTTCCTGCAATTGGTAAGCTCCCTTTTCCACCGGCCATCCTGTCGCGAATTTCGCCTCCGGTTCCGGTCGATGCACCGTTAAATGGTTCAACTGTGGTAGGAAAATTATGGGTTTCTGCCTTAAGTGAAATAACAGTGTCAATATCTTTAATCCGAAAATAATCCGGTTTGTCCTGAGTGGCGGGTGCGAATTGTTCGACACGAGGGCCTAAAATAAAAGCCACATTATCTTTGTATGCTGAAACCAGTGTATTCGGATTTACTTTTGAAGTTTTTTTAATCAGAGCGAATAATGATTCTTTCTTTTCTTCTCCATCAATAATAAAAGTACCATTGAAGATCTTGTGACGACAATGTTCGGAATTTACCTGAGCGAATCCGTAAACTTCGCTATCGGTTAATTTTCTGCCAATTTTTTCACTAACTCCAGCTAAATATTCAACTTCATCTTGACTTAGAGCAAGCCCTTCTGCCTTGTTATAAGTGTTTATGTCATCAATATAAATAATGGGTTCAGGTTGTAATTCGATCTCAAATGTTTTCTGGTCAAGTTCGTTATATAAAACTTCAAGCATAGGATCGTGGGCAACTTTTTTATTTTCAACCTGCTTGAATTGCTCGATTCGGTTAATGCCTTGGATTCCCATATTTTGGGTAATTTCAACAGCATTGGTGCTCCAGGGAGTAATCATCTCTTTTCTTGGTCCGATGAAATATCCTTTCAAACCTTCTTCAGCAATATATTGGGCATCCTCAAAAAGCCATGTTAACTTTTTATGATCAGTTTTTGATAAGGAACTGCTTGTACTAACTAAATAAAAATAATTTGATTTGGCCTGAAAAAAATGAATCATGCTTATCGTTTTTTAAATGGAAGAAATAGAAATATGGCGCAAAGATATAAAATGATCAGAAGATGGGATGAATAAAAAAGGCTAAATTATTTTTGAAAGTCTTTATTTGAAACGCCATATTTTTCACCCTTATCAATGGTGCCTAAAGGTTCAATATGGACTACTATGTCATAAACATTTTCAATTTTTTTCTTGATATTTTCTCCAACTTCATGAGATATATTATGCGACTCGCTCACAGTAAATGAACCATCAACTTCGATATCAATGGAGATCATGTAGGCATTATTTATTTGCCTGATTCTTACCCTGTGAGGGTTATAAACCCCATCCACTTCCAAAGCAGCAGCAAATACAAGTTTATATACGGAGGTATCCAATATCCCGTCCATTAATTCAGTATTGCTTTGAATGAATATTTTGATGGCAACCCACATGATCCACCCACTTACTGCAAAGGCGGTTATGATATCAAGAATCGGCATTTTGAAAATAAAGGTGAAAACGAGGCCAATTAGAACTGATATAGAAATGATTACGTCGTTTTGCATGTTTTTGGCATTTGCGATTAGCATCGAACTGTTGACTCTTTTACCAACTTTAAATTGATAAAGTGCGAGTAACAATTTACCTATAATAGATACAACAGTAACGTAAAGTGCAATGGGGTTGGGCATTTCCCTAAGTTCATTCTCGATTATTTTGGTCCCTGTTGAAATGGCCAGCTGCGCTCCGGCGAAAAAGATAATAAAAGATAATATTTTTGAAGCAATGGTATCCGCTTTTTCGTATCCATAGGCAAAACGTACATTCGGAGGTTTGGAAATTATTTTAGAGGTTACTAAAATAATAATTGAAGTAATAATATCACTTGCTGAGTCGATCCCATCAGCAACAACAGCTAAACTACCTGAGATAAAACCAATTACAATTTTAAGTATTGATAAAATGGCATTCCCGAAAATACTTATCCAGGATGCTTTTTTGATGGCATGTCCTTTTGTCGGGATCATTTGTTTTCGAGTATATCGTTAACCCAGCTTAGACCGGCCATTACACTTGGAAATCCAAGGGTGTTAGATAGCAGAATAACAGCATGTCGAATTTCATTAGGTGAAAATCCAAGTTCAACCAATTGACGGGTATGACTGTGTGTAGCTCCTTCTGATTTAATGGCAATGGATGCGGCAAGTTGTAAGAATTGAGCTAATGATTCATCCAATGGCCCTGTATTTTTTAAAGTTTCACCTAAGGCTTCAACAGCTGCGATATATTCGGGATGTAGTTTCTTTATTTTTTGATAATGTGCAGGAATGTCTTTATTCATTGTAATGTTGTTAGCGTATCGTTTTCAATTCAAAATTATAAATTAAAACTCAGTTGCAGTATATTAATAGTATAAAAAAAGCTCCCATCGGGAGCTTTTAATTAAGAGGCTAAAAATCTTTCCGCTTCGATGGCTGCCATACAACCTGTACCAGCAGCAGTTATTGCCTGTCGGTAAATGTGATCCTGAATATCTCCAGCGGCAAAAACACCTTCTACATTTGTCTTTGTGGTTCCGGGAACTGTTTCAATATAGCCTGTTTCACTTAACTCAAGTTGGCCTTTAAATAGTTCAGAATTTGGTGTATGTCCAATCGCGACAAAGAATCCATCAATATTGATTTTCTTTTCTTCGCCCGTTAACACATTGGTTAAAATCGCTCCGGTAACTGATTTTGCAAATCCTTCTTTTTTACCCACAATTTCTTTTGTGGTGTGGTTCCAAATAGGTTCAATATTAGGGGTGTCAAAAACTTTTTTCTGCATTGCTTTTGAAGCACGAAGTTCATCTCTTCGATGAATTAAGTAAACTTTTTTGCAAAGCTTGGCAAGATAAGTAGCTTCTTCAGCAGCAGTATCACCACCTCCAACAATGGCAACATCTTTTCCTTTATAGAAAAACCCATCACAGGTTGCGCATGCAGAAACTCCATAGCCATTATATTCAGCTTCCGAATCAATTCCTAACCATTTGGCTGTAGCACCTGTTGCAATGATCACTGTTTCGGCGATCAAAGTTTTTCCATCATCTGCTTTTACTTTGAACGGACGATTGCTAAAATCAACTTCGGTTATCAGTCCGAATCTGATATCTGTACCAAATCGCAACGCCTGATTTTTCAAATCTTCCATCATTTTTGGACCTTCTGTACCTTCCGGATATCCAGGAAAATTGTCAACTTCTGTAGTTGTTGTTAACTGACCTCCAGGTTGTAAGCCTTCATAAACTATTGGTTTTAAATCTGCCCGGGCAGCATAAATTGCAGCGGTATAACCTGCAGGACCCGAACCTATAATCAAACATTTTGTGTGTTCCTGATTTGCACTCATATTTTTTTGTTTAAGATGTTGAGAATTTAATGGATAATTGCCTCTCCAAAATTATGCCAATATTCTCAAGAAAGCGAATCTTTAACTTAAAATTGTTTGATTCACTATAAGTCTGACAGGATGTCGTACCGGTAGCCTGATTTTAGTTTTTAGCTTGCTTTTCTTTATACAAAGGTAAAGTGAATTTGAATTTGCTCCCTTTTCCTTCAATGGATTCAACCCAGATTTTACCTCCATTCTTCTCTACAAACTCTTTACATAAGATAAGCCCTAAGCCTGTGCCTTGTTCGTTATTAGTTCCTGAAGTGGAGTGATTTACATCAATACGAAATAATTTTTCTTTATCGGTTTCATTAATTCCAACCCCATTATCTTCAATGGTAACTTCAATTTCCTTATCAGTTTTTTTCGAATAAACCCTAATTTCACCACCTTTTGGAGTGTATTTAAGTGCATTTGAGATAAGGTTGCGAATTACTGTTGTAGCCATATTGGCATCAGCCCATACGACTATATTGGGAAGAATAATTGCATTGATTGAAATTTCTTTTACGGAGGCTCCGTTTGATAATAAATCGATCGTGGCTGTAACAATATCGTGTAAGGAGATGGCATCAGGTTCCCATTGTATGCTGCCGGTTTGAGATCTTGACCATTCAAGTAAGTTTTGGAGCAGTTTATAGGCGTTATTAGATGCATCGCTCATAGTTTGGATGAGATCAATTCTGTCGGCATCGGTAAAATTATCATAGTCGTCGAGAAGCAAAGTAGAAAATCCCAGCAGCGCATTAAAAGGATTTTTTAAATCGTGAGCGATAATGGAAAAGAATTTATCCTTAGTTGCATTTAAAGCTCTTAATTCAACTGTACGTTCCTGAACCTTAACTTCAAGAGAAGCATTCAATTCTTGAAGTTCTTCATTTTTCTGATGAATTTCACGTTTCTGATAAAAACTTTTTAAGGCTTCTTTCACTGTTAATTCAAGGTCGTCCTCATCCCATGGTTTGGACATATACCTGTATAGGGACGCATAGTTGACAGCATTGGTAACACCTTCTATATTAGCCTGACCTGTCAATAAAATATTTAGGGTATTCGGAGATAGTTCATGAACATTTTTCAATAATTCATCACCTCTCATACCTGGCATAATATAATCAGCGATAACGAGTGGAACATCTATTTTATCGGCAATTAATTCTTGAATATATTCAAGTGCATCTGAACCACTATCACTGTTTTCAATATCATACTCGGTACTGAATTTTCTTTGTAACTGATCTTTTAATGCATTCAGGATGATCGACTCATCATCAACACATAATATTACTGGTTTTGACATATCAAAATCCTTTTAAAGGTAATTTTTTCAATCCTGAAGTTATGGTGTTTACCAAATCATCTTCTGACCAAGGTTTAAATAAACAGGCATGTAAATTTGCATTTTCCTTTGCATTTTTTATAGCAGCTTCATCAGCTTGACCTGTCAACATTACTTTTACAATCCCTGGAAATCTTTTGTGCACTTCAATCAAAAATTCATCGCCCTTTTTCCCGGGCATAAGCCAGTCCGAAACAATAATTAAAACTTCAGTGCCTTCATCAACCAATTCCTGGATTACTTCCATGCCTTCTTCGGCATTTTCGGCAGTTTCATAAATATATTCATCGCCAAGTCTGTTCTCAATTTGTTCCTTGATGCTTTCAAGGATCATGCTTTCGTCATCAACACATAGAATTGCTTTTCGTGCCATAAAAATTTATGTTAAAATGTTACAATTTGATTCATAAATATTCCCTATTATTATTTAATTTGAGACGTATGGTAACCAAATTTTAAAGGTTGTTCCAACCCCAACTTTCGATTCGAAATCTATGGTTCCGTCATGTTTCTTCATTATTTGCTTTACAATATCCAGTCCCAGCCCGCTTCCTTCACCGGCTTTTTTTGTAGTGAAAAATGGTTGAAATATTTTTTCCCTCAGTTCTTCCGGAATTCCGCTACCCGTGTCCGAAACTTTTATCGACACCCCACCATTTTCAGGCTCTACCAAAATTTTTAAGGTTCCATGATTATCCATTGCTTGCAATGAATTGTGAAATAAATTGGTCCATACCTGGTTCATTTCATCGGGATAGCATCTGATCATAGGAATAGTTTTGAAATCTCTTATTACTTCAACACCTTGCTTGATTTGATTGTGATAGAGAATTAATACGGTTTCTATCCCATCTACAATATCCGCCTCAATCTTTTCCCCAACATGATCACGATGTGCAAATTTTTTCAATGCAAATACCACTTTTGATGCTTTGGTTACGGCCAGGTTTACGTTTTGTGTATTCTTTCGGATTGAAATAATATGACGAGCATTTGTTAATACAAAAAGTGAATTCTCACTTCTCAACATTGGGATTATTTCATCAATATTTTCATGAACCCGAATGTACATCAGCATTTCAGCAATTTTATCCGATTCGTTAATTCCATTGTCTTCAAGTTTTTGTGTTAGCTCTCTTTTTAATTGTCGTTTTTCTTTTGAACTTTGCTCAAGGGAATTATTATCAGCTAATGTCATGAGTTTTAGATAAAACTTTAAATCAGTTTCATTCATTATACTTAAAAGCTCAGGTAAATTATTAATCGCTGTATCTAACGAGTCCGACATGTTTCCAACTGATGCGTTTATTGCACCTAAGGGCGTATTAATCTCATGTGCAATACCGGCTATTAATTGTCCCAAGGCAGCCATTTTCTCCGACTGAATTAACTGTGATTGGGTGTCCTGTAAAAATTCCAGGGTAGACTCCAACTCTTCTTTTTGGGTATTTAATTCCAAATTGCTTGCTTTTAATTGGTCAGCCACCCTTTTTCTATCTATTGAAAGACTTATTTGCGCTGAAATAACTTCAAGGATTTGTACATCCGCTTCGTTATATGCATTTTCATCATCATAACTTTGAAGAGCAATTACACCAATCACCTTATCCTTAATAAATAATGGGACGCCCAACCAAACTTTTGACAATGAACCTTGGAAGACTATTTTCCCTTCTTCAACCATTTTTTTCTTCGTAGGAATGTCAGCAAGAAGGGATCGGCCGGAATTGATCACATAGCTTGTCATGTTTTTACCAAGCGGCTGAGGTTCAATTTTATCTTTTTCGTTGATAAAAAATGGAAAGTTTAGATAATTAGTTTTTTCATCATAGAGTGCGATATAAAAGTTTCTGGTGTCAAGCAATCTTTCTAATTCATCCTTTATCATTTGGATGAGGCTGCTAAGATCATCGCTTAACAGAACTGCATTGGAAATATTACTGATTATACTTTGAATTAGTTCACTTTTCTTACGTGCAGTGATTTCATGGGCGATTCCTTCAAAATGTGTGGTTTCATGATCTTTATTCAAAATGGGAACTCTCAATATTTCAAAATATCTTGATTGATGGTATTTATCTCGTATCTCGATTTGAAATACATCCTGTTGATTTTCTTTTTTAACTTGTTTTAATTTTTTTAAGGCTTCAGAATTTAAAATATTATCAGTTAAAAATGATTCAAGGCCAAGTTTTAGTTCTTCTGAAGAATAGCCCAATAGTTTCTGTGCCGAAGGGCTCATGTATTCATAAATTCCTTCATTGTTTTGTGAATAGAAAATATACTCGTTTTCAAGGTTTTCAATAAGTCTTCTTACTTTAGCTTCGCTTACAAGCAGATCTTGGTTCATGACCTGCATTTCATCATTAATGGCCCTGATTTCTTCGTTTTGTTGCTCAATTTCTTCGTTTTGTTGTTGAAGTTCTTCCTTTTGCAAACTCAAATCAAGATTGGCTGCTTCTAATATTTCAGCCGCTTTTTTACGTTCAATGGCTGTGCTCACTTGGCTGGAAATGAATTCGAGTAGCTCAACATCGCTTTTTGAATAGGTGTTTACGTCATCATAATTCTGAATTACTAATGCTCCTAAAACAGTTTCATTAATTATGAGCGGCACTCCGACCCAAACCTCAGCCAATGTTCCAATAAGATCAACAATTCCTTTTTTGTTCATTTCAATTATATCCGCTTTGGTTATGAACAAAGTTTTTTTATTTTTTACAGCATAACCTGTTAAAGATTTACCGGCCGGCCAGGTTTCAATCTCATCTTTTTCATCCTCTATATAACCTACCGATAAAGTATCAGATTCTTCATCATAAAATGCAACAAAAAAGTTTGATGTATCCATCAAAAGTCCAAGTTGACTCTGTATATGGCGTATAAAATCAGCCACATCTGTGGTAGTATTAACAGCCATCGAAATATTGAAAAGGATTTTTTGTATCAATTCTGTTCTCTTTCGTGCGCTGATATCTTCAAAACTTTCAATCCCACCAATGATGTTTTTATTTAAATCAAACAAATATTCTGTGCTTTTAAGAATAGTTATTTCTGATCCATCTTTTGTTTTGATTAGGCATTCATGATTACTTACAGTTTCCCCTATTTTTTCATCAAACAATTGACATTTTTCGGCACAAGAAGTTAACGAAAATTTTTCGCAAGGCTCCCCAAGTGCTTCTTTTCTGGTCCATCCGGTTATAGTTTCTGCTTTTTTATTCCAGCTTGTTATTTTTTTATCCCTATCAACAGTAAATACTGCACTTGGCACCACTTTCAAAATTCGTTCAGCGAATTCCTTTTCTTCTTTAAGTTTGTTCTCTGCAATTTTACGGTTAGTGATGTCACGAACGGTACCAATGGCATTCCATTCATTTTTTATTTTTACAGATGAAAGGGATAAGGCAACAGGAAATTCTTCACCGTTTTTTCGAATAGCGTTTAATTCAACCATTTTACCAATAGCATTACCTTTCCCGGTGTTTTTGAAATTCTTAAATGCAGCTTCTTGAACCTGTTTGTATTCGTCAGGACTTATTAGAGTATGGATATCCTTGTTGTATATTTCTTCAAAAGTATAACCGAAAATATGTTCAGCACTCTGATTCCAGAAAATAACATGGCCTTTATTGTTTATAACGATAATGGCATCATTGGATGAACTCGTTATTTTATCGAATAGTTCCTGCTGATCTTTTTCTTTCTCTTCAGCTCTTTTTCGTGATAAGGCCAGGCTAATCTGGCTTGAGATTATTTCAAGAATTTTTCTGTCTTTATCATTGTAAGCCTTCACATCCGAATAGCTTTGAACAGCAAGAACACCAATAACTTTGTCTTCAACATTTAGTGGTACTCCCAGCCAAATTTGAGATCGCGAACCAACAAAATCTATTTTGCCTTTTTTAACAAGTTCTTCTTGATCGTCATAAGTTACCAGTAATGATTGACGAGTTTTAATGACATAGCCTGTCATCGTTTTTCCTGCCGGGAATGACTCGATAACATCTTTCTCATCAGCAATAAATGGAAGCGAAAGTGAATCAGTTTTTTCATCATACAAAGCAATATAAAAATTTTTGGTATCAATGATAGTAGATAATTGTTCTCTAATTAGAATGACAAGACTTTCAAGACTTTCACTCATCATCACAGCATGCGAAATATTGCCTAATATTTCTTGAACCTGATCATTTCTTTTGCGTTCAGTAATTTCATGTGCCAATCCTTCAATCAAAACAACATTATTGTTTTCGTCCATTACAGGGACTTCCAATAATTCGAATTGTTTGATATTGCCGCCTTTATCCCTTATTTCAATTTCGAAAGGAAGTTGTTTTTCGCCATTTTTGCTTTTTAAAGAAATTGCTTTAGATATTTCGTTTTTTGGATGATCGGTTAAAAATTGCAGAATCCCATGTTCAACCTCGCTTGCATCATAACCTAATAGGGTAGTAATAGAAGGGCTAATATAAACATATTTGCCATCCAAATTCTGCGAATAAAAAAAGTATTCACTTCCGAGGTTTTCAATAAGTCGGCGGGTCCTTTTTTCGTTATTTTGAAGTTCAATATTTATGTCCTGCATTGCATCATTTTGTTGCTGCAGTTCTGCATAATTATTTTTAACTGAATTAGGTTTTTTATCACATTTATTTTTCAGATTGCTCATAGAACAGCATGTTTCGTGATTGTAAGTTGAAATTTTAAATCAATTTTTTTATTTAGTCAAAATATTGTTAAAAGTGTTATTTTTGCACAAATATTAGCTTTCAAACGGGATGTGGCGCAGTTGGCTAGCGTGCTGGTCTGGGGGACCAGAGGTCGTGAGTTCGAGTCTCACCATCCCGACACTTTACCCCAAAAATCGCTCAAGAAGCTCAAATAATTTATCCTTTCTAATTGGTTTTGTAATGTATTCATTACAGCCGGCATTCAAAGCTATTTCCTTGTCACCGCTAATTGCATAAGCCGTTTGTGCAATAATTGGCAAATCAGGATATACTTTTTTAATCAGTCTAGTCGCCTCAAGTCCGCTAAAATCAGGCAGTCTGATATCCATTAGCACCAAATCTATTTTTTTATTTTCGTTGCATAAATCAACTGCTTCCTGCGCATTGCAAGCTCTGAGTGTGTTCGCCCCCCATATTCCCAACAATACTTCCAGCAACAAAAAATTTGAATCCTGATCCTCGGTTATGAGAATGGTTTTTTTTGATTGTTTAGTGTTATTGTAATTCATATTATTTTCCATTGTTATTTTTAGTGTTGTAATTTGATTTAATACTTTTGTAAGTGCCACATTATCACACCTATCAAAATATTATTAATATTGGACAAGTTATAACCATAATTGAAGTAGAAACATAGGTAAAGTACCTATTTGAATTCGTAATTCACTTAGACGTTAAAATATTAGTAAAGTTGAATTGGAAAATTATACCTTTGTCGAACTTAAATGGTGCTTATTATAGTTTAATAGGGAATCCTGTGTAATTCAGGAGCTGTCCCCGCAGCTGTAAGCCCAATGAAGGTTTTAATATCCACAATGCCACTGTTCAAAAATTATGGATGGGAAGGCTATTAAAACCGGGTGAGCCAGAAGACCTGCCATTAAGTAGTTTCGTAGCTTTCGGGAGAAAGGCGAAGGATGGATCAATTTATTTCGATCAAATCTTCACTCAAAAAATCCGATGGTTTCGAATGATTTAATCAATTTATTAATTAAACATTTGTAACTATGTATGTTAAAAAAATGGGACTATTATGCCTGATTCTGATAAATGGAGTCGCATTTGGGCAAACAACATCTGAAAAAAAAATTCAAAATTTGAATGAGGTTGTTGTAAGAAATTCACGATTAAAAGAGTTTGCTATCGGTTCCTATGTTCAGGAAATTGATAGTATAAGTAAAAAGTTATTCTTAAATTCTTCAATGGCTGATTTGTTGGTGAATTTAAGTTTGGTAAGAGTTAATCAAAATGGGCCTGGTGGAGTTTCTAACCCTGCTATTCGGGGCGGTTCTTCGGCTCAGACGGCGGTAATCTGGAATGGCGTTAACATTCAAAATCCTTCAAGTGGGAGTGTTGATTTAGCTCAATTACCTTCAATGTTTTTTGATAATATCAGCTTGCAGTATGGAGGGTCCGGAACTTTATTTGGAAGTGGTGCATCTTCAGGTGCTATTCATTTAGAAGCGGGTGATTTACTTTCCGATGTAAACAAGTTAGGCTTTCAAGCTACTTTAGGTAGTTTTAATGCCCGAAATGCATTTGTTGGTGCAAAACTTGGGAATACTAAGTGGGCAAACGCTTTCAAATATTTTTTCGCTCAGGCAGATAATGATTTTGAATATAAATTACCTGATGGAACTAATTCTAAGCAAACAAATGCAGGCCTACAACAACATTCTATTTTAAATGAAACAAAATTTAAAACAGGCAATAATTCAACCCTAAAAGCAACTATTTGGTTTCAGAAATATGATAAAGATGTACAAACCACAATTTCTGCAACAGAAGCAAGTGAGGCCCATCAGGAAGATGAACACCTGAAGCTTGCCTTGAATTGGGAGAAGACAACCAATCAGTATAGTTTTAAAGCGAAGAGTGTGTTTTTAGCTAATGAATTGTATTATAACAATCCAGCCTGGATGCAGGAAAGTACCAATAAGTCAAAAATTTGGGTGAATGAACTGGATGCTAAATATTTAATCAATCAAAATCAAAGTATTACTGCTGGCGTGAACTTTACATACGAAGAAGGGGAGTCGGGCAATTTTGCATCTCTTACTACTCGTAGAAGGGCTGCAGCATTCGTATCTCATAAAATTTCGAACCTTGCAAATATTTTTACTGTTGTTGGTTCGTTGCGACAAGAATTGGTGGATCGTGGCTTTAACCCGATTGTTTATTCATTGGGCCTTAGAGCTAATCTTAATCAAAGTGTTGCTTTTAACGGGAACTTTTCTCGGGTATATAGAAATCCAACCTTTAATGATTTATACTGGTACGATCCGGTGTATAACATGATGGGAAACCCCGATTTGAAACCTGAAGATGGCTGGAGTGTGGATGCCGGATTTGAACAGGGATATAAAAAAGAAAATATTAGCCTGATGTTCAAACAAAACTTTTTCTTAAATAATATTAATGACTGGATTGTTTGGATCCCTAATGAAGATTATTCGGCATGGAGTGTGGCAAATAAAAGCAAGGGAAAAACCATTGGATTTGATCTAGTTGCTCAATCTGAAATTAAATATGGCAAAACTGCTTTTTCAATTGATGCATTATATACATGGACGGATTCAAAATTTATTGATCTAACAGGTGAGATCGAAATGGAAAGTAACATGTTATATGTTCCTAAAAACAGATTTATGCTGAATATTGGTGTTCGACAAGATAACTGGAGTGTTTTGTACTCGCATAATTATTTTGACAGTCGTTTTACAGGAGCGTGGTCAGGAAATTTGGAAGCTTACTTTGTGGGCAATTTAAGCATGCAATATGTATTCCCATTCGGTAAACAAAATTTAACAGCCGCAATCCATATTAATAATATTTGGGATAGGAATTATCAGGTTGTTTATGACTATGCCATGCCCGGCAGAGGTTTTAAAGTTAGCTTGTATTATAACCTAAACCTTTAAAAGAAAATTAATGGATATTGGGGCATTTTGCATCGTCGAAGTGTCCCAATATTCGTTTTCAAATACGACTTCTCAAATAAACAGCTTAATGTATTAATTTCTCCCGAATGATTTTTTTCATTGCCAATCGATCAATTTTACCTGTGGCAGTATGACTGAAGGGTTTAATAAAATCAATTTGTTTAGGAACTTCGAAAGGAGATAAAACGGATTCAATTTGTGCCCAAAGTTCGTATAAAGCATTCAGGTTCGATTGGCCGCTTTCGATAAGTAAAATTAATTTTTCACCTAAATCTCGGTCAGGGATTGAGGTAATCAGGAAATTTTCTTTTATGATTTTTCTTAATTTGGCTTCAATTTCTTCGGGTGAAATCTTAATTCCACCTGAGTTTATTACGTTATCAAATCTGCCTATAATTAAAAATTCAGAATCACTGTAAAGGGTTGTCAGATCATTTGTTGTTAAAAGATTGTCGCTTAAATGAGGAGCATCAATTACCAGACAGGAGCGATAATCCGTCGAAATTTTAACTCCGGGCAAAGTTTTGAAATACAAATCTTGATCCTTGCCATTTAATTTTCGCAAGGCAATGTGGGTGCAGGTTTCGGTCATGCCATAACTGGCATAAAAATCATTTGCGAATTTAGCTGTTTTTTTAACCAGGGTTTCATCAAGTGCCCCACCACCAATAACTACTTTCCTGATCTTTTCAAGATGAATTAATGAGTTTTTTGAGCTCAGGATATTTGATAGTTGAAGAGGGACCAACGCAGTAAAATCAATGTCTTTTTTAAGATTTTCAAGCGGATTTCCGGATGGTTCAACGGTGAACAAGTTTAACCCGATAACCATTGCTCTCACCACCATCATCTTTCCTGCAATGTATTTAGTAGATAATGCTAAAAGAGCAGTTTGCCCGGCATCAAGTTTCAATGCCACTGCTGTAGCCATGGCACTATTGATCATGTGCTGTTTTTTTAGCAGGATGGATTTGGGAATTCCTGTTGAGCCAGAAGTTTTAACTTTAATTTCTTCCTCCTCGTCGAGCCATTCTAAAACAAACCCGAACAAATGTTTTTCCCAATCTTTGAGGTACAATTGCTTCAGCTTTGAGGCACAATGCTTTTTCAAATCATTTCCTCGAAAAATTTGACCATCAAGGATCAGTTTATCATATTTTTTGTGGCTCATCGGATAATCTGATTTAGGTTCCAATTTTTTTCGGGGAGGTAAAAAAGTTTTGCATCTTTAATTTGTAATGGAGAAGGAATATTGTTGCTGAACAATTTACCGGTCCCAATGCCTTGCGGCATTGGATTGTTAAGCTGGTAAGTCCACTGGGCGATGGCATTTAAGCCGATGTTTGATTCAAGTGCAGAAGTCACCCACCATCCAATTTGATTCTCGGTTGCTATTTTTATCCATTCCGAACTTTTATCAAAACCACCCAGCAGACTTGGTTTTAATATGATATATTGGGGTTTTATTTCTGCTAAAAGCTTGTGTTTTGTCGCTGGCTTATTTATACCGATGAGTTCTTCGTCAATTGCAATGGGAATTGGTGTTTGTACGCAGAGATTTGCCATTTTTTCAATCTGACCGACTTTGATGGGTTGTTCAATCGAATGAATCTGAAATTCAGAGAGTCGTTTCAATTTTTCCAAAGCATTTGCGGGATGAAAAGCTCCGTTAGCATCCAATCTTAATTCAATGACTTCCGGCCTAAATTGTATTCTGATTTCTTTTAAAAACGAAATTTCTTCTTCAAAATTCAAAGATCCAATTTTAAGCTTAATGCACTTATAGCCTTCCTCTATTTTCTCTCTAATCTGCTTTCGCATAAATTCTTTTGATCCCATCCAAATCAAACCATTGATTTTTATTGAATCTTTTCCCTCAGTAAAAGTTGACGGATATAATAATTTGTGTCCATTATTTCCCAGGTCCAACAATGCAGTTTCAATGGCAAATTGAACGGAGGGAAACCTTAGCAAAGCATTCTTATCATCAATATAAGCATTGATATTTTTTGATACTTTTTGGATGAAAGGCTCAAGATTACTGCTGTCATCCGGACTTAAACCAGGAATAATGCTGCACTCTCCAAGCCCAAAAGTTTGAGGATTTTTATCATCAAATATTTTAAAAAACCAGGAAGGCTTTTGGTGAAGTACCCCTCGTGAGGTTCCACTTGCCTGTTTGAAAATTAGTATATGTTTTGTAACGGTTGCCAGGAGCATTTATTAAAGAATTAATCCTAACCCAAAGGTAATGGAAAATAACAAGGTATGGATAGCCTGTTTTTTCAGGAATGGGTCCAAATCTTTGGGATTTTTGTTTTTACTGATCAGGATCAGATCTTTTATAAATAAAGGAACGGTTAAGAGAAATAAAAACTGGAAATAGGATTCGAAATCCTGATAAGTGTATATAAATGCTGAAAAAAGAGCCAGCAATACAATAAACAGATGATATTTTTTTGATTTAGCACTTCCATACTTTACCACAAGGGTATGTTTCCCCGAATTTCTGTCGTTTTCTATATCCCGCATATTATTTAAATTTAATACGGCCATACTTAGCAATCCCAAAGAAAGTGCCGGCCAAAACAAATCTGAACTAAGAGTGTGTGTGTTTAAATAGTAGGTTCCTAGAACCCCTACAAATCCAAAAAATATCAAAACAAAAAAATCGCCATAACCTTTGTAGCCGTAAGGGTTGTTTCCCATGGTATAGTTGACTGCCGCTGCAATGGCTAAAACACCCATGATAAAGAAAACAAACAAGTTCCAAAATGACATATCGCGTACACCTAGATAAATCAAGACCGATCCACATATTAAAGAAAGTCCAATAAAAAAATAAATCGCCTTTTTCATGCTTTTCTCACTAATGTTGCCACTCTGAACGGATCGGGTAGGCCCTACTCGGTTTTCGTTATCGGTTCCGGCTTTATAATCACCAAAATCATTGGCCAAGTTCGAAAGTATTTGTAGTAAAATGGTTGTAACTACGGCCAAACTTGTAACCAACAAATTAAATTGATGGTCATTTTCACTTAAAAACCCACCCAAAATAATGCTAGATAAAGCCAATGGCAAGGTGCGTAATCTGAATGCTTTCAGCCAGTTTTTAATCTTTTCCATCAAAAATTGAATTATGGATATTTAGGGTATTTGTGAAAATCCGGATCACGTTTTTCCAGAAAAGCATGCTTGCCTTCCTGAGCTTCTTCCGTTAAATAATACAGCAATGTAGCATTTCCGGCAAATTCCTGAAGCCCGGCTTGTCCGTCCAATTCGGCATTTAGCCCTAGTTTAATCATACGCAATGCCATCGGACTGTGTTGCATCATTATTTTTGCCCAGTTCACGGTTTCATCTTCGAGTGATTTCAAAGGCACTACTTTGTTTACCATTCCCATTTTCTCAGCTTCATGTGCGTCGTATTGCTGGCATAAAAACCAGATTTCACGTGCTTTCTTTTGTCCGACAATTCGGGCAAGATAGGATGATCCAAAACCGGCATCAAAACTCCCAACCTTTGGGCCTGTTTGTCCAAAACGTGCATTATCAGAAGCAATGGTCAAATCGCAAACAATATGCAGAACATGGCCCCCGCCAATCGCATAGCCATTTACCATTGCAATTACAGGTTTTGGCATTGAGCGGATTTGTTTCTGAACATCTAAAACATTCAACCTGGGGATGCCATCTTTACCGATATATCCGCCTTTACCTTTAACATTTTGATCGCCACCGCTGCAAAATGCTTTATCTCCGGCACCGGTTAATACAACTACATTTATATGTTGGTCTTCCCGACAAATTCTTAACGCATCACTCATTTCGGTGGTGGTGGTAGGGGTAAAGGCATTGTGGTACCTAGGACGGTTTATCGTTATTTTTGCAATTCCTTCAAAAAAATCAAAAAGAATTTCTTCGTATTCTTTAATGGTTTCCCATGCTCGTGTAGCCATGATCAAAGATTTTATGTTAAATGAAAAATGCGAAACAAAGTTATGAATTATGAATTATAAATGATGAATGAAAAGTTTAAGAAATGAGCATGCGAATATCTCAGTGGAAAAAAGACATGGATCCAATCTTGCGAAATTATCCCTTCTTTAAAAATTGAAAATAGTCTTTTAAAATAATTGCATTCAATTCGCGAGGGGTAAAAATTTCCAAAACACTTACTTTTTTATTTTCAGGATGATAAAGGCTTGATAATCCTGCTTTTACTTCTTCAAAGTTTGATGCCGATTGATATTGAATATTAAAAGTCTTTGCTATGCCTTCAGCATTCAACTGATGAGTGGTTTCAAAAAAAGTATCAAAATCTTTAGTTTCGGTTGGGCCATCCAGAAAACGGAAAATGCCGCCTCCGCCGTTGTTGATCAGAATAATTCGTAAATTATCACTTAGATAATTATTCCATAATCCGTTCGAGTCATAAAAAAACGATAGATCACCCAAAATAATTGTTGTGGGGTTTTTTGTTTCAAATGCTGCACCTACCGCTGTTGATAGCGAACCATCAATTCCGGAAGTACCACGATTACTGTTGTAAAAAATATCTTTCCGGGCATCAAACAGTTGGGCATATCTAACCGGTGTGCTATTTGCCAGTTGTAGGTTTGAGTTAGACGGGATAGCCTTTAGCAGAAGATCGAATACTTTTAAATCCGAATATTCGCATTTTTTAATAAATTCCTGATGTTTTTTTGAGGTCAGTTTAGATTTGTTATCCCAAATGATAGAAAAATTACTTTTATAAGGAATGATGTGCTCACTCATCTTATGGAAAAAATAAGCAGGTTTAACCGGAATATTTTTGGTAAGACATTGATAAGTATCTAAAAATAACTCATCTGTATCAATGTGCCAATGTTCTTCGGGTTGGTTTTGACGGAAAAACGCCTTAATCTTTTTTGAAACGATCTGATTCCCAAAACTGATCAATAAATCTGGTTTGAAATCCTTCAGCTCTTCTTCTGTGATAGCAGCCAGTGTTCTGTCGATACAGGAATTAAATGCAGAATGATGCAGGTTAGAGGTGTTTTCGGTCAATAATACTACCGATGGATCTTTTGCGATTTCTATTAAAACATTGTTCAGTTCAGGATTAGGGTTCATTATCCCGCTAATGATCAGTTTTTTCGAAGAAGTATTCCAATGATTAGCTAATTTTTTAATTTCATTGCTTCTGAGAACAAAGGCAACTTCTGCAGTGTTTATTATTTTAGGAGGCGCAATATCTTCATCATAGCCCTGGTATAAAGGTTCTTTAAAAGGAAGATTGATATGCACCGGCCCGGGAGTTGAAGATTGACATAAGTCTATTGCTTCATTAATCAAACGATCGGCAAACCAAAGATCATCATCATTTTGAATACTTTGAGGAAGCTCGAAAGATTTCTTAATATAATTTGAATAAATGCCGTTCTGACGAATGGTTTGGCTATCAGCCTGGTCTATCCATTCTTGTGGTCGATCGGCCGTAAGAACCAAAAGTGGTACATGTTGATAGTAAGCTTCGGCGATAGCAGGTGCATAATTCAAGGCTGCCGATCCGGAAGTGCAGGCGATGGCAACGGTTTTACCGCTTTGCTGAGCCATGCCCAATGCAAAAAAAGCGGCACTTCGTTCATCAACAATGCTTAAACAATTTATTTTTGGATGATTGGTAAAGGCAATGATGATGGGCGCATTTCTGGAGCCGGGAGAAATAACAATGTTTTCGATCCCTTTTAGAAAACAAATTTCAACTAAATGCCTGATCCCGCTTTTCTGCTTTTCCATTCAAATAAAATCTTTAGTTAATGAGCGATAATAAAGTTTGAGCTTTTAATGCTGTCTCGTCCCATTCGCTTTGAGCTTTTGAACTTAGTGTGATTCCACCGCCCACAAATAAAGAGAGATTATTTCCTTCAGCTTTTAAACATCTTAAATTTACAAATAAATCTGTTTTTAGATGAATGTTTAATGGGCCTAAAAATCCGGAATAAAATTCCCGGTCGTGATGTTCTGTTTCATTAATTAGTTTTAATGCTGAAGATTTAGGGACCCCACAAACAGCCGGTGTCGGGTGAAGGTCATCCAGAAATTCATTCAATCGTTCAGAAATAGGATGAGCATTAAACGTAAATGATGTTTCGAGATGAACAGCTTTGGCGGCTTTTATAGTTTGCGTAGATTTTTTTATCTTTTCATCCAGGGTGTATTTCCGGATCGTTTTCTCGACATGATCCACAACAAATTGTTGCTCCTCTCTTTCTTTATCGCCCCATTCATATTTGTTTAGTTCGATATTTCTCAAGACTTGTGTTCCAGCTAAAGCGACTGTTGTTGCTTCTTCACTGTTTATCCTTAATAGTTGCTCAGGGGTGGCACCCATCCAAAGTCCGCTATAAGGGGTGTAAAATAGATAATTAAAGGTGTTCGGATATTTATTATTAAGAATCCTGAAAAGCTCAGAAAACGAAACAAACTCTTTTTTATAGCTTGTAATTACCCTCGATAATACAATTTTTTTAGCCCTTCTGTTGGTTAAATCGGAAATAAAATCATCAAATTGCTGCAGATAAGTGACATATGGAGTAGCTAAGGGCAATTCGTGCAAATATTTTTTATGGGGAAGGGTGGTTTTTACAAAATCCCAGGCATCAACATTTACTTCGTTTTCTGTAAGTAAAAAGTCATCAACAATCAAAAGTTTGTCGGCAATGGTAGTGTCAAAAGGAGCAAGGATAAATCCTTTATAATTGGAATAATTGTCGGTAACATTAAACTTTAGCGGATGGGCCGACCGTTGAAGGATGATTGAAAATTCGTTATAATCAGGCAAGGTATATGCCGCAAAACAAATACGGTTTTCGATGCATTTCTCAATAAATGAATAATCAATTCGATTTTCCATTTTTATTTTTTAATGATCATATTGGTGAGGCGACTGATTGAAATCCTGCGCTCATTCTCATCGGTAATTACGATATCCCACACATGGGTGTATTTCCCTTTGTGAACCAATTTGGCATTTCCATAAACAAAGCCTTCGCGAATGCTGCCAACATGGTTCGCGCTGATTGAAGCTCCACGCACATCAAATTTCGACAAATCAACCATTAACGCAGAACCCATACTGCCAATGGTTTCGGCAAGTGCAAGGCTGGCTCCGCCATGTAAAATTCCCATGGGTTGCATGGTTCGGTGATCAACCGGCATTTTAGCTCTAACAAATCCATCGGCTATTTCCAAATATTCGATCCCCAATTGAGACATTAAGGTATTATCATTGAAATTGTTTAACTCATCAAGGCTGGAATTTAAATCAATCATCTCTGTGCTTATTTTTTACAAAGATAGGAGGTAATTTTATTCGTGAAACCAAAATTTAAAAATGGGGACGGCGCCCTCTTTACAGAAGTCATCCCTTTTTTATATCTAATTAAAGGTAGTTTTCAACGACAAAAGTAACAAAACCCTCTCAAAACATAAAGAGAAATGCGAACCAATTCTGCTTTGATTTGATAATCCACCGAAAAAATGTGTTATTTATGTAACTTTTTTACAGAATTATGTAACAAGTTAAAATGCGATATCCTTTACTTTTATCGACATAATTATAAATAAAAAAAGGTAAAATGAAAAAAACAATTTTTGTTGCAATCTTAATGATTTTCACATTGGGTTCAATAACATCATTTGCAGTTAATACTGATCAGAAATCAGTTTCGGAGAATCCTGCCATTCCAATCAAAACGGATAATAAACTAACTACAGAAGAGGTTAGTCGTTTAAAAAACCGTGTTGAAGAAATCAGAAGTACAGATAAATCAGGAATGTCTGTTACCGAAAAGAGTGAGTTGAGAAAAGAAAGCAGAGAGATCAAGAAAAATGTTCGAAAAAGTGGTTCTGTCGTTTATATTGGCGGTAGCACACTTTTAATTATTATTTTGCTCATCCTTTTACTCTAATTAATCACTTTCTTATCAATTTGGGAGAATAGTCATCATTGCTGAAGAAATTAGCAAATAAATATTCCCTATGGCTTCTCTCATTAAAATATGCAATACGATTTGTATTGCATATTTATTTTTACAGTCTGCCGGATCCGATAACAGTTCCAAAATTGAGTGGCTCATTATTCTATGGTGAATATTTTATCAACAGAAATGCAAAAAAAACGATCATACTTAAATTATTTGAAGAGGTTTTTCTACTCTCGCAGATTCACGCAACTATTGATATTCGGGTTCATTATTATCGGGTCTTTTTCTGATGCTCTTTCACAGGAGTATTTTCAGCAAGAGGTCAATTACAGGATAAAGGTTACACTCAATGATAAGCTTCATGAATTAAATGCATTCGAAACAGTTGAGTACATCAACAACTCTCCCGATACCCTTAGATTCATCTATTTTCATCTGTGGCCGAATGGTTATTCCAATAATAACACCGAATTAGCCAAACAATTACTAAGTTTAAATGGAAAACAAAAGCTGTTCAATGATCCCGAATTGAGAGGATACATCGATTCATTGGACTTTAGCGTAGATAATCGACAGGTAAAATGGAACTTATTGCCGGATCAGCCTGATATATGCCGGATATGGCTTAATGAAGATCTAATACCTGGTGACACTCTGCAAATTTCCACCCCTTTTCATGTTAAAATCCCCAAAGGAGTGACTTCAAGATTGGGCCATATCGGGGAATCTTACCAAATTACTCAATGGTATCCTAAACCGGCGGTATATGATAAATCCGGCTGGCATCACATGTCCAATCAGGATCAGGGGGAATTCTATTCAGAATTTGGAAGTTTTGAGGTAAGCATTACTCTTCCGGCTAATTATATAGTGGGTGCCACCGGAAATCTGCAAAACCATCTGGAAGCGGAAATGCTTGATCGGCTTGCTGCCGACACAACCTGGATGATAACCTTAAGTGCAAAAGAAGCCGAATTTCCTCCTTCATCAGAAAAGATGAAAACCTTGCGATATACTGAAAATCAGATTCACGATTTCGCATGGTTCGCAGATAAGCGGTTCCATGTATTGAAAGGGAAAGTGAAGCTTCCCGACTCCGGCAGGGAAGTAAGCACTTGGGTGATGTTTACCGATCAGCAGGCTAACCTTTGGAAAGATGCCATACCTTATGTGAATAGTGCAATCTCATCTTTTTCGAAATGGAATGGTGATTATCCGTATCAAAATTTTACGGCTGTTCAAAGTGCCCTTAGTGCTGGCGACGGGATGGAGTATCCCGGTATTACGGTGATTGGCTGGGCAGAGGATGCCTATTCCTTGGATGAGGTGATCGCTCACGAAATAGGCCATTGCTGGTTTTATAGTGCACTTGGAACGGATGAACGAGGATACCCTTTTATGGATGAAGGTATCACCAGCTCGAATGAGGTGCGATACATGAACGAAAGATATCCTGAAAAAAAGCTTTGGGAGGTTTATCTTAATAACAAGAAACTGGCAAATTTTTTTCATATTGACAAAATGCCGGTTAAGCTGATGCAGGAACTCGAATGGGTTTCGCAAGCTCGTGATAATCTCGAACAACCCATTAATTTGAAGGCATCAGACTACAGCACCTTGAATTATAGCCTAATTATTTATAATAAAGCAGGAATGGGGTTTAACTATTTGAGGGCCTATCTTGGAGATTCCATTTATGATTCTGCTATGCATGATTACTACAACAAATGGAAATTCATGCATCCCCAACCGGAGGATCTGCACGAATCATTTGAATTATCTACTGGCAAGGACCTGACTTGGTTTTTTATTGATTTCATTGGCACAACCAAACGGATGGACTACAAAGTGGTTCGTTTTGTGAATCAACAACTGCTTGTGAAAAATAATGGTGAATTGGAATCCCCATTCTTGATAGCCGGTATGAAGGGTGATTCGATCTGTTTTGAGAAATGGGTTGATGGTTTTAAAGGTCAGCAATGGATAAATATTCCTGAAGGTAATTATTCCGAACTAAAAATTGACCCGGAGCATGTTACCCCTGAATTATTCAGACTTAATAATAACATCCAAACATCTGGAATTTTTAGAAAAGCTGACCCCATCCGATCCCAGCTCTACTTTTCTCTGGAAGATCCCGAAAAAAGACAGTTGATGTATTTTCCTGCATTTAACTGGACCCTCGAAAATGGTTTTATGATTGGTATCGCTTTGCATAATGGATTTCTTACGCCAAAACCATTTGAATATTTTGTGATCCCATTTTTTACATTCAAAGGTTCTGGTTTAGCCGGATTTGGAAAAATTTCATACAATATTACGCCCTACGAGAAACTCATCAGAAAGGCCACAATTTCATTAGAAGGAACGCAATTTGGTGCTCCCGGTAACCAAAACTATCACATGCTGAAGGCTGGATTAAAAGTTTATTTCAGGACTGATAAAATGAATATTCCATTAACGCAAATGGCATTTGGGAATTATATCGAAGCATCAAGCCTTTTTCAGATTGAACGTCAGGAGAAGGTCGGGAACAATTCTTATCTGCAACTTGGATACCAGTTGGAAAACACTCGCGCGGTCAATCCCTTCAACCTGTTGGTTTCTGGCGAATACAGTAAGTCGTTTCTGAAAACATCTGTAGTACTTAATTATAAATTTAGCTATTCGGGAAAGAAAAATGGTTTGGATATCAGGTTATTTGCAGGAACAATGTTGAGAGATAATCCGGATATTCCGTTTTATTCACTTTCCGCAAGTGGCAGAAGCGGACCTGAACAATACCTTTTCCAAGGAACCTATCCTGACCGTTTCAGTGTTTTTCCAACAACTTTTTGGTCGAGGCAGATGAGCATTACCGAAGGAGGTTTGGTGTCGCCGGTTAACGATAAGCTTGGATATAGCCAGTGGCTGATTTCTTTGTCTTTCATAAGCAGTTTGCCTGGAAATCTCGTTAAGATACCGGTTAAACCCTTTGTTAACTTTTTATTGAACGACCATGGTGCCGGAAACGGACATGATTCGCCATTTTTTTATGAAGCTGGCATAAAAGCAGGATTATGGAACTTTTTTGAGATCTATGTTCCATTGCTTGTTTCCGGAAATATTGAATCGGTTACCGGTTCATTCAAAGAAAGAATTCGTTTGGTTTTTAAGTTGGATAATTTTAATCAGGTAAAGTTGAATTCAGGGATTGATATTAAAATCAGGTAAAAGACTAAGATCCTATATTATAGGGGTTGAACTAAATGTGTGAATCATGTAAATTTTTTCTGAAATCGTGTAACACTCCCTGAAATTAAAGACTCCATATTTGTACTCTTGTGATTACTAAGTCACAAAATAAAATTAATTATTATGAAAAATGAAGATGTTTTATCAAAAGGTTTTCAGGATGCAAATAAATTTAAACCATTATTGATTTCAAATGAAACCGGTTTTATTACTAAGATCGGTAAAAGCATGAAAAAGGTCATTTTCATAGGTAGTTTAGCAGGAATCGGATTGCTATTTAACAGCTGTGCATCCAGATATGTAGCAACAGTTCCGGCATACCGTGAATATTCCAGGCCACAACGCCCAAGCGATCTACATATATGGACAGACGGGAATTGGACATATAATCGTCAAAGCCACATGTATGTTCAGCAAAATGGCTATTGGCAGAGACCACACCAAAGCCGGACCTTCATTACCGGTCATTGGCAAGCAAGTCCACGGGGTCATTATTGGGTTCCGGGAAAATGGCAGAAGCTAGACAAAAAGAGTAAGGGGAATAACAGAAATGGAAAGGGTAAGCGTAATCGTTGAGAAGGCACATCCTTTCAAACTTTTACCTTCTCTGTTGTGCAAAGTTTCCAAATTTATATGCCATAGGCATGAATTAGCTCCCCACTGGTGCGGACATGCTAGCCAGCCGTAGGCTGGTTGTCCGTGCCTTTTCTTTTTTTAAAGCAAGAATAGAGAGCCTGAAAGTGGATGTTTGCGCCGGCGGCTAAAACTGAATTTTGGAAGAAGATTGAAAATCGAGAATAGCTTAAAGCTTAAGCATTTATTATCTTTACGTTTATTCAATATATTGTTAACTCTAACTTAATATCATCAAGATGTTTATTGACTATTATAAAATTTTGGGAATCGATAAAACGGCAACACTGAAGGATGTTAAGACCGCTTATCGGAAATTAGCCCGAAAATATCATCCCGATTTGAATCCGAATAATAAGGATGCCAACAATAATTTTCAGCAGATTAACGAAGCGAATGAAGTTTTGAGTGATCCGGAAAAAAGGAAGAAATACGATCTACATGGAAAAGACTGGCAACATGCAGATGAATTTGAAAAGCAAAAACAAAATCAGGAACGATCATCCTATGCTCGCGGATCAGGATTTTCAGGCGGAGATTTTTCTGATTTTTTTGAATCGATGTTTGGAGGGGCCGCGGGTGGAAGCAGGGGCAGACAGGCTAAATATCGCGGAGAGGATTTCAATGCGGAATTACATCTTGAACTTATTGATGCTGCCAGGACCCAAAAACAAACCTTAGCAGTTAACGGAGCAAAGATTGGAATTACAATCCCTGCCGGAATTGAAAATGGGCAAACAATAAAAATCCGGGGACATGGCGGTTCGGGCATAAATGGCGGACCCAATGGAGATTTATACATTACATTTTCTTTTTCAAATCATCCTAAAATTAAACGCTTGGGTGATAATTTATATACAACAATCGATTTAAATTTATATACTGCGGTGTTAGGGGGTGAAATCACAATTGATACCCTCAACGGACAAGTAAAACTAAAAGTAGCACCTGAAACGCAAAATGGTAGTAAAATAAAGTTAAAAGGTAAAGGATTCCCGGTTTATAAAAAAGAAGGGCAGTTTGGAGATTTGTATGTGACCTACAAAATTAAAGTTCCAACAAAGTTAACGGATAAGCAGAAAGCATTATTTGTCGAATTGTCTAAATCGTAATTTTAAAACAGATGCCATGCAAACAAAAAAATTTATAGCCATCGATGAATTCTGCACCAATCACAATATCGAAATTTCATTCATCAGCGCTTTGCAGCAAACCGGATTGATTGAAGTTATGACAGTTGAAAATGCAGTGTTTATTGATGCCGATCAGCTTCGGCAGGTTGAAAAATTTATCGGTTTTTATTATGATATGGATATTAACCTTGAAGGTATTGAGACCATAACTCATTTGTTACAACGAATGAAAGCGATGCAGGATGAAATTATTTTGCTCCGAAACAGATTGAGCCTTTATGAAACAGAAATGATTTGATATTTTGGGTTGTGTGAAATTCCTGTATTTATTGTTTCAAGCCAAGACTTTAACTTTATAACATTCTTTTATATAACCTTTACCTGTTGTGCGAAGTTTGGAAACTTCGCACAAAATAATAGGTAGTTTTTAACTACAAAAGTAACAAAACCCTTACAAAACATAAAGCGAAAGGCGAACCACATCCAATATTCCTACTTTGTCAGCATAATTTCTTGCACTGGAATATAAATATTCTTCAGGTTTTTCAACAATCCCAGCTTTTACTGGATTATTATGAATGTACTCAACCTTCTGTTTAATAAACGTATTTGAATAAATCTCAACCGGATGGCTCTCCTGTTTCCAAAATTGAAAATACTTATTTCGGCTATGTTTTTTAGCCTCGAATGAAAACAGATTGAGCATCCAGTCTTTTCTGCTTTCATCACCTTCCTGAATTATTCTAATGATGGCCTTGTTTGTAAACTTTTTAAAATCGGCAATTATTGACTTAAGTTTTCATGATCGGCACTGACTAACAGGTGCAAGTGATTGGTCATGATTACATATGCATAGATTACTAATCCCTTATTTTTTTGACAATACTTAAGACTATCAATGACAATATCTTTATATGTCCTTCGGCTGAAAACATCCACCAATTGAACTACTGTAAAAGTTAAATAGTATGCTTTTGATTGGTCATGTATTTGATATTTGTAACCCATGTGATTTTTCTTTTCGGTATCAAGATTTTAAGTAGACAAGGTCTACTTTCTATTCGGTGCGAAGTTTCTAAACTTCGCACAACAATGGTTTGGAAACCTCGCACAACAATGGTTTTGCATATAATACTGGAAGCTTCTCAAGATATCATATTGCATTACTTTTCAATATAAGGCTGCATTAAAATCTGTAATTGCTCTTCTTCGCAGCGGGGACAATATTTTGTAAATTCATCTAAAATGTATCTACATCTGTAACACTTAAAAATTTCTTTTTTGTCTGCCGTTTCTTGTTTCTTCTTCATTTTCATTTGCTTAATCTAAGTATTTTGTGGATAGTACTTTATTAATTAATTTCCCCAGCTTTCACGGTCAAGACTTCTATAATGAATGGCTTCAGCCAAATGCTCGGTCAGTATTTCTTCTTGTCCTTCCAAATCAGCGATAGTGCGGGAAACTTTGATGATACGATCGTAAGCACGGGCAGACAGATTCAATTTGTTAATGGCATTTTTTAAAAGTTGTTGACCTGTATCGTCAATCTTACAAATCGCTCTTAATTGTTTGGTCGACATTTGAGCATTGCAATGTGTATTTTCACTATCTGTAAAACGAACTTCCTGTATTTTTCGGGCTTTAATTACACGCTGACGTATCAACTCACTTAGTTCGCTTGGAGTATTATCGGAGAGTGTATCAACCGGAACAGGAACTACTTCAACATGAATATCAATCCGGTCGAGCAAAGGACCGGAAATGCGATTCAGGTATTTTTGAACCATGCCCGGTCCACAAACACATTCCTGGTCGGGGTGGTTGTAATACCCGCAAGGACATGGATTCATAGCTGCAATCAACATAAAATTGGCCGGGTATTCAACTGATATCCTTGCACGTGAAATCGTTACATTACGATCTTCCATGGGTTGTCGCATTACTTCCAAAACGGTTCGTTTAAATTCTGGAAGTTCATCCAAAAATAATACACCGTTTTGTGCCAGGGTGATTTCACCGGGTTGAGGGAAGGACCCTCCTCCAACCAAACCGGCATCGCTTATCGTATGATGGGGCGCACGGAAAGGGCGAACCGTAATTAATCCTTTGTGATTTCCCATTTTGCCTGCAACCGAATGAATTTTAGTGGTTTCTAAAGCTTCTTTTAAGTTCAAAGGTGGAAGTATGGAGGGCATTCGTTTTGCCAACATCGTTTTTCCTGATCCGGGTGGGCCTATCAAAATTGCATTGTGCCCACCGGCAGCTGAAATTTCAAGTGCCCGTTTTATGTTTTCCTGTCCCTTTACTTCCGAAAAATCAAACTCGTAATGATTAAGTTGCGAATAAAATTCTTTTCTGGTGTCAATTATTGATGGGATGATTGGGGTTTTTCCATCCAGATGCTCAATCACTTCTGTAATATTTTCGGCTCCTAGAACTTCTAACTTACTGACAATTGAAGCTTCTAATACATTCGCTTTGGGAATAATAATCCCTTTAAACCCATTTTCCAAAGCAGAAATAGCAATTGGCAAAGCTCCTTTTATGGGGTTCAGGCTGCCATCAAGTGAGAGTTCTCCCATGATGATGTAATCGTTTAAAAGGTCAGATTTAATTTGTTCAGATGCTGCCAGAATTCCAACGGCCAGTGGTAAATCATAGGCAGAACCTTCTTTGCGGATATCGGCAGGGGCCATGTTGATGACAATTTTTCTCCCCGGGTATTTATATCCAACTTGAGATAGGGCCGATTCAATTCTTTGCTGACTTTCTTTCACCGCACTATCAGGTAATCCGACTAAGTAAAAATTGATACCCTGACCAACTTCAACCTCAATAGTTATGGTTAAGGCATCAATTCCAATGATGGCGCTTCCGAATGTTTTAACGAGCATAATTTAACCTGCAAAATTAAGATTCAGGTAAAGTTTAATACCAAAAAAGTTAAAATGTCGCAGAAATGCAAGAATTAATTTTTACTGAAGTGGTTTGTACTTGGATTGGGAAAAGATCAAATTGTTGTCTGTATTCCTGAATAATTCAGCAAGTGTGATATCAGGATGATGGTTCATGTATGAACGGACTATTTGCCATCCGAACCATGTGCCAAGGCGGGCAGGAGCTTCTTTAGAAAAAGCGGCAGTAAAAGGTCCGTCGATTGTAAACTTTCTGATAATCTGACTATCGGAGCTGAATAATACCTGATTGTCGATGATAAAGGCCCACAAATTTCTTTCGTTTTCCGAGCACCATTTAAGCTGTTCCGGACTATAGCCAATTTTTAAAAACTCTTCCTTCTTTGGCAAGGTAGCATCCAGAAAATACATGACTTTCCCGAGGTTAATTATTTCATCCAGAAATGTAGTTGTTTTTGGGGATGGAGGTAGTAATTGCAGGGCAAGTTCTTTCATACAATCAATGGAAATATAATTGGGTTGCATCCTTTCAATTTTGTATCGGGGAATACCGATTTGGCTGTAAGTTTTAAAATCGTTGCCTAAATAAACATCCAATCCAATGATAACCGCACTGTCGGCAATTTGCACAGGATACTCATATTGATATCCTGAGACATAAGTAAAAACTTGAGGAATAAAGTTTTCAGGAAAATAATGTTTGTAATATTTAAGAGCATTTCCTAGCTCAAAGGTTAGTGAATTTAGATCAGGGAATTTCTTCTCTGTTTCTTGAAATGCGTTAATTAGTTCAGGATCTGTTATAAAATCTTCGATCTTGTTCAAATTCGTGGTATCCTCCAGATCAGCAGCAAGAAAAATCCAATATTTTTGTTGAATAACTTGCAAGCCTTCCTTTATGTGATCAGGTTGTAGGTTGAAGAGATCACGCTCGTAGCGTGCAATGCTAAAATCAGCTAGTTTTATACCCGAAACATCAAAATCTAATTTTCTTTCCTTTTCACTGTTGCATGAATTAAGTAAGAATAGAATAACAATTATATAAAACGTTTTAAATTTCAAGGAGAATATTTTTAATAAAAAACTGTACAGTAAAAGTTAATCATTATTTGTTTTTTCACACTGAAGGATTAACGTAAGCAAAAGATGCCAAATCATATGATTTGGCATCCTGAAAACCGAGGTACTCATTCAGTTAAAAAATCTTCCAACCTAGTGAAACGGTGAATCCATTACTTTTTGAATCGTAGGTATTTCCGTCTACATCCCCTATAACTTTGGTTAATCCAATATTATATCGAACATCTAGGGTAAACATTAAAACATCAACACCAGCTCCAACTTGTAGGCCCCAATTTAAATCTTCGATATCATCAACATGTATTCCGAGATCATTTGTGCCTTCAATGGTTTTATCGGTAACAATAGATGCTGTAGGACCTGCAAAAACCCTTAAATTAAGTAGTTTTAGATCAATGACTTTAGCTCCTACTAAGAATGGGATCTGAATAGTGTTTAGTTTAACATCACTCTCAAAAGGATTCGAAAATCCAATTTCAGATTTGAATGTTCCACCTTCAGTTACCCAGTTAATTTCAGGTTGAACATATATTTTAGTTCCTAATCTTAAAAAAAGCCCAAACTGAAAGCTGCTTTGCAAATCAGATTTGATTTCGCTTTTGTCTGTGGAAAGTTTAGATGTGTTATAGCCAATCTTTGGCCCGAATGAAATTTGCGAGAATGCAGTACTTGCTAGCAAAGTAATTGCAAATAATAAAATAACTTTTTTCATGATATTGTTTGATTTGTTAATTTTTGAGGTTAATTAATATTTATTTTTCTTCACTTTTATAGTTTCAAAAATAATATTTGAATTATTACATGTAAAAAAATTTGCATTAACAAAGATAGTCAATTCATAAGAACTAAAGTAAATATATAACAGGTTATTAACAACGATCATCTTTGTCAAATATTATAGCGTATTAATATTGATTTAATTACATTTGCTTATCAGTATCTTGAATGCTAGTATTGGGATTTTAAAATAGAATTATTTAAGAAATCAGATCACTAAATTATAATTTATTTCGTTAAATATTAATTGATTGCGGATGAAAAAAAAATTATTTGTGCTGTTTATTTTAGTTTCGGCAACAATTAGTCAAAGCCTGGCTCAGGAAAAGCCATTTTTATTCGGGATGAAATTGTCACCCAATATTGGTTGGATGAAACCAAATTCTGATGGTTATAATTATGATGGCGTAAAATCGGGGATTAGTTGGGGTCTCGTTGCAGAAATTCACCTTATGGAAAACTACGATCTCCATTCAGGAGTGAATATTACAATGATCCGTTCAGCACTTACTTATCCCGACCTTAAAACCATTGAGGGAAATCCTATTGAAGGAGAAATGAGCAGGTTATATAATTTTAAGTATTTAGGTCTGCCTCTTATTTTTAGGATGAAAACAAATGAAAATACAAAAAAACGGTTCTTTGGACAGGTAGGGCTGGAACTTAATTTCTTGTTATCGGGAAATGCAAAGGATAAGTTTCTTTCGGAGAATGCCGGTCAGATCAATGAGGAAAATGATATTTATAAAGAAATAAAATTTGCAAGATATGCAGTAATTGTAGGGGCCGGAATGGAGTACGCTTTAGGAGGATCAAACAAGTTAATTACCGGGATAAATTTTAATAACGGAATTAACGATATACTGAAAGACGAGAACAAGATTAATCCATCAATCAACCAAATTGCGATCAACAATTATTTTGAAATTTATGTAAGCTTTCTTTTTTAATAATACAAGGTGTAAAATTGTGAAATTAGCTATTGCCCAATTAAATTATCACATCGGAAATTTCGATCAAAATCTTGACAAAATTTTCAAGGCTATCGATCAATCCAGGAGCCTTGGAGCAGAGTTAGTTGTATTCGCCGAGCTGGCTATATCGGGTTACCCACCCCGTGATTTTCTTGAATTTGATGATTATATTGACAGATGTTGGGCAAGTATTGAATCAATTGCACAGAAAACCGAAAATATAGCTGTGATCATTGGCTCTCCGAGTAGAAATATAAATGTTAAAGGTAAACGCTTGTATAATTCTGCTGTTTTTATATGCAATAAAAAGATCGTTTCCATTCATCATAAAGGTTTGTTGCCAACCTATGATATTTTTGATGAATATCGTTATTTTGAGCCCTCCACCGTTTTTAAAACAATCGAATATATGGGGAAAAAAATTGCCTTGACCATTTGTGAAGATTTATGGAATGTTGGTGATAATCCTTTATATACGGCAAATCCTATGGACGAATTATACAAATCCAACCCTGATTTGATAATTAATATAGCCGCATCACCATTTAATTATTTACAGGCATCGTCACGAAAAGAAATTTTACTTGAAAATGTAAAAAAATATAAACTACCCTTAGTTTACGTTAACCATGTGGGTGCACAAACGGAACTATTATTTGATGGAGGATCATTGGTATATAATGCTAATGGCGAGTTGGTTAAGGAGTGTAATTATTTTACAGAAGACCTTCAGCTAATCGACCTAGATGAAGTGATCGAATTTAAAACTGATGTTATTTTATCACCGTTTGTTTCAAAAATTGAATTGATACATGAAGCTTTGGTAATGGGCGTACGTAATTATTTTCATAAACTGGGTTTTAAAAAATCCATATTGGGTCTTTCAGGAGGGATCGATTCGGCAGTAACTGCTGCTATTGCAGCAGAAGCACTGGGTGCTGAAAATATTACAGGGATTTTGCTTCCATCTCAGTTTTCTTCCGATCATTCCATATCTGATGCAAAACAGCTGGCTTTAAATTTAAATTGTAAGTTCGATGTCATTCCCATCGAAAGTTCTTACATATCTATAAAAGAAAGTTTAAGTAAGCAATTTAAAGGTTTACCTTTTGATTTGGCCGAAGAAAATATTCAGGCACGAGTGAGAGGGGTAATTTTAATGGCTTTGTCAAATAAATTAGGGTCAATACTGCTTAATACTTCGAACAAAAGCGAAGCAGCCGTGGGTTATGGCACTTTATATGGCGATATGAACGGAGGTATTTCAGTACTCGGTGATGTTTATAAAACCGAAGTGTTTGAGCTGGCTCGTTATATTAATAGGAAAAGAGAAATTATTCCGGAAAATACAATTATCAAACCTCCTTCTGCCGAACTCCGTCCGAATCAAAAAGATTCAGATTCATTGCCTGATTATAAGATATTAGACCAAATTCTGTATAATTATATCGAACTCAGAAAAGGTCCTGAAGACTTGAAAAAGATGGGTTTTGATGCGCAAATTGTTGATCGCACACTGAAGATGGTAAATACCACCGAATATAAACGATACCAAACACCCCCAATATTGAGGGTGTCGCCTAAAGCTTTTGGGATGGGCAGAAGAATGCCTATTGTTGCAAAGTATTTATCGTAAATTTGTTTACAGATTTATGGCTTCTACTGATTTAATTTGGGGTAAAGCTTTTTTAACTGCAGATTCAACGCCATTTTTAAGGGTCATTGTGCTATAAGGACAAGCACCACAAGCACCCATCAACTCTACATTTACAACCAAGTCGTCGGTAATGTTTACAAACTTGATATCGCCACCATCTTGTTGAAGATAAGGCCGAACCTGATCAATGATATTTATTACTTTCTGCTCTAATTCTTTATTAGTTTCGCTCATAGGAAAATACTTTTAAATTTGAAAATGCAAATGTATAAAATTCTATTTGTAAATTAAGTCTTAATAAAAATTGTATTATGAAGTCTGTTCAATAATATTTTTAGCTAATTGGGCATAAACTTTCCCAATGATGCCATTCCCGTCCATTGCGATGGGACTTCCTTTATCGCCCGACTCAGCAATTGCAGCAACTAAAGGGATTTCACCTAAAAATGGGATGTTTAAATTTATCGCAAAATTTTCGGCATTGCCTTTCCCAAAGATGTAATATTTATTGTCAGGTAATTCTATCGGTGTGAAATATGACATATTTTCGATAACTCCCAAAACAGGCACATTTATTTTTTCTTGCCTGAACATGGCAACTGCTTTCTTAACATCAGCTATAGCTACTTGCTGCGGTGTTGTAACAATTATTGCTCCGGTTATTGGGTATGATTGTGTTAATGTAAGATGAATATCACTGGTACCGGGAGGAAGGTCAACCAGCATATAATCGATCTCTCCCCAAACGGCATCATTGAATAATTGATTTAAGGCACTTGAAGCCATAGGGCCTCTCCAAATCAATGCCTGATCAGCTTTAACAAAAAAACCAATCGATAAAATTTTGATGCCATATTTTTCAATGGGCAATACCTTTGTTTTACCGTTTACTTGAGTGGCCGATGGTTGCGCATTTTCCAAGCCGAACATAATTGGCATGGATGGGCCATAAATATCGGCATCGAGCAGTGCCACTTTCTTACCTAATTTTGATAGGGCAATCGCTAAGTTACTTGCTACGGTTGATTTCCCTACACCACCTTTACCTGAAGCTATCGCAATAATCTTTTTAACACCCGATAAGGGCCCTTCCCCACTATTTTTTTGTGCGATGGGATTGACATTTACCTGAATTGCTTCTCCGAATTTTTCCTTAATTAAGCCAGAACAATTTTCCACCATCATTTTAATGCCCGGATCGTTCAAATCAGGAAACACAAGGTTAAAACTTACTTCACTTTCACTCATTTGTAAGTTTTCAATCATATTCAACTCAACAATATTATTCCGTTTAGGGAAATAAATGATTTGTTTCAACTGCTCAAATATTGCTTCTTTTTGCATACTGGTATTTAATAATACTATTCTTATTTAGATTTGGTAAAATTAAGACATTCGGATGAGATTGGAGTTATTTAAAGCAATTCTTTTGCTGGATCCCAGAAATATTTTTCAAAATCAATGATTTTGTCATTAGCTATTTGAATGCCTTCGTTTTCAAGTAATTTTTGCATCAAGGTCGGGTCCCCAAAATGATGTTTGCCGGTAAGCATCCCATTGCGGTTAACTACACGGTGGGCAGGAATAGATTTAATTGCGTGATGAGACCCATTCATTGCCCAACCAACCATACGGGCCGAGCCTTTACTTCCGATATATGCTGCAATGGCACCATAGGTAGTAAATCTTCCGGTTGGGATTAGTTGGGCAACTTGGTAAACCTGTTCGAAAAAAGGCATGTCATCATTCATGCATAATAAATTTTAAATAGTTTATTTTTTTCCCTTCACGAAGATAACGTGTCTCGTAATAGGTCTGAATGATTTTAACATCCTCCTCAATATCTGAATTATAAAGATCTTTTGTTTGAAGAATTAATTCATGCTTTTCCGTTTTAATCATTTCAAGGCAATATTCAAATAAATTTAGATTGTCGGTTTTTAGATGGATGACCCCGCAAGGTTTAAGAAATCGTTTGTAAATTTCCAGAAATCTGGGTGAAATTAACCTTTTGTGAGTTTTGAGAGATTTTGGTTGAGGATCTGGAAATGTGACCCATATCTCACTAATTTCTTTTTTCTCAAAATAATAATCAATGGTTTCAATTTGTGTTCGTACAAAGGCTGCATTTGTTAAGTTTTGTTCAATTGATGACTTTGCACCTCTCCAAAGTCTTGCACCTTTAACATCCACGCCAATATAATTATGATTAGGATATTTATTGGCTAACCCCAGCGTGTATTCTCCTTTACCACAGCCCAGTTCCAGAATAATCGGGTTCTGATTTTTGAAATAGGCATTATGCCAATTACCTTTTAGTCCAAACCCGTTGGCCATCAAATCATGATATTCTATTTGAAAGAGATTTGGAAATGTGAGATTTTCTTGAAATTTCCTAATTTTATTTTTTGGCACCAGCGATTTTTTTAGAGGAGCAAATTTCGTAAAAAATCTGAAAAAGATGAGACATTCAATATTTTATTCAATAATAATTCTGAAATACTTGTCGGGATAAATGGAATATTAACAACTAAAGAGGTAAGATCCAGGCCGAAGAATTTTCATTTTTACGGATAATTGCTAATTTTTGATTGGCATCAGCAATATTGTTATAACTGTTATAATACACGCGGTAGTGATTGAATTTGTTAACTCCGGCAATGTCGGCTTCAAATCCTTTTTGTTTTAATTCCAGTACAAACTTATCGGCATTGGCCAAACTAGCAAATGACCCGCCAATAATATAATATTTAGGTGAAGTTTGATCGTTTTTTGGGATAATCTTATTTTCAAGAACAACAGGTTGTGGCGCAGCATTTTCATTCGGTTGAGCTTCAATGGCTCTGTTGTTTTCAGATTCAACTTCTGATAAATCCTTCGTTTTCCCTTTTAAATTTTCCACTAATATATCATAGGTGTCAACAATTGAGTCGGTTTTTTTTTCTTCAACTATAGGTTTATCTGTCTCTTCTTTAGGTAATTCATAATTGATATTTAATTTATCTCCGACAACTTTTAATTTATCACCCAAATTTGTAACATTTGCAAGTCCAAGCCTAACATAATTTGAAATAAGATAATCGTTAGGATTGGCATAGTAGAAAGGAATAAGTGAAGAATAGTTTTTGTAGTATTCCTTAACGTGATTGAACCTGAATATTAAAAAGGCTGAAGCAATGAGCAAAATAACAACTGCAGATACATTAATACGAATATACTTTGGGCCCTTGGCTTTAGGCTTTGCTATAGGTTTTTTGATCTGTGGCCTTTCATAAACATGTTCTGCTTTCCTATCTTGTGGAATCTGTTTTTTAACAATTGGCCGACCGGTTGTACTTCTTTTGATAGGCGGTGAAATAAAACTTTTTAACCCATAAGAATCGGCAAGGTAATTTTGAGTACCATCCGGTGCAAATTGTTTAAAGCCGGCTTCATTTAAAAATAAAGTGCCAACTTTTCGGAAATGAATTCTTTTTCCGTTTTTTAGAGCAGATTCGCATTGTTCAACAAATCGATCAAGTGTTTTCTTTGCTTCTAAATAAGTAATTTTCTCTGAACTGGCTATATGGTTTATAAGTAACCCATCATTTGCTTTTAGATGAGCATTGAATACGATGTCTTTTGAAGGAGGAACAAAATAATTTTGAACAGGGTGGATTTTTGCAGGAATTTCCTTTGTTATAAATCCACCAAATCCAGGAATAACAATACATTCGTATTTAAACAGTAAGTCTCCAATATAACGTGCAACTTTCATTTTTTATCCCTTAAAAATCTGGTAATCTGCTAAAGTACGACCGTTGAATTCAATATTCAAATATTATTTGTAATTTTTTTTAAATCTTCCGGCTGATCAATCGCAATGTTTTCAATAGTTGTTAATTTAGTTTTTATTTTAAAGCCATTTTCCAGCCATCTTAATTGTTCCAAATTTTCAGATTTCTCTAAACCGGACTTGTTCAAGCCTGTAATTTGTTGCAGTACATCAGTCTTAAATCCATATATTCCAATATGTTTATAATAAGAATGATGGCTTATCCACTGAGCCTGATCCAGATCTCTCATAAATGGGATGGGTGAACGACTAAAGTATAATGCATCTCCTTTATGATTGACCACTGCTTTAACGACGTTTGGATTAAAAAGTTCGTTAGTTTGATGAATTTTTTTTACCAATGTTGAAATCTCAGCAGTTGAATCTTCTTCGAAGCTTTCGATTATCATTTCGAGCTGTACTGTTTTGATGAATGGTTCATCACCTTGGATGTTAATTACAACATCAAAATATTGCTTCTTAGCTATTAATAATTTCAAAACCTCACTGCATCTGTCCGATCCACTTTGGTGGTTCTTTCCGGTCATTACAACCTTGCCGCCAAACTTCTCCACACACTCAAAGATTCGCAGGTCGTCGGTAGCTACAATAAGTTCATTTAAAGAAACAGTTTTAGACGCATTTTCATAAACATGCTGTATCATTGGTTTATCCAATATCATTGCCAATGGCTTGCCCGGGAAACGACTGGACTCATAACGAGCTGGTATAATGCCAATGATTTTCATAATAGCTTAATAAAGTTTAGCACCTTCAGGTACTTCGTTCTCGGGAACTATTAAAATGGTATTCCCGTTTTTATCCGGCACGCCCAATGTTAGTACCTCTGAAATTTTCGGGCCAATTTGTCGGGAAGGAAAATTTACAACAGCTAAGATCATTCTTCCCATTAAATCTTCCTTTTTATAGTTCTTTGTAAGTTGTGCACTCGATTTTTTCAATCCAATTTCATTACCAAAATCGATCACCAATATATAGGATGGATTTTTGGCTTCAGGAAAATCGTAAACCTCAATTATTTTCCCGCTTCGTATATCAAGTTTATTAAAATCTTCAATAGTAGCCATGAGTTTTATTTAAAACAGGCCATGAATTTCTGCATTAATTTTTTCAATTACCATTCCTAAATCTTCAGGGACCGATTCAAAATCAATATCATCAACATCAATAATCAATAATTTACCTGATTCATATTTTGAAACCCAGCCTTCATATCTTTCGTTTAGGAGTTTTAAGTAATCCAATCGAATAGATTCTTCATATTCCCTCCCGCGTTTCTGAATTTGATTCACTAAATTCGGCACACTTGAACGCAAATAAATCAATAAGTCAGGTGGTTGAATAAACGAACTCATCAATTCGAACAAGGAACTGTAATTTTCAAAATCACGTGTCGACATCAGGTTCATCGAATGCAAATTCGGCGCAAAAATATAAGCGTCTTCATAAATTGTACGATCCTGAATTACAGTTTTGCCACTTTGCCTGATTTTAATCACTTGGCGGAACCGGCTATTCAGAAAATATACTTGCAAGTTGAATGACCATCGTTGCATATCTTCATAAAAACTGTTGAGGTATGGATTAGTGTCAACGTCTTCGTAATGAGCCTTCCACCCAAAATGTTTTGAAAGAAGTCGGGTTAAAGTAGTTTTCCCTGAACCGATATTTCCTGCAATAGCTATATGCATCTCTTTGTGATTTTAATTATGTACGAAGTTAAAAAAATCAAACAAACGGCAAACAATTTTAAAATTTAAGATCTTCCAGAAGATCGTCAATATAAATCCGATTATTTGATAAACGTGGAACTTTGTTTTGTCCACCTAATTTTCCGCGTTTCTTTAACCATTTATAAAAAGTACCTTTTGGAACAACTCTTAAAATGGGTTTGTCCAAAATCATATCGTTAAATCTTTTTGCCTCATAATCGGAGTTAAGTGATTGTAATGCTTTGTCGAGTGTATTAGTAAAATCCTCAATGTTTTTTGGCATGATCTCAAATTCAATCACCCACTCATGAGCAGCTCTTTTATCACCATCAGCATAAATTGGAGCAGCTGTATATTCACTAATCAGAGCTTGATTAGTAAGACATGCTTCGGCGAGAGCAGTTTCTGCGTTATCGATTATTACTTCTTCACCTACGGCATTTATAAAACTCTTGGTTCTTCCGGTAATTCGAATTCGATAAGGTGATAAATTGGTAAATTCAATGGTATCGCCAATCATATATCGCCATAAACCTGCATTGGTTGAAATCAACATGGCATAATTGGTCTGCAATTTTACCTTGTTAAGCGGAAGTGGTTTTTTATTCACATTATCAACTTGATCAATTGGTAAAAATTCATAGAATATGCCATAATCGAGCATGAGCAATAATTCGTTAGAATCAAGCTGATCCTGGATCCCAAAAAACCCTTCTGACGCATTGTAAGTCTCAACAAAATGCATTTTTGGCGATGGAATCAATTCTAAAAATTGTTTACGATAGGGTGCAAAATTTACACCTCCATGAAAGAAAACTTCCAAATCGGGCCATACTTCTGAAATGTTTTCCTTACCCGAAATCTCTAAAATCCTTTTAAGTAAAAGTAAGGTCCAGGATGGAACCCCCGAAAGACTGGTAAGGCTATACTCAATGCTTGTCTTGGCCATTTCTTCAATTTTGATTTCCCAATTATCCATCAGGGCCACACTTCTTTTTGGTACACGGATAAACTCAGCCCAAAAAGGCAAATTTTGGATGATAATGGCAGATAAATCTCCGGTATAATAATCTTCATTATTCACTTCATTGATGCGATGACTTCCACTTAAAGCCAAGCCCCTGCCATCAAAAAAATTGGAATTCGGATTATTGTTAAAATAAATGGAAAGCATGTCCTTGCCTCCTTTATAATGACAATCCTCGAGCGATTCTTCACTTACAGGAATAAACTTGCTTTTATCATTTGTGGTGCCGGACGATTGAGCGAACCATCTTATTTCGGACGGCCATAATAAATTTTGCTCCCCAGTCCTCAAACGTTCAATATAGGGTTTAAGCGAATCGTAATCATTTACAGGAACGTGTTCACAAAAATCGGCATAGGTTTTTATGGATTTAAAATCATATTTTAAACCCCATTCAGTATCTTTAGCGCTGTTGATTAATTTCCTCAACCATTCTTCCTGCACTTCATGAGGATATTTTTTAAAGAGCTCAATTTGATGAATCCTCTTTTTTATGAGCCAGGAAAGTACCGAATTTAGAAGGGCCATAAGCGCAATTAAGAAATTGAATATATATAATCACTCAAAGTTACTAAAATAGGATGATCGTTTGAATACCTGGAGTAAAAAAATAAAACCTTTCAGATGTCTAATTTCTTTAATTTTATATTTCATTATTATTCGATAAGATATGATTGCTTTTCCAAATGCTAAAATAAATCTGGGTTTAAATGTATTAGATAAAAGAGCGGACGGATTTCATAATATTGATACCGTATTTTTCCCGGTGGATTTATGCGATGTTTTGGAAATTATCAAAACCGAAGATTCTAAAACCAGTTTTAACTCAAGCGGGTTAAGGATTACCGGCGATCAGGAAGCAAATTTGTGCATGAAGGCATACCATTTATTAAAAGATAAATTTAGCTTGCCGGATGTAAAAATCCATCTTCATAAAGTGATTCCAATGGGCGCCGGTTTGGGTGGTGGTTCGTCGGATGCGGCTTTTACCTTGAAATTGCTGAACAATCTTTTTGATTTAAAAATTAAAGAATCTGATTTATTGAAATTTGCTTCCAAACTTGGAGCCGATTGTGCTTTTTTTATTATAAATGAACCACATGCAGCGTTCGAAAGAGGTGATAAATTCAAACAAATGAATATAGATTTGAATACATATCAATTTGTAATCATCGCACCGGATATCCATGTTGACACCGCATTCGCTTATTCAAAGATTATTCCAAAAAAGAAAGAAAGACATTCTTCTGAAATTGTTAAAAGCGAGCGAGTTGAAGAGTGGAGATATACTTTGGTCAATGATTTTGAGGAACCCATTTTTGGCATTTATCCTGAACTTAAAAATATTAAATCGGCATTATACAATTTGGGAGCAACGTATGCATCGATGAGTGGTAGCGGCTCGGCTGTTTACGGGATGTTTGAAAAACCAATTGATTTGTCGGCAAATTTCAAAGATTCTTTTTATTGGTCATCAAAAATTTAATAAATTTTTTCAAGAGCCGGATAATGAAAATTTGTCTGGCTCTTCTATTTTGGGGTTGTTGTTAATATTGCTATTCCGATTATACCGAAGAAGATATTGGGAACCCAGGCTGCGTATAGTGGCGATAAATTACCGAAGGTTGCAAATACTGTTGAAATTTGCATGAATAAAATATAGGCAAAAGCAATTCCGAGCCCCATTCCAAGGTGCATTCCAATTCCGCCTCGCAATTTTCTGCTTGATAGGGAAACCCCAATAATGGTCATTACAATGGTTGCAAATGGGGCTGACTGACGTTTTCCTTTTTCAACTTCATAATACTTGACATTGTCCGATCCTTTCAGTTTCTCTTGTTTTATTCTTTCATTTAACTCCCAATAATTCATGATCTCGTAATCGTTCTTTTGATAGTAAAGATCTGAAGGAGCCAACGCTAAAGTTGTATCAAGGGTGACACCTTTTATAAGGGATTCGGTTTCACCGTTAATTTTGCGGATAAAATAATCTTCCAGATGCCAAACTAAATTAGCTGTATCCCATTTTATAAGTTCGGCACTTAGTTTATATTCTAATTTGAAATCTTTAAATCTTTCCAAGGTGAATTTAAAACCAACATTACTCCCAATACTATAATTCTGAACATATACAAACTCACCCGGGCTGATTTGTAGGTGGATGTTCCTATCCTTCAATTTGTTCAGCTTCTCCATGTACTCATCTTTAAATTCTCGTCTCTTTTCATTCGCCGGCGGGATTAAAAAATTTGATAAATAAAATGAAAGTATTGAAAGGAACACGGCAGAAAGAAGATAAGGTCTGAGGAATCGATTGTAACTAATCCCACTATTCAAAAAGGCAATAATTTCAGTATTTGATGCCAGTTTCGAAGTGAAAAAAATCACTGAGATGAAGGTGAAAAGATAAATAAAAAGATTGATAAAATAAGGGATGAAATTTAAATAGTAATCGAAGATAATATTTTTGAGAGGAGCATTGTTTTCCAAAAAATCATCTATATTCTCGCTGACATCAAAGATAATAACAACAATGATCAGCAAACTTATTGCATAAAAAAACGTCCCCAGAAATTTTTTAATAATATAATAATCGATTATTTTCATGAATCTACCGAAAAGCGTTGTTATGATGAATTATGTGAAGCAAAGATAGAAAACATAGTACATTAATCAGATTCTTGCAGAAAGCTTTTTTACCATGGTATTTTTCCAGCTAGTAAAATCTCCGGTAAAAATATGAGTTCTGGCTTCTTTCACCAACCATAAATAAAAAGCCAGATTATGTAAACTGGTAATCATTCCCCCTAAAATTTCATTTGCTGCAAATAAATGCCTGACATATGCCTTACTATATTGATGATCTACATATGATTGGCCATTTTCATCCAGAACACTGAAATCATTTTTCCATTTTTCATTTTTAATATTAATGATTCCATTTGATGTATAAATAATTCCGTGCCGGGCATTTCTTGTTGGTATCACACAATCAAACATGTCGATGCCTAAGGCAATGCTTTCTAAAATATTCTCAGGTGTACCAACTCCCATCAAATATCTGGGCTTATCTTTCGGCAAAATGTTACAAACTAACTCGGTCATTTCATACATCATTTCATGAGGTTCGCCAACAGATAATCCACCAATGGCATTTCCAATTGCATTTTTTGACGCTATAAATTCAGCAGATTCTAAGCGAAGATCTTTATAAACACTACCTTGAACAATCGGGAAAAGTATTTGATCGTAACCATATTTAGCTTGTGTACAATCAAATTGTGCAATACATCGGTCCAACCATTGATGAGTTATTTTTAATGAATTTTTTGCATAATCATATTCACAGGGATAAGGAGTGCATTCATCAAAAGCCATGATGATGTCAGCTCCAATGGTTCGTTGAATATCCATTACATTTTCAGGGGTAAATTCATGTTTTGACCCATCGATATGCGAACGGAAAACTACTCCTTTTTCGGTCAATTTTCGTGTATTTGCCAATGAATAAACCTGATATCCACCACTATCTGTAAGTATAGGTTTATCCCATCCGTTAAATTTGTGCAAACCACCGGCTTCTTCAATAATATTTAACCCGGGTCGCAAATAAAGGTGATAGGTATTGCCCAAAATGATTTGAGCTTTAGTATCATTTGTCAGATCGGGGATTTGAACAGCCTTTACGGCACCTACTGTGCCCACGGGCATAAATATGGGAGTTTCAATATTGCCATGACCTGTAGCTAATATGCCGGTACGAGCATTGGAGTTTTTATCAGTCGATTTTATGGAAAATTTCATGTTTATAAAAAATTGCTCTAAGTTAATTTTTATTACTGAAGATTGAATAATTTTACGTTCTAATTATTGTGAAATGGAAATGCCAATTCCCCAATTTTCTTTACCTTTTATATTGTTGGCAATATATGCTTTGGCATTTATTGATCAGATGATATATTACTGGTTTATTTTTAGCAGGCTGGCTTTTTATCGTCCAACAAAGCAGAGCATAGAGTTGCTCCCTGTTTCGGTTGTGATTTGTGCCAGGAATGAAGATTATTTGCTAAGAACTTTGTTGCCAAAAATTTTAGAGCAAGATTATCCCAGTTTCGAAATTGTAGTCGTTAACGATTCTTCAACCGATGATACGCTTGAGTACCTTGAAGATTTAAAAAGGATACACCCGAATATCAGCATTGTTAATATCGCCCAAAATTTGAATTTTTTCAGTGGAAAAAAGTTCCCACTGTCACTTGGTATCAAATCAGCAAAAAACGAGTTACTTGTATTGACCGATCCTGATTGTGAACCAAATTCCGATCAGTGGTTGAAAAATATGGCTTTAGCTTTTACTCCTTCAACGGAAATAGTTTTGGGATACAGTCCAATTAAACCCGATAAGGGGCTCTTTAATACAATTGCCCGTTATGATACAATACAAAGAGCTATTCAGTATCTATCGTATGCAATAATTGGTAAAACATTTATGGGGGTTGGTAGGAATTTGGCATATAAAAAGTCGCTTTTTTATAAATCAAAAGGTTTTATTTCTCATTATAAAATACAATCAGGTGATGATGATTTATTCATAAATAGAGTTGCCACAAGTAAGAATACAAACATATCTATTCGTCCTGAAAGTTTTATGCATACTGCGTTTGTACCATATTTCCGTTTATGGTTTCTTCGTAAGCAACAACAATTAAATACGGTAAAATATTTTAGAAGTGGAACCCGTTTTTTATTAGGGAAATATGAACTAAGCAAGTTTGTTATTTATGCGCTATTTGCCACACTACTCATCTTGGAATACAATATTTTTATTGTTTTGGGGTTATTTGGATTAAGATTGTTGACGCAATTGATTATTATTAAAAAGAGCATGATGGTTTTATCGGAACGCAAATTATTGTTAGTTACACCTTTGCTGGAATTACTCATGATATTCATCCATATGACGGTGAGAATATCGAATGTATTTATTAAACAAAACAAATGGAAGTAGGGTCGCATCTGACGGAGAAGGGATTACGTGATTATAGGTTGGTTTTGGCAGCAGTTAATCATGGTGACCAGAAGGCATATGCTACGTTAATGCATAATTATCGTGATTCATTATACTTTATGCTTTTGAAAATGACCAATAATCCTGACGATGCAGATGATCTTACCATTGAAGCTTTTGGTAAGGCATTTAAAAAGCTTGAACAATATACTCCCGATTATGCTTTTAGTACCTGGCTATTTAAAATTGCTTCCAATAATTGCATCGATTTTATCCGTAAAAAGAAAAAGAATACTTTTTCATTAAACAATAGGGGCGAAGATGAAAATAGTCACGAGTTCGGCGAAAGCATTCCTTCTGAAACCTTAGATCCTGAAGAAAGAATAATAAAGACACAAAAAATTGAGATGATGCATGAGGTTGTTGAAAAATTAAAACCTCATTATCGAACCTTGATAGAGTTAAGATATTTCAAGGAGTTTTCGTATGAGGAAATTTCAAAAGAATTAGATCTTCCTTTAGGCACAGTTAAGGCTCAACTATTCAGAGCTCGTGAATTCTTGTTCAATATTCTCAAAAACATACCTGAAAAGTACTAGCTTTTTGTTTTATTAATAATTCAATTATTTATCGAAGTGTTTTTTGTATATTTTTAAATTGTAAATCTAATTCTAATGAGCACTAAAGTATTCAGGAAGGCAGTTCGGTTTTATTCAGATCCTAAAAGGGTTATAACACGTTTCTTTTTTCCCGGCCCGGAAACCCGGATACAATCTATTATCCAAAAAGTGATTGATATGCCCGATCAGGCTGCCAAACTTACCTTAAATCAATCATTACGTGATTTTTCAAGTCGTCATCGAAATATTTCCCGCATATTTCAAACTAACTTTAATCGTGTTCAGGAGATCATGAATGGTAGGAATGGGAATATAAGTGAACTTCCCGACTTTAAAAAACTATTGATTGGTGCTTACTTTACCAGTGAATATTCTATTGAATCAGCCGCGTTTTTTAATCCATCCATCGTAGAAGATCCTGATCAAACAGGATTAATGGAAGGAGAAAAAAGGGTAATTCTAAGTTTTAGGGCTACAGGTGAAGGGCATATTTCTTCCATCGTTTTTAGGGGAGGTTTGCTTGATAAGGACAATAATTTACAGGTTATACAGACCGGAAAATTAGTTGATGAAGCCGAGGCGATAAGAAATAAAGTTTATCAAAAAGAAGAATTCTTTAATAAACTAATGGAAATGCATTTAACAGAAACAGAACTTGCCCCTGTTTCTGAAAAGCTGCGATTCGAGTTTGATTATAATGAGTTAATAAATGCCATCAACCAAACCATTCTTGAGATCAACCCTGATGCTGCAGCAAGAAAAAAACTGCAAACCATGACCTGGTTGGCCGATTCACATTATGAAATTACCTTCTCGCTCGATACTGGAATCTCCGATCGGGTAATTTTTCCAATCGCGGCATCCGAAAGCAACGGCATTGAAGATGCCCGATTTGTAAAGTTTACCGAAAATGACGGGACCATTAATTATTATGCAACTTATACGGCTTATAATGGGTTTACCATTATGCCTAAACTGATCGTTACCAAAGATTTTTATCATTTTAAAATTATGCCTATTCATGGAGAAAATGCACAAAATAAAGGAATGGCATTATTTCCCCGGAAGCTCAATGATAAATATGCAATGCTTTCAAGGCTCGATGGCATAAATAATTACATCATGTTTTCTGATGATATTAATATTTGGAATAAGGCTAAAAAAATTCAGGAACCAAAATTCCCCTGGGAATATATTCAGGTTGGAAATTGTGGCTCTCCGATTGAAACCGAACATGGATGGTTAGTAATTACACACGGAGTAGGTACCATGCGAAAATATTGTTTGGGTGCAACTTTGCTTGATTTAGAAGATCCTACCAAAGTAATTGGGCAATTGAGTGAACCATTACTTATGCCAAATGAAGAAGAACGTGAAGGTTATGTTCCAAATGTAGTTTATTCATGTGGTTCGATTATACATAATAATCAGTTGGTACTTCCATATGCAATGTCAGATACGGCTTCTACTTATGCTGCAATTCCGATGGATGATTTGATGGAACGACTTATTCCTGCCGGTTATAATCTCGAAAAGATGAACGGTGAAGCTGAAGTTAATAAAGCACGTATTTTAGTTGTAGAAGATGAGGTAATCAATCAAAAAGTAATAGCCGGTATTTTACGATCGGGAGGTTATGAAGTTGAAATTGCGCCTGATGGAATTGTCGCACTAATTCAGATTTCAAAAGGTAAATTTGATTTGATTCTTTCAGATATTGCTATGCCGAATTTTGATGGCTATCAAATGCTCAATTATATTAACGATAATAACATCAAAATCCCGGTCGTCCTCTTATCCGGATTTACAAGCAAGGAAGAAGAAGCCAAAGGATTAAAAATGGGAGCAATCGAATATATCAAGAAACCAGTTGACCAAGAAGTTTTGTTGTTAAGGATTCAAAAAATTTTAAAGAAATAATTTTTAGCTTTGCTCAACCAGCAATAAAAATCGTTGAAGTAATTAAGCAGGGATTGAATAGTTAATAATAATCACCTGCAATTAAGTATGCATGGATATACGAAATCGTACTTTCTGCCCCCTGATTTCGATTGATCGTAAATTCTTCAAGCCCATCGTTGCAACCTCCTGTTTCTTCATCGTACATCGGAATGCTATGATCATTTTTTCCGAGAAACCACTCAAAACAGATTTTAAGTTTTGTAGCAGCGTCTTCACATTGTAATGCTTGATATTTAGCATGATATAAAATTACCATCGCTGCTGCATCAATGGGTTGTTGACCGTAGATTGCAAATTCTCCAAACTTAGGGTACCACTCCCGATTACCAATAATTCTTAAATATCCTTCTGTGAAACATTTACGTTCAAGGAATTGGGCGGATTTTTCGGCAATTTCAAGATATTCATCATTATGAAGTACTTCATGAGCCCGATACATTGCAGCAGGTAACAATCCATTGTCATAAGTTAAAATATCTTCGTACCAATACCAATCATCCTTGCTAAATTTATAAAAAGCTGCTGCCATTTTTTTTGCAAGTTCATTTAATCGAATTCCGAACTCTTCCCGATCGGGATACTTTTTAATATAGTGATACAGTCCTAGCATGGTGTTTGCCCAACCCCTCGCATGCTTTAGTTCATTGAACCAGCCAAGTGAACGAACAAACATTTCGTGCCCTATTTGTAAAATGGAATCATTAGGCGCATATCTGATCAAATATCCCAATGCCCAAATGGTTCTTCCAAAAGCATCATCAGAACCAATCTGGTCAATAAATTCTTTATTATAACTCAGATAGTTTTTGTAGCTCCCATTTTCATTTCGCATATAAATTAAATAGGTGCTATAACGGTAAATGAGTTGAAGAAAATTGTCGTCTTTAAATCTTTTATAAGCCCTTAAACAGAGCAATAATGCCCTGGCATTATCATCTAAGCAATAGCCTGTTCTGTAATCCGGAAGACTTCCTTTGGCAAACTGTATAATTCCTGTTTTATCAGTCATGCGCTCGAGATGTAAGCGTTTCAAAGGAGGAATTTTAAAAGATTCCTTTTGATCTTCAAATTGATCAATTGCTTCTTTTAAGCATTCATTGTACTGATTTCCAATAATGGGCCATGCAATTTTTAACCCATATTGATAAGCTTTTTTCTGATAGGCTTTTAATTTGTCCGGATGGTCGAGTAAATCATTAATAATATTTGAAAGATGTTTTTTGTCGCCAAAATCAAACAAGATTCCGGTATCATTTGCTAACAATTCTTCGGCATGCCAATAAGGTGTAGAGATAATCGCAGATCCACCACCTACCGCATAAGCCAAAGTTCCACTGGTAATCTGGGCCTTATTATGATAAGGGGTTATGTAAATATCTGAAGCTAAGAGGTAATTTATTAATTCTTCTTCATCCACATAACGATTTTCAAAAAGAACATTGTTTTCGATTTTAAGATCTTTTGTAAGTTGGGCCAGGAACTCCCGGTATTCTTCACCTGCATGTTTTACCACATGAGGATGTGTTTTTCCAAGAATAACATAAAGTAGATCGGGATGTTTTTCTACCACTTTTGGCAAGGCCCTTAACGCGACTTCAATTCCTTTGCTGCGCCCAATTAATCCAAATGTTAAAATTACTTTTCTATTTAAAAATTCTTTCGGCTTTATAATTTCTTTATTTGCATAATTCTTATAATCAGGTACCCCGTGTTCAATCCTTAAGATTTTATTTTCAGGTATTTCGAACACCTCTTTCAAAAACCTAACAGCAAGATTGCTCATAACCACCAACTTTGATGAATATTTGGCAATCGTTTTTAATACCTCTTTTTGAAGAAAAGTAGGACTTTGCAGAACGGTATGCAAGGTAGTTACGATGGGGATATTGACCCTTCGCAATAATCGTAAAAGCAAAAGCCCGCTGTCACCTCCAAATATTCCATATTCGTGTTCCAGCAAACATACCTCAGCACCCGACTGATTAATAAAATCCGCGGCAGAAATATATTCGTCGAGAACCTGATCATTAATGACCCGAACTACTTTTTCACTGTAATCGTAAACCTGATTTTGATCGTTCATTGTTATGATTTCTATTTCAAGATCGTCATGATTTATTTCGGCAGCCATCATCATCGACTTAACCAGGTTTTCGGTAAAAGTTGCGATGCCACATTTACGAGGGGGGTAATTACCAATGCAAATTACTTTCATACTTAAAAGGATTTCTTGTTTTATGCTGTTCTTCGACTTAAATGCAAGATATGAAAAATAGTAAGATTATCAATGACAAATTAAGGGCATTGTTGTAAATTTGTGAGCAAATAAAAAACCTTAAACCAAAAATCGTGAATGATTTCCAGCAAGCAATAAAAAGGGGGATTCCCAGCAATTTACCTGACCTTCAGGCTTATGATCTAAAGGTAAACCATGCTCCGGTTCGTAAAGATATTTTAAGTAAAGAAGAGAAAAAACTTGCCCTTCGAAATGCACTTCGCTATTTCGATCCAAAACATCATAAAACCCTTGCCCCCGAATTTGCAGAAGAACTTAAAAAATACGGTCGGATTTACATGTATCGTTTTCGTCCGACATACAAGATGTATGCCCGAGGCATTGATGAATACCCACAAAAATCAAAGCAGGCTGCAGGCATTATGCTGATGTTGCAGAACAATCTCGACCCCAGAGTTGCACAACATCCTCACGAATTAATTACTTATGGAGGCAACGGCGCTGTTTTCCAAAATTGGGCGCAATACCTGCTTACGATGAAATACCTTTCAGAAATGACCGATGAGCAAACCCTCGCACTATATTCAGGTCATCCGATGGGATTGTTCCCTTCGCATAAAGGAGCCCCGAGGGTGGTTGTTACGAATGGCATGGTTATACCCAATTATTCATCACAGGATCATTGGGAAAAATTTAATGCATTGGGTGTTTCGCAGTACGGACAGATGACTGCCGGTTCGTTTATGTATATTGGTCCTCAGGGAATTGTTCATGGCACCACTATTACGGTTTTGAATGCAGGCCGAATGATTGAAAAGAACGGTGAAGGTCTTGCCGGAAAAATTTTCTGTACCTCAGGATTGGGAGGAATGTCAGGAGCTCAGCCAAAAGCAGCCGTTATTGCAGGTGCCATTGGATTGATTGCCGAAATTAATCCCAAGGTTGTTAAAACCCGTTTTGAACAAGGATGGGTGGATGAGGTTTTTACAGATTTATCGGAATTAATCAAAAGGGTAAAAGTCGCCCAGGTTAATAAAGAGGCAGTTTCAATCGCTTATCAAGGCAATGTGGTGGACTTATGGGAACGATTGGCCGACGACAATGTCTTTGTGGATTTAGGTTCTGATCAAACTTCACTTCATAATCCTTGGTCGGGTGGATATTATCCTGTTGGGATGAGTTTAGAAGAATCGAATGAAATGATTGCAAACAATCCTGAAAAATTCAAAGAAAAAGTTAAAGAAACCTTACGAAGACATGTAAGGGCCATCAACCGCTTGACGGCAAAAGGCATGTATTTTTTCGATTATGGAAATGCTTTTTTACTTGAATCAAGCAGGGCAGATGCCGAAATCATGAATAAAGAAGGGAAATTTAAATATCCTTCTTATGTTCAGGATATTATGGGCCCCATGTGTTTCGATTATGGTTTTGGGCCTTTCCGTTGGGTTTGTACTTCGGGCAAGGCCGAAGATTTGGAAATTACCGACCGGATTGCGATGGAAGTACTGAGTAAAATTGCTGAAACCGCGCATGTTGAAATCAGCCAGCAAATGCGCGATAATATTCAGTGGATCAGGGAGGCACAGAAAAACAAATTGGTGGTGGGATCTCAGGCCCGGATTTTATATGCCGATTGCGAGGGCAGAACAAAAATAGCAGAGGCATTTAATAAAGCAATTAAAGAAGGAAAAATCTCAGCTCCGGTTGTTTTGGGTCGTGATCATCACGATGTTTCCGGTACTGATTCTCCCTATCGCGAAACCTCAAATATTTATGATGGCTCACAATTTACTGCCGACATGGCAGTTCAGAATGTAATTGGCGATTCATTCCGCGGAGCTACTTGGGTAAGTATCCACAACGGCGGTGGCGTTGGCTGGGGCGAAGTTATCAACGGCGGTTTTGGAATGCTTTTAGATGGAACTGCAGAAGCCGATCAACGACTGAAAATGATGTTGCACTGGGATGTGAACAACGGTATTTCGCGTCGCAGTTGGGCTCGAAACGAAGGAGCGGTATTTGCGATAAAACGTGCAATGGAATCCGAACCGAATTTAAAAGTTACCCTGCCTAATTTCGCGGATGATGGGTTGATTAATGAGATAATGAGTTAATGTGCCAATTTGCTAATTGTAATAAGAGACGCCATCCGCCAATTGGCGGATGGCGTCTCTTATTATTTTTTCCCGAGAAGTTTATCGCTATTATATTAGAGGCTATTTTATCAAATAAACACTGATTCCGTAATGTTCCTGATCGTGGGGTGCGGAAGCGTTCCAATTTCGATAGGAATGAGAGCCATCGGTTTCATAATAAACTGTGTATTCGCCCTCGGGCAGGGTTATGGTACCGTCAAACAATTTGTTTTTTTCTGCACCACCTGCCGGATCTGTATTTCGGGGTGTCATTTCCCAAACAACTCTTCCGGTTTCTTTACTTTTAATCCATCCACTATCATTCATTTCCCAGCCCGTGCCTTCGCCAATTGCATAAATCCTTACTTTCGATTCTTTATTTAAAGTGAATGACCTTTTTTCATATTCATTATTTCTAACCCTTACAATCTCGGCTAAAACATTTTCGTTGGTAATGACATGAGTATCTTGCAATTCAAAAAAATCACGATTGTCACCTGCCAAAATGCTGAGTCCGTATAAATCGGGAATTAATGGAGGAGCTACATTCCAATTGCGATAAGAGTGAGAACCATCGGTTACATAGTAAGCGATGTAATTGCCTGCTTTTAATTCGATTTCTTCGTTAACCAACCTGTTTTTATCTCCACCACCGGCGTATTCAGAATTCCTTCCATCAAATTCCCAAACTTTTTTATGGGTATCAGAATTAATAATCCAGCCATAATCAACCATTTCCGAACTGCCCGAACGCTCTCCTATACTGTAAACCCGTATTTTCATGTCCTTCTTAAGTTTAAATGCCTGACTTAAATAATCATCGTCACGGGCTTTTGTTAGTTTGAGTACAAACTGATCTGATTTATCATTTAGTTTTACCTTGTTTTGATTTTTTTCATCTGTCCAGATTGAAATGCCCCAAAATTGTGGATCGTATGGTGGAAGTACATTCCATCTTTGGAAAGAATGGCTGCCATCAGAAATATAGTACAGGGTGTAATCTCCCTTTTGTAAAGTGATTTTTTCAGACACCAATCGGTTTTTTCTTCCTCCTCCGGCTTTTAAAAATCGGGTGTCCTCAGTTGGCCATACTTTTTCGTAGGTGCTTGAATTTACGATCCATGCAAAGTCGAACTGCTCGCCATCGTATTGCTCACCAATTCCGCGGATATTTAATTCAATTTCGTTTTCGACCTTAAAGTTTTCGCTCATAAATTCATCATCACCTGCTCTTACAATCGAAACAATTGCATTTTGAGCAAATGCATCTACGCTTTTTCGCCAGTCGTTTTTTATGAAACTATTTTCAGGGCCGCTTACCTGCATCGAAAAGTCGGAATACCTTCTTGAGTCACGATCACGTTCTCGCGAATTGCCATCAAAAATCCAATCCAGCAGATCGCCAAAATTGAAATTATTATTGTTGTTATAATTCCCTTGATCTATACCGGCAGCGTAATAAACTTCATAGTCGCCGGCAGGCAAGGTGATTTCATTGTTAAATTTAAATCTTCCCGAGTTACGGTACCCGAAAAATTTATCATTTTCTTCTTTTAAGATGTCCCATACTACTTCGCGGGTTTTACCGTTTAAAATCCAACCGTAAAACATTAAGTCGTTCCCCATCCTTTCATATAATCCGGCGTGACCTTCAATCTTGATGGTTGATTGACCGGATAATGAAAATCCTTGAACATCAATTTCGCCAGTCATTCGGTACCCGACTTCAATTTGATTGTTGTTTTCCTGAGCATAAACAGATTGCCCCAGAAAAAATATAAACACCATTAATAACGGTGATATAAGTTTGATAGCATTCATTGAATTTGGTTTTTGATGGATACTCATGTGAAATTTTATCTTAGACGATTATAAAATGTACTTCGTTACAATATTTATTAGTTACCGAGCACTAAATTATACTTCATCTTTTTTCATAAAAAATTTATGATATGGACAAAACTACCCGAACCATCGATTGGAAAGAAGCAAAAATCGGTAGAATACTGTTTTTTTATGGTGAACGTAGAATTAAAACTCATAATCTGAATAAAATTTGTAACCAAACCAAATACTGACCGTCATAAAAGTGTAAAACAAATTAAACAAAAATATGATGAAAAACAGTTATCGCAAATTTACAATGATCGGTATATTAATAGTTTCTTTGACGCTATTGAGTTTGGTAAAAGCTTCGGCATGTTCAACTTTCATGCTACACAAAGGCGATAAGCTCATCTTTGGGCACAATTTAAATGAGGGGGACATTGGCGTTCCTGGGATTGTGTTTATTAACAAAAGGGGCGTTTTTAAGATGGGGCGTAGTTTAAATGAGATGATGAATAAAGAAGTTACAAAGCCTTCAAAACTTAGCTGGATTTCACGATATGGTTCGGTAACCTTCAATAATTTCGGGAAAGATTTGCCTGATGGTGGAATGAATGAAGCTGGATTTTATATTTGGGAAATGAATGAAGATGCCGATTATCCGATAGGAGATTCTTTACAGCGATTGAGCCAAATGGGATGGATGCAGTTTCTGCTTGATAATTGTTCAACATTGGATGAAGCCATCAAAATGACCGAAAAGATTGAAATTGACGGTTGGGGCTGGCATTATTTTCTGGCTGATGCAAGCGGCAATTGTGCTGCTCTGGCTTTTGTCGATGGGAAAATGAAAATCAACAGGGATAAAAATATGCCGGTAAAAGGATTGTTTAACACTTCTTACAATCGTGAGATGGAAGTTGCAAAATATTATGAGAATTTTGGGGGCCAATATAAAGTTGAATTGGACAATCCGAATGTACCAAGATTTGTAAAAACCGACTTTTTAATTAAAACTTACGATCCTTCAGAAAATATCGTGGATTATGGGTTTTACATGCTCGATAAAATAAAAGTATTTGATGTGGCAGAATGGTCCATCGTTTTTGATCCAATCAAAAAGCAGGTTTATTTTCGAACCCGTATCAATCCGGCCATAAAACATTTTTCATTAAACGATGTTGATTTTTCGGCTAAGGCCGGACCATGTTTGATCCACAATATGGACATCGAAAAAGGAGGAGAGGTGCTGGCTTTAATGCACCCTTACACGGCAAAGGAAATGAGTGAATTTCTAAACTACATGGGCACACTCATTCCTCATTCATTTTTCGAAATGGGTGGTCTCTCTTTTGAACAGGTAGTTGATAATTTTTCAAATCATTCGCTTCGTGCATCACTGGCCGAAAACCAATTTTTTAAAGGTCATTGGGAAACTCATCCTGAAGATCCTAAGGAGGGTGCTTTAATCATCAACATTGAAACAGAACAGGATGCGGTGTTCGGGCAGGTAACATCTTCTGATGGCAGCATTTATAAAATTGATCACCTTTACATGATTAATCAAAATATGTATCTTACTTTTCTTACAAAAAAAGGAAAAATGATTGAATTACAAGGAGTCTTTGAGTCTGGTAATTTGAACGCAAAAGTTTATGATTCGGAAAACTTTCAGGGCTCTTTTGTTTTCAATAAGAAAGAATAGAAAAAATTAAGCCTTCCGAAAATTATAATCTTTCGGAAGGCTATAACCCTGTTTTCAAATTGGCTTATTTAACTATGAAAATATTTTACCACCTCATTTTCTTTTTAGAAGATTAATTCGAAGTGAAGCTTGATTTTTTAAATTTTATAAACTAATCCAAACCTCAACATTCTCGACCGTGCATCTCTTTTTTCAAAATTATTATATTTAGGCACGAATAAATAATTTGTTAAACCATATGAGTATCCGATGCTAAGCCCTACTCTTTTATAATAGTTTATCATTTCGACATGAAGCCTGTAGTCCCATTTTTCTTTTAAAGAATTTTTTGTTGTATTATATGATTTCTGATTTGCATTTATTGTTGCATGTTCCTTTATGCTATGGTATGCACCAATATCAAAGCCAAAAATTAAATCGGAATTAACCCCATTAATTACATTCATTCTGTTACCAAGGAATGGAAATATATTTATAAATCGGTTAGTTAAGATTGTTCTGCTGTCATAGGCATCCCAGGTTTCCCCTCCGGATGATGTGATATTTATAACTTTGTCAATATTAATGCTGCTTGATAATGATTCATAGCTAGTTCGAATTCCAAAAATAAAATGTGAATCCGTTATTCTTTGTGCATTAAACCCAAGACAGTATGAAAATCCGCTATGTTTACCAAAGGGAGACCATGTTGAATATGCGCCAAAATCAGATGCTGCTGTATAAATCGTTGTTGTTCCAGATTCTGATCCTCTAAACGAAAACAAGCCGGAAGTTAGATGAAATGAGAATTCAGTTGTTTGCCCGATTACATTTATTGAAAATAATGTTGTTAGAATTAAGAAAAAAATATTTTTCATGGTATTTGTTAATGATGTACCAATCCTAAAGTTTAAACTTAAAGATCGGTCGTTAAGTTTGGTGCAAATTATTTTATAATGGTAAAATGAAATTCGCTACCAGCCAAGGTATCTGAGATTAGCTCACCATTATACCAAATTTTTCTTTTATAGTTAGCACCATCTATAGTTAATTCGCTAGTGATTGTATCGGTAACCTGATTGTTCAGCTCAAGAAATAACGGCACTGCCTTTGTGTAAAGCCTAAGAAAACATAATGCTTCTTCACAAGAAAAATAAATGTTTTGAAATTTCTTCTCACCATTTTCCAAGTAATACAACTTTATAGCACTTTGATTAAAAGAATTGGTGTTGTTTTGATTAAGCAGGTCAACACTATTGGCATCGACATAACTAACTTCCATCCTATTTATGGGATTAACCTTCAAATTACCTTCGATTCCAGGTTGGTCATCCCTTTTGCAGGATATGAGGACTAAAACTAGAATAATAAAAAATAGATTTTTCATATACAATGATTTTAATTTCATGATTAAATTTTATTAAGTGAAGGGAATACCTATAAGCATGTATATTTCAATTGTACAATTATAGGCATTCCCAAATAATACTTTTATGGTTTAATCCCTATAACCATTCCTAGATTTGTGTTAAACTCAAATTCTAAAGGGTCAAAACTGCTATTCCATGAATAGTAATAAGCATTACAGAGTCCATTAATAAACCCCCAGTTCATACGAAAATATAAATAAGAACCTCCTGAGTCGCAGTAAAATCTTGATTGATAACCATCGCAAACCCAAGTATGCCCTCCAAGTCCATTATCATCATCGGCTCTCATTAGTACAGGTCTATTATTACTAAGCTCATTTTTAAGAGTTATGTAGTTGTAATTATTAACAAAAGTGGCCGATGAGGAATAACCAAAGTCGTTTACTAGAGATGGGACGACATAGGTTTGTGTACTTGTCTCTGAGCCAGAACAAAGATAATCCATGCTATTTGATATTCCAATATCTCTTATTAAGAGATGAGTAGCACTTGTTCCGTAAATATTAGGCATACTACTCCAGGAATAGGAGCTTGGGTGTTGGTGGTATTTCATCACCTGTGCCATGGCAACAGTAACACATCCAACAAAAGCTCTACCATTATAAGGAAGTTCAGTGCACCCTGAAAGAATGTCAAGTGAATCATTAAACCCAACCCATTGATGCCATACTGTTTGTAAAAACGGCCCAACATTGATAGTTTCATCTTCACAAGGACCAGGTGGGTCATAGACTTTTAAACTAGTCACTTTAAGGTGTCTTTTCCAGATTTTTTCCATTTCAAGATTTTGTTTCTTGTTTTCCCTTTTCACTTTTTTTATGGCTTTTTTAGTATAATGTACCCAAAGATTAACGCCATCTGGGATCTCAGATTCTACTGTTACAAAAGAGCTTTCTTCGGAATGTGCCAAGATTGGATAAACCCTGTTATCGGCAGGGATAATTATAAACCCACCTTCATCATAATTTACAATATACAATAATGCTTCTCCATTTTCTTCATCCAAAAAATTATTTAACGAATACGTTTTTTGGGTTTTCAATGAATTAGGAGTGTTAGAACCGAATCCTTTAGCAAAATTTTCGGCAACCATCTTTGCTGAATTTTCAGCAATAAAAAATTCGTTGGTTTCAATTTGGAACTCATTTTTGGGGATGGCATCCGGTTTCTCTTGGCACGAAAACGGGAGTAATAGAACCAAACATGAAGCAATTGCAATTAAGCTTGTTTTAATGCTGTTCTTTTTTTTCTTTCTCATTTTAATAAAAATTTACGTTTATGAATTAAGTTAACTACACTTCTTTATTCCGAAAAAACGAAAAAGTCACTCTGTTTTTTGATAACTCTTTTAAAATTTATTTTAATTCGCTATATATGAATGTTATATAGATGTAAAAAATGCGTTAAGGGTTGCTTAAAGAAATCGTCTTAAATTCTAATATAGAATTATATTGTTTGTGAAAGCAGCTAAGAGGAATAATCCGTAAGAAACATCCGGGTTTTGAACCTTTGAACAATTGAAATTTCAAAACATAAACACGTAAACACATAATCACGCAAACACATTGACACACAAACACCATAACACATAAACACGTTCTCAACAATCACCCTAAACAAATAACATGAAATCGAACTGATTTCATTAGCAATTCTCCTCCATTTTTCATTAATTTGAACTAGCAAATTATTCGACCAAATGGAATTAAATTGGATTGCACCGGATCATTGGAAATGTATTGAAACCATTGATGCACATACAGCCGGAGAACCTTTGCGTATTTTCATCAAAGGGCTTCCCGAAATAAAAGGGAGTTCTGTTTTAGAGCGAAGAAGATATTTTAGGGAAAACTACGACCATTTGCGTACTTCAACCATGTTTGAACCCCGTGGTCATGCTGATATGTACGGGGCAATTCTTATCCCGCCTAATACATCCGATGGTGATTTTGGCGTATTTTTCATCCATAACGAAGGTTATAGCACCATGTGTGGCCATGCGATCATAGCTTTGTCGAAAATACTGCCCGAAATTGGGATAGTAGAAAAAAAAGGAGAGGAATTTGAGCTGAAAATTGATGCACCTGCCGGACGGATTCTTTCGAAAGTAAAACGTATCAATGGGAAATTTGATTCTGTTTCATTTCGGAATGTCCCTTCATTTGTATTAATGAAAGATCAGGAAATTGAAGTTAAAGGAATCGGACAAGTGAAATTTGATATTGCTTATGGCGGGGCTTTTTATGCCTTTGTTGATGCCGACAACATTGGATTGGGTTTGCAGGTTACGGATTACAACCAAATTATTGATTGGGGCAAGCGCATTAAAAATACGGTAATGCAAAATTTCGAGATCAAGCACCCTTTCGAAGAAGATTTAAGTTTTTTATACGGAACTATTTTTACCGGTAAGGCCAACGATCCAAAAAATCACAGTCGAAATGTTTGTGTGTTTGCCGAAGGGGAAGTTGACCGTTCACCAACCGGAACCGGAGTAAGCGCCAGGGCAGCCATTCATTACTTTCGAAATGAAATCAAAACCGGAGAATCTATCCGCATCGAAAGTATTTTGGATACCTGTTTTGAAGTAAAAGTTGTGGAAGAAGTTGATTTTGGGGGCCATCATTCAGTAATTCCCGAAGTAAATGGAAACGCTTACATAACCGGTCAGCATAAATTCTATTTTGACCCGGAGGATCCACTAGTGAAAGGATTTATTTTTAGATAATCAAATAATTAATAAGTATATGATGCGAATTATTAAACTCAGTCTGTCTTTTATTTTTCTGACACAAATTGCATTTGCGCAAAATTCGGACCTTTTAAGGTATCTGCAGACTATACCCGGTTTGACTATCATCCAAAAAGAAAACGGGAAAAATTTCAAAGAATTTTATCAGTTGGAATTAACCCAGCTGCTTGATCATAAAAATGCCAATGGCAAAACTTTTAAGCAACGCATTTTTTTGTCCCTAAAGGATAAATCTAAACCTGTTGTATTGGTAACTGAAGGGTATAATGCAAATCGTGCTGCCCGAAAGGATTATATCGAAGAAATCACACAAATACTGGATGCCAATCAGGTTTTCGTTGAACATCGGTATTTTGGCACTTCGTTTCCTGATAGCACCGATTATGATTATTTAACCATCGAGCAGGCTGCTAATGATCATCATCGTGTGGTTGAATTATTAAAGCCATACTTTACCGGAAAATGGATCAATACCGGAATTAGTAAAGGAGGTCAAACCACCATGTATCATCGTTATTATTTTCCCAATGATGTTGATGCTTCCGTACCTTATGTCGGCCCTTTGATGTTTTCAAGAGATGACCCTCGCTTTTATCATTATTTTGACACGGTGGGAACTGCGGAATGCAGAGCAGCAATTCATAATTATCAGGAATTACTGCTTAAAAAGAAAAAAGAATTGTTGCCTAAATTTATTGAGGGAAATAAAAAGGCTGGATATACCTATCGCCCGGGTTATGAATTTGGATATGAATACATGGTATTGGAATATCCTTTTTCTTTTTGGCAATGGGGAGCTCATTGTGATTCAATCCCCAACGAATCGGTGGGCATGGATTCGGTTTACAGGCATTTCGAAAAAATTGTCCCTTATGGTTATTTAACCGAATCAAAAGTGCGAGAAGATTATACCTTTATGGTTCAGGCCATGAAAGATTTCGGTTATTATGGTTATGATCTTACCGAATTTGAAGGCTTACTTGATGTGGTAAAAGAGCACAATTATGATTTTGTTCTTCCTGAAAATACAAAGATCACCTATCATCCTGAATTGATGCAAAAGGTTAAAAATTACTTACAAAAAGAAGGGGATCATTTTCTTTACATTTATGGAGGATTTGATCCTTATGCTTCGCAACAGGTTGAGCTGACAGGAGAATGTGACGCTGCAAAATATGTTTTACCCGGCGGATCGCATTCAACCCGTATCCGAAATTTTCCGAAAGAAACCAGAGAAGAAATGTTTAAAAAGTTAGAGGAATGGCTTGATATTGATATTACTTATGAATTTCCCGAAAGACAAACAATAAAGAGATGAAAACAAATAAATTAATTAGGATAATGCTTATTGCATTAATCAGCGGCGCATTAAATTCTTATGCCTGTACCGACATCATTGTGGGGCGAAAAGCCACCATTGATGGATCAGTCATCACATCTCATACCGATGCTGCCCCTGAATGTCGGGTACATATTATTCCCGGAAAAAGGTTTAAAATTGGTGATATGGCACCGGTTTACTATGGCTTACAAGATGTGGACAAACCCTTGCATGAATACGGTAAAATCATTGGATATATCCCTCAGGTAGCTGAAACCTATACCTATTTTCATTCCGGATATTCACATATTAATGAATTTCAATTGGCCATTGCCGAAAGTACCATGAGCCAAAAAAAGGAGCTTCAGGTTAGTATTGAAACCGGAAAGCAAATCATGACCATTGAGCAGGCTCAGGCATTTGCATTACAAAGGTGCAAAACTGCCAGAGAGGCTATTAAGCTTATTACTTTTTTAGTTGATAAATATGGGTTTCAAACATCTTGCGGTCCGGAATCTGAAGCTTTGTGTATTGCCGATGCTAATGAAGCATGGGTTTTAGAAGTGTTCAGCATTGGGCCGGATTGGGACCCTGAAAGTGGTGAGGCCGGTGCAATTTGGGCTGCTCAAAGAGTCCCTGATGATCATATTGCCATCGTTCCAAATTGGAGCATCATTAAGGAAATTGATCTTTCAAAACCTGATGAATTTATGGCTTCATCAAATTATAAGCAAGTGGCTATTGATCATGGTTGGTGGGACCCAAAAAGCGGAAAACCATTTATTTGGCAAGAGGTATATGCACCCATCCCGAGAGAGTGGGCAGTCAGCAGGCTTTGGTTATTCTACAGTAAATACGCGCCAAATTTGAAAGAGTGGCCCGATAAAACCGCACATTCCGTTTATGCCGGCAGCGATTCGTATCATCAATATATTGAACCATTATCCATGTTCCCGTTTTCTGTTAAGCCCGAAAAAAAATTATCTGTACAGGATGTAATTGCTTTTCAGCGTGAACTTTATGAAGGAACTATTTATGATATGACCAATGATAAAAACTGGATGGTTGCCGGAAATGACGGTAAATATGTGAAAAGCCCACTTGCCACGCCATTTCCTACTAAAGCTCAGCGAGAATTATTGGGTATCACTTACCGCAGAATGGTAGCTCGTGGAGGTTATGGAATGGTTACCCAGCTTCGAAACTGGTTGCCTGATGATATTGGTGGCGTATATTGGTACTATGTGGATAATCAATATGTAAGTACATATATTCCAATTTATGCAGGGGCAATAGATGTTTCACCTTATATCAATACTTATGATCCCAATAATTATGATGAAAAATCACTTCGTTGGGCCGTTGATTTTGTCGATAATCTTTTAGGTTTGAGATGGCAAGATGCTGTAAAGGATTTACATGCAGTGCGCGATCCCTTGGAACAAAGTTTTTTTGATGAGCAGGCAAAAATTGAGATGGAAGCACTTGAAATACATCGAAAGAATCCAAAGAGAGCGAAACAATTTCTTACGGATTATTCAAATTCAAGAGTTAATCAAACTATGGTGATGTATGAAAAATTAAAGAAGACATTGATCTCAAAATACACAAACAACAATCAAGGTTTATAGATAAAATTTGCACAAAAAATCAATGAAGATATCATGACGAAAGATGATGAATTAATTTGCAGATTTGAAAAAATTCCAACCGAAATATTTGAAGATGCCTATCAGGCTTCGGTTAGAATTGCAAAAAAAATCGGTGATTCAATTATTGAAAAGCAAAAAGAGGGCAGGACAATTGTTCTGGGTTTGGCCACCGGATCAACTCCTGTAGGAATATATGCCGAATTGGTGAGATTACATAAAATAGAAGGATTAAGCTTCAAAAATGTAATCACTTTTAATTTGGATGAATATTATCCAATGGACCCGAAAGCATTGCAAAGTTATGTGCGCTTTATGCACGAATATCTTTTTGACCATATCGATATCGACCCAAAAAATATTAATATTCCTGATGGAACAATAAAAGAGGATGATGTTTATGAATATTGTAAAAATTATGAGGCAAAAATTGATGCTTATGGCGGAATAGATATTCAATTACTTGGAATTGGACGAACCGGACATATTGGGTTTAACGAACCAGGATCCCCGATCAATTCAATGACTCGCCGGATTACGCTCGATCATCTGACCATCACCGATGCGGCTTCCGACTTCTATGGCGAACAATATGTTCCAAAAACAGCTATTACCATGGGTGTTGGAAGTATCATGAAAGCTAAAAAAATCATTTTACTTGCCTGGGGAGAAGCCAAGTCGTACATCATTCAAAAGGCGGTTGAGGGAGAAATAACAAAACTCATCCCTGCAACTTTCTTACAGGAACATCCCAATGCTCAAATTATTCTTGATAAAGCAGCAGCAGCTGAGTTAACACGCATAAAAACCCCTTGGTTGGTTGAGGATTGCGATTGGAACAATAAATTGATCCGTAAGGCTGTTGTTTGGCTTTGTCAAATATTAGAGAAACCGATTCTGAAGCTCACCGACAGGGATTATAATGATAATGGAATGGGGGCATTGGTAACCAAGCATGGACCTGCGTATAATATCAACATCAAAGTATTTAATGATTTACAGCATACCATTACCGGTTGGCCGGGTGGCAAGCCAAACGCTGATGATTCAAATCGTCCTGAACGAGCCAAGCCGTTTCCAAAAAAGGTCTTGGTTTTTAGTCCGCATCCTGATGATGACGTGATTTCGATGGGAGGAACCTTATCCCGCCTTGTTGAACAAGGGAATGAGGTTCATGTTGTTTACCAAACTTCCGGATCCATTGCTGTTTTTGATGATGATGCCATTCGCTATCTCGATTTTGTTCGCGATTATGACAAAATTTTTGAAGTAGGTTGTAGTAAATCAGATGATGTTTATAATAAGACCCTAAATTTTATTTTAAATAAGGCCCCCGGACAAGTTGACTCTAAAGAAATTCAGGATGTCAAAGCTTCAGTCCGGAGAGGTGAAGCACGCTCTGCTTGTCGTTTTACAAAAATTTTAGATGAAAATATTCATTTTCTGGATATGCCATTTTATGAAACCGGAAAGGTGAAGAAAAAACCACTTGGTGAGGAAGATGTCAGATTAACTATGGATATCATCAGAAAAATTAAACCCGATCAGATATACGCGGCCGGTGATTTATCCGATCCACATGGAACGCACAGGGTATGTATGAACGCCATTATGGAAGCCATCGATCGACTCAAAAATGAAAAGTGGATGAAAGAATGCTATGTCTGGTTATATCGTGGTGCTTGGCAGGAATGGGATATTGATCAGGTTGATATGGCCGTGCCTCTGAGCCCCGATGAAGTAGTAATCAAAAGAAGGGCTATTTTCAAGCATCAATCGCAAAAAGATCGCCCTCTATACCCGGGTCACGATGCCCGTGAATTTTGGAAAAGAGCTGAAGACAGAAATCACGCAACCGCTGAAATGTATGATAAACTGGGTATGGCAGAGTATCAGGCCATTGAAGTTTTTGCAAAATATAAACTCAAATAAATCATTAACCTAACCCGTAAGAAATGAGCAACATCAAACAAAACAAGAATTCATATGTTTTATCAATTTCAATTATAGGGGCATTGTTCTTTATTTTTGGATTTGTAACCTGGTTGAACGCAACCTTGATTCCCTATTTGAAAATTGCCTGCGAATTAAGTACAGATGCAGAAGCCTATTTGGTTACCTCTGCTTTTTATATTTCATACTTTGTGATGGCATTGCCATCTTCATGGGTTTTAAAAAAGATTGGTTTTAAAAATGGGATGTCGCTTGGATTGTTTGTAATGGCCATTGGATCATTGGTATTTATTCCTGCTGCACTGTCGCGAACCTATGGTTTGTTTTTAACGGGTCTTTTTATTCAAGGTACCGGACTGTCAATACTTCAAACAGCAGCAAATCCATACGTTACCATCTTAGGGCCTATTGAAAGTGCCGCTAAACGAATCAGCATTATGGGTATTGCCAATAAAGTTGCAGGCATTATAAGTCCACTCATTTTGGGGGTAATTGTTTTAGACGGGATAGATAATCTGGTTGAAAACCTTAAGGTAATGACTCTTTCCGAAAAAGCAATTGAACTGGATCAACTTGCCGAAAGGGTGATTCTTCCTTATATAATAATGGCAATTGTATTGGTAGTGCTTTCAATCCTTCTAAAATTTATCGCTCTGCCTGATATTAATGAAGAGGAAGAAGTTAAAGATATAACCAGGAAAAAAGAAAGCATATTTCAACACACCTATTTATGGCTTGGTGTATTGGCCTTATTTTTATATGTTGGTGCAGAAGTAATAGCTGTTGATACCCTAATTGGGTATGGTAAATTTCTAGGATTTGATTTTTCCACAGCAAAATTCTTTGCCTCATTTACTTTGGGAGGAATGGTGTTTGGATATATTTTAGGAATATTATTAATACCTAAATATTTGAAGCAGGAAAAAGCTTTGAAATATTCTGCCATACTGGGTGTTTTATTTTCGATTGCAGCCATACTATCTTCCGGGTATATTTCTGTTACAGCAATTGCATTGCTCGGATTTGCAAATGCCATCATGTGGCCCGCAATTTGGCCCTTGGCTATTGCCGGACTTGGGAAATACACAAAAATTGGTTCTGCATTTTTGATCATGGCAATAGCTGGAGGAGCGATTTTGACTCTGCTTTATGGAACATTATCAGATATGCCTGCGATTGGAGCACAAAAAGCTTATTTATTATTGATTCCATGTTATTTATTCATTTTATATTTTGCAACAAAAGGTCATTTGATTGGGAAAAGTAAGAAGTAGAAGTACTTAAAGTGAACTAAAGTTTGAAGTGCCTAAAGTAAAAAAGTAGAAGTAATTAAAGTGAACTAAAGTTTGGAGTGCCTAAAGTAAAAAAGTAGAAGTACTTAAAGTGAACTAAAGTTTGGAGTGCCTAGAGTAAAAAGTAGAAGTACTTAAAGAGAACTAAAGTTTGGAGTGCCTAAAGTAAAAAGTAGAAGTACTTAAAGAGAACTAAAGTTTAAAGTGCCTAAAATAAAAAAAGGAATTATGAGATGAATCAAAAAGAACAAACTCCAAGTACTCTAGGCACTTTAAGTACTTTAGTCACTTAATTCTCTTTTAAAAATAATTAATCAATATAAAAATGAAACCAACACTATTAATACTTGCTGCCGGATTGGGAAGTCGTTACGGTGGCATAAAACAGATGGATAAAATTGGTCCTTCAGGTGAAAGCATTATTGATTACTCAATTTTTGATGCGATCAGAGCCGGTTTTGGAAAGGTGGTTTTTGTGATCAATAAAAAAATTGAAAGAGATTTTATCGAGATTTTTGAACCAAAACTGAAAGGAAAGATACTAACTGAGTATGTTCTTCAGGAGATTGAAAAATTGCCCAATGGATTTATTTGTCCGGCTGATAGAGAAAAACCTTGGGGTACGGCTCACGCGATATTAGCTGCAAAAGATAAGATCAATGAACCTTTTACCGTGATCAATGCCGATGATTTTTATGGAGCAAATGCATATAAAACCGTAATTGATTATTTCAAGAAAATCAGTCCTGAAAGTAATGAATATTGCATGGTTGGATATCAATTGGGAAATACCATCACCGAGCATGGTTCCGTTTCGAGAGGCGTATGTATTGTTGATAAGGATAATTTTTTGTTGAGGGTTGATGAGCAAACAAAAATTCAAAAAACCCATGATGCAATCGGATATTATGAAGATGAAACAGATTGGGTAAAGCTTCATGCAAATACAACAGTTTCAATGAATATCTGGGGATTCACACCCGGGTTTTTCTCTTTTCTTGAAAAAGGATTCGTAAAGTTTTTAAGTGAACAGATTAATGTTCCTAAATCTGAATACTTTATCCCAACAGAGGTTACCCATTTAATAAAAACCAATCAAGCACGAGTGAAAGTTTTGGAGAGCGATGCAAAGTGGTTTGGTGTAACTTATCAGGAAGATAAAGCTTTTGTGATCGAAAGCATTAACGAATTGGTAAATCAAAATATTTATCCGGATAATTTGTGGAGATAAGAGGATGGATAACAAAAGAGTCATTGAAATAGCATCTTTATTTTTGCCAAATAAAAATATCAAATCAGCTAAATCATATGGCGGTGGGCATATTAATGATACTTTTTTGATCGGGATTGCGGAAAGTGACAAAAGATTCATACTTCAAAAAATCAATAAAAATGTTTTTAAAACCCCTGAACATGTTGTTCATAACATAGAGTTGTATTTAAATCACCTTCATCAAAAAAATGAATTTCAATTAAAAACATTTAAAACGTCGGATGAGAAACCTTATGTCATTGATGAGAATAGGGATTTTTGGCGCATGTATAATTATATTGAAAATTCAATTTCCTATTTTGTAATCGAAAAGGAAGAGCATGCATTTCAGGCAGCAAAAGCTTTCGGTAAAATGCAAAGGCTTTGCCTCGATCTGAATACTAATGATTTTTTTGATCCCATCCCCGATTTTCACGATTTAAACAAAAGATATCTGAAGTTTGATAAAGTGCTGGAATTGTCAAAAAAAGAAAGACGACAAAATGCCGATAAAGAAATTTTATTTGTACAGGACCAGCGTAGAATTTCGGATTTAATCACTGATTTAACTATTTCAGGGGAGCTTCCTAAGCGCATTACGCACAACGACACCAAGTTAAATAATGTGCTGCTTGATGCGAAAACGGGGGAAGGAATTTGCGTGATTGATCTGGACACCTTAATGCCCGGATTGGTACTTTATGATTTTGGCGATATGGTCAGGACTTTTACGAGCCCTGTTCCTGAAGACGAAACAGACAGCTCTAAAGTTATCCTCCGTAAAGAAGTGTTTTCTGCTTTAAGCAGAGGTTACCTATCAGAGTTATCAAATGTGCTGACAATAACAGAGAAGAACCAGCTGATTAATGGGGCAAAATACATGATCCTCATAATCGGTTTGCGCTTCCTGACTGATTATCTGGAGAATGATGTTTATTTTAAAACCGCTTACGACGAACACAATCTGGTAAGGGCAAGAAATCAATTTGCATTGCTTGCTGATTTATTAAAAAATGAAGAAGAATTAATAAACATAATAGAATCATATTTTTAAGTAATAAGCTTCAAAAAATCAAGGTCATGCAAAAAGAGTTCTTAACCATCTTATTAATCCCGTCATTTCTGATATGCTTCGCTCAAGAGCAATCACCTGATTGGGAAAATCCTCAGGTTATTGGTAAAAATAAATTGGCTCCTCATGCATTTTTTGTTCCATTTGAGTCACTGGAAAAAGCATTAAAATTAGATCATGAAGGATCGGCCTATTATAAATCGCTGAATGGGAAATGGAAATTCAAATGGTCACCGAAACCGGCCGATCGACCGCTTGATTTTTATAAAACCGGGTTTGATATTTCTAATTGGGACGAAATCGATGTGCCCGCTAACTGGGAGTTGAAAGGCTATGGGATTCCCATATATGTTAATCAACCATATGAATTTACTACGGATCCAAAACCTCCTCAAATTCCTCATGATAATAATCCAGTGGGTTCTTATCTTACAAGTTTTAGCATCCCTAAAGATTGGAAAGGAAGAGAGGTTATTCTTCATTTTGGTGCCGTAAAATCGGCTATGTATATCTGGGTTAATGGCAAAATGGTTGGGTATAGTCAGGGCAGTAAATTACCGGCCGAATTCAATATTACCCAATATTTGCAAAAGGAAGTAAATACGCTTGCTGTGGAAGTTTACCGCTGGTCGGATGGGAGCTATTTAGAATGTCAGGATTTTTGGAGGATCAGTGGAATAGAAAGGGATGTTTTTTTATATGCAATCCCGGAAGTTCATATCCGTGATTTTTTTGCAAATGCTACTTTAGCTGAAAATTATGAGGATGGGATTTTAAATCTGGATGTGGAGGTATTCAATCAAATACATACCAATACTGGCAAAGAGTATGTCATAGAAGCATTGGTTTACGATCAATCAAATAAACTGGTTAAAAGTTCAGATCAAAGATTTGTTCAGGGAGAAGGCCCAAAAAATAGCTTAAACATCAAAATAGAGATGGGTAAGGTTAAAAGATGGAGTGCCGAAGATCCGAATTTGTATGTTTTGGGATTGCAGCTTAAAGATCGTAAAGGCAAAGTTATTGAACAAACCGCCTGTAAAATTGGATTTAGAAAATCTGAGATAAAAAATGGTCAGCTATTGATAAACGGCCAAGCAATTTACTTGAAAGGGGTAAACCGTCATGAGCACGACGAATTTACCGGGCATGTGATTTCAAAAGAATCAATGCTTAAAGACATTCAATTGATGAAACAATTCAATATTAACGCAGTTCGTACCAGCCATTACCCTAACGATCCTTATTGGTACGAACTATGCGATCAGTATGGAATTTATCTTATCGATGAAGCCAATATCGAATCACACGGCATGGGTTATCGTCCTGAAAGGACACTTGGAAATAATCCGCTTTGGGAAATGGCTCATTTGGATCGGGTTCAAAGAATGGTTCACCGCGATAAAAATCATCCGTCCATCATCATCTGGTCAATGGGAAATGAAGCCGGCGATGGCGTAAATTTTGTAAAATGTTCAGAATGGATTCATGAGTTTGATCCATCGCGTCCGGTTCATTATGAGCGGGCATTATTGAACAAACATGTTGATATTTACAGTCCGATGTATTCATCCATTCAATCCATTGAACAGTACGCAAAAACTTATACTGATCGACCCCTGATCTTATGTGAATATGCCCATTCGATGGGGAATAGCACAGGGAATTTGCAGGACTATTGGGATGTGATCGAAAAATATGATCGGCTTCAGGGTGGCTTTATTTGGGATTGGGTTGATCAGGGATTGGCCGAAATCGATAAAAATGGGCTTAAATACTGGACTTACGGTGGAGATTATGGTCCGGAAGATGTTCCCAGTGATGGCAATTTCGTGATCAATGGTATCGTTTCTGCTGATCGGACACCTCATCCAGCCTTGTGGGAGGTAAAAAAAGTGTATCAAAATATTGGGTTTAGGCTTGAGGATGCTTCAAAAGGCAAATTTTTTGTCAAAAACAAGTTCTCATTTATCACTCTTGATAAGCATATTTTCAGATGGGAAATCATTGAAAATGGTCTGAAAATACAAGAAGGTAATTTCGAGGTTAAAGGCCTGAACCCTGGGTCTGAATCTGCTCTAAATATAAATTTTGATAAAATTCAATTCAGGAAAGACAAAGAATACTTCATAAATTTCTATGCACTGACAAGCATCGCCACTGAATTAGTACCTTTAAATCATGAAGTTGCAAAAGCTCAGTTTTTATTGCCTTTTGGACAATATACAAACCATTCAAAACCTTCAGCCGAAAAGTTGGTAGCTAGTCGAACCGAAGATGATCTTATTATTCAGGGAATAAACTTTACCATTACTTTTGATAACCTTGAAGGGAAACTTCGTTCGTATGTCATCAATGGGAAGGAATTATTTAGGAGCGGTCCGGAACCAAATTTTTGGAGAGCTCCAAACGACAATGATTTTGGGAACCGCATGGATCAACGATGTGCGGTATGGCGAAATGCCGGTGAACATCGATTGCTGATCGATGCACAAATAACCTCTGTAAATACATCCGATTATAAAATAACATATGAGTTTGGGTTACTGGATGTGAAATCTAAATTAACGACATCGTATATTATTTCTCCTTCCGGAGAAATAATGGTTGAAAATTCATTTATGCCCGGCATTAAAGGATTGACTGAATTGCCACGCTTTGGCATGAAAATGATCTTGCCTGTGGCTTCCGAACTAATTGAATATTATGGAAGAGGTCCTCAGGAGAATTACTGCGACCGAAATACGGCAGCCTTTGTTGGGAATTATAAAAGCAATGTTACCGAACAATATTTCCCCTATGTACGACCGCAGGAGAATGGTTATAAAACGGATGTTCGGTCCATTAAAATAGTAAATGATCGGGGTTATGGAATTGAATTTATCGGTGAGCCAACTTTGGGTTTTTCAGCTTTACATTATTCAATTGATGATTTGGATCAGTTGACGAAGCAAAACTACAAACATCTGAATGATTTAAATCCAAGGGAAGAAACATACTTAAATCTAGATTATAAACAAATGGGTGTGGGAGGTGATGATAGTTGGGGGGCTAGGCCTCACGATCAATATCAACTATTTGCTGCACCTTATAATTTTAAATTCCGTATTCGACCTATATCTAATTTAATAAGTAATTAATATCATAAAGTATAACAACTACTAACTATGCACGAAAATAAGAATCATACAGCAGCCTTTATTATTGTTACCGGACTCTTTTTCATGTGGGGTTTCATGACAGTTTTAAATGATATTCTCATTCCATATTTGAAAGGAGTTTTTGATTTAAATCACACGCAGGCCATGTTTATCCAGTTTGCTTTTTTTGGTGCCTATTTTATTGGCTCGCTTATTTATTTTATCATTTCGGTGAATTATGGCGATCCGATTAGCAAGATTGGCTATAAAAACGGGATTATAATTGGATTGCTGATTTCAGCAACAGGTAGTGCGCTATTTTATCCAGCAGCTCATTTTTTGATATATGGATTTTTTCTGTCAGCATTGTTTGTGATGGGCTTAGGATTTACAATTTTGCAGATTGCTGCTAATCCCTATGTGGCTATTTTGGGATCAGAAAAAACGGCTTCAAGCCGGTTGAACCTTTCACAGGGATTTAATTCTCTTGGAACAACCATCGGGCCACTCATTGGTGGATACTTAATTTTTAAGTATTTTGTCGGAGGTGATATTAATGGAGCAGATGCAGTTCAGGTTCCTTACTTATTCTTTACAGGAATATTTATTTTATTGGCAGTTTTAATAAAACTGTCTGATTTACCTCGGCTCACTAAAGATGAAACGCTTGAAAAAGGGCTCAGTGTTTTAAAGCACAAACACTTGATATTTGGAATTATTGCCATATTCATGTATGTTGGAGGAGAGGTGAGTATTGGCAGTATTTTAATCAGTTATTTAGGATTGGAAAATATTGCAGGTTTAGATTCGTCGGAGGCAAGTAAGTTTGTGGCTTTTTATTGGGGTGGATTGATGATTGGGCGATTTATGGGAGCAATCTCATTGAGTAAAATGAAAAATATAGCCCTAAAATACCTAAGCATGATAGGAATTCCGGTCATTGCGTTTTTGGTCATTCTTTATTTTAATGATCTTCGAACAGCCGCTATCTATTCAATCTTTCTTATGATCAATTTTATCGGATTTTTAATTGGGAAATCATTGCCCAACCGAACCCTTTTTGTCTTTGCCTTTATCTCGGTAATATTATTGGTAACCGCTTTACTAACGAACGGCGTAGTTGCCATGTGGGCGGTAATCGGGATAGGGTTGTTCAATTCAATTATGTGGTCGAATATTTTTACTTTGGCAATAGCAGGTATAGGTAAATATACAAGCCAGGGCTCATCCTTGCTCGTTATGGCGATTCTTGGCGGTGCTTTGGTCCCGGTATTTCAAGGAATGATGGCAGATGCCTATGGTGTTCATCTTTCATTTATTGTTCCAATATTTTGTTATCTGTATATTGCCTTTTATGGATTAAAAGGATATATTCTGAAATCTGAAAAATCAATTTAATTATGATAAGCAGAAGAAAATTTATTGCCGCATCATCCGCAGTTGCTTTAGGTGCTATGGTGAAACCGGTATTTGCAAATGTTAAAGGCTTGACAAAAGAAGATTCACAAGCAAAAAAGGGAATGATACCCATGGTAATTTCAACCTGGAATCATGGGATCCCGGCCAATGAAGCTGCATGGAAAGTGCTTGCAACGGGAGGAAATTCGCTGGATGCAGTAGAGCAAGGAGTACAAATACCTGAAGCTGATCCAAACGTAATGTCGGTTGGATATGGAGGCTTTCCCGATCGTGATGGACATGTAACCCTCGATGCATGTATCATGAATAAAGATGGGGATTGTGGCTCTGTTTCCTTTCTTCAACACATCAAACATCCGATTTCTGTTGCCCGAAAAGTGATGGAAGAAACCCCGCATGTAATGCTTTCAGGTGAAGGTGCATTGCAGTTTGCGCTTGATCAAGGTTTTGTGAAAGAAAACTTATTGACCGATCAGGCAAAAAAAGCATGGGAAGAATGGAAAGTAAACTCAAAATATCTTCCTAAAATTAATGCAGAAAATCATGATACGATCGGAATGTTGGCTATTGATGAGGCATGCGATATAGCCGGAGCCTGCACAACCAGCGGTGCGGCTTTTAAATATCATGGAAGGGTAGGTGATTCTCCAATCATAGGTGCCGGATTATATATCGATAATGAAGTTGGAGGTGCTGTTGCTACAGGACAAGGTGAGTTGGTGATGAAAACGTTGGGTACTTTTCTTGTAGTCGAGTTGATGCGCAATGGAATGAACCCACAGGAAGCCTGTGAGGAGGCGGTAAAAAGAATTGTGACTAAATTGAAAAATTACAAGGAATTTCAAGTAGGGTATTTGGCAATCAATAAATCGGCAGAAGTTGGATCTTATTGCATCCACCCGGGATTTAATTACGCGCTATATCAAAATGATAAGAATACTTTAATTGATTCGGATAGTTATCTAAAATCATAAAAAATGAAACGACCTTAATGAAAGTTTAGCATTCACGAAAATGATGATAATATCTGACATCATTTCGTGTGTAGGCAAACTTTTTGGGAGTTCCATCTGACAAATGAAAATAAAAATTATAAACAGATGAAAAGGCTATTTATTTTTCCAGTAATCATGCTGTTCGCTTTGTTTTACACATCCTGCGAACAACAACCAATCAGTTCTGAGGTCAATATTATTCCCAGGCCATCGAATTTGTTTATGGCTAATTCCTACTTTAAAGTCAATGACGAAACTAAAATCGTGTTGCAGGTTGATAATGATGAAATGAGGATGCTGGGTGGATATCTCGCTTCGGCCCTTCGTAAAATAAGTGGTCTGGAACTTCCGGTTATTCTTTATGATGAAGCAAGGGAAGTAAATGGCGATATCGTTCTCTTGCATACAAGTATGCATAATGAGAGTGATGAAGCATATCAGATTGCTTACAGGAATTCAAATTATATTTTGGAATCCAGAACCGGAAAGGGTTTGTTTTACGCAATTCAATCTTTTTTGCAATTGATCCCGATTGAAGTTATAACTGCTGAAAATTACGGGCGGTTCGAAATTCCGGGCGTCAATCTGAATGATAGCCCAAGATTTACCTACCGGGGAATGCATTTAGATGTGTCAAGGCATTTCTTTCCGAAAGAATTTATCCTGAAATTCATCGACCTCATGGCTACCTATAAATTCAATACTTTTCACTGGCATTTAACTGATGATAATGGGTGGCGAATTGAAATTAAAAAATATCCGCTTTTAACCGAGGTGGCTGCATGGCGAGTAGATAGGGAAAACTTTCCTTGGCGTGAAAGGGAACTTCAAAAGCCAGGAGAAGAAGCAACTTATGGTGGTTTTTATACCCAGGAAGAAGTTAAAGAAATCATCAAATACGCGCAGGATCGTTACATTACCATAATTCCTGAAATAGAGATGCCGGGTCATACCCGTGAAGTTTTTGCGGCTTATCCCGAATTATCATGTACCGGTAAAAAGTTGACGGTTATCCCGGGATCTTATTGGCCAAATGCAGATATTTTTTGTGCCGGAAAAGAAGAAACTTTTAAATTTCTGGAAGGTGTTTTGGATGAAGTGATTGAGCTATTCCCGTCAGAATATATTCACATTGGCGGGGATGAAGCTGATAAAACCGAATGGAAAAAATGTAAATTATGTCAGGCCCGGATTAAAAAAGAAGGATTGAAAGATGAGGCTGAACTGCAGAGTTATTTCATTAAGAGGATTGAGGCGTATGTTATTTCTAAAGGAAAGAAAATAATTGGGTGGGATGAAATTTTAGAAGGTGGTCTTGCTCCCGAAGCAACGGTCATGTCGTGGCGTGGCATGCAGGGTGGCATCGATGCTGCAAAACAAGGGCACGACGTGATCATGACACCGGTTTCACATTGTTATTTTGACTATTATCAGGCCGATCCCGAATTTGAACCTGTCGCCATTGGCGGATTCACTACTTTAAAGAAAGTGTATTCGTTTGAACCTGTTACTCCCGAATTATCGGAAGAAGAAGCAAAACACGTGCTGGGAACTCAGGCCAATATCTGGACCGAATATATTGCTACACCCGAACATGCTGAATACATGGCAGTCCCAAGAATGCTGGCTCTGGCTGAAGTTGCATGGACCATGAAAAAGAAAAGGGATTTCAACCATTTTAATCGCCGACTTCAGGAACATTTTAAAATCTTGGATCACAAAGATATTAATTACTCCAAGGGTTCTTATAAGGTAGATTTTGTTACAGAAACTGATACTTTGGGGACTACAAAAGTGAAACTTGAATCTGAGATTTGGGAAGCAAAAATTTATTATACGATAGATGGAAGTACTCCTGATACAAGCTCAATTTTTTACAGGAATCCATTCGAAATTGAGAAATCGTGCAGCATAAATGCAGGAATATTTGTTGACGGAATATTAAAAGAAAAAATAAGCAGGCAAGAGGTTTTTGTTCATAAGGCATTGGGTAAGAAAATAACTTTAAAGCAGCAATTTAGCAACCTTTATACGGGTGGACGTGAGGATGCTCTTTTGGATGGAATTAAAGGGGGTGAAAAGCACAATAATGGTTTCTGGCAAGGTTTTCAAGGAGATAATTTGGAGGCTGTAATTGATTTTGGGAAACCTACAAGCTTCAATAAGATTGAAATCGGATTTTTTCAACGACAGTCAAGTTGGATTTTCTTTCCCGAATACGTTGATATTTATATATCAGATGATGGCAAGGAATTTAAAAAGCTTGCAAATATCCCAACGGAAATTTCGTTGAAAGATGAAAAAGCCCAACGGAAAGATTATATCTATGTTAGCAGCGGAGATCATTCTGTTAGGTATTTAAAAGTTTTTGCAAAGAATATTGGAATTTGTCCAAAGTGGCATCCGGCTGCGGGAAGCAAATCTTGGATTTTTGCAGATGAAATAATCATTAACTAACATTGATGTGATGAACAGGTTAAATCTTATTGGAGTTTTAATGATATCTGTCATGATACCTTCATGTTCCCAACAGGAAAAGACAATTGTTGAATACGTTAATCCATTTATTGGAACGGATGGACACGGCCATACCTACCCGGGTGCAGCCCTGCCATTTGGGATGGTTCAACTGAGCCCGGATACCCGAAAAGATAATTGGGATGCTTGCTCGGGGTATCATTATTCCGATTCGACGATCATGGGATTTAGCCACACCCATTTGAGTGGAACAGGGGTTGGTGATTATGGCGATATTCGATTAATGCCAACTGTTGGTGAAGTTCAGCTTTTCCCCGGAGAAGAAAAGAATCCTTCATCTGGGTATCGATCAAGATTCTCTCATATTAGCGAAATAGCAAGTCCAGGTTATTATTCGGTACATCTCGACGATTACGATATTAGGGTGGAATTAACGGTTGGTGAAAGGTTTGGATTTCATAAATACGTTTTTCCGGAAACTAACCAAGCGAACGTTATCATTGATTTGACAGAGGCTGTTACCAGTGATAAAATCAATGATTTGGGAATTAGAATCCTTGATCATAAAAGTATTGTAGGTTATCGGAAAACTCAGGGTTGGGCCAAAGATCAACGAATATATTTTTATTTAGAATTTTCAAAGGAGTTTAAGGATTTCGGAATGCTATCGGAAGGGATCAGTATTGAAGAGTTAAATAAGGAAATTACATCAAAAAACCTGAAAGCATTTGTTCAATTCGAAACCCAAAAAGATGAGGCTGTTTATGTAAAAGTTGGAATTAGTGCGGTCAGTAGTGAAAATGCAAAACTGAATTTAGGTGAAAACACCGAATGGAATTTTGAGAATATTAGGATGAATGCACAAAATTCATGGATGGAGCAACTTTCCAGAATTCAAATTAAAGGTGGCACCGATGCACAAAAAACTACTTTTTATACCGCACTTTATCACAGCTTGCTGAACCCCAATCTTTTTTCGGACATCAATGGAGAATATCGTGGGCATGATGGCGAAAAACATAAAGGGGAATATAAGATGTATACTGTTTTTTCTTTATGGGATACTTTTCGGGCAGCACATCCCTTGTTTACCATGATTGAACAGAAAAGAACCAATGAGTTCATCGTTTCGATGTTGGATATGTATGATAAAGGAGGATTGTTACCTGTTTGGGAACTGGCGGGGAATGAAACCAATTGCATGATTGGGTATCATGCCATTTCGGTCATATACGATGCTTTTAAAAAGGGTATTCGTGATTATGATGTTGAAAAAGCATTGGCAGCAATGGTTGCCAGTGCACATGCCGATCAATTCGGCTTGAAATTTCTAAAAGAAGAAGGCTATATCCCGGCAGGAAAAGAAGGCGAATCGGTTTCAAAAACGTTGGAATATGCTTACGATGATTGGTGCATTGCAATGATGGCAAAAGATTTGGGGAAGGAAGATATTTATTTGGAATTCATTGAACGTGCACAGTTTTATAAAAATATTTTTGATAAAGAAACCGGATTTATGAGGGGCAAAATTAATGGAGCATTTGTTAGCCCATTTGATCCGACACAGGTAAATTTTATGTTGACAGAGGCCAATACATGGCAGTATAATTTCTTTGTCCCGCACGATGTGAATGGCTTGATCAATTTGCTGGGAGGAAAAAATCAATTTGAAGCTAAGCTGGATGAGCTTTTCAATTCAAGTGAAGGACTTTCCGGGCGTCAGCAATCGGACATTACGGGTTTAATCGGACAATATGCCCATGGCAACGAACCCAGTCATCACATGGCTTATTTATACAATTATATTGGAGCTCCTGCCAAAGGAGCAAAGGTGCTTCGAAAAATCATGGATGAACTTTATACTGATCAGCCTGACGGATTGTGCGGCAATGAAGATTGCGGTCAGATGTCGGCCTGGTATGTTTTGAGTGCTTTAGGGTTTTATCCTGTTTGTCCCGGCGATAATCAGTATATTATTGGTACTCCCTTGTTTGATGAAATCAGCCTTAATCTTGAAAATGGGAAAAAACTCACTATCAAATCTGAAAATCTGAGTAAGGAAAACAGCTATATTCAAACCATAAAATATAATGGCGCGGATTATTCAAAATCTTTCTTCACCCACGAAATGTTGATGGAAGGTGGTGAATTCTTATATGTAATGGGTTCAACGCCTTCCGATTGGGGAACCAAGGCTGAAGATTGTCCAACATCTTCAATTACTGATCATCTGATTTCTCCGGTTCCTTATTTCAAATCTGAATCCAGGACTTTTACCAATGAATTGGTCGTTGAATTGGCTTCTATAGATCCGGATTCAGAAATATTTTATACAACTGATGGAAACGATCCAAATCAAAATACTAAAAAATATGAGGGTCCGATTACAATTTTTAAGGGCACCAATTTTAAAGCAGTTGCCTATCTGAATGGCGTACCATCAAAAGTTGCAAATGCTGAATACAATAAAATTCAAGGAGGTAGAAAAGTTAGGATGAAGAATGCCTATAGCCCACAATACACCGCTGGCGGAGAGCAAGCATTACTTGATTTTATTCGTGGAGGAGAAAACTTTAGAACGGGTGCCTGGCAAGGATATTATGGGGTTGATTTTGAGGCATTGGTTGATTTAGGTGAATCTCAACAAATCAGTGAACTTTCAGCCGGGTTTCATCAGGAACAAAACTCCTGGATTTGGATGCCGTTGTTTGTTGAATTTTTTATTTCCGATGACGGGCAAAATTTTAAGAAGATATCAAAGCTCGAAAACGATGTTGACCAAAAGATAGATGGAGGAGTTGTTAAAGAGTTTGGAGTAAAATACGTGAATGAAAAAGCACGTTACATCAAAGTATTTGCAAAAAATATTGAGGTTTGTCCCGATTGGCACGTCGGAGCCGGTAATAAAGCCTGGATTTTTGTGGATGAAATAACGATTCGATAAAATGAAAAGAGTTTGGCGAATTATAGGTATTCTAATCATTATAGTTGTCGTTTCGGCAGTAATAAAAAGATTTTTTTTTCATCCAAATGTTTACCCATTTAAGGCTTGGGTTTTTGCCTGGGCAGGCGACACAAAAGTCATAGAATCATCAACCAATACCATTAGCAAGATTGAACTTAAAAGGTTGCGTAATTTGATTCGGCCGGGAGATATTTTTCTGAACAGAAGCGATTATTATATTTCGAATATTGGCATCCCGGGCTTTTGGACACATGCCGGATTTTACATTGGAACAACTAAAGAAAGAGAAGAATTATTTAATAATGATATTGCTTGTGCTGATTGGGTAAAAACATGCGGAGTACCTTCAGGCAATCTGGAAGATTTATTACAACATAAATTCGATTTGATTTATGAGGCAAATAGAGATAAGCGAAATGAAAAAAATATCATCGAAGCAAAAAGTGAAGGTGTTATTTTATCATCTTTTACTGAAGGGGCACAAAAAGATGGAATTGTTGTTTTACGTCCGATAATATCCAAGAGAGAAGTTGCTGAAGCAATTTATAAAACATTCGGATTTGTTTCTAAACCGTATGATTATAATTTTGATTTTTCAACAGATACTGAGATTGCATGCACCGAACTTGTTTATAGGGCATATGAAAATAGTAACCTGTTCCCACTTAGCAGTATGTTTGGAAAACCATTTATAACGGCCAATGAAATAGCCGAGTATTATGATTCAAATTATGGAAATCCGGAATTGAAATTGTCGCTGATTTATATTTATAATGGGGAAAATGGGTATACTGCAGAAAATGATACGGCACATCTGATTTTTAGAAAATCCTGGAATGAATCATTATGGTGAAATAAAAAAGGGACTGAATTTCCGGTCCCTTTTTAATTTTCCAAATTAGGCGATAGGATATTTTTTAAATATTTCATCCGATTTCATCAGAATGTCAACATATTGAGCACGTTTGTAGGCATAAATATCTGTCATGTTTTTCTTTGCAAGTTTGCCCCTGAAGTCACTGATTGATTTATAACCTTTGTGTTTCATCCAGACTTCAAGCTCTTCAAGCATTTTACTTATTTGTTTTGGCCCTTTCTGATATACAGCACTAACAACCTGAACACAATTGGCTCCTGCAAGCAACATTTTTATAACATCGGATCCGGAGAGTATTCCTGTATTGCTGCAGATATCTGCTTTTATGTTGCCATACAATAGTCCGGAATAACGCAATGCCAAACGATTGTCCTCATGATGGCTTAGGTTGTATGGAAAATGATGTACTTCTTTTTCAATATCAATATCAGGTTGGAATAAACGATTGAAAAGCACAAATCCATCAACGCCAATCTTGTCCATTTCATTAATGATGTACAACGGATTTGTATAGAAAGGGCTTAGTTTAACACTTACAGGAATTTTTACACTTTTAACAATTGATTCAAGGATGTCAATTTGTTCCTGAATAATAGCTTTGCCGTGGATATCAAATTCATAGTTTGTTGAATAAAAATTCAATTCTAATGCATCAACACCGGTTTGCTCTATTTTCTGTGCATATTCAATCCAACTTTCTTCATATACAGCATTTAAACTTGCAATAAGGGGAATTTGAACAGCTTCCTTTGCTTTTTTTAAATGAAATAAGAACTCTTCAGGCCCTGCATCTTCCAGATTTGTCATGCCCGAAGTCATCTCAGCATGACGGGCACCATAATCCTCTTCCGTTTGATATTGTTGCAGATTTTCTAATTGAATTTGTTCCTCAAATAGCGATTTATATACTATTGCGCCGGCACCGGCATCTTCAAGTCTTTTAAGTATATTAAGGTCTTTTACAAGATTACTTGCTCCAATGATGATTGGGTTTTTAAGTTCAAGTCCCAGATATTTTGTCTTCAAGTTCATACGATAGTTTTTTAAGTTAATTAAATAATTAGGATTGTACTAATCCTACTTATCACAAATATATTAAAAAAAGTTCAATTTATTCCCAATCTAAATTCAATATAAATTATGTGTTTTGCTGTCGAATTTTGGGTTAAAGTAATAAGTGTCAGAGGTAAAATAACTAATTTTGTGCAGATTTTGATCGGGCGTCGAGAAATATTATATAAAGACCTTAAAATAAATTGATTATGAAAAAAAACAAAAAATTTATCACCTGTGATGGAAATTATGCCGCAGCTCATGTGGCTTATATGTTCAGCGAGGTAGCTGCTATTTACCCAATTACTCCGTCTTCAACTATGGCCGAGTATATTGATGAATGGGCCGCATTTGGACGTAAAAACCTATTTGGTGAGCAGGTAAAGGTAGTTGAAATGCAATCGGAGGGTGGAGCTGCTGGTGCGGTACACGGAAGTTTGCAATCAGGTGCTTTGACTTCAACTTTCACCGCATCACAAGGATTGTTGTTGATGATTCCTAATATGTATAAAATTGCAGGTGAATTATTACCTGGTGTTTTCCATGTAAGTGCCCGTAGTTTAGCCGCTCAGGCACTTTCTATTTTTGGTGATCATAGCGACGTTATGTCAACCCGTCAAACAGGTTTTGCCATGATGGCTACCGGCAGTGTACAAGAAGTGATGGATTTAGGAGCTATTGCTCATCTTGCTTCTATAAAAACAAGAATTCCTTTCTTACATTTCTTTGATGGTTTCAGGACTTCTCACGAAATTCAAAAAGTTGAATATTTTGAGAATGATGACTTAAGAGATTTGGTAGATTGGGATGCATTACAAACTTTCCGTAATAATGCATTAAACCCTGAGCACCCTGTTACAAGAGGTACTGCTCAAAATCCGGATATCTATTTCCAATCACGCGAAGCAGCCAATAAATTTTATGACCCAATTCCGGATGTAGTTGAAGATTACATGAAAGAAATTACAAAGAAGACAGGTCGTGAATACCATCCATTTACCTATTACGGTGCAACAGATGCTGAAAATGTGATTGTTGCAATGGGTTCAATTACTGAGACAATTAAAGAGGTTGTTGATTATTTGAATGCAAAAGGTGAAAAAGTTGGTCTCGTTTCAGTTCACTTGTACCGACCATTCTCTGAAAAGTACTTTTTAAAGGTAATGCCCAAGTCAGTTAAACGCATCGCTGTTCTCGACAGAACTAAAGAACCGGGTGCAAATGGTGAGCCATTGTACATGGATATCCGTGAAATGTATTATGAAAAAGCTGACAAACCTTTGGTTGTTGGTGGTCGTTATGGTTTGAGTTCAAAAGATACCACACCTGCAATGATGGTCTCAGTTTTTGAAAATCTCAAAATGAAGGAGCCAAAAAATTATTTCACAGTGGGTATCGTTGATGATGTTACTTTCAAATCATTACCATTATTGCCGGAAATCAGTATTGCCGCACCGGGAACTTACGAAGCAAAATTTTATGGTTTAGGTGCTGATGGTACTGTAGGTGCAAATAAAAACTCAATTAAAATTATCGGGGATAATACGGATAAGTATTGTCAGGCATATTTTGCTTACGATTCTAAAAAATCAGGTGGTATTACCGTTTCTCACTTACGATTTGGCGATGTTCCAATCAGAGCACCTTATTTAGTAGGAACTCCAAATTTTGTTGCCTGCCACGTTCCTTCATACCTGAACAAATACAATATGCTGAAAGGGTTAAAAAAGGGTGGTACTTTCTTATTAAATTCTATTTGGGATGTTGAAGAAACCAAAAATCAGCTACCAAATTCAATGAAGAAATACTTAGCTGTAAATGAAATCAATTTCTATATCATTAATGCAACAAAAATTGCAGATGAAATTGGATTAGGAAATAGAACCAATACCATCATGCAGTCGGCTTTCTTTAAAATTGCAGAGGTTATTCCTTATGATTTAGCCATTAATCAAATGAAGAAAGCAATCCTAAAGGACTTTGGTCGAAAAGGTGAAGCGATTGTAAAAATGAATAATGCAGCGGTTGATGCAGGTGATGCGGTAACCAAAATTGAAGTACCTAAAGAATGGGCAAAACTTGATGGTATTGATATTGTTGTTAAGAGAAATGTCCCTGCTTTTATTTCAGAATTAGCTGAGCCTGTAAATAGCCTAAAAGGTGATGATCTTCCCGTAAGTGCTTTCCTAGGTCGTGAAGATGGGACATTCCCGTCGGGTACTACTGCTTTTGAAAAACGTGGTATTGCTGTGACAGTTCCTGAATGGCAAGCTGATAATTGTATCCAGTGTAATCAATGTGCCTATGTTTGCCCTCACGCTGCAATCCGTCCATTCCTTGTAAACGAAGCTGAAGAAGCTAATTTACCTCAGGGAACAAAATTAATTGAGACCAAAGGCAAATTTGCCCCTCTGAAATTCAGAATTCAGGTTTCCGTATTAGATTGTACCGGCTGTAGTAATTGTGCCGATGTTTGTCCTGCAAAAGAAAAGGCCTTGGTAATGGAGCCTCTTGAAAGTCAGGGAGCTGAAATTGTACGTTGGGATCATTTTAGTGCAAACGTATCATACAAAGATCAGGTTGTTGATAAATTCCAATCGGTTAAAAATAGTCAGTTCGCCCAACCACTTTTCGAATTTTCCGGAGCTTGTGCCGGTTGTGGTGAAACACCTTATATTAAAACAATTACTCAACTATATGGTGAGCAAATGATGGTTGCAAATGCAACAGGTTGCTCTTCAATTTATGGCGGTTCAGCACCTTCAACCCCTTATTGTAAACACAAAGAAAGCGGACAAGGTCCTTCTTGGGCAAATTCATTGTTTGAGGATAATGCCGAATATGGATTTGGAATGGCAACCGGAGTTAACAAAATGCGCGAACGCATCCTGATAAAAATGAAAACCGTAAACGGTGAAGTTTCGGCAGAAACCAAAGCTGCCATGAATGAATGGATCGAAGGCGTAAACGATAGGGTTAAATCGAAGGAAGCTACTGACAAATTATTGCCTTTACTTGAGAAAGAAAGTGCACCCATTGCCAAAGAAATCCTTGCACTTAAACAATATCTTGCTAAAAAATCAATGTGGATTTTTGGTGGAGATGGCTGGGCTTATGACATCGGATACGGTGGGTTGGACCATGTTCTAGCTTCAGGTGAAGATGTAAATGTGCTGGTTATGGATACTGAGGTTTATTCAAACACAGGTGGACAAGCTTCTAAAGCAACTCCGGTTGGAGCTGTTGCCAAATTTGCTACATCAGGTATGAAGACCCGTAAAAAAGACCTTGGTTTAATGGCAATGACCTATGGTTATGTTTATATTGCACAGGTTGCAATGGGATCAAGCCAGGCTCAATTTTTTAAAGCATTGAAAGAAGCTGAGGCTTACCCTGGACCAAGCTTGATCATTGCTTATTCTCCTTGTATTAACCATGGCTTGCTTGCAGGTATGGGCAAAACACAGGAAGAATCTAATTTAGCAGTTGAATCAGGTTACTGGCATTTATACCGTTATAATCCTCAGGTAGAGGCTGAAGGTAAAAATCCTTTTGTTCTGGATTCAAAAGAACCGGATTGGAGCAAATTCCAGGGATTCTTAAATGGTGAGGTACGTTATACATCATTAAAGAAATCATTCCCCGGTGAAGCAGCAACCCTTGATAAAATTGCAGAGGATAATGCTAAATGGCGTTACAATAATTACAAACGTTTAGCCGAGCAGCAATACTAAATTGAAAAGCGATTAATTTGTATATTTATAGCCGTCCCGAAATTTCGGGGCGGCTTTTTATTAAATAAAATTTGAAGTAAAAGAAACCCCCTTTAGTCCCCCTATTAATAGTGGTCCAGCTCGAACGAAGTGAGCGGGGGGGTATGAACACAATTAAAATCAAAGCAGTTATGAAAACGATAAAACTTATCACCCTAACGATTTTGTTCAGCTTGTTTGTAGCCTGCAACATGGTTCCTGAAAAGCAACCTGTTAATAATGATTCCCTATTAATGGCCACCATTTATCAGCAAAAATCAGCGGAAGTTGAAGCACTTTGTTATCAGGCATACAATATTGCTGAGTTAAGGTTAAACCAAATTTTAGAGAATAATACTTATAAGAAACCATTGGCCGTTGTTGTAGATGTGGATGAAACCGTATTGGATAACAGCCCTTTTGAAGCAAAATCGATCCTGGAAAACAGTGATTACCCGACTTATTGGAAAGAGTGGATAGAATTGTCCAATGCAAAAGCCTTATCCGGCGCAGTTGAGTTTTTGAATTATGCTTCGTCGAAAGGTGTGGAAACATTTTATATTACCAACCGAAAAGTGGAATTTCATGATGCCACGATGAAAAACCTTAAGGATAAAGGTTTTCCTCATGTTGATGAAGCTCATATCTTGCTCAGGTCAACTGAATCAAATAAAGAAGCACGCCGGCAAAAGGTTATGGAAACCCATGATATTGTTATTTTAATGGGAGATAACCTGAATGATTTTACCGATTTGTTTGAAGCAAATTCAATTGCCGAAAGACATCAAAATGTGATCGACCTAAAAGATGAATTTGGAAAAAAATTCATCATACTTCCAAATGCCATGTATGGAGCGTGGATTGATGCACTAATGAATTATGAAAATTTGCCTAAGGAAGAGAAGTTAAGGAAGTTGAAGGAAGGGCTTGAAGGATTTTAAGGATTTTCAATTGTCGATTTTCGATTGTCAATATTCGATTTTCAATTGAAAACGACAAAGTTCAGATTTGGACAAATTAGACTATTTGGTATTAAAGAGAAAATTGATGCCATGAGAATTGAGATTGAAAATCGCTTAATAAATCTTTCTGTTTCTATAATTAATCTTTGTAGAAATCTAAATCAGGAGTTTGTTTCAGAACACCTATCTGCGCAAATTATCAGATCATCAACTAGCTCTGCGTTAAATTATGGTGAGGCGCAAGGGGCTGAATCCAGAAAAGATTTTGCGCATAAAGTAAGCATTGTATTAAAAGAATTAAGGGAAACTCAAATAAGTTTAAAAATTATCAAACAGGCGCAACTAAATAAAAAGGCCAAATTTAATGATGATTTAATAAAAGAATGCGGAGAATTGATTGCCATTTTTCACAAGACAATAATTACAACCCGAACAAAAAAGCCATAAATCGAACATTGACAATTGACAATCTGCAATTTATTCTACCTTTATTTCAAACGGCAAAATCGCCTGCAACCCTTTGCTGTTTTTTAAAGCTTTTAAATGCTTGATAAAACCATAATCATTGCCCAATTCTCTTTCAATGGCAGATACTTGAACGTCACCTGTAATTTGTTTCATTATAGTCACCAGAAAATCTTCCTGAACCGGAAGTTCCTGAATACGAAAATCCGGAAGATCGGCCAACTCTTTTGCCAATTCTATTGCCTCTGTAAGTCCTCCAAATTGATCAATTAATCCAAGTTCTATGGCATCTTCACCACTCCAAATTCTACCCTGGCCTATGCTGTCCACAAATTCTTTTCTTAAATTTCTTCCATCTGCTACATGTGCTATAAAGGTATCATAAGTATTTTCAATCATTGAGGTTACAATCTCCCTTTCAAATGGAGTGAGTTTTCTAGTTGCACTGATATAACCTGAATTCTTATTAGTACCTACATTATCTATGGTAATGCCCAGTTTATCATTTAACAATCCCTGGATATTAGGGAAGATACCAAACACCCCTATTGATCCTGTTAAACATGAACGATTGGCCATAATCCTGGTGGCATTGCAAGTGGCCCAATATCCACCTGATGCCGACAAATCTCCATAAGACGCAACCAAGGGTTTAGACGCGGCTGCCAGTTCTATTTCTCTTCTTATGATTTCAGAAGCCAATACATCACCTCCGCCGGAATTAATGCGAAAGACGATTGCTTTAACAGATTTGTCAGTTCTGGCTTGTCGTATTGCCCTTGAAACTTTTTGAGCTCCCACAACCTGGTCATCACCTTCCATATTTATTATGGTGCCGCTTGCGTAAACTACCGCAATTTTATTTCGACTTAGCGTACGACCTAAGGTTGGGCTGTTATTATAACTGTACAAACTGAGTGATTCGATTTTTTGATCTTCTGTCAAATTTAGTTTCTCACGCAGCTGCGCCAACACTTCATCTTTGTACAGTAATTTGTCGACAAACTTATATTTCAAAGCATCTTCCGGTTGCCTGATTTTAAGTTCATCCGCGATTGCATTTAGCTCTTCAACACTAATATTTCTGCTTTTTGAGATGGAGGATAACATTAAATTCCATACATCATCCAGATATTTTTTGGTTTGTTCTTTGCTTTCTGAACTCATCTTCTGTTCGGAATAGGGCTCAATGGCACTCTTGAATTTTCCATGTCGCACAATCTGAGCTTCTACTGAAAGCTTATCAAACAAACCTTTATAAAACATCACCTCAGCATTCAATCCTTTAAACAACATCATTCCTTTCGGATTAAGATAAATTTCATCTGCTACAGTAGCCATATAGTAAGCAGTTTGAGAAAATATTTCCCCATAACAAACAATAAATTTTCCGGATTCCTTAAATTTTTCCAGAGCCGTTCTGATTTCTTCAATGGTTGAAATACCAGCAGGAATATAACTTAACTCTAAATAGATCCCTTTGATTTTATCGTCGTTTTTGGCTTTATCTATCGCTTTTAAAATATCATTCAACCCAAGGGAGTTGGTGGGTGCAAAAGAAAATAAACTGGACGTTGAAAACGGATTATTTGAAGTTCGTTCAAAGATGGTTTGGTTAAGTTTTATCTGTAATAAGGTGTTATCCTTAACTGTTACCACTTCTTTTTCGGCAAAAGCAAGCAAGGAGCTAATGAGTCCGAGTGTCAGAAAGAAAAGAATTAAAGAAGCAATAAAGAAGCCCAACATTGAGGCAAACATAAATTTGAAAAATTGTTTCATAGTAGTATTGTTTTTGAGATGGTATTTGAAATAACCTATAAAATAAATGATCGAACACTCAATGACAGATCCTATTTCCTATCTGTAAAAGTATGAAAAAATGAATTAGGCAGGGTATTAACACAATAATGTGAATAACAAAAATTTGAGCAAATAATACATAATCGTTTTGATATGATATTTGTATGAACATTAGGATTGTTTCATGCTGTAAATTATGAAAATCGTATCAAAAAAAGCTGGATTGCTAATACTGATTCTTCTTATTCAGCAAATCAGTTTGGTATTCACCTATTCAGCCGAAAAATCCAGTTTAATTATTGAGAGAAATGTGTTCAGCTCCCTTCCGTTATTTGTAGCTACAAATGTTCATGGAATCAGAGTTTATGAACTTAACACCTATTTTCAGGATGATATTGAAAGATGGAAAGTGCGTACCTCAAATCTTCCTGCCAAAATCATGACAGAAGGAAAACGATCAGAAAAGTTTCTTGCATATTTCTTAACTAAAAATAATAAGAAGATAGATAATCGACAAGCCTTAAGTTTAGCCCAAATTTACATTGAAGAAGCCAAAATGGAAGGTGTAAATCACGATATTGCATTCACTCAGATGTGCCATGAAACAGGTTTTTTGAAATACACGGGCAGTGTTAGGCCAGATCAGAATAATTTTTGTGGTTTGGGTGCTACCAATGAATTTGAAAGAGGTGACGAGTTTAGTTCCGTGCGTATTGGAATTCGGGCACATATCCAGCATTTAAAAGCCTATGCCGACCAAAAAGAGATTATGACTGAGTTGGTAGATACCCGTTTCAAGTTTATTAAAAGGGGTTCGGCTCAAACTGTGCAGGAGCTAACTGGTAAGTGGGCCCAGGACACTCAGTATAATTTTAAAATTGACCGACTTTTAAAAGATTTGTATTCACTTTAGGACACGTTTTTGCTCCTCATACCCATGTATTTTTATTAGTTTTGCTACCTAAAGTTAATCACCATGCCAAAAGCCATTATTTCGTTGGGTAGTAATTTAGGAAATCGAACTTTACGGTTGAGTACGGCAATTTCAAAAATGCAACATGAAATAGGTGACATTCTGATTAAGTCTTCCATATTTGAGTCCGAATCATGGGGTTTTAAATCAGAAAATACTTTTTTGAATCAGGTGCTGAGTTTTCAAACGGAATTAATGCCTGAAGAAATACTGAAAATAATTCTCAAAATTGAAAACGATTTAGGCCGGATTCGAGTTTCAGGTGCCTATGAGTCAAGAACAATTGATCTGGATATTTTGTTTTTTGATGATAAAATAATTAATAAAGAAGCATTACAAATACCCCATCCAAGAATTCAGGAGCGAAAATTTATCTTAATCCCTCTCAATGAAATCTTGCCGGATTTCGTTCATCCTATCTCAAAAAAATCAATTCACAAATTGTTGGATGAATGTCAGGATAAATTGTGGGTAAAAAAGTTTATACGTTAGCCGTAGGGATTCATTTATCTCTTATTTTTGTTATAGATGAGATATAATTATGTTGTCATTGAAGGAACGATAGGGGCCGGGAAAACTTCCCTGGCAACCCGAATTTCCGAGCAATATAATGCCCGACTGATTTTAGAACAGTTCGAGGATAATTCATTTTTGCCAAAATTTTATCTGGAGCCTGATAAATATGCGTTCCCGTTGGAAATGTCATTTTTAGCCTCTCGATTTCAGCAATTGAAGGATCAGTTATCAACGCAGGATTTGTTTAAGCCATTCACCATCTCCGATTACTTTATCAATAAATCCCTCATATTTGCAGGCAAAACCCTGCAAAGGGATGAATTGGCTTTATATTCAAGGTTCTTCAATATCATCAATGCATCCTTACCCAAACCTGATTTGTTGGTTTACTTATATCTGGATGTTGTGAATCTGAAAAAAAATATAATAAAACGAGGTAGATCGTACGAGTTGGAGATTGAAAACAATTATTTGGAAAAAATACAAACGGGGTATTTTGAATATATCAGGCAACAGCGGGATATGCGGATTTTAATTATCGACACCAACCACATCGATTTTGTAGAGAATGAATGTGATTATAATAAAATCCTGGAAATCATCAACCGTGAACACAAAAAAGGGATTCACCGATTTACATTAGAATAAAAAAGCGCCCTGAATTTTCAGGGCGCTTTTTTATTTATTGTTTAGGTACTAGTTTACGAGAGCCTTAAATGCTTCTGAATTTCTGTAATTCTGAAATTCACGGTCGTACATCGCCTGAGCTTTAAGTGCAGGGTTTAGGTCAAAAGCTTTCTTTAAATATTCCAAAACTTTGTTTGTATCATTGGTTCTGGCTCCAATTACAGCAATAAGGTAAGCTGCCTGACATGGAAGATCTTTTGTGCATTTTAAAGTTGCTTCAGCTTTTTGATAGTCTTCTGCAAGTAATTGAGCTAAACCTGCATTATAGTCACATGCATGTCCATCTAAAAGTTCAGCAGCTTTTTTGTAATCACCTTTAACAATTTCCATTACACCAAGGTTGTAATTGTCAACATCAACTCCTTGTTCTTTTGCTTTTGCAAAATATTCAGCAGCTTTTGTGAAATCACCTTGATATACAGCTAAGGCACCAAGGTTGGCATTAACGGTTCCTTGATCGGGATACATTTCATGTGCACTGTTCAATAATTCACCGGCTTTTGCATAATTTCCTTTTTGCATATAGATTATAGCGGCATTATTTTTAGAGATCCAGCATTTAGGGAATTTCTCGATAACTACTTCATAAATACCCAATTTTTGATCTTCTTCAGCATTTGCAGCTGCATATAAAAGTTCTTTTAATTCCAATGAACCTGGATCGTTCAGTGCAGTTTCAGAAACTTCACTTTGACTTTTGTATGGTTCAATATAATTGATTGCTAAATCAGTTCTTCTGAGAGGAGCTAAAATTTCACGTACACCGGCATATTTGTACATTGCACTTCTCAATGCCTGGTCCTTCGCAGTTTCGGTTGCGGCATTGTTAATAGATTCGGCAATTACCTTTTTATCTTTAAGGTTAGATGCTTCGAGTGCATTTAAAAAACCATCCCAGTCAGAACCTCTGAAACTAAATAAATACTCTAAATCTTGTGATGGATTGGAAAAGCTAAAATTGCCACCTTCTTTTAATAATTGATCAAGTTTTTTGATTACTTCGGCATAAATAACATTAGCTCTGTTTTCAGACAGTTTATCATTCACGGCGATTCCTTCCGGAGATGCCCAACCATCAATACTAATCGTTTTGATTTTCCATCCTTCTTTTGCAAAGTCAGTTAGTTGATGGAATTTCGCTTCAGTATTTGCATTTCTATTTAGAGGCAAGTTCCAATTGACATCAAATTTGTTAACAGCAAAGTATACTACAGCATTTTTTGGGCTGATAACTTCTTTAGGTTCATATCCAAGATCGGCAGCTATCGTATAAGCCATCTTTTTAAGAAGCCTTTCGGAAGTATAGATTACGCCTTTAGCTGTATAAACTTCGCATAGCTGATAAGAATATGGGTTGTCCATAATTTCATCAATCGATGCGATGGTCCCATCTTTACCTGAATAAACGGTAGCTATAATATATAACTCCGACCAATTAAATTTAGGATCATACTTTATATTATCAGTATAAGTATATGACCCACCTTCTTTGTGATTGATTGTAATGCCATCACCTGTGACATTTTCACCTTTAAGGGTAAGGGGTTTTAACAGTGTAGTTCCATCTTTGTACCTGAGTTCAGGTTGCACATACATGGCAGCGCTTTTAGCAAAATATCCGCCCGGTATAACTATTTCAAATGAAACTTCTACCATTCCACCCTTTTCGGCAAATGTTGGTACTGTTGCTATAATATCAATTCTGTTAGATTGACGCCACATTCTGGCATTTTGTCCATAAAATAAAACAGGGCTCAAAACCATAAACAAAGCAAGCAATGTTTTTAAAATAGATAGATAAATTTTTTTCATAATGATGTATGTTAATTAATTGGTTGATTTCAGAGATTTAATACAAATATAAATTTTTTTATGGCACATTCCCAATTTATTGTGTCAATTTTTATATGTATGGATTCGAAATACATTTAAAGGAACGATATAGTGTTACCTTTATAAATTGTCAATAATGCGATTTAGGCTTGATTTCTTGGATTGAAATGAAGTTTATTAAACAGATTGTAAATAACAATTCCGGCGCAAACCGAGATGTTTAATGAGTGTTTCGTGCCAAATTGGGGCAGTTCGATGCAACCATGGATGTCGTTTAAAATAGAATCGGATACTCCTTTGATCTCATTCCCAAAAATCACCGCAATTTTATCTGAAGCGTCAATTTTAAGATCTTCAAGCAAAATACTATCATCGGCTTGTTCAATGGCATAGATCGTAAATCCTTGGTTTTTCAACAAAATAACCGATTCAGTAATATCTTTGAAATAAACCCAATCAACCGACTCTGTTGCTCCTAAGGCAGTTTTCTGGATTTCGCGATGAGGAGGCGTAGCAGTAATGCCGCACAAATGAATTTGCTGAACTAGATAAGCATCCGAAGTACGAAACACAGAACCAATATTCATCAAGCTTCGGATATCATCCAAAACAACAATGAGGGGAATTTTATTGCTTGTTTTAAATTCTTCAATGCTTAGCCGATTTAATTCACTGCTTAAAACTTTACGCATTTGATTGATTTTAGAAGAAGTAAAATTACAAGTAAATTTTAATAAAGGGATTAACTAATCAAAAATCAATTTTAACTTTCCTCTGAAGATTTTAAATTTTGGACATTATTTACAAATTCAAAATCTTCAGAGGGAACTCTCATGAATTATTTTCATAAGTTTGTGAATATTATTATGAATATAATTTATGTTCGTTTGTTTTAACAAGAGTAAAACATTTTGACAGATAAAAAAGAAATAGCGGAAACTCCATTAATGAAGCAATACAATGCCATTAAAGCAAAGTATCCGGATGCTTTATTGCTTTTCAGGGTTGGTGATTTTTATGAAACATTTGGAGAAGATGCCATCAAGGCTGCTGCTATTTTGGGCATTGTTTTGACCAGACGTGCCAATGGAAAGGCGACTTATATTGAGCTTGCAGGTTTTCCACACCACTCCATCGATACCTATTTACCCAAGCTGGTCAGGGCGGGCCACAGAGTTGCGATTTGTGATCAGTTGGAAGATCCTAAATTGACCAAAACAATTGTGAAGCGTGGTGTTACGGAATTAGTAACCCCGGGTGTTTCATACAATGATAAGATTCTGGAACGTAATGAAAATAATTTTCTGGCAAGCTTACATTTAGATGCGAAGAATTCCGGAATCTCATTTCTGGATATTTCGACCGGTGAATTTTTGGTAGCGCAAGGATCATATGAGTACATGGATAAATTGCTTCAAAGTTTCAAACCCAGTGAAGTCATCATCCAAAGAAATAAACGGGAGAAGTTTACAGAGTTGTTCGGCGATAAATTTTATATCAATACGTTTGATGATTGGGTATTTACCCTCGATTTTTCATATGAACTTTTAAGAGGGCATTTTGGGACAAATTCGTTAAAGGGATTCGGAATTGAGGATTTGAAAAATGCAGTCATAGCAGCCGGTGCAGCCATGCATTATCTGGCGGAAACCCATCACGATAAGGTTGGCCATATCAGCAAAGTATCGCGTATTGAAGAAGAAAAGTTCGTATGGCTCGATAAGTTTACCATTCGGAATTTAGAGTTGTTTTTTTCGCCTTATGACGGAGCAGCAACTTTGATTGATGTATTGGATCAGACCTTGACACCCATGGGCTCTCGGATGCTTAAACGTTGGCTTGCGCTTCCGCTTAAAGATAAACACCCGATCGAAGAGCGTTATGAAATTGTAGGATTTTTGATCAAGGATAAAGAATTTAGTCAGCAATTATCTATTCACCTGAAAGCAATTAATGATCTGGAGCGGTTGATTTCAAAAGTGGCGGTGGCAAAAATACATCCCAGAGAATTACTGCAACTTAAAAATGCTTTATCCGCAGTACATGAAGTGAAGGACCTTTGTTTTAAGCAGGAGCTAAAATCATTGCAAGTATTATCAGATCAATTAAATCCTTGTAAAATAATTCGGGAACGTATAGAAAGTGAGATTAATCCTGAGTGCCCGGCTTTGCTTAGCAAGGGCCATGTGATTGCTGACGGGATTTCTGAAGAACTGGATAAACTCAGAAATCTTGCATTTTCGGGTAAAGATTATCTGGCTAAAATTCAGGAACGTGAATTACAAAAAACCGGAATTTCATCATTAAAAATTGGCTTTAATAATGTTTTCGGGTATTATCTGGAAGTTACCAATGCCCATAAAGATAAAGTACCGCCAGAGTGGAACAGGAAACAAACGCTGACAGGTTCTGAACGTTATATCACAGAAGAATTAAAAGAATATGAAGAAAAAATTTTAGGGGCCGAGGGGAAAATTGCCGAACTTGAACATCAGCTATATACCGAATTGGTTTCTTCCCTGATTGATTATATTCAACCCATTCAGCTTGATGCAGCTGTAATCGCAAAATTGGATTGCTTACTTTCATTTGCAAATATTGCCGAGGCCAATCATTATGTTCGTCCTGAAATTAATGATTCATATATTCTGGATATTAAAGATGGACGTCATCCTGTTATCGAAAAACAATTGCCCATTGGTGAAGAGTACATTGCAAATGATGTTTATCTGGACAATGAATCGCAACAAATCATTATCCTCACCGGACCTAATATGTCGGGCAAATCGGCTTTACTTCGCCAAACCGCTTTAATTGTTTTGATGGCTCAGATGGGAAGTTTTGTTCCTGCCGGCAAAGCAAAACTGGGATTGATCGACAAGTTATTTACGCGGGTCGGTGCTTCCGATAATATCTCCTCGGGTGAATCTACTTTCATGGTAGAGATGAATGAAACCGCGAGCATTCTGAATAATATTTCGAACAGAAGCTTGATACTGCTGGACGAAATCGGTCGTGGAACCAGTACTTATGATGGCATTTCGATCGCATGGGCCATTGCCGAATATTTGCACGAGCATCCACTTTTTAAAGCAAAAATCTTATTTGCAACCCATTATCATGAGCTGAACGAAATGGCCAAAAGTTTTAAACGCATAAAAAACTTTCATATTTCGATCAAAGAAATAGGAAATCAGGTATTGTTTATTCGAAAAATGAAAGAGGGTGGAAGTGAACATAGTTTTGGGATACATGTGGCACGAATGGCGGGGATGCCTGCTGCAGTGCTTGAAAGAGCCGATCAGCTTTTGGAGCAATTGGAGAAATCGCACTCAAATGATGTTTTAAGTCAAAAGACAAGGAAAATAAAAGGAAAGTCGAAAACATCCGATGATTTTCAGTTGAGTTTCATACAACTTGACGATCCATTATTGTATCAAATCAAGGATGATATTTTAAAAACAAATATCAATACCTTGACTCCTGTAGAAGCCTTGATGAAACTGAATGAAATAAAGAAATTACTGGGAGAATAGCAGGGGAGTGGACGGAAAAAATCCGATAAAAAATATTGCAATTTATCAAAATTGTTTATATTTGCACTCCGTTTAAAAAACGCGAAAGTAGCTCAGCTGGTAGAGCACGACCTTGCCAAGGTCGGGGTCGCGGGTTCGAATCCCGTCTTTCGCTCAGGAGTCCCGATGCGATCGGGATTTTCTTTGAAAGTTTGCCAGGTGGTGGAATTTGCCAAAAAACAAAAAATCCCTGTCTGCCAACAGGCAGGTTGGATTTTGTAGTTTTTTGAGCATCCCGAGAATAAAAGCATCGTTTTTATGAATCGGGAGGTGGACAGAAGGCAATAAATACGTTCAAAAAGGTATTGATTAATTGAAATCAATCGCCCAGGTGGTGGAATTGGTAGACACGTTGGACTTAAAATCCAATGAGCATTGCGCTCGTGCGGGTTCAAGTCCCGCCCCGGGTACCCAGAGAGACAGGAGGTCATTTTTGACTTCCTGTTTTTTTTGTGACCTCCCCAAACCCTTACTAATACTCATAATCAGTTGAACTGGTTCGGTGAAATTACTGGTTGCATCTTTTCCATTCTCAAAAACGATTTTTTCAGAAAAGATGCAACCAAGTAACCTCTTTTTGGTCGCACCATCGGACTTCCTGTAATATTCCACTAGGTTTTCCAGCATAGGAAGCTCGTTCTTAATATATGTTTTGAATGGCAAGATCCTTGTTATCAGTGATTAATTCACCCAATTTCTCTCTTTTGCTCATAATATATTTCGATTAAGTTGTATGCAATTGAAAATCAATTACATTTAGTAGATATTGATAGTTTTCAGTCGCTATGAGATTTTCGCATAATAAAGGTAAGTTTGTAAACTCTAACAAACCTTACACAATTACTTAAAAAAATTACATAAATCACACATATTTAAACATATAGCAATATCTTACAATAGTACTATGTTGTGTTTTGGAGTGTGACCTTGATACTAAGGTACTTTTGCTATTTTTATTGAAAAGCAAATCGGTATTATTATGGCTTACCCGAACTTCGGCCATTTAGAATTAGAGTTTGACATGCTCTTTTTAAATCAAAAATCACACTTAACAGGTTGCAACTTTTGATTGTTGGGGGTACGTTGTTAGCCGTAAATAGTTAGTATCTAATTGTTTACGATTTTTTATTTTAGTCAGCCATTAGTCAACCAGTTCAAACAACGTTCATTTCTCTCTGTATTTCAACTATTTGTTTCTTGTCCAATTCGGTCAAACGCTATCTGACTTAATATATCTAGTGAACTTGTTAATCTTATATTATTTAAATAGAGCGTTTAATTTGAAAATATAACGTTTATTTTATTGTTCTTTACGTTTGAATAATTAATTCACTCAACCCTAGTTGATTACCTATCTTTATCGTTCAAATACATACACAAATGCTAGCAATTATTAAGGCGTTACAATTACTAGATACTAGAGTCTGATAGATTGGGTATTACCTGTATCCAATCTTTACTTTTTATTTAAATTCATTATCTTTGGATTAATATAAACGTATTTAGAATAATTCATTATGAAAAAAAACAGTAATATTTTGATTTATTCATTAATATTAATGGGACTAACAGTAATGCTTACAAATGGTTGTAAGAAAGACGATGACCCAATAGGAGAAACAGGGACAGTAACCGACATTGACGGCAACACCTACAATACAGTAACAATTGGCTCCCAAACATGGATGGTCGAAAACCTAAAAACCACCAAATACAACGATGGTACCGATATTCCAAACGTTACCGATTTCATAACATGGTCTGGGCTTTCGACTCCCGGTTATTGTTGGTACGAAAATAATATTGACAACAAGGCCACTTATGGGGCATTGTACAACTGGTACACCGTAAATACTGGAAAACTGGCTCCCACTGGTTGGCATGTACCTACAGATGCCGAATGGTTACAACTAACAGATTATTTAGGAGGCGAATTGGATGCGGGAGATAAATTAAAAGAAATAGGCAATACACATTGGAGAACCGCAAATGAGACTGCCACCAACGAAACAGGCTTTACAGCCCTTCCGGGTGGAAACCGTGATGCTGGTGGTATATCAGGCAATATTGGCAACTTCGGTTTCTGGTGGAGTGCTAACGAATACAGTGCCAATTATGCCTGGATACGCAGCATGGGCTTCAATCTTAGTAATGTATACAGAGCATACGAATATAAGGAGGTGGGGTTGTCTGTTCGTTGTATTAAGAATTAGACTATCTGTCTATTTGATAATTTGACTATTTAAAAAATACTGCCAAAAGTAGACTTAACTGGAGCTACTCTTTGAGATCGTTTCCAATAAATTTAAAAATTAGGTTAGAGGTCAAAGTACTTTTTAAAAAAATATTACATAAATGGTTGCAACTTTTGACCGCCTGCCTGCCGCAGGCAGGTTGGGGGTACCCAGAGAGACGAGAGGTCATTTTTTGACTTCTCGTTTTTTTTGTGACCTCCCCAAACCCTTACTAGTCAAAAATTATAAAAACATTGAACTTAAGCGGACATGTGTTGTAGTTTTTGAATTTACAACCAAAACTTACATGTATTGTACAGTTCCCGGACATATTGTGAGTTAACAAGTGATAGTTTGATTCAGTATTTGTTTTAATTCTGAATTGTGTAATATTTAGTAAGGCTGGTGTATCTATCGTCTTCTTTCTCTTGTCACCCTATTATTATGCGCTTAAATCGGATGTCATATTCCTTAATAGTAATTTTCATGCGCACTTTGAGTAAATACAATTTTTGTTATATTAGTTTCATTAAATATTAGACCATGAAGCGCACTCCTTTATTATTTGTCATTCTTGTATCATCCTTTTTGATTAGCTGCCAATCAGTTGATAATAACTCTCCTCAAAACACGGGTTTATCATACGAGAAATTAACAGACTTATTTCTCGAATGGCGTGAATTTGAAAGTCCGCCATTAAAGGATGGGGCACCCGATTACACCATGCAGGGCTTTTCAGAAAGGAAGGCTGAATTTGAAACATTGCAAAACAAACTGATGCAATTTGATACAACCCAATGGACCATTGAACAAAAGGTAGATTGGTATATTATATGGGCAGAAATGAACGGTTATGATTTTAATACACGGGTTTTGCGACCCTGGGAAAGGGATCCGGCTTTTTACAAATCCGTCTGGACAGAGCGCAGTGATGTGCCGGCACATGAGGGGCCTACTCATCATGCTCTAACTGAATTGTGGACCTATAATTTCCCTTTATCTGCCAAAGAAAGAATTAGGTTAATAGAAGATCTGAAGATCATTCCACCATTGAATGAGCAGGCTATGATCAATTTGAAAGCAGGTAATGCTAAGGAATTGTTTAAGGTAGGTATAAGAGATATTGAAACTCAATCAAACGATCTTAAAAGTATATTTGAGAAGCCCGGTGTTATGGATGATGAAGAGCTGAAGTCGACCATCCAAAAAGCCATACGATCAACAGATGCCTTTGTTGATTGGCTTAATAAAGAAGCTGATTTGAAAAACGGACCCTCAGGTATCGGAAAGGAAAATTATACTTGGTATTTAGAAAATGTCCATTTAGTACCCATGAGCTGGGAGGATGAGGTTATGTTAATGAAAACAGAACTTGCCAGGGCATGGAGTTTTCTAAAGCTTGAAGAGCACCGTAACAGAGCGCTGGAAGAAATAGTTTCTGCCGAAAGTCCGATGGAATATGATGCATTGGCAGAGCGATCGGTTCAAAGCATGATGAGGTTTCTTAAGGATGAAGATATCCTTACCATCGAAGACTATTTTGAACCGGTTTTCAGGGCGCATATGGGGCAATTCTATCCTAAAGAAAAGAGACATTTTTTCTGGATCACAGCACACCATGACCCCCGCCCATTGTATTCACACTTTTACCATTGGCTGGAGTTGGCACGCATGGACAGAAATCCTCACTCAAATATCATACGCAGAGGGGCTTTACTCTATAATATTTTTGATTCCAGAAACGAAGGTATTGCAACCGGGGTAGAGGAGATGTTCATGCAAGCCGGATTTTATAATGATTCCCCGCGTACGCGTGAGATAGTATACATTCTTATTGCTCAAAGGGCAGCACGGGCCTTAGGTTCTCTGTATGCTCAGGCTAATGAAATGACTATGGCTAAAGCCGGCAGTATCCACTCAGATTATACGCCCCGTGGCTGGATGAAAACAGTTAAGGAATTCCAGGTGTTTGAACAACATCTTTATATGCGCCAACCGGGCTATGGCACCAGCTACATAAGTGGTAAATATTTGCTAGAAGATGCTATGAAAGATTATGCTAAGAAACTTGAATCAGAAGGTAAAGAATTTCAATTACGTGATTTTTTTGATCGTCTGAATAGCATGGGATGTATTCCAATGTCTTTATGCCATTGGGAGTTAGTTGGAGATAACAAGCATATGAAATAATATTTTTACCTTTTGAGAATAATGGATCAATTCCTATAATGACTCACAGATTATATGAATTGATTTCCCGAATAGATTGGCAGTAAATAAAACCTTATACATGAATGTACCTGCTGAATTACTTCATTTCATACTAAAGCTATTTAACGCAAAAAAGATGGTTACGGGAGTACTACTGAAACCGGCAAGGTCAAATGGATTTAAATATCCAAAAAGGTTAAGAAGGAAATTTTTAACTGATCATTTCCTAGTAAAAAATCGAGATGTAGTAACTTTTAAGCCCAAGGACGAGTCTGTTAGTGGACATATTGTCTTCCTCCATGGAGGAGCGTATACCGTTGAAGCACAATCAGGTCATTGGAGATTTATGGAACACTTAGTTCAAAAATCCTCGTTTAAGTTGAGTTTTATTGATTATCCGCTTACCCCGGAATATAATTACAAAGAGTCACATGAAATGGTATTTCAGGCATATATCAAATTAAATGAATTTTATCCAAATGACAATTTCTATTTTGTTGGAGACTCTGCAGGTGGTGGATTTTGTTTGTCTTTCGCACAAACGCTTCGCAATAAAAGTTTTATAAAAATGCCTGTAAAGATTGTTCTTCTTTCTCCCTGGGTAGACATATCATTGAGTAATCCCAAAATATTGGAATTAGAAAAGAAGGATTTACTACTTGACCCAAAGTCGTTGATAATCTGTTCGTATAATTTTGCAGGTGATTTAGATTTAAAGGATCCAATAGTTTCTCCACTATATGGAGATATGGGGAATCTAAACAATATTGGAATATTTGTAGGTACGCACGAAATACTTCTTCCTGATTGTCGAAGGCTGAAAATTAAGATTGAAGAATCTAATACTGCATTGTTGTACAAAGAATATGAAGCTATGCAGCATGATTGGATGATTTTTCCGATAATTGAACGTACTATATTATTAAATGATGTAGTCAACTATTTAATGGATTAGTAATTCAACTGCTATCAATATTTTATCTAAGCTATTTGAGATTGTTAGGCCTTTGTGACAAAACGATAACTAATATACCACAAGAGTTTCCTCAATAAACAACCCATATACTGAAACTAATAGAACTATATTAAGAATTTTATTTTTTAAAAAAATATTTAATATCTTTAATAAATATTAATATCCATTTAAAGGATTGTTTAATTATGCTAACAAGACTATTACTTATTATTCTATCAATCATATCCATTTCATTTCAAGAAAATATTACTTTAAATATTGAAATTAATAATCTAAAAAACAGCAAAGGAAAAGTCTTACTTGAATTGCAAGATGAAAACAAGAACACAATAAAAGGAATTTCACAAGAAATTGTAAACAATCGCTGCATTATTTCAATAGAAGGTTTAAGCCCTGCTAAATATGTTTTCAAATATTTTCATGATGAGAACGACAATAAGGAAATAGACATCAATTGGATTGGAATTCCCAAAGAAGGTTTTGGATTCTCAAATAACGCAAAAGTAAACTTTGGTCCATCACAGCATAAAATGATATTCGAGTTAAATAAAGACACGACAATGGTTTGTAATCCTCAATATTTGAAGAAGTAGGTGTCTTAATAAATAAATGATAAAATGGGATCAGTAGAACAAGATATTATAGACAAAAAAATTACATGCATTGAGACTATAAGAGAATTATGGTCTCAAACCTATAATACTGAAGGTAAACCTGACTGGTCGCACATACTTCCTTTCTATGATGAAAATATTTATTTCAGAGATTCAATACAAGAACTGCATGGAATGAATGATTTCAAAGCCATGACTGAACGTCTGGCAACCCGATCAAAAGATCTTAAGATGAAAATTGTGAAAGCCGTTATGCAAAAAGGTGTGGTATTCATCGAATGGGAAATGACTATAGGATTCAAAAAATACCCCAATTCAATAATGTACGGCTCCAGCCGATTGACAATTAATGATGATGGTAAGATTACAGAACAAAGAGATTATTATGATTTATGGGGAGATATTTTTGATAATATTCCTCGGTTTGGAAAAGCTTACAGAAGGTTTATGAGGAAAAAATTTGGCTAAATAACCATTATTAAAATAATAAACATTTTTTTAAAATTAATATGAACTGAACTAAAATAAGCTATTATGAAAAAATCTCTCTTTGCATTATTTATTCTTTTTATTTTATTATCTAAATTTTCAACTGCCCAAACTGGTCTAGAATTCGGATTTAAAGCTGGTATGAATATTGCCACACAGTATGGGATCAATCAACCAAATATTCCTTATGATGTTGACTCCGACGCAAGATATGGATTTACCACTGGAATTATTCTTAGCTTTCCAATTACAGATGTATTTAGTGTACAACAGGAATTTCTTTATACAGCTAAGGGCTCACGGCAACAAGTTACAATGACCCAACCCCCAATAAGTACCTATTCAGAATACAATATAAATTATTTTGAACTCCCAATTATTTTTCGTTACAACTTTGTAAACATTGGCAATGCTAAAATATTCGGAAGCAGTGGATTTGCTCTTTCCATGTTACTCAGCGGAAAATACAGCGTAGATGGAGTTATAGATATGGGCCAGGTTCAGGTGCCTTTTTCTGAGTCTGGAAATACTGATGGATTAGACACCTTTGACTATAGTTTTATTTATGGGTTAGGTATGGAGTTTAACCTATTTAATCAAAAATGTTTTTTCGATTATCGTCAAACTATTGGATGGAATACATTAATGATGCCATCTTCAGAAGGAGGCGAACCTGTGCCGTTACGCAATCAGACTTATACTTTTGCATTGGGTATATTTCTTTAATTGTTCACGATTAGGCAAAAAATGCCTTTTGGAACACCGAATTTTATAGAGGCAAGCTACACATTTAATCTTAGGATTAATTTTATGACGAAGAACAAAAAATTCTGGAAATACTTTAAAGAGTATCAGTGGTCTAATGTGTATGCGATGATAAAAAACAATCGTTTAGCCCCTAAAATTTGCACAGAGGATTTTTTGGGTAAACTTGTTGTAATAACCGGTGCCACATCGGGTATAGGGAAAGTAACAGCCCAAAAATATGCTGCTCATGGTGCAAACCTGCTATGTATAAATCGAAATAAAGAGAAATCAGAGACTTTACATCGGGAAACTGAAAAAAAATTTGGGGTTAAATGTGATTACAAGATTGCGGATTTGAGCAAACTGGAAGATATTCATCGGGTTGCAAATGAACTGTTAGAACTTGAAACTCCGATTGATGTCATCATTCATAATGCAGGGGTTTATCTTACAAAAAGAGAGCTGACTTCTGATGGGCTTGAAAAGGTATTTGTCGTTCACCATCTTTCATCATTTATTATCAATTATGTGTTGATGAAAAAGCTCAAAGCTCAGGAAAATGCCAGAATCATCCTAGTTAATTCTGAAGGACACAGGTTTGCTGCCTGGGGACTAAAAATAGATGATCTTAACTGGGACAGAAGATCATATTCTGGGCTGAAGAGTTATGGCTCAGCTAAATTAGCCCAATTATTATCCATGCTAATTTTTAAGGAGCATACCAAAGATTCTGGATTAATCATAAATGCGATGCATCCCGGAGCTGTCAAAACTGAGACTGGGCAGGATAATGGTCCCATTTACCGATGGTTTAAACGAAATTTTTTCGACAAAGCATTAAAATCGGCTGATATTTCTGCTGAAGCTCTTTATTATCTTGGTGTTTCAAAAGACCTTGAAAACATAAGTGGTAAATTTTTCAACTTAACGACTGAAGAAGAGCCTGCACCGCCGGCGTTAGATTATGAAGTAGCAAAAGAACTTTGGGTAAAAAGCCTGGAACTGAGCAAAATTAATATTGATTAATTTAACAACGTTCTCAACTTAATTAAATTTTAAAAATCAAAAATGAGTATACAGAAATACGATAGCATCGTGGTTGGTGGTGGCATTGCAGGATTAACTTCTGCAGTATATCTGGCGCGTGCCGGGCAAAAAGTTTTGCTTATTGAAAAAAATAAAGAACTAGGTGGCTTAGTAAATACTTTTCAACGAAATGGTTTTAAATTTGAAGCTGGCGTGAGAGCGTTGGAAGACGCAGGTATAATTTTCACAATGTTGAAAGATTTGGATATTGAACTTGAGGTGGTGAAAAGTCCGGTTTCAATTGGTATTGAAAACGAAGTACTAAACATCAAAGATTTAAATAGTTTACACGAATACAAAAACCTGCTCATAAAATTATTTCCGGAAAATGAAGCTGAGATCATAAAGCTTTTAAAAGTTATTCGAAAAATAATGAAACACATGGATGTTTTGTATGGAGTTGAAAACCCAGCTTTTAAAGACTTGAAACGTGATAAAGCCTACCTTTTTAGACAGCTCCTACCATGGTTGCCCAAGTTTATTTTTACGGTTGGAAAAATAAACCGAATGAATATGCCAATTGAGGGCTACCTTAAAACAATTATAACAAATCCTTCACTTATTGATGTTATTTCTCAGCATTTCTTTAAGAATACACCTACTTTTTTTGCTCTTAGTTATTTTTCCTTGTATCTCGATTATTTCTATCCGGTTGGGGGAGTGGGACAACTGGCTAAAGCTCTTGAAAATAAAATAAGAGAATGTAATGGTGAAATAATAACAGAAAACAAAGTTATTGAAATACTTGCCGATGAGTGCACTGTAAATGTTGAGAATGGGGAGGCATATGGATACGAAAGTCTTATTTGGGCAGCAGATATCAAAACACTTTATGGTATTACGAATACGGCAGGATTGCCTCTTAAAATTATAGATGATTTTTCAAAGCTGAAATCTCAAATGCAGAAAACACGTGGTGGAGATTCGGTCTTTAGTTTATATCTGGAATTAGATGAACCTTTGGAGAGTTTCAGAAAGATTGCCCATGGACATTTTTTCTATACGCCATCAAAATTGGGATTAGGAGAAACACATTGGGGTGAACTAAGTAATTTGATTGAAAATTGGAAAAATATAACAAGAGAAGAGCTCATGTTATGGTTAGACAAATTTACCAAGCTTAATACCTATGAAATATCTATTCCAGGATTAAAAGACCCCAATTTAGTACCTCCCGGGAAGACCGGTATGATTATCAGTTTCCTTGCAGAGTATAATTTGTTTGAGAGGGTAGAAAAAAATGGCTGGTATAAGGAATTTAAAACGGAACTGGAAAATCGCATGATTAATGTTCTTACAGATTCAATTTATCCAATGCTAAAACAAAAAGTTATTGGGCAATTTTCATTTTCCCCATTAAGCATAAAAAACAGGGTGGGTAGTTCTGAAGGTGCCATCACAGGTTGGTCGTTTGAAAACCCCATTCCAGTTGTACATAAAATGCAATTCTCCGACCGTTCAGTATTGACTCCAATACCTTCAATCTTTCAAGCCGGACAATGGGTGTTTAGTCCTGCAGGTGTGCCTATGTCAATTTTGACAGGGAAGTTAGCTGCAGACAGAATTTTAAAGAATTTCAGAAATTAATTTTTGTCTGAATCTTTCAAAACCTTGAGGGTTTTAAGTAAATAATGAATTTTAATTGTGAAGGCACTGATTGCAACTTTGCTCTTTTTGAGTGAGGGTTTTTTTGTTGAATGATTTTCGATGTAGGATGTTCTGGTGTTTACGTGTTAATGTGTTTGGGTGTTAACGTGTATAAGTTTTTTCGTGTTTAAGTGTTATCGTGTTAATGTGTTTAAGTTTTTACGTGTTAATGTGATTAACCAATTTCTTATTTCACCAATCTACCATTCCACCATTCCACCATTCTACCAATCCGCCAATTCACCAATCCACAGGTTTACTAACCAATGATCAAGTAGCTATGTTGAAAGGATTCTGTGTAATTACTGGTTAATTGAGCTTCATTTTTTTCAAAACAGGCATTTTACTGATAAGTTTTGCAAAGTCAAAAATATTAAATGAAAACACTTTCAAAGTATTTTTCAAAAGCCAGGACTTTTTTTTCATCGGTCGGATTAAAAAGAAAGGGTTTTACATCATCTGCCATTTCTTTCATATTTAGTTGTTTAAGTTTATGGCTTATTTTATCCTTTAGGTCGGATGCAGTTGAAATATTTAGTTTTTGTTTTAAGTACCCGTAATCCGGCTTAATATTTTTGCCCAATAAAAATACGATGTCAAAAAAATCACGTCCTTTATTTCGCGGCCTGTTGATGACTGCATAAAGTTTTTGTGCCAATAAAATTTCAGGGGGTGTAATGGCTATTTGTGTAAACACATCAAATTTGTTAATAATCTTCCTCTCGGGATTGAATTCGTAATGCTGGTTTTCTGTGTCTAGCCTTATCAAAATCCTTTCTTCACCATGTCCGGATAATCCTAATTTCATTAACATTTGTGGAAACCGGATATAACAGTGATATGCACCCTTAAATACATTACGAAGTTCAACTTCAAACCCTTCTAACTGCATTTTTTTGCTGATGTCCTGTGTAATGTTTTCAAAATCATTTTCTTTTAGGCCAGAATTATCAAAATCAAGGTCTTCTGAAAATCTGGTATTTTCATGCACGATTCTTAGGGCCGTTCCGCCCATAAAAACAAGTTTGGAAGCATGGGGACCATCATAAATAATTTCAAGTATTTTATATTGCAGGTATTCTCTGAGGATAAACCTTTCGAAACCCCATAAGTTTTCTGAATAATAGCTTTTTATGTTATCGAGGCTAAGCATTGAGATAGGTTTTAAAGAGTTTTACCCTCAGGTTCATTATTTTGGAACTGTAGATTGATAAGTAAGCATCAAGTTTGTCGAAATCAATTAGTTTCCTTGCTGCAGAACAATCTATTCTGAGGGATTTAAAATGTTCAATACTCTCAGGTTTTATAAGATAACAGTAATCGAGTATCATTTTTTCCGGTTCTGCCATTTTTATCGTTAAACCGTTTAGCTTTATTAGGCGATACCCAAAAAATAAAGCAGGCTTGGTATTTTTGTATTCGAAATTACCATAGGCAGTTTTAAATGAAGCTGTTTTTAGTGTGCTGATAGACGATTGAGTAAATACAGCTTCAGGGGTAAGGTTGTAATACGACAGTGCCGTGGTTAAAGACAAATAAGAAGGTTTGTAGATCTGATTGGCCATGTGCCAGAAAAAGTGTTCCCCTTCAGCTTGTTCTTTAAAACAATAGTATCCATTTCTGATTTTTATGATATAACCGGCTTTTTGCCAATCAACAAGACGTTTGCGATGGAAAGTGGGAGCAATTTTCCGGATATCACTATTATTGAATATTGTTTTATTTTTTAAGGCCTTTTTAAATTCCAGAAATTTCATTTATTTCTTTTTATTGTCAAATATAGCTACATTTAGAAATAAAAACAAATATTCGTTAGGTAAAGTATTTGGGCAAAAGCATCATTTGAGTCTATACTAAGGTGGCATTCCTGACTATACCGTCAGGCATGTTGCATTGTCGCAGCATTAATTCGAAATATGTACAATTTAATGTGTTTACATGCTATCGTGTTAATGTGTTTGGGTGCTAAGGTGTTTAAGTTTTTACGTGTTTAAGTGTTATCGTGTTAATGTGTTTACGTGTTAATGTGATTAACCAATTTCCTAATCCACCAATCTGCCAATCCACCAATTTACCAGTTTACCATTCCACCACTGCTACTTTTTTGCAAAAGCGCCGCAAACATCGTGTCTGATCTATGTTCATAACCTGCGAACATCTGAGATTCAATAAGCTTTAAACAATGTTGAGATGTCAAATGGCTGATGATTTCACTATTTTCTTGTTTATAAACCGAACAAGTGATGTAAAGTAAAAAAGCGCCGGGTTTCAATTTTGATTGAATATTGGATGTGATTTGTTTTTGTAAGGCGGCAAAATTCGTTATTTCATTCATCGAACATTGATGCAATCGTTCGGGAGTTCTGCTCCAGGTGCCACTACCGCTGCATGGCACGTCAGCTATGATCAAGTCAAATGAATCAAGATCTTCGATCATTTTTTGATCAGTCAGGTCTATATTCAGACAATTGTAATCCCGGATATTGGCCTGATGAAGTCTTGTTTTTAAATTGTGCAATATCGTTTCGCGATTGTCACTTACGGTAAGATTTATTGGACCCAACTTGTCGATAGCCAGGATAGATTTTCCGCCACTCGCTGCACAGCAATCCCAGACCTTGAGCTTGGCAATCGAAGAAGGGGTTAGATTCCTAACTCTGTCGAGCAGCTTGCCAACTCTTTGTGAAGCATAGTCCTGGATCACAACTTGTTTGTTGACATGCAGGTGTTCTTCAATTTTCGTTTTATTTGGCAGTACTAAGCAATCGGTATCAAGCTGTTGATAATTGAGCATCGCTTTGTCCAGTTTTTGTTTGACTTTTTCAGCTTCTCCCGGTCTGATGCGGAGAAACAAATCGGGTTGAACGAAATGAGATAAGCTAAACTTTATTTTCTCAATGGAATCCTCAGCAGCCTCAATATTTGGGAAAATGTTATTAAAATCTAAGCCAAATTTGCCACACTTCTCGTCCACCGAAAGTCCGATGTATTGGGTCCATTCAGGTTTTAATGTTTCTATAAACGCATCAGGTTCGGATGTGCAAAGAAGATGGCTTAGCAGTATTTTTTCGTTGAGGCTCATATCGTCAGCCAAAATTCTAAGTGCCCTAAAATAACAATAACACAAATGCCCGATTTGACGACGGTCGGTACTACCATATTTCTTTTGATCTGCAAAAAAACGCCTTAGTGCTTGCGCAAAAGGGACAGTTCCATCATAAGAAGACAATATGGCCACCGCTGAATTGAGATGTGAATGATGCCTGCTCATAATGAAAAAATTAAAAACATAGATCGTTTTATTTTAATGTGTGTCATTATGATGCTAACTCTTGATATAAATGACTAATCTACTAGCTACTGAGTACAAATGTAAGGGTCATTATGTAATATCCATGACATCTCATCCAAAGTTATGATTATTTTATGGATGGAGGATACGTTGCCCGTGCATACACCTTAGATTTTGCTCTAAAAAAGGTTTAATCAAAAGTATTCCTCGAAGCTCTGCTTCGAGGTAAGAATTTAGAATTCAGAAGAGGGATTAAAATATCAAAAAAAAAATTCTGACTTCTGACTACTGTATTCTATATTCCGGATATCTCGCAGCTTTGCTGCGGGGTAGTTCATTAAACAGGTGATATTCTAGTATTTATACACCAAATTCACAAATTCACCAATTTACCAATCCCCCAGTTCACCAGTTCACCAATCCACTTTCTATTCATACTTCAGCGTATCTACAGGATTTTTACGCGATGCATAAAATACCAGTGATCCGATGGTACCACCTGTAATGATTAAAGTGATCAGTAAAGGAATAATGAATAAAACAAAACCCAGGTTCATGCGGGTACTAAAAGCATCAAGCCAGGTCGAAAGACCCCAATAACTAAGCGGAGCAGCTATTACGAATGAAACGAGGATTAAAATCAGAAATTCTTTCCCAAATAAAATCAGGATACGAGAAAGACTTGCACCCAGAACATTTCGAATACTAATCTCCCTGGTCCTTTGTTCAATCATGAAAGAGGTCAGTCCTAAAATCCCCATGGCGGTGATGAATATCGCAAGTATTGCAAAAATGCCAAAGACGGTTCCAAACATGCGTTCCGACTTGTATTGTTCTTCATAATAATCTTTTACAAAAACAACTTCGAATGGGTTGCCGGGGAAAAATTCATCATATAGATTCTGGATATAGTTAATTGTTTCCTTGACGTTTTGATCCCCGATTTTGATCGCAATCATTCCTCTTACATCCCTACCTGTTGGTAAGTATCGGTAAATATGCTGCTCATAATCCTGCTTAGGCGATTGTTGATGGTAGTCTTTGAATACGCCCACGATATTATAAATGTTCCCCCAATAATCAACCCGTTGTCCAATTGCACTTTCCGCATCAGCAAATCCCATCCATCTAACGGCAGTTTCATTAAAAATTAATGCCTGGTTTTCGTCGGTAACGAAATCTTTTGAAAAATTCCGGCCCGCCGCGAGTTCAACTTCAAACAGATCCGCAAAATCATAATCAATGCCAACAATTTGATAATTCTTGCTATCCTGTGTCCCGGCAGGCATAATTCCTCCTGCATCCCAATAAATTTGTCGGCCCGGTATTTCCGTTACCACACTTACTTTGCGAATGTTTGGGTTTTTAATTAAATCCTCCTTGAACGAAGCCATCTTTGTACCGATACTTGCATTGTCCCTAATTCGAGGAGCCCTAACTGCAATAACATTTTCAATCGAAATTCCCAATGTTTGATTTTGCATATAAGAAATTTGCTTAAAAACGGTCAGGGTTGAGGTAATCAATATTAAAGCCATGATGAGCTGAAATATAACTAAGGCTTTTCGAAGATTGATCCCTTTGGTTGAAATGCCAATTTTCCCTTTTAATGCAAAAATTGGTTTAAATGAACTTAGTACCAAAACAGGATATAATCCGGAAAGAAATACTCCTACAAAAAACAGAATGATTAAAATAATCCAAAACCAAATTTGGTTAAAAAGGATAAAATTTATTGGGATTGTTGTGGTTTGGCTAAATACCGGACGAAGAATTTCCATTAAGCCAACTGCCAATATCAGGGCTATTGAATTTAAAATCAGTGTTTCCACAAAAAACTGACCCATTAATTGAACTCTTGCTGCACCGACCACTTTTCGCAGACCTACTTCTTTTGCACGTGTTAAAGATCGGGCAGTTGATAAATTAATATAATTGACCCAAGCTATGATAATAATGAATAGCGCTATGATGAAAAGAAAATTTACCGTTTGCTTATCCCCATTCACTTTTAATTCCTGTTGAAAGTTTGAATTTAGATGGATGTCGGTAAGCTTTTGTGGTATTAGTTCACAGGTAAGTTTGTAGTGCCGTAAAGCCTCCCCGAATTCTGTTTCCACCAAATTGGCAAGTTTAAGTTTAAAAGCCTCCATATCGGTACCTGGAACCAAAATGAAAAAAGTATAAAATCCACTATCACCCCACGAGTTCTCAATATCTCTGCCATAAACGTCCCATAAATTAGGATATGACAAGGCAATGTCAATTTTCATATGGGAGTTTTCTGCGAAATCTTTAAATACACCGGTAACTTTAAAATTCAGTTTATTGTCGCGGCTCAGCGTTTTACCAATGGGATTTTGGTCGCCAAAATACTTTAAAGCAATCGATTCGGAAATATAGCATGTGTTGGCTTCACTAATCCCTTTTTTTGGATCGCCGGCAATAAATTCAAGATTAAAAATGTCAAAGAATTCTTGCTCAACAAAATAGTTATTATCTTCAATAAACTTATGTTCATCATCGTAGGTGAAAGTAGCCTGGCGGGTAAAACAGCGTGCAACAATTTCTACTTCCGGGAATCGCTCACGCATTCTTGGTGCAGCCGGAGGGCAGCACGAAGCAAAGCGCACTGCTTCACCTGTTTCGCTGACACGTTCATACCGCAGTCTGTAAATTTCGCTACTTCTGTCATAAAAACGATCATAACTTTTTTCGTAATGAACATAAACCAGAATCAGAAGACAGGCAGTCATTCCAATTGTTAGTCCGAGAATATTGATCAGTGAGAATAATTTGGTTTTCCAGAGATTACGAAAGGCCACCAATAAAAAATTTCTAATCATTGCTTTTTATTTAGGTTAAATTAATCAGGCAGAAAAATTTCTTTGGTGCAAAAGAAGGACTAAATATACAATTTTTTTAGATTTTACGAAGGTGTATCAATAAACTAACGTGCATAAAAAGGAGTCGGTCTAAAAAGACAACATATTCAAAAACTTGTAACATTGAGCGGAGAGATGAAACGAAATGCCAAACTATAAATATTGATTGTCATTCCGGTTGAAGCGAAGCGGAATACCGGAATCTAAGTGTACAAAAAAGATCCCGGCACTTCGGCCGGGATGACAACAGGGTATTAACGTGGCAAACGGGTGACACCCTCAGGGTGTCACCCGTTATAATTTCTTAAGGCCTTTTTTCTATCTTCTATTCATTCTGATGTGAATTCCTGAATCCGGTTTCTCAGCTTTATTGAGTCGGTACTTGAAGGTCAACATGGCATATCTTCTTAACACGTTGGTGGTACGTTCAAGCAAATAATTTAGTTCGCTGATTCGCTCCAATCCTTTGTTTTTATCTAGTATATCGAATACTTCAAGGGTTAATGAACCTCTTTTGTTAGCTAAGAAATAATGACTGATTTCTGATCTGAGTATTGGAATATTAACGGCATCTCCAAAGCTTTCCTCATTATAACGGGTGATATCGGCTGAAAATGAAATGTGCCATTTATCACTCGGGTTAAAGCCTAAATCTGAATATGCGCTCATATTTGTGTAGGTACGGTTCAATGATTCCTGAACAGAATATTTTGCGTCTGAAATCTGGATCCGACCACCAATCATTAAGTCCCATTTTTCCTTTTTACGGTTATTAATTGTAAGACTAAAGGTGTGGCTGAAATTTGTGTTTACATTTTCAACTTCATTCACATAACTAATTCCCCGATTCCAACTTTCACTTATGCGTGCATTAATATCAATCCCAAGTTTCCTGATTGGAGTTGAAAAATCGAGATTGGCATTGGCCCTGTAGTCATTATCAACATTGATTAAATTGATCTTTTGTGATAAATTTTCAAGTATAGTTCTGGAAAAATTAATTTTATCGCGGGTATAAGTTCCACTCGCACTGGCAAAAATCGAGGTTTGAGAAAACTGATCGAACATCAGCCAACTAAAACGCACATTGTTAGTGTATTCAGGTATCAATTTACTATTTCCAAATGATTGTTGCAGCGTATTGAAAGTATTTGCTACCGGTAATAATTGACGAGCCGAAGGGGTATTCAAACTGGAATTGTAATTGAATGATAGTCTTTTACCTGTACTATATTCGTATTGCCATGAGAAAGTTGGCAGAAAATAAAAATAGTTGTTATCCTCTGTTACAACAGTATTGAGGGTGTTTTTTAATTTCAAAGTTTCAACTCTGGCTGTCACATCCAGTTGTGTTTTCTGCGTATTTCTTTTAAAGGAAAGACCCGGACGAAAATACATGTATTTTCGGCTAAAATCAGGGCTAAGTTCAGCGATTGCATCATCCGCATCAGTGAGTGCAAGAATACGATTGATGGACTCATCGGTTACCCCGGTTACGATTGTTGGTACCAAATACAATAAGCTGCTCAGTTTTAAAGTTCCGGATACATTTGCAGAATAGTCGGTTTTTGCAGTTTCATCTTCCTGATAACGGTTATCAAGAGATTGTTGGTTAACACTCAAAAAACGGGTGATATTTTCCCATTCAGTTTCAGAAAGACTTTGGCTGTGCGAAACATTTGCATTGAATTTAAAAAGCTTCCAATTGCCATTGCCTGTTTTTAGATAGGTTGCCCTGGTATTGGCACTCATTCCGTTCGATTTATCTGTACTTAAACTGGATAGGTCGTTCATCAGAATATCGTCCTTAAAACTTTCAGTAAATGAATTTTTATTACCCGACCCATTATTCAAACTAACACCGCCAAACATGGTGAGGTTTTGAGTGCTGTCAATGCGATTTCTCCAGTTATAATTCAACCGGTGAACTCGGTTTTTTGTATCCTGATCCAATTCACCGTTCTGGATGAAATTTCCGTTTTCTGAAAAGTTTTGGGTATAAGTAGATTCTTCCAATTTTTTATTGGAACCGTTACCCAAATAACTAATATTAAATCGGTTGTTTAATCGTGCTTCGCGTGTGAAATTTAAACCTGCTGCACCTGTGTTTACAAGTCCGTTTACACTTTGTCCGAAATTTACCGGGATGCCACTATCATCATCCAGTCCAACATGAGCAGATCCGCCACCGCCTGACATCAGGCTTTGTAGCCCGCCTTGAAATTCAAGATAATCCTGAAATGAAAAGCCTGATTTATTGATATTATTTAACATTCCTAAAGCAGCGAACTGATGTGTTTTAGTAAAGCGAAATAACTTCGCGCCAACCTGATAACGGTTATCGGATCCGTATCCTGCAGTTACATCTCCAAAATAGGCTGTTTTTTTACCTTCTTTCAAGATCAGGTTAATGGTTTTTGAATAGCTGCCATCATCAATCCCCGACAATTCAAATTCATCGGATTTTTTATTGTAAACCTGAACTTTATCCACCGAATTGGCAGGTAAGTTTTTAGTGGCAACGGTTGGATCATTGCTGAAAAATTCTTTTCCATCTACCAGTACACGCTGTACATTTTCTCCATGGGCTTTGATGTTTCCGGCACGGTCAACTTCAACACCGGGTAATTTTTTCAGCAAATCTTCGGCTACAGCATCTGTTTTTGTTTTAAATGAATTTGCAATATATTCGACGGTATCTTTTTTAATCAAAATAGGGACCCTGTCAGCATTAATTTGCACTTCATTTAAAAGGTTGGATTTAGGGTTCATGACAATCACACCCAGATCATTGCCTGACGGAAGCGGATAATCAATTTCTTTAAAATAGGAATTGTAACCGGTAAATCCGGTTTGTAAAATGTATTTCCCCTTTTTAATGTCTTTGATTAAAAAATGGCCCTCTGCATTGGTGATACCATAATATGCCATTGTTGAATCTGTAGGGTTCAGCAATACCGCCGTTGCATAAATCAAAGGTGCTCCTTCTTCATCAAGGATGTTTCCTTGAAGGGTAGTTTGTTGTGAATATGCAACGGTAGAGCCCAGTAATATTAAAAAAACAAATAAATTCTTCATTAGTCTATAATTATTGTTAAAAGTTGTATCGATTTTTAATATGAATTTTTTCAGGTTTATCCCTTTGTATTGGAATGATTTCCTCGTATAAAACTCAGCAAGATTTTTTTTAAAAATTAGTGTTGTACCATTACCCTAAAGGTTCCACCTTGTGAATTTTCACCCATTTCTTTGGTTTTTTCATCCACAATTTTCTTAAATTCTTCTCTGGTGGTTTTTTTCCCTTTTTTGGGTTTTGAGATGAGATCCTTATCTATTGGTTTTAGATCAAGGGTTTCTGCCATAATCACTCTTTTACCATTATTTATATCAACTCCCAATACCAAACCCGGTAAGTTTACATAATTCCCCGGTCCTGCAGATACAGGAATACTAGGGGCAAACCAGGCTAAAATAGTATCTTTATCAGTAATTTGGGATGCTTCCATACACGGGTAATCAAGTATGGTTTTCTGATTGCCAGTAAATTTCCAATTTTCGATTGCAAGATCTTCTGTAATTAAAAATATTCGGGTCATGAAATCTTTTTGTTCAATTTTGATCTTATCGTTAAAGTTCAGATATACCATTTCATCAGGACTTCCCCCACCCATCATAAAGCGCATTCCTCCACCTCTCATCCCACCGCTACCGGGTACAGGTGCATCCGCATTTTCTTTCGAGTTTTGATAGCTGGATTCAGCCTCATTAAAGTAAAGTACCTTTTTCATTTTTCTTTCCTTTGGCATGCGGTTGATCATTTCTTCGGTCATGCCTTCGAACCGAATTTCGATTTTTACGGTTTCTAAATAAGTAACCTCTCCTTGCTTTGCAGGTTCTTGTGCAGAAACTCCCAAACCAAGGCCAATTGCGCAAATTGTTAAAATAATATTTTTCATCCTTAAATAAATTTTTATAAATTATTAATACTTTTTATGGTTAATTCCAATTTAAAAATTAAGTGAAATAATTAGTCAAAGGTAGTTGGGGTGGATGGATTGCAAGGTTAAGGAAAACCCAATAAAGGTTAATTAAGGTTAATTTATTATTACTTCTTTTTCATTTAGGCTACTTTTGCCGATATCATTATAAATAATGAAAGCTTTTAAAAAAATACCGATCGTTTTCCTGATGTTGCTGAGCCAGTTATTGCTCACATTTTTTGTTTTGTATTGGTTAATTGGACAATACCGAATGGAGAAATTCACACTTCAGAGGGAATTATCAAGGGGATTTGATACTGCTGAAAGATCAATGATTGATTCCCTGATGTCCATACATTTGATCAATCCTATTTTAGGTGACTCAAGCAATTTCACCATTCAGCTTGATCTGAGATCGGATTCAGCAGATAGAAATAGTTTTGACACATTGGTGACCATAGCTGATCCACATTCCATAGAAAGGCACCGTGGGAATGTGGAAATTAAAAGCTTAAATATTGTAAAGGATTCGATGACTAAGGAGAAAAAACCTGTTTTTCATATTGTCCCAAGCGGAGATACCACGAATGCATATTTATATCAAGTGGTTCGGATGTTTGTAAATCGAATGGAAGGCATGGGAAATTATAGATCCGGAAGAACCTCTTTTTTTGGGTCAAAAGCAGATACCTTGATTTTACAGGATAATTTCAAAAAATTCCTTCAACAGAATGAATTTGATTTTTCTTTAACTTGGATTTCTTCTAAAGAGGTGATTAAGCCTTCTCATGAAGGAATTACGATTTCAAGTAGGATTTTCAATAATTCATTTGCTGTTAAATTGGAAGGGTTTAATAGTTACCTTCTATTTGCGATGGGCCCTCAACTGTTTTTTGCCCTAATACTTTTGATCATTACTGCAGGATCTTTCCGACTGTCGTACTTAAATATTAAAAAACAGAAAAAGCTTTTGTTGATTAAAAATGAGTTTATTAGTAATATCACGCATGAACTTAAAACTCCGGTGTCGACAGTAAAAGTTGCATTAGAAGCATTGCTTGATTTTGACATGAGCAAGGATCCTGAGGTTGTGAAAGATTATTTGGAAATGTCGCTGTTAGAAATGAATCGTTTGGATTTGCTGGTTTCGAAAGTATTGAATAATTCGGTTCTCGAAAATGGGGAAAATTTATTTGAAACGGAAGATACAGATATAAATTCTCTTATTGAAGAAGTGATAAAATCGTTACAATATCGCTTGAGTAAAAATAATGCCAGTTTGAACTTTTCGACAGTTTTAAGTGAAGCTATTGCAAAGGTTGATAGTATCCATTTGCAGGGAGTGATAATTAATTTGATCGATAACAGCCTGAAATATTGCAAAGCACCGGCGATTATCAGCTTGAACCTATGCCGTAAAGCCGGATATTTCGAAATTTCAGTAAAAGATAATGGTCCCGGTATTCCGGAAGAATACCTTAAAAGGGTTTTCGATAAATTTTTTAGAGTGCCAACCCACAACAAACACAATGTGAAAGGTTATGGATTGGGTTTGAACTATGCGAAATTAGTGATGGAACATCATAAAGGCAGTATCAATGTCTTTAATCGCACAGAAGGTGGATGTGAATTTATTTTAAAAGTCCCGACAGGTGATGAAAAAGCATAAAATTTTATACGTAGAGGACGAGCCTTTCCTTGGGAAAATAGTCAAGGAAACATTGGAGAGTCAAGGTTTTGAGCTGTTATTAATTAATGATGGCGCATTGGTTCTAAATGCTTTTAAAGGGTTTACACCGGATATATGCGTTTTGGACATTATGTTGCCTAATGTGGATGGACTAAGTTTGGGCAAACAAATCAGGAATCTTTATCCTGCATTACCCATTATTTTTTTAACGGCAAAAGTCGGTGTTGACGATCTTGTTATGGGTTTTGAAAGTGGAGGAACTGATTATATCAAAAAGCCATTTAGCGTAAAAGAACTGATCGTTCGGATTCAAAATCAATTGCAATTAATAAATACGGTTGGATCTTCTAAGAATAATGTGCAGGCCGAAGAAATTATACTGGGCAATATCCGTTTTATTCCCGGAAAATTTGAATTAATTTCGGATACGAAGCAAATAAAACTATCCTCTCGTGAATCACAAATATTAACTATTTTAGCTGCTCATCAAAACCAAACGGTTGAAAGAAAAATGCTCCTCATGTGTGTTTGGGGCGACGATTCATACTTTAATTCCAGAAATCTGGATGTGTATATCAGAAAATTAAGAGCATACCTTTCTTCAGATAAACGTATTGAAATTGTTACCTTGAAAGGGATGGGGTATCATTTTATAGTTCCTTAAAGAGCAGCCATAGATTTTCCTATTCTTAATCTTAGAAACAGATATCGTTAACCAAAAATCTCTGTGGTATATTTTCTATAGCTCAGAAACCTTATCGTTTGGCAAAGAAAAATAAAAAGTTGATCCCTTCAGGCTGCTTTCGACACAAATATTGCCATCATGCTTTTCAATAAATTCTTTGCAAAGTATCAAACCTAAGCCTGTGCCCTTTTCATTATTCGTGCCTGAGGTGGAAATACCCTCCTCAATACGAAAAAGTTTTGGGATAATTTCATGTGGAATTCCAATGCCATTATCAGCAATGCTAATTTCAATTGTTTCAGCTTTTACAATTGCTTCAATAATTATATTACCATTTTTTGGCGTGAATTTAATCGCATTATTGAAAAGATTTGAAATAACTGAGGTGAGCGCGAATTTATCTGCGTAAACTGTAATTTTATCATTCACTTCAACATGATAACTGATTTGCTTATTCCTGGCTAATGGAATATAAATGTCAATAGATTCATTAATTAAATTCAATAAATTTAAATTTTCCTTTACAATTTTAAAGTTATCATTTTGTGATTTCGCCCAAAGGAGTAAATTTTCCAATAGGCTATATGCGCTTTTGGATGCATTGTTTAGCTCTTCAATTATTTTTCTTCGTTGATCTTCAATATGATATTCATATTCAGTGCTTAATAAATCGCTATATCCTAAAATCACATTAAATGGGCTTTTTAAATCATGGGCAATAATCGAGAAAAACTTGTCTTTGGTGGCATTCAGTTCTTTTAATCGTTGTTCCGACCTCAATGTCGCTTCCATGGCATTTTTCTTTTCTGTATTATCAAATGCATGCATAATCACCCTCTGTTCAGATTTTCTCGAAAACTTGGCTGAAAACCAAATTTCCTTTCCATCAATATTAAGTGGGTATTCAAGTTCGATTATCTTTTTACTATTTAAACATTCAAGAATGGCATTGTGAAACAATTTTGCATAATCATACGGAAAAATTTCATAAACCGTTTTATTTATCAATTCGGCTTCGGTTTTGTATAATAGCTTTGGATTAACGGGAGGAATTTTAATGTACCTTCCTTCATGATCAAATTCTATGATCAGGCTATCCATTGATTTAAAAATAGCGCTCAATTCCTGCTCATTTCTTTTGATTTTTACCAACCCTCGGCTAAGCAGCCAAATTAAAATGCTGATTATAAAAGAACTAACAATGAGTAAGCTTAACAAAACCTGATCCTGGTTGAGGTAAGAGGTCCAGCCGATTTCCGGTACAGCCGCTAAAACCCAGCTCCCGTTTGGGATATCTATATTGACAGTTACCGGATTTTGACTGAAAACCTTATCGTCGCCCCACCAAATAGCACCTTTATTTCCCAGTCCGTTATAACCTCTGAGTGCAAACAAAAATCCTGACTCACGATCGATCAAACCGGCTTGTTCAAGTAATTGGTTTTGATAAACAACGATATCGGTTACGCCCCAAAATTTGCCATTTTTATCTATGGTTTTATCGAAAATAGGGGTGTAGCTAATAAATGCAAGCCCGCCTTCCATAAGTTCTACAGGACCTGCAATGAACGATTCGTGAGTTTCTATTGTTTTTTGAACAATCTCAAACCTTTCGGGATGTGCAAGTAAATTTAGTCCGATTGCAGCCTCATGACCCTCAAGTGGATATACTGCCCCGATAATACAATCTTTTGACAAGCTCATAGTGCAGATAACGGAGTCGTTATCAATAAGTTCATGGGCTAAATTATAATATTCGAGTGTTGAAATATTTGGCTTTAATGAGACATAGGCAGCTACGCTTCTTGTATAGTGAATTCTCGAATACAAAGCCTTCTCAAGCATGGTTTTTTTGGTCATCAAAATTTCAAAAAGCCTTGTTTTTACATCTTTCTCCCAGGAGTCCTTTTTAAACTCAGTATAACTTATGGCGCTCATAACCAATATAGTAAATGACAATACCGCGATAAGAAAAGGCATTGATTGCTTAATGGAATTTTTTATCATCATTTTTTTCATTTGCTCCGTCCTTTTATAAATAATACCTGATCATCATCAATAGCTTATAACTTTCATCTTCCAAATCGTAGAGTGGAGAAATGATAAAACTTATGGGGAAATTTTTAAATTCATGTTCATAGTTTAGTCCCAGGCCATAGTATCTTTTTAGTATGAGCCCGATAGAGTTTTGTTCATGAACCTTATAATTAAAAATTAGATTGTACCAAAATCCGGATCCCCCATATTCGTATATCTGCAGAAAATTTATTTTATTTTTTATAATTTGCATGCTCACATTAAAACGGTAAGGGTTTTTGTTTACTTCCATGCCTGCTCCAACACTGAGCGATAGCCATTCGGATGGTTTGAAAATCAAACCTGCATATGCCTGAGCCCAATTTTCGTTTAACAGTGTAAAATAATAAAATCCAATATTCGAACCATTTTTAAATGAGTTTGAATAAAAATTCATCTGCGGTTTAAAATATGATGAGCTATTCAAATTGGATAAGCTCTCAAATTCGAGAAACGAAAATTTCTGTGACCGTGATGAAAGAAAAAAAACATTAAAGATGATTAAGAAGTATAATGTTTTGTAAATCCCAATTTTGTTTAGCATATTTAAAATCGTATTTAAATTAAACTTAAAGGAAAAATAAACTGAAATAGTTAAGAAAGTTACATCTTTCTAAACATTTAAAATCAGCCTAATTTTTATACCCTATTCATTATTTTCAAAGATCGAATGACCACTCACCAAATTACCATACTCAACTACTCAACAATTTTTTTATTTTATCCAAAAGCTCGTCTCTCTTTATCGGTTTTGAAATATAATCGTCACAACCGGCTGCAAGAGATTTTTCACGATCACCTGCGATTGCGTAGGCTGTTTGTGCAATGATTGGGAGATTGGGCCGAAACTCCTTTATGGCTTTGGTGGCGTCATAACCATTCATAACCGGCATATTGATATCCATAAGCACCAAATCAATAGCAGGATTATTTTTACAATGTCTGATTGCCTCTTCCCCATTTGGGGCCCAGAGTATAAATTGAGTTGTCTTTTTAAGTATCACTTTTAAGAATTCAAAACTTGATTCGTCATCTTCAACTACCAGTATGGTATTATCCTTAATAGATGCTGAACTTAATTCAGCTTTTATGCCTGGTTTATCCTGATCAATAATCAGTTCTAACGGAATGGTGAAATAAAAAGAACTGCCATTTGTATCTGAATCAACCCACATACGGCCTCCCAAAAGTTCAGTTAATCTTCTGGAAATGGACAAACCAATTCCGGTCCCTCCATAAGTTCGGGTATGTGAATCCTCGATTTGGCGAAATACATCAAAAATTAATTCTTGCTTGTCTTTTGGAATCCCAATACCGGTATCCCTGACAAAAAATTTCAGTTCGGTACTTCGGCTACGCTCAGTAACCTGAGGCTCACTGTCCATATTTAAGGTAAAGCCAAAATTAACAGAGCCTTTATGCGTAAATTTTAGTGCGTTTTTTAACAGGTTGATCAAGATTTGTTTCAAACGCCAGGGATCTGTTTTTACATTTAGTTGCTTTTTTGAACCGGGAATGGTCAGGTTCAATTCTAAATCTGCCTTTTTTAAATTCAATTGTTCAATTTTAATTATTTCCTTCACCTCGTTCAGCAATGCATCCAGATTAACGTCAGTTTTTATAATTTTGAGTTCTCCGGTTTCGATTAAGGTAATATCAAATAAATCCTCAACAATGGTCAAAAGATGGTTTCCACTTGAATTAATTGTATGATTGAATTCGATGATCTCGTTGATGGGCAAATCTTCTTTTATAATGTCGGAGAATCCGATAATGGCATTTAGCGGTGTGCGTAATTCGTGCGACATGGTAGCAAGGAAAGCGGATTTTAAGCGATCGGATTCCGTTGCTTTTTCAAGGGCACTGATTAATTCTTGTTCTTTTTGTTTTCTTTCAATGGATAAACCAATTTGATCAGACACAAATTCAAGTAACTGCCGATCAGATTCATTGTATGCATTTTTATCAGAATAACTTTGTACGGCAAGTACGCCTTTCACTTCTCCATCAATTGTAAGGGGCACTCCTAGCCATACTTGGGAGCGTGAACCCACATATTTGATAATCCCTTTCTTCATCATTTCTTCCTGTTGATAGGCAGTGACCAATAATGATTTTTGTGTTTTGATTACATGACCGGTCAGGGAATTTTCTGCAGGAAATGATTCAATCTCATCTTTTTCATCAGCAACAAATGGGAGGGAAATCATCTTTGTTCGATCATCATATAGGCCAATATAATAATTCGTGGTATCGATAATACCGGATAAATGATCTTTTATTTTGGCAATGAGTTCTTCGATGTTATCGCTACTGGTAACCGTATCGGAGATGTTGTATAAAACCTTTTGAATTTGTTCCGAGCGCTTTCGTTCACTAATATCTGAAAAGCTCCAGACCCTGCCTGAAATCTTATCTTCGATAATAAGTGGTTGAGACTTCCGTTCAAATATGCGCCCATCTTTAAAATAAAGCATATCCCGGTCGGACAATTTACTGTTGTATAATTTTTTGACCTTTGATACAAATTGATCCGGATCAATTAATTGGTCCAATACCGTTTTAATTAACTCATTGTCATCTACCGAATTATGCAGATTTGCAGGAATTCTCCACATCTGAATAAACTCCGAGTTTTTATGGGTTACAAACCCTTTATTATCTACCACTAAAAGTCCATCGGCCGTTGAATCAAAAATTGTTTTTAAGAGTGATTCTCTTTGCATGATCCCTTCTACTGCTTTTTTTTGAACAGTAGTGTCTCTTGTAATGCTTAAAATATGTGCTGTTCCGTCAAATTCGATGATAGTTGCCGACATCAAGCCGTTTTTGATGTCCCCGTTTTTAGCACAAAATTCTGCTTCAAGATTCTCAACGATACCCTTTGCTTTTAATCCTTCAATTAATTTTTTTCTGTCTTCCTGATTTCTCCAAATATTAAATTCCATGTAGGTTTTGCCAATAACGTCTTCTTCTGTATAACCCATAACTTGTGTGAAACCATTGTTGATGGTAACAAAAGATCCATCATCAAGGCGGTTAATATTGATAGAATCGGGACTGGTGATAAATGCTTTGCGAAACTTTTCTTCGCTATTTTTCAATGCTATTTCTGCTAATTTTCGGTCGGTAATATCTCTAAATTCAACTGTTCTGACATTTTTACCTTTGTATGGAACATTCCTCGCCTCTAATTGCATTGGGAATTGTTCTCCATTTTTACGCAAACCATTGGCTTCGTATGGTTTTTCATAACCAGTTACGATTTTATTCATAGCCATTTCTCTGTGTTCGGTGGCAATAAGCAATAAACCGTCCATTCCTATAAGTTCGTCCAAAGAATATCCTGTCATCTCCGAAAGACCTTGATTACATTCAAGAATTATTCCTTTGTCATGAATTGCTATGCCGCCAAAAGAGGCATTATGCAACGATTTAAAACGTTCTTCGCTTTCGGCAAGTTCAAGTTCGGCTTGCTTACGCTCCGTGATGTCAATTGCAGTTGTCAGATTTAAAATTATTTTGCCGGTTTCATCTTTGATGGGATTTGCCTTTGCCAAATAGTATAATGTTCTGTCGGGCAGAGGAACACTCACTTCAATAGTTTGAACTTCTCCTGTACGGAACATTTCTTTAACCGCGGCAAAACGATGATCGGCTTCTTCTTTTGGATAAATATCCCAAAAATTTTTGCCAACAAAAAAATCGGGAGTCTTTCCAAATGTTTTTGCAAATACCTGGTTGGTAAATTTATATTCACCTTTTTCATCAACACAAAAAACAACATCATTTGTGTTTTCAATAAGGGAACGGTATTTCAGTTCGCTTTCTTCGGCTTCATTTTTAGCTGCAATGAGTTTCTGTTCTGCTAATTTTCGTTCGGTAACATCCCGAATTAAACCGATAAATCCGGATACATTACCATCATTGTCTTTCAGGTAATAAACACCCGTTTCGCCTGGAAATACAACCTTATTCTTTTTCTTATAGTTGACCGTGTACAAGAAAGGGGTTGATTTAGTAAAGTTTTCTTTTAAAGCCTTTCCAAGTGCCATAAATTGCTCTTCGCTCTCGTAACAACACAATGTTTTCCTGCCAATGATTTCATTCTTGGAATATCCAAAGAGTTTGGTAAAAGCAGTGTTGCAATCAATAATATTTCGATCTTTATCTGACACCAGAATTGCATCCCTGATAGAATTAAACAGGTATTTATACTTTTCTTCACTTACTTTTAATGCTATTTCTACTAATTTTCGTTCGGTGATATCTTCTATAATTGGCAGAAAATACAAGGGTTTATTTGTTGTATCTCGCACTATGGAAATAACAACCTGGCCCCATAAACTACTTCCATTTTTATGAAGGTAACGTTTCTCAAGCGAAACGGTTTTAATTTTACCTTCTAGAATCTGTTTCATTTCTGCCATTCCGATCTCAATATCGTCGGGATGAGTAATCTCTGCTATGGTTTTGCCAATAAGTTCGCTCTCGTTATATCCTAAAAAATTACAGAATGCTTTATTGCATTTTACAAACCGTTTATCCAAACCTACAATCACCGAACCGGCAGGGGATTGATCAAAAAGGTTTTTATAATTCGTTTCACTCTCCTGTAGTGTTTTTTCGATAAGTTTACGTTCAGTGATATCCTGAAAAACGCAATAAGTTTGTCTGAAACTACCATCAGGATAATAACCAATGCAGCCTTCAAAGGAGATGTCGAGATAATGGCCGTCTTTGTGTCGGATCTTAAACTGAACATCACTCACATACCCCCGTTTTTTAAAAGCCGGAAAATTTTTCTCAAAATGTTTTTGCGAATCAGGATGAAGAAAGTCTTTGTAAAACTTTCCAATAACTTCGCTCTTCTTATAACCTAGTGTTGTAAGCCAGGCTGGATTAATATCTTTAAAACTGCCATCTTCATTTAATGATTGATAGGGTAAAGGAGCATTCTCATAAAGAGCTTTGTATTTTTCTTCGCTCTCTCGCAATGAGAAAGACTGTTCCTTAACTATTTCTTTCAATCCTTTTTTATCGGTTCGCAAACGATCTTCTGCATCTTTAATCCGAAACATTACTTTTATCTGCGCTGTTAGTTCCGCGTGATCAATAGGCTTTGCCAAAAAAGCATCTGCACCCATGTTAAGGCCCTTAACTCGACTCTCTGAATCGGTTTTGATGGCAGTCAGCATGATGATCGGGATATGTTTGGTCAATTCATCGTTTTTCAAATTCCTGCAAACCTCATAACCATTCATCTTAGGCATGATGATATCGAGCAAAATGGTATCGGGCTGTTCTTTTTGGGCTATTTCAATCCCTTCTTTCCCCGACAAGGCAGTCAAAACAATACAATCAGGTATCTGGTTTTTAATAACCGCCTTTAGGGTGGTTAAATTATCCTGTTGGTCGTCGATGGCAAGTATTTTTTTCATATGCTATTCGTTAAGTGGTTGAGTATGCTCAGTGGTTGAGTAAGTTAAGTTGTTGAGTATGTTAAGTAGTTAAGTTGTTGAGTTGTTAAGTAAGTTGAGTTGTTGAGTAAGTTAAGTGGTTAAGTAGTTGAGTAAGTTAAGTTGTTGAGTTATAATTTCCTTACTCACCCTACTAAACTCACTCACCTGCTCACCTACTTACCTACTCTCCTATTTTCCCATTTCCTTTCTCTCTTTCAAATATTTTATATATCCGTTCAATAATTTTACTATTCCCAGTATTTCCAATTTTGCCTTTCTATAAGCTTCTTCATCAATATAATTTTCATCATGAGCAACGGATAAGTGATCTATTAGTTCATATAATGAACCTCTTGCTTGTCTGCAAAACTGAATGTTTTCCTGATAATGGAACCTCCCATATCCTTCTGCAATATTCGCAGTAACAGAACGAGAAGCTCGGATCATTTGATCTATTAATCTGTATTTCTCTTCAGTAGGAAAACTTTTTGAAAGTCTAGAAACTTGATTTCTCAATTCTCTAGATTTAATCCAAACTTCCAATGTCTCAAACGTTGATTTTGTATCACTCATTTTTTAATTATATTTTTCGGTATAACTATACGACTTTATTTACCACTTATCAACTCACCAACCCAACTCACTCACCCACTTAACCCAATCAACTTACTCACCCACTCAACTACTTACCTATTACCAAAGGTATCGTAAAATAAAATGTTGATCCTTTTCCAATCTCACTCTCTGCCCAAATTTCGCCACCATGAGCCGAAACAAACTCTTTACACAGAATAAGCCCAAGACCTGTTCCTTTTTCATTATCTGTTCCATTGGTACTTATATTGCTGTCGATCGAAAAAAGTTTTTCAATGTTTTCTTTACGAATCCCAACTCCTGAATCTGATACAATAATTTGAGCAACATCATCCTGAATAATAGATTTTACAATAATTTCTCCATTTTTTGGAGTAAATTTTATCGCGTTCGAAACCAAATTCCGGATAATGGTTTCCAGCATGTATTTGTCGGCAAATATTTTTAAATCTCCCGGAATCTCACTGTTCAATGATATCTCTTTTTTCTCTGCCTGATTGTTTGATAATTCAAAAATTTTATCCACTAATTCAGATAATTTTACAGACTCAGGGTTAAATTTAATTTTACCGGTTTGCGAACGCGACCATTCCAATAGATTTAATAATAAATCATAGGTTTTATTTGAGGTTTCGTGAATGAAGGAGCTCAATCTTGAAACTTCTGAAAAATCGCCATTTTCAATTTCATCCTTCAATAATTCGCTGAATCCCAGCAATGAATTGAAGGGCCCTTTTAAATCGTGGGCAATGATGCTGAAAAATTTATCCTTGGTGGCATTTAGTTCACTGAGTTTCGATGCATTTTCCCGCAATTCTTTTTCAGTTTGTTTACGTTGATCAATGTTCCTGCTGACACCAATTACCTCAATTTCACCATCATTGTTTAATTTGAGTTTTGTAGATACCTCTACCCAAATAATACGCCCGTCCTTACAGGGCTGCTGGATTTCATTGATGTAGAAATTTTCTTCTTTGGAATCTTTGATAAATTTATTTATACTTTCTTCAATTAATTTGCGCACGGTTAGCACAGATTCAGGAGTTAATGATTCTTCCAACCCTTGCGCCATTGCCTCTTCAACCGAATATCCCCTTAAATGAATGATTGAAGGGCTGATAAAGGTAAATTTCATTTGTGTAAGGTTCAACACCCAAATTACATCCGAAGCGAAATCGGTAATGAGCCGGTATTTTTCTTCACTTTTTTCAATTGAATGAAGGATGTTTTTAAACTCGGTAACATCGGTTTTTATTGCTAAAAAGTTTGTTGTTTCGCCTTGTGAATTCTTAATGGCTGATATAGATGCTCGTTCCCAATACAATTCTCCATTTTTCTTTTTATTATGAAATTCACCATGCCAGATTTCCCCGGATAAAATGGTGTTCCATAAATTTTCATATTCCCTCTTTGGCATTTCCCCTGAACTGAAGATGCGCGGATTTTTTCCTAAAACTTCAGCAGGCGTATATCCCGTCAAATCGAAGACTGTTTGATTTCCGTACTCAATATTCCCATCAGTATCAGTTATTACAACTGAAACCGGGCTCTGCTCAACGGCGGTAGAAAGTTTTCTGATTTGTTCTTCTGCCAGTTTACGTTGGGTTATATCTTCAAAAATTGTGGCAAAAAAACCTTTTCTAGGGCAATATGCATATATATTATACCACTTACCTATGGGCTTTGCGAAACTTTCAAATCTCACACTTTCTCCTGTCAGGGCTACTTTCCCATATAGTTCAATCCATCCGGTAGGGTCATTCTCAATCCCGGGTAAAACATCCGTAACTTTATGTCCGATAATGTTTTCCCTTTTTAATCCTGTTTGCTTTTCAAAAGCATAATTAATCTCAGTAAAAATATAATCTATCGCTTCATTTTCTTTATTCAGTACGATCTGGTGTAAAGCAAAACTATCGTGCATATTGTCAAATAAGCTTCGATATTTTATCTCACTTTCAGAAATAAGCCATTTGGCATCTTCGAGTTCAGAATATTTACGTGCGTTTGCAATGGCCATTCCAAATATCTGACTGATCACAACACCCATCTCCTCATATTTCTTTTTAAATTGCGGAAACTGAAGACCTTTTACTTCAAAGGTTCCCAACAATTCGTTCGTATGTTTAATTTCTATATTAAATGTATTTTCAGCATTGAAATCTTCATTATTGAAAATTCCCTTAAAATCAAATAATTCTTCCTGCTTATTATTAATAAGCTTATAAACAATTTTGGAAGGAGCGAATAATATATTTATCAGTTCGAAGGCAATTTGAGTAATTTCTGTTTCGTTTGTAAGTAAAACAAGCGTTTCCAATTGATTGAATATAACTCTGTAATCGGCACTTTGTTTGGAAATTGCTGAAAGTTTATTGCTTAGTTTTATTTGTTCGTGCTCGTTTCTCCAATTCAATACTACCGAATCAAGATATTTTTTGCAATGAGATAATCCAACCGGGATAATCTCGAATGGCAATCCCATATATTCGGAAAGAGCCAAAAGGTTTGGCATATAATCGCCCGGAATTTTTGTGTCCAAAAGCAAGATGGATTTCATCGATTCCTTAAAAAACGACCGGGCAGATGCTTTGTCGAATCCCCAATCGTGAATATTGCGTTCGTAAGTTCTCAGCCAACCATTGGTTACAATATAATAACCTTGTTGCACAAAATGATAAATGGTTTCGGGGTTTAAAATAAGTTCAAAACATTGTTCCAATTGAACAACCTTAACATCTTTACTGCCCTGGATTTCTGAATTTTGCGGTGAATGACAAAAGCTCCCTATAACGATAATGTCAGACGCTGAAACCGATTTCGATGCGATTTCAGAGACCTTGGCCGAATTAAGTGCATTCGAGGAGCAATTGACCGGGTAGGAGATCAATTGTACCTCCGGATAATCCCCATTTTTAATAACCTGTGCAATTTCGGGTATTAAAAAGTTACAAGCTGCTATTACCAATTTTTCATTCATCTGACTTGCGTTTATTTAATAGGGTAAGTTCCGTATTCTCTTACAGCCTCTGTTATTGAGAGCAAGGTTTCGTCTTTAACCTGAAATGGTATTTCACCATGATTATCGGCCAAGATAAATCCACCCCCCGGAGCTGCTTTTTTAATCACCTCCTTAACAATATTTTTAGTTTCCTCTTTTGTCCAACGCCTCATTTCAATTCCATTTAAGTTTCCCAAAATAGTTAATTTGTTTTTGTAGGCCTGTTTAAGTTCGCTGATATTTTCATGTGTACTGACCCCTACAACCGCTGTTCCTGTTTCGGGCAGTAAATCGGCCAGTGCTAAACAATCTCCTGAAGCGAGGTGAGTAGCAGTCGGGCCTTTAATTTTAGCGATGGTTCGTTTAGCCACCTGAAAGCCCGTTTTAATATAAAATTCTTTAGGGATGAGGGTAGGAGAGGAGACCGGATCGAAATAGCATATGGCAGTAGCTCCGGCTGCTAATTGTGCATTCGCCCAATCCACACAAAAGGCTTCGTTGATCTGCATTAAATGATTGAATAAATCTTCGTGATAAAACATGAGTTCAAGATATTTTTCAAATCCAAGTTGCATTACAGGTAATGAAAAGGGCGACACGGCAACTCCAATGATAGGGATATTTCCTTTGCTTTCTTCTTTCAGTATCTCAATTGATTTTAATGCTTTATGCAATACTTGCGAGTCACGAACCTTTGGCGCTTCCAGCTTTTTAATATCGTTGATGTTATGAATAAGGGGAAGTCCTGAATTTGGGGGCCCGTCTTCTCTGTAAATTACTTCTGCGCCAAAAGCTTCTACTTCAATAGGGGCATAAAAAAATGGAAAATAGCAATCTATATTGTATTTCTTTTGCAGTTTTATTTGCCCTTCAACAACATATTCAGCTTTCGAAAAATACTCTTTTATCCCCAATCCCAGTTCTTTTGCGCCACGCATGGTGAGTAATAAAAACAAAGGAACACGGTCGGGTTCTTTATGCGACAGTGTGGTTAAAACACGCTCCATCGGGGTCATTTCAGATGTTTTCATATGCTTCCCTCCATAATTTTATTTACAATTCCCAAAGCTTCAGATGAATCTTTACCATAATAATCGGCTCCAACCTCTTTCCATAATTCATCATCAAACCTAAAAGGTGCACCTCCAACCACAATAATCACATCTTTGTCTTTTAATTGATCTTTCAATTTTTTAATCCGAAGTGCGGAGGGTAACATTAGGACTGAAAGCAGTAAGATTTTTATTTTTTCGGTTCTTACAATGTCAACAATGCGTTCAATACTTAATCCTCCACCTAAATCCATAAGTTCAAATCCACTTGCACGTAAAGTTGAATAAACGATTCTTTTACCCAGCAAATGAAAGTCTTCGACTACGGCAATGGCCATTTTAGGTTGGCTTTTTCTGATCGGGCTTTGTGGCGGTAAAATTTTATCAATTACTTTTTCGCAAATGATACCACTCATATATACTTGCGATAAAGATAGATTTCCCGACTCCCATGAATCGCCTATTCTTACTAAAGTAGCAGATATTAAGTCACCCGCTGTTTTAATTGGCGAACTGGCAATTTCTGCCTCCAGAATGATTCGTTCGGCTGCTTCCTGATCCAAGGAGAGTAAGGCTTGCTCCAGCAAAACGCTGTATCTTTTTACCTGGTTCATGTTAATTTATTTTAAAGTTCAATTTAACAAAAGCATTTTTTATAGCTGTTATAAATTGGAAAATAATTTCCCAATTTTATCTAATAACAACTCATTTTTGATCGGTTTTGAAATATAATCATCGCATCCGGCAGCTATTGCCTTTTCACGGTCCCCGGATACAGCATATGCCGTTTGTGCTATGATCGGGAGTGATGGACGAAGCTTTTTTATGGCCTTTGTCGCATCATAACCATTCATAACAGGCATATTGATATCCATCAGCACTAAATCAATATCCATATTTTCTTTACATATTGTTACTGCTTCCTCTCCATTTAGGGCCCAGATTATTTTATAGCCCGACTTGCTTAGGATAACTTTTAAAAATTCAAAACTTGGTTCATCATCCTCAACCACCAGAATTATATTATCCTTCGGGTTGCCTTTTAAGTCGTTGCCATTAGTTATAGAAGTATTTACTGCAATGCTTTGTTCCATTGGTATTGTAAAAAAGAATGAACTACCCCGGCCCTTTTCCGATTCAATCCAAATATCACCTCCAAGCAGCTGTGATAATTTTTTTGAAATCGACAATCCAATACCTGTTCCTCCATATTTTCTGGTATCTGTATCTTCAACCTGACGAAAAATATCGAAAATTAGTTTCTGTTTGTCTTTTGGAATACCTATACCCGTATCTATTACAAAAAATTTCAGTTCGGTACTTCGGCTACGCTCAGTAACCTGAGGCTCACTGACCATATTTAAGGTAAAGCCAAACTTAACAGAGCCTTTATCAGTAAACTTAAGGGCATTTTTTAATAGATTGATCAAAATTTGTTTCAACCGTGCAGGATCAGTTTTAATCATTAAACCGTTTCCTTCAGGCGGGATGATAAGTTTCAACTCAACCTCATTCTTCTTAAGTTTTTGCTGTTCAATTTTTATTATTTCCTTTACTTCATTAAGCAAAGAGCCTATGTTAATAACTTCTGGGATGATTTTTATTTCTCCTGTATCAATAAGCGTAATATCGAATAAATCCTCAACGATTGTAAGCAGATGGTTCCCGCTGTTATTAATCGTCTGATTAAATTGGACTATATCATCTATTGGTAAATCTTTATTGATAATATCGGAAAACCCAATAATGGCATTAAGTGGCGTTCGCAATTCGTGCGACATGGTTGCCAGAAACACTGATTTCAACTGGTCGGATTCGGTTGCTTTAGCAAGTGCTACCTTTAAATCCTGCTCATTTTTTTTTCGTTCGAGTGAAATGCTGATTTGATCAGATACAAATTCAAGTAATTTCAAATCGGTTTCATTATAAGCATTTTCATCGGTATAGCTTTGCACAGCCAGCACGCCCATGACCTCTCCGTCAACTTCAAGTGGCACCCCAAGCCATGTTTTAGAACGAGTCCCAACGAATTCAATCAGCCCTTTATCTGCCATTTCTTGTTGTTGTACATAAGTTGCCAATAAGGATTTTCGGTTTTTTACCACATACTTGCTCATGCTTTTCCCGGCAGGAAATAATTCGGAATCATCATATTCGTCGGCATAAAATGGAATATAAAAGGTATCGGTTTGTTTAGTATAAAAAGCGATGTAGTAATTCGTGGTGTCGATGATATTCCCTAATTCTTCTTTTACAGCGACAATAAACTCTTCAATATTTTTACTGGTGCTCACCGCATCAGAAATATTGTACAGTACTTTTTGGATTTTTTCTGAACGTTTACGTTCAGTAATATCCCTTAATATTGCATTGATGTATTCACCATCTTTAAGTGTCATTTTGTTTAATGAAACTTCTGCGATAAACTGACTGCCATTTTTTTTCAAATGGACCCATTCAAAGGATTGTGGCATTCCTGCCATTACAGCATCAATTTTTTCCTGAGCCTTGAGCGTTGAGCTTTTTCCGTCGGGTTGATATTCCGGTGAAAAATCACTCGGAGGATGCCCTAATATATCTTCTTCACTACATTCAAACATCTCGAGCGTTCTTGGATTACAAGAGGTAAAGATGTAATCCTTCATAATAAAAATTGCGTCATTGGTTGAATTGAAGATATTTTGATATTTCTCTGTACTTTCGTGATATGCATCTTCGGCCAGTTTACGTTCTGTAATATCCCGATTATTACTTAAAATAGCCTTTTGGCCCCCAAATTCAACCATTGAAGCATTGATTTCCAGATATAATGGATTCCCGTCTTTTTTGTAATGTATTGTTTCAAGTTGATTGAAAAAGCCTTCTTTCAGGATCCGTTGAACTTTTTTTTCTCCTTCAGCTACATCGTGTGAAATGTTTTTTAACGACATTCCAATAAACTCGCCGCGACTTAAACCGTATAGTTTACACGCGCGTTCGTTCACATCCAATACTATTTCACTTTCGGGCGCAAATATGATGATGGCATCGTGTGAATTCTCGAATAAACCTCGGAAATCTTGCTCGGATTTCCTCAAATTATTTTCTGTTTTCTTCCGATCGGTGATGTCTCTGATAATAGTAATCCATGCTTCCCTGCCATTGTAAAAGATTTCCTGTGTATGGGTTTCAACATAAAAAAGGGTTCCGTCTTTTCCTTTATGAATATACTCGTTTGGAGTATCATGCGTCTTATCATTGATGTTCCTATTAATCTGTTCCAAATCTGCATCAGCAGGATGTAGATCATGGGGAGTCATCTTATACAATTCCGATGCTGAAAATCCATATTTTGTGATCATCTCAGTATTGAAATGTAAAAATAATTTTGTTTCCTGATCAAAAACAATCACTGGGTCAGCGATTTGGTTGAAAAGGGATTCATATTGATCACGACTATCAAGGAGTTCCTGTTCAATCTTTATTTGACCGGAAACATCGACTATGACAGCTCTGATTCCTTTAAATGAACCATCCTTAATAATTGGACTGGCATGAAAATGAACATGAAATTTGGTGCCATCTTTTTTTATGGCTTGATATTGTATTGTTCTTGGAGGGCTTAATCCTTTTGCACGATTGTTAAAGTATGCTCTTGCCCTTTCCCGATCTTCAGGAATTAATAAATCGAGCCCATATACCCCTTTAGCAATATCATTTTTGGAAAAGCCTGATAACTTTTTGGCACGCTTATTCGCGTAAGTTATTGTTAAGTTTTGGTCAGTTTCAATGACAGCTTCCGGTAATAATTCAACCAATTCCTGAAACCGAAGATTACTTTCTTTAAGTGCTTCTCGTGTCCTGACAAAATCTGTCACATCAATAGCGATAATCATAATACAGTTTTGATTATCAGCGTTGTCGAAAGGAAGCATCACTGTTTGGAACCATCGTTCATCGCCAAAATCATTAATAAAATGATCTTCAATGAGATGAAATGGGTTTTTGGTGTAGATGACATTCCGTTCTGTTTTTCGAAGCTCATTATAATCATTCGTTTTAAAATAATCTTTTGCTAACTGATAATCATAGGTCCCAATTAATTTTTCAGGAGTTGTCCTGTGATAATCAGCCATTGCTTTGTTTACTAACAGATATTTCCCATTCCTGTCTTTTACAAAAATTAAATTTGGAGAAGTATCGATGATATCTCGGAGCATTCTTTCGTTGCTTTTTAGTTTTGATTCAAAAGCTTTTTGTTCGGTGATATCTCGCGAAACCGCAAGAATATGCTCACCCGCAATGTTTAGTGCGCTTTGAAGGAAACGCCATTCGCCTGCTTTATTTTTAAAACGGAATTCAATGGTTCTGCTTGTTGGTAATTCCTTGCCCGTGAATAATTTTTTAGCTTTTGATCTCACGTATTCTGCGAGCAAAGGGAGTAATAATTTTTTATCGTCAGGATGGATAAAATCGAAAAAAGATTTTCCGATCAAGTCTTCCTCTTCATAACCCAGAACAGATTTTATGGAGGGACTGACATAAAGATACTTCGCCTTGAGATCGAATGTTGTAATGCCAATATTATCGCTTGTGTTTTCTGCAATTAATCGAAATTGCTCTTCACTTTCCGTCAACTTTTTGGTTCGTTCCCTGACCAACTCTTCCAGCATGTTTTTATCCTTACGCAATTTATCTTCCGCTTCCTTGATTCGGAGCATAACTTTTATCTGAGCCATGAGTTCAACCGCATCGATTGGTTTTGAAAGAAAAGCATCCGCACCTAAATTAAGCCCTTTAACACGACTTTCTGAATCGGTTTTAATGGCTGTTACCATGATGATCGGGATATGTTTGGTCAATTCATCGGCCTTGAGTTTTTTACAAACCTCATAACCATCCATTTTTGGCATGATGATATCCAACAGAATGGTGTCGGGTTGTTCTTTTTGGGCTATTTCAATCCCTACTTTCCCCGACAAAGCAGTCAAAACCATACAATCCGGCATTTGGCTTTTTATAACCGCCTTTAGGGTGGTTAAATTATCTTGTTGGTCGTCGATTGCTAGTATTTTTTTCATTTTTTTTAGTTTAGTGGTTGAGTGAGTCAAGTAGTTGAGTATGTTGAGTAAGTTAAGTTGTTGAGTAAGTTAAGTTGTTGAGTTGTTGCACTTCGACAACATTTCGATAAACTCAATGTACAGCTCAGTGTGAAAGTGCTAATTTCCTTGCTTACCTTACTTACCTTACTCACCTTACTAAACTTACACACCTTACTTACCTTACTCATCTCACTTACCCTACTACACTTACTCACCTCACTTACCCTACTCATCTACTCACCTACTCAACAACCTCCCAATCTCTGCAAGTAATTCCAGATGATCAATCGGTTTCGACACATATCCATCACATCCCGACTTTAAGAATTTTTCCTTATCACCTTTCATAGCCTGAGCTGTAACTGCAACAACAGGGATGTGTTTAGTTTCATTATTTGCTTTCAATTCTGCTATTATCTTTTGACCACTCTTTTTGGGGAGCGACATATCAAGAAGAATCAAATCCGGTTTTTCCGATTGTGCCTTCCTTAACCCTATTTCACCATCAATAGCTTCTGATATATGGTATTTCCCTTTTAAAATGGCTTTTATCGTTGTTAAATTGTCACGATTGTCTTCTACGATGAGTATATTTGGAAGGCTTGTTGCTGGTTGCTTGTTGCTTGTTGCTTGTTGCTGCGGTTCTTCCTTTTTCACCTGCTGTGGCTTTAGCGAAGGCAGGTCAACTTTGAATTCTTCTTTTGCCCCATTTCCTAACATGAGTTTTACTTTATAAAGCAAACCGTCAATATCAACATCGCCTTTGTGGATGAGTTGCTGAATATTATTGGCACTGAGTTTTGCCATATCCTTTCGGGTCAAATCTTTGGCCGTTAAAATTAGGACCGGTGTTTTTTGACTCTTCTCGGTGGCCCGAAGTTTCTCTAAAACCTCAAACCCATCGATATCAGGCATCATCAGGTCGAGGATAATTCCGTCGGGATTGTTATGTTTCATGTAGTCCAGTGCCTGCCGGCCCCCACTTGCCACAACTACTTTATAAAGCTCTTTTTCTAATACGGTTTTTACCTGAATGATTGCTTCCGGATTATCCTCTACCAGAAGAATACAAGCTTTTGGATCCTGATTTTCTGAAATACGGATTTTTCTGGTTATTTCAAGTTCCATGATAATCCGCTTAATTTCACTCAATAAATTTTCAGAATTCACCTGGCTTTTTGAAATAAGGGCCGAAACGTTTCCACTTAGTCTGTTTTTCTCTTCTTTACTTAAATCTTTTGCTGTTACAATAATTACAGGCAAGTTTTGGGTTTCTTTGTTCTTGCGTATTTCATCCAAAACCGTAAACCCATCCATCCCGGGCATGATCAGATCAAGGATCAATATATCGGGTTTTTTTACTTCTAATAATTTGAGGCATTCCTTTCCTCCGCTTGCTAAAATGGGTTTTATATTTTGCGACTCGATTATTTTTGATATTTGGGTCAATTCAAATTCATTATCATCAACTATCATTACAGAATGTGGCAATTCGACAATCTCCCTAATCTGGGATATCAATGTATGTTTATTGACAGGCTTATTAATAAATCCAACAGCGCCCAATGCAATTCCTGTATCCCGGTCATCGGAAACAGAAACCACAATTACTGGTATGTCTTTGGTTCTTAAATTACTTTTTAATTTTTGCAAAACTTCCCAACCATCCATATCTTCCATTATAATGTCCAGGGTTATGGCAAAAGGCTGATGGTATTCAGCAAGTTTCAGGGCATCTTTTCCGCTGGTAGTAGTGATGGTTTTGTATCCGGCTTCGTTGAGGTATTCCGAAATGAGTTTTACCGTTTTTGGATCATCATCAATTACCAGTATGGTATTTTGTCCGGGACTTATGTTGGTGTCTTCGAAATGATATGACTTAGGTGTTTCAAATTCCTCAGACCATTTTATTGGAATAGTAATGGTGAAAATTGAGCCTTTCCCCGGTTCACTTTCAGCCTTAATTTCACCTCTCAAAATATTCATCATTTTTCGTGCAATAGCCAAGCCCAGGCCTGTACCTTCATATTGGCGTGAAGAGGTTCCGTCTACCTGCCTGAACTCATCAAAAATATATGGAAGTTCTTCGGCAGCAATTCCTATACCGCTATCCTTAACTTCAATAAATGCATATTCTAAATCATGTTTCACTTCAATCGCAATAGTTCCTTTATCTGTAAATTTTACGGCATTCCCAACAATATTCGTTAATACCTGATGAAGTCGCGATTCGTCGGTTTCTATTTGATTTATGCCATCAGGAATATTCAAGGTTATGGAAAGCCCTTTCTGCTCGGCCAATTCTTGCATATTCTCTTTTATGATTGAAAGGAATGATGATAGAGAAAATGGTTTTGGTTCTATCTCCATTTTCCCTGCTTCAATTTTCGAAAGATCGAGAATATCGTTGATGAGTGCTAAAAGCCTTTTGCCATTGCGTTCAACTATTTCGAGATAATGGTTTTCTTCTTCACTAAGTTTATTATTTGCCTGCATCATTAAAACCCGTGAAAGCGCCATGATTGAATTCAACGGGGTACGCAACTCATGACTCATGTTGGAAAGGAATTCGCTTTTTAGTCTATTTGCGGCTTCCACTTGTTTTCTCTGTGCATCCAACTCAGTATTTTGTTCCAGAAGTTCTTCCGCATTTTGTTGCAACTCAGCAGCCTGATCCTGCAATTCTTCTGCCTGATCCTGCAATTCTTCGGTTTGGGCCTCAAGTTGTTGGTTAATCCGTCCTAAATGCTCAGCTAAAACCCTCGTTCTTTCGTTAGCTATTAAATTTGAATATGAAGTGTTGATGCTTACCCAAGATTGTTGGAGTATTTCCAGGCTTTCCTTGCTGAATTTCTGAATGTTTACTAGTGAAATGATTGCAATTATGCTTTCCTCAACAAGGATAGGAATGGTAATAATTTCTTTTGGGATGGCTTCTCCCACAACAGTATTATACTTAAAAATGGTATCGGCCAGTATATTTTGTATGTGAAAAATATTTTTAGTGGACAATGCATTGCCAAATTCTCCTTGTGGGTTCTTAGCACTGAAAGGTTTAAGCATTTCTTCATTGGCACCTACCGATGCAAAATGTTCATATTCCATGCTTCCCTCGTTCAGAATATAGAAAGTGCTCATGTTGGCATCGGTTATTTTCATCAATCGTTTGAGCAGCGATTTGCCAAACTCCTGCATGCCGGATTTACCAATCATGGTTTCTGAAATATCTGCTATTCCTTTATTGATCTTGATTTTCGATTCGGTCATTTCTGCCATTTTATTAAACTCAAGAGCCAAAGAACCCAATTCATCAGCAGAATTGATTTGGTTTCGGATGGAAAAATCGCCTGCCCCAATTTTTTGAGCAGCTTTGTTCATGGCAACAATGGGTTTGGAAATAGAATTGCTGACAAATAATGCAACGAATGAAATAGCAACTAAAGAGATGATGAACAGAATTACAAAGTTTAAAAGCATTTCACGCATGGGGGCATTTAACTCATAGGTGTCCTGTTTGCAAACAAAGCCCCATCCGGTTTGGGGTATATAGGTATATGCCGCCAATACTTTTTCGCCCCGATAATCTTTTGCTTTCGTAATTCCGGTATTTCCTTTTGCTGCATTCAAGGCCGGTTCCGCAGAAATTTTCAGGTTCAGCACTGCATTATCATGCCAGCGAAGTTCGTTTAGAGCTAACCCCTCTTTATTTACGATCAATGTTTCTCCAGTACTGCCCAATCCCACCGGATTTTTCAAAAGCTTGTATAACGAATTATCAAGATCAATCCGGCATACCAAAACACCAATTATATGCGCATTATGCGCTATGCAATAGACCGGGATCGAAAAAGCCATTTCGGTTTTATTGGTTTCGTGCAAGCGGTAAATATCCTGTATATAAAAATTCCCGGATTGTAGCGGTTTCGTAAAATAATCGTTATGGGCTACATTGGTGCCTTCAACTTCACTTATTGTGGATATTGCAACCACACCTGTACCGGCCTTAACGAAAAATATTTCGCTGTAAACTTTATAATTGAGCATATTTCTTTTGAACAGTTCAACGGCAGCTGATATTTTTTCCTGATCTTGTTCAGACAATGAGGTTTTGCCAAAAACATTCTCCAGGCTTCTGATCTCGTAATCGCCAGCCATATTATGCAAATCACCGATTCTTTCATCAATCCAGTTAGATACTTCGCGCACCTTCAAATCCCTGATAGCCGACAGTTTATTAAATTCCATCACCCTGATGTTATTCGCCCTTTGAAGATATGTGATGGCAAGTGCAACAATAATGGGCGAAAGCGATAGCAACAGAAACCAAAAAGTTAATTGCGACCGGATGCTTTTGAATTTTCGTAGTTTCATTTCTTAATTTTTTATCCGTTTATTGGTTGAGTAAGTTCAGTGGTTGAGTTGTTGAGTAGGTTAAGTAGTTAAGTAAGTTCATTGGTTGAGTAAGTTTAGTGGTTGAGTGAGTTCAGTGGTTGAGTGAGTTAAGTGGTTGAGTAAGTTAAGTTATTGATTTGTTGAGTTTTATAGCCTTCAACTCTTTCCTGCTTACCTTACTCACCTTACTCACCTTACTCACCTTACTCACCTTACTCACCCTACTTTACCTACTCACCCTACTTTACCTACTCACCCTACTTTACCTACTCACCCTACTTTACCTACTCACCCTACTTTACCTACTCACCTCACTCACCCGCTCACTTCCCCTCCAAAGCCCTGATCCTATCCTGCAAATTCCGGATGGCCAATTCCCTTCCAACAAATACCTTCATGGCATTATCGAGTTCTTTATTTTTAGTTTCCAAATCCTTGGTACGTTCTTTTACAAGTTCTTCTAAATGTTCACGATGTTTTTTTAATTCATTCTCGGCCTTTTTCAATTCGGAAACATCCATTCCCATTCCTACTAAAACCGCTAATGCATCGATCATAATTCTTTTTCCGGTAAAAAAATAAGGTACTTTACTCCCTGTTTTAGAGGTTAAATTCGCTTCTACATAAACACTCCCATGTGAAAAAACCTGTGCTATGCTTTCTGCTATTCTTTTTTTATCCTCGCCTTCAAATAGATCAATTGGACTAATTTTGCTCATCTCTTCAGCAGAATAACCTGAAACTATTTCAAAATCCTTGTTCCAGTTTAAAAATTTACCTTCATTGCTTATCTGGTAAAATACACCGGGAAGCGCATTTATCATTTCATCTGAGTATTCTTTTTCTTTCAGGAGCTTAATTTCTGCCTGTTTACGTTCGGTAATGTTTATTGCGAGACCAATTAATCCGATCACTTCACCTTCAGGATTAAAATGTGGGGTGCTCCAGTTTGTGAAATAATTTGGCCCAATTTGAACCTCAATGCCGTTAGTTTCCCCATTTAAGGCTTTCTTTATTCCTTTTAAAATACCAGGATAGTCTTTATAGAAATCAAAAACTGACATTCCCACAACCTGACCAGGTTTAAGTCCAAGTTTTTCAAGCCCTTTCCCTTCAGAAACAGTAAATATACCGTTCTTATCCACTAAATAAATAATTTCTTCAATATTGGTGACCAGCATTTTAAATTTTTGTTCACTTTTAGATAATGCTTCTTCAACCTGTTTCCGATCTGTAATATCCTGAAATGAGCCTGAAATTTTAATCGTTTTCCCATTTTCAACATGAGGATTTGCAATAGCCTGCACCCATCTTTTATTCCCTTTTGATGTTGTAACTATCCACTCTTGGTCGTAGGGTTCACCATTTTCTATGGACTTCTGAATGGCTGATTCAGCCATTTGACGATAAGGAGGATCAATAAACGTAATCCCTTTCGGCACTTTAGGTGCTCCCATGCTCAAGTCGATTTCGAGTATGCAAAAAATTCCATCTGTCCAGGTTTGTTCCATCGTTTCTATATCAAATGTCCATCCACCAATTTTAGCCGCCTTTTCAGTTTCATCATATAAAAGTTGAAGCTTTGCCAATTCATTTTCGACTTTTTTACGTTCGGTCAAATCCTGATAAACTGCAACAATTTCTCCCGATGACAATTTATACACATAATTTTCCCTGTATCCCTGAATTCTTTCATCTTTGTAAACTGATACAGGAAAATGCTCCGGTTTTCCGGTTTTCAAAACATTTTGAAACACCTTAAAGATGCCGAATTCCAGTACTCCCGGAAAAACCTCAGTAACTTTTCTCCCGATAATTTCATTTTTTGATATGTTTTCAATTTTCTCGGCTAACTGGTTAAAATCAACAATGATAAAATTCTTTCCATTATCGATAGGTTTATAAACGGCCACACAACTTGCCATGCTTTGAAAGATGCCATTGTATCGTTCTTCACTCTGCTTAAGCGCATTTTCAGTATTCTTATGTTCTTCGTAAGATTTTTCCAGATCAGCAATTTTAGCCTGTAATTGAGCGATCTCCTTTAGAAGTTGTTCATTAGATTTTTTCATATCTCAATATTTAGTTGAGTAGTTAAGTAAGTTGAGTAGTTAAGTAAGTTGAGTAGTTAAGTAAGTTGAGTAGTTAAGTAAGTTGAGTGGTTAAGTAGGTTAAGTGTGTTGAGTTGTTGAGTGCTAATTTTCTTACTCACCATAATAAACCTACTTAACCACTTACCTAATTTCTCCTTCTTTTCTCTCCTTCAGATATTTAATATATCCATTCAATATTTTTATAAGTTCAAATATTTCAGTTTTATGATTAATAAAATTGTCATTATCAATATACCCTTCATCTAAACCTACATAAAGATGGTCAATTAGTTCGTATAATGATCCCCTTGCTTGTCGGCAAAACTGAATATTTTCCTGAAAATGAAATCTGCCATAACCCTCTGAAATATTTGCAGTAACGGAGCGTGAAGCCCGAATCATTTGATCCATTAGTTTATATTTCTCTTCCATGGGAAAGCTTTTTGAAAGGATTGCTATTTTCTTTCGCATTTCTCTGGATTTAATCCAGACCTCTAAAGTTTCAAATGTCGATTTTGTTTCATTCATTTTCTTAGATAATATTTTTCTGTAATTACTTAACCTTCTCATCCACTCATCCAACTCACCTCACTCAACCACTCAACTTACTCACCCTGCTCACCCCACTACCCAATCTTTCTATATATTTTACAACAATTATTTACTCTGTTAAATTTATGTTTAAACCCTTCAATGGGTACTTCTGCTTCCCCCAATATCAAATATCCATTCGGATTTAGCGACTTATATAACTTATTAAATATAAGCTTTTGATGCTCTAATTCAAAATAAATTAAAACATTTCGGCATAGCACCAAATCAAAGCCCCCATAAATGCTTTCAGATGGCACTGAATGATGTTTGTCGAGCATATCGTAAAATGAAAACCGGACCATTTTTTTTATTTTTGGATCAATTTCAAAGCGATCATGGTTAAAAGTGAAATATTTTTCAATGAGTCCATATTTGACATTCTTAATGCTATTCGCGGTATAACTTCCTTCTGAGGCCCTTTTTAGCGCTTTTTTGTCGATGTCGGTAGCAAAAATGCTTAGATCCATACTTAATTTCTCTTTCTCTACAAATTCGTTAATGAGGATGGCCATGGAGTATGGCTCTTCACCAAATGAACAACCTGCCGACCAAATTCTTAAATGTTGATCCTGCGCTTTTATTTTATCCAGAAAAACTTCAGGAATAATGGTTTTACGAATGTGTTCAAATGATAATGAATTTCGGAAGAATCGACTGACATTGATGGTAAATACGTCGATTAAGTAATCCAATTCATCCGGATCTTCATGAAGAAAACTTAAATAGTCATCAATATTTTGAATTTTAGTGGTATAAAGTCTTTTCTGAATCCTCCTTTCGAGCATGGCAGTTCTGTATCCGGTAAAATCAAATCCTCTTTGATCGTTTAAAAAATTTAGGATGTTTTTAAGTGCATCATTCTTCATGGTCAGGTTTTATTAGCTGTTAGAGCCTTTGTTTACTTAAAAACATCCATCTTTTTATAAATAGTTGAGTTTGCAATTGACAATGAGCTTCATGCGATAAGCTGTTTCAATTATCTCAATTGTATAAGTTTGTTGTATTCTTTATCGAGTTTTTTTACGTGCATTTAAACTCAATATATCAATAGTTTGAAAACTAATCTCAAAGATAGTTTTGTAGGTAAAAATATTTATAGGCAATTTACCTAATTTATGAACCCATTTCTATGAAATAATTGGTTGTTAATTAATAGGAATAGTTTATTATTCTCATGGAATAGCTGGACTGAGATTGGGTTTTAAGAATAAAAAACCCGGATTCATCAAATTTTAGACTAAAATGAAAGATTAATTTTAAGATCTTAGTGGGATTGACAAGATAAGATTAATGTCGTAAATTTCAGCTAAATATCTATTGTAAATTCATTAATTTAAGGGAGGAATGATCAATGAAAAAACTGAGTATAATATTCGTGCTCTTATTAAACTTTGTTATGATAGAGGGCTATGGGGGAATATACAGTGTTAGTATAAACAATATTACTGAGAATTCAGCAATTGTAACCTGGAGGACTTTTGAGCGTGGTACTACAGAATTAAGGCTGGGCGTTCAACAACCTGATGGTAATTATATTTATTCGCTTTTACCAAAAATATCATCATCCAATACCTGCACTCACGAATATCCCCTTAGTAATTTAAGCCCCTTAACAAATTATAGGGCTGAAGCAATGACTTTTGACGAGATGATGGGAAGTTACGTTCCATGCGATGACGGAAGCAACCCGGCAACTTTTACTACTTTGGGTTCATCCGGGCCGGTTGATTATATAGAAGTATTTGCACAATCTTATATGATTAATCAGGGTGAAACCATTGTAATTTCAGGTAATGCACAAAGTAGTCAAGGAGCAGCTTATGGTCGGGAGGTATCATTCAGTATTGTGAATGGTTCACCTGGTGGTGAAGGCAGGGGGATTTTTAACCCAGCAAATACAGTAACAGATAACCAAGGCGATTTTTCGGTTTTTTTTACCGGAACACATAATGGTAAAGCAAAAATTGCAATTAAGGTAGAAGACGTCATCGTGGACTTGGAAATAATGATCTTACCCAATAAGAATAGAGAAAAAAAGAAATAAGCATTTTTCAATAAAATAGAAGGATGGCATCCCTGAAAAGATGAGGGAAGCCATCCCTTTTTTCTACAGAGATTCCTGCATTCGCAGGAATGACAAAAGAAAAAATCAAAATTGTATCGATGTCATCCCAGGTTAGCAGATGAATTTAATAACTGTCAGTGAGGGTCTTTATTTTCAGAAGTTCAGACGGATCATCAACTGTCTCCAGTGTAAGGAATTTTAAGGTTTTTGCTTTACCCGGTAGTAAGTCAAAATAATTATCGGTAAAACTTCCGTGAAAACCAGGGAAATCTAAAAGAATGTTTTTAGCCAATTTATCGGTTTCAATACTTATACTGTATCCTTCAGGTATTTTAGTAATAGAAGTCGTCATTTTGGGTTTAGGTAAAATAAGTTCCTTAACCGGGATAAAATAGTGAAGCCTGTCGATCACCATTCCCTTTTCATCTCTGAATGAGACAGCTAAAACGATTTTATTCCGATCAAATGCTTTGAATTGATTTCTGATGGAAAGTCGGTTATATATTTGACTTGAGTTTGATGGAATATTGATTTTTACCTGATCATTCCATAAAACATTTCCATCAAAATCAATAAGCTGTAAATCAAGTTCGCTATCTAAATTCTTCATCCGATCAGAAACAATCCATACAAATACCGAATCATCCTTTTGTTCATATGAAATCATTAAATCTTTAAAGGCTTTCTGAGCTTGATAATGTAATGCTTTCCAGTTGCCGTAATAATCGATGCCCGACCATGAAATAACCGGCCAGCAATCGTTCAATTGCCAATACAAAGTGCCCATGCAATAAGGCTTTGCCCGTCGATGGGCTTCTAAAGCGATGCCTACCCCTTTGGCTTGTAAAAGTTGGCTTACATAGGCATAATCTTCAAATTTTTCAGGGATTTTGTACTCATCCTTCATGTACTCATTAATAATTTCAAAACCCTGATTGTGTTTTTCATGGGTTTTGAGGGCAGGCGAATAAAAGTGTTTATCTTCCGGTAGTAAGACTGAATCGAAAGTTGCATTCGCAGGGAAGCCCTGAAATCCATATTCGCTCATGAATCTCCCGACCTTTTCGTTGTAAATACTGAATGGTTCTCTTCCCCACCAAACACCCCAATAATGCGAATCGCCTTCCTGTAAACTTTCTTTGTGTCCCCAACCTATTTTTGGAGAAGAAGACCAGTATTTGCGGCCCGGATCATATTTTTTAATTTGTGCAGGAAGTGTTTGATGGAAGAGTAATTCATAAGCATCCCAAATTTCATTTTGTTGTTCCTCCGTCCAGTTAAATTGTTGCTGCCAACCCCAATTATGCCAGGCTTCGTCAACTTCATTGTTCCCGCACCAGAGCGCAAGGCTTGGATGATTTCTTAAACGAATAATTTGATCAATGGCTTCCAGTCTGCAATTCTCAATAAAATGATCGTCTCCCGGATACATACTCCCGGCAAACATAAAATCCTGCCAGATAAGGATTCCGTTTTCATCACAGAGTTTATAAAACAAATCGCTTTCATAAACACCGCCGCCCCAAATACGCAACATATTCATGTTAGCCAGTCGGGCACTTTCGATGATCGATTTATATTTTGAAGAATCAACCCTCGTCAGGAAATTATCTTGTGGTATATAATTGGCTCCTTTCATAAAAACAGGAATTCCATTTAGTTCGAAATAAAATGACTTTCCAACTTCATCCTCCTCTTCAATAAGGTTTATCGTTCTGATTCCTATTTGGTCGTCTTTTTTATCAATGATTTTGTCTTTTGCAGAAATTACCGTGTTGAAATGATAAAGATTTGCTTCTCCCAAACCATTCGTCCACCAAAGTTTTGCCTGAGGAATTTGAAAGTTTATCTTAAAGATGGATTTACCAATTACCAACTCTCTTTTTTCCAAAAAAAAGGGCTGATCATCATTCAGTATTTTTATATCAATTTCCTTATTTATTTCAGAATGAATTTCGATTTCGGCTGAAATAAAAGCTGTTCCAATGACGATAGAATCGGTCGAGAAGTAGGTTGAATGAATTTGGGTTTCTGGTTCGCTGATTAGATATACCGGCTTCCAAATTCCTGAGGTGACAATTCGAGGACCCCAATCCCAGCCGAACTGATAGGGTGCCTTGCGGGTAAAAGCTCTTTGTTCAGGTAATGTAATGTTTGATAATTTGGCCATTTCTGCATTCTTCTTTATTGGCGAATAGAAGTGTACTAAAATCTTATTTTTTTGCTTGAGGAGGTTCGTAACATCAATCTTCCACTGCCTGAACATATTATCGGTTTGGAGTAGAAGTGAATCGTTCAGGTAGACTTTGGCGTAAGTGTCAATGCCTTCAAAAACGAGGAATGTTTTATTGCTTTTCAAAAACTGTTTATTAAGCTCAAACTCATTCAAATATTCCCAATCTTCATCGGCAACCCACTGTATGCTGTCTTCATTTGATCGGTAAAAAGGATCTTCGATCAAACCTGCATTTAGTAAATCAAGATGGACCGAACCCGGCACTTTTCCCGGCAAATAATCAGAATTTCCGGCTTGTCTGAATTTCCAGTTACTGTTCAATTCAATTTTTGAAACTTTTTGATTTGACTTAAAACAACCCGAAACCAAAAAGGCCATTAAGATTATTATGCCAAAGATGTATTTTTTAAACATAAATCAATGATTGATTACATGGATGATTGATTTCAGTTTTTGCAAGTCGTTTTGTTTGTAAGCATATTCATTATAATTGGGGAAGCTTCCCATTTTTACATCTTCTCTGCGGAACAACATCTTACTTTCTATTTCCGTCCTGCACGAAACATGGTATTCTCTGGCCTTGCATTGGTTCATGATTTTTGAGAAATTTTGTTCATTGATGCCACTTCCGGGCATGATAATAATACGGTTGTTTGCTGTTTCTACCAATTCTGTAAGTAATGTCAATCCATCTTCAGCTTTGTTTTTTTGTCCGGAAGTGAGGATCCGGTCAACTCCCAAATTGATTAAAGTTTCCATTCCTTCAAATGGATCAACGCAAAGATCAAAAGCGCGATGAAATGTAACGCTCATGGGTCGTGCGATTTCAATCAGGGATTTGCAGATTTCTTCATTAATTTTCCCTTCCGGAGTTAACATCCCGAAAACTACACCCTCAGTTCCAAGTGATTTGGCGATCTGGATATCCTTCTTAATTATTTCCAGTTCCAATGCCGAATAAAGAAAATCGCCGCCTCTTGGCCTGATAATTACATTTAACCCAATCTTAAGGTGTTTTCGTGCAATTTCAATACTTGCAGCACTCGGAGTGGTCCCGCCTTCAATTAAATTATTGCATAACTCAATACGATGAGCCCCTGCTTGTTGGGCAATCATGGCAGATTCGACAGAATCGACACAAACTTCTATTTTAACATCTTTCTTCATTTGAATGAATAATCTTCTAAATTAGTAAAAACCTCTTATTTCTGCATCTATTTTAAAACTTATAAATCTTACATTTGCAACTATGATTTACCCCGATGATTTTGAAAAGAAAGTTGGATTTGATCAAATCCGTGTTAAGCTGAAACAATTTTGTTTGAGCCGGATGGGTGAGGATTATGTTGATAAAATCAGATTTAGCAGTAATCACGAATTAATCTTAAAATTATTAGTTCAGGTTCATGAATTTTCCGGAATCCTTAGGTTTTCTGAAAACTTCTCGTCTCATGATTATTTTGATCTAAGGCCCGAATTCTCCAGAATCCGGATTAACGGAACCATCATTGAATTAGCTGCACTCTTCGATTTGAAAGCATCTTTAGTTACTATCACAAACATTTTATTTTTTTTTAAGAAGGCAGAACCCGAACAATTTCCAACCTTAAAAGAACTGGGTGCAAATCTATATTTAGATAAAGGAATACTGCAAAGAATTGATGTAATTGTGGATGAAAGAGGTAAGATCAAGGATGGAGCATCTAAAAAGCTGAAAGAAATCAGAACGGAGTTGAGAAAAAAGCAAGGGCAAATTGACCGGAAGATTATCCAATCGCTCAATCATGCGAAAAGTGAGGGTTGGACCGCTGCAGATGTTGAACCAACCTTAAGAAATAATCGACTTGTTATTCCTGTTCAGGCTACCCATAAACGTAAGTTGAAAGGGTTTATTCACGATGAATCCGCTACCGGACAAACGGTGTACATCGAACCTGCTGAAATTTTTGATGCAAATAACGAAATTCGGGACCTGGAAAATGCTGAAAAACGTGAGATTCTAAAAATTTTGCTCGAGTTCACAGATTTCTTGCGACTTCATTTGGAGGACCTACGATTGGCTTACCAATATTTGGGATTGATTGATTTTATTCGGGCCAAGGCAAAACTGGCTATTGAAATTGAAGCTCAAATTCCTGTTTTTCTGGATAAGCAAATTGTTAATTGGGTCAAAGCTAGGCATCCATTACTATTTATATCGCACAAAGCACAAAAGAAAAAGGTTGTCCCGCTCGATATTCAATTGGGCAAAAATCAGCGTATACTCATTATTTCCGGACCAAATGCAGGTGGTAAATCAGTTTGTTTAAAGACAGTTGGGATAAACCAGTATATGCTGCAATGTGGTTTGCTTCCTTCTCTCGACGAAAGTTCGGAAACCGGAATATTCGATAATCTCTTTATTAATATTGGGGATGAACAGTCGCTCGAAAATGATTTAAGTACTTACAGTTCTCATTTGCTGAACATCAAACATTTTATTTTAAACAGTGATGAAAAAACACTCTTTCTGATTGATGAATTCGGGACAGGTACCGAACCACAACTTGGAGGTGCCATTGCAGAAGCAGCGCTTGAAAAACTCAATGAAAATAAATCTTTTGGTGTAATCACTACCCATTATTCTAATTTAAAATTATTGGCAGATTCGCAGGAAGGAATTGTAAACGGAGCCATGCTTTTTGATACCACTCAAATGCAGCCACTTTATCAGTTAAGAATAGGCAGGCCCGGCAGTTCATTTGCATTTGAGATAGCTAAAAATATCGGTTTTCCAAAAACCGTCCTACAAAATGCTGCTAATAAAACCGGAAAAACCCAGTTGGATTTCGATCAGCAGTTACAACAGTTAGAAGTGGATAAGTTGTCATTACAAAGAAAAGAAGAAGAAGTAAACGTGGCAGATGGATTTTTGGCTGAAATAGTGTCCAAGTACGAAAATTTGCTCGAAGAAATACAAAATTCCAAAAAGGACATTATTTCAAAGGCCAAAACTGAGGCGCTTCAGTTGATTGAAAATTCAAATCAGCTGATTGAAAGAACCATCAAAGAAATTAAAGAATCGCAAGCCGATAAGGAAAAAACCAAAGAACTTCGTGAAAAAATAAAGCAAAAATCGGAAGAGCTAAAAAAGAATTCTCTAAAGTCTGACAATAAAAAAAACAAGAAAGTTATAAACCGGGATCAGGAGGAAAGTGAACCTTTGGATAAGATAATTAAACTTGGTGATTCGGTAAAAATAAAAGAGCAGGATACCATTGGGGAAGTGACCGAAATTAAGGATGATGAGGCTGTTATTTCATTTAATTCAATCAAATTCAGGACACCGCTTGATCGATTACAAAAAGTAAGTAAGAAACAAGTCAGGCAAGAAACCAGATCAACAAAATCGTCCTATTCCGGTGTCATTAATGAGCTAAATGACAAAATGGCAAATTTCAATCTTTCCATTGATGTCAGAGGTAAAAGGGCTGATGAAGCATTAAGTGAAGTGAGTCGATATATTGATGAAGCAATTTTATTAAGTGTAAAAGAAGTCTATGTGCTTCATGGCAAAGGCGATGGGATATTAAGAAAAATCATAAGGGAATATCTGAATACAATTGATCAGGTTAAAAAGTGTCAGGACCAGAATTTGGAAAGAGGGGGCAACGGAATCACCATTGTAGAACTCAGGTAATGGCATTAAATTTGATATATGTAAATAAATACATATAAAATGAGCGAAGCTGACAAAACCCCACAAGAATCAAAAAAATCATTTAAAGAAAAAATATTTACAATTTTCCCACCATTATCAATACTCGGAATAATATTAGGAACTATTGGAGGATACCTATACTATCTTAAAGTTGGTTGTGTTAACGGCACTTGTGCCATCACTTCAAATCCATGGCTAAGTATGCTGTGGGGAGCAGCCCTTGGTTATTTATTGTTTGATATGTTCAATAAAAAGAAAAAGGAACTGAAAAAAACAGTCAAGGACGAGTTATAATTTACCAAGTTCGTCTTTTTGCTTTCTCGTTAATCTTTCAACTACTAATTGATAAGAATGATCGATCCATTCACAAATGAGTTGATCATTCACTAATCCATCAATCAAAATTGTGTTCCAGTGATTTTTATTCATATGATAACCAGGTAGTACCGAAGGATATTGTACTCTCAGCTGAATGGCAGTTTCCGGATCACATTTTAAATTGATACTCAAATCAGCGTCAAGACTTATTAAGGCAAAAAGCTTATCCATTACTTTAAAAACAAGGGTTTCATCATCAAAAGGAAAACTTTCCGTAACTCCTTTTTTTGCTAAACAATATTCACGGATTTCTTCAATATTCATCGAATTTTTTTATGGCTAAGTTAAGGATTCTATAAAAATTCAAATTTAATTTCAAAGGATAAAATAAAAAGATAAAATTGTTGTTTTATCAAAATAAGCTAACTTTGCCCCAGTTTTGAGGGCAGATTGTTAAAGTATTGTTTAATGTTTAATCAAAAGAATTCCTCGAAGCTCTGCTTCGTGGTAAGAATCCAGAATTCAGAATCCAGAAGAGGGATTAAAATATCTTCAAAAAATTCTGACTTCTGACTACTGTATTCTGTATTCTAGATACCTCGCAGTTCTGCTGCGTGGTAGTTCATTTAATCATTTCAATGTTTTAAAATCTTTGCGCTCATTTTTTTTAAATCAATTATTTTTAAAAAGAAAACATATGCCATCAATACAAAAATCCTCTGATTTAAGTCGGAGGGTGAAAGATGCCCTCAAAGGAGGTGGTACTAAAGCAATTGAAAAACAAAAAGCCATTGGCAAATTAACCGCACGTGAGCGGATCATTGCCATATTGGATCCCAATTCATTTCATGAGTATGATCTTTTTGTAGAACATGCAGCCAAAGATTTTGGCATGGATAAAAAGAGCCTTCCGGGCGATGGAGTGGTTACGGGTACTGGTACAATAAGAACCAAGCCAGTTTGTATTTATGCTCAGGATTTTACAGTTGCCGGAGGTTCATTAGGTTGGGCACATGCCAAAAAAATTACCAAAATAATGGATCATGCAATCAAATTGAAAGTCCCAATTATTGGAATTAACGATTCAGGCGGAGCCCGGATTCAGGAAGGCGTAAACTCGTTGGCAGGTTATGGCGAAATTTTTTATAGAAATACACGAGCATCGGGCGTTGTGCCTCAGTTATCTGTTATTTTAGGACCTTGTGCAGGTGGTGCTGTTTATTCTCCTGCATTAACCGACTTTGTTTTTGTAGTAGAAAATATTTCAAAAATGTTTATTACAGGACCAGAGGTAATAAAAACAGTTCTTGGTGAGGAAATTTCGATGGAAGAACTTGGTGGTGCTAGGGTTCATGCCGAAATAACAGGCAATGCACATTTTTATGCCTTGAGCGAAGAAGAATGTTTCGGACAAATTAAACAATTGATCAGCTTTATCCCATGGAATAACACGAAGAAGGCAATGTCCTTTCCCAAGAAAAATCCAAAGACGCGACAATTCCCGATCGATGAAGTTTTGCCTACTGATCCAAAAGAACCATACGATGTAAGGGATGTAATTAGAGCCATCGTTGACGATAGCGAGTTTTTAGAGGTTCAGGAACTTTTCGCAGCTAATATTGTTGTTGGTTATGCACGTTTGCAAGGCGAAACAGTCGCTTTTGTTGCAAATCAGCCTTTGGTTTTAGCCGGTGTACTTGATGTAGATTCATCAGATAAGGCTGGTCGTTTTATCCGTTATTGCGATGCATTTAATATTCCAATTATTACCCTGGTTGATTTGCCAGGATATTTGCCCGGAGTTGATCAGGAACATGCAGGTGTAATCAGGCATGGTGCAAAAGTATTGTATGCATACTCAGAGGCCACAGTCCCAAAGATAACTGTAATTCTGCGAAAAGCTTATGGTGGTGGATACATTGCCATGTGTTCGCATCATTTACGTGCTGATTTTGTTTTTGCATGGCCCACTGCAGAAATTGCCGTAATGGGACCGGAAGGAGCTGCTAATATTATTTTCCGTAAGGAAATTATGGAAGCTGAAAATCCGGATGAAATGAGAAAACAAAAGGTTGCAGAATATAAAGAAAAATTTGCAAATCCATACGTGGCAGCTACTTACGGATATGTCGATGCTGTAATCGAGCCTCTTGAAACCCGCAACAAACTTATTCATGCATTGGGGATTTCTACCTATAAAGAAGAGATAACTCCAAAGAGGAAGCACGGTGTTCCACCATTTTAATAATGTGTTATGGAAGAGAAAGAATCTGAATATAAAACGTTAACCATCGACGGTGTAAATTATAAGACATTGTTGACCAAAAAATACATTGCCCGAAAGAATTTTAAAGAAGTTGATCAGAAATTGATATCTGCATTTATATCCGGATCAATTAATAAAATTCAAGTGAAAAAGGGTAAAAAGGTTAAAGCAGGAGATATCCTGCTTTATCTGGAGGCTATGAAGATGAATAATGTCATCAGAGCAGCCAATGACGGAGTTATAAAGAAAATCCATGTAGTTTCAGGAGAACAAGTAACCAAAGGTCAGTTACTTGTTGAAATCGCCTAAATTATTGGTTTCCGTAATCAAATCATAAATCGCATCCCTTCCTTGGGATGTGATTGATGAACTAACAATGAACTGAGGTAATTCTGTCCATTTTTCGAACAAAGTTAACTTATAACGCTCAATATTATTGATCAGTGCGGTTTTGTTCAATTTATCAGATTTGGTAAATACGATCACGAATGGCAATTGATTTATCCCAAGCCATTCCATAAATTCCAAATCTATTTTTTGAGGTTCAATGCGCGCATCAATCAAAATAAATGTGCAACGCAAATTCTTTCTTTTCATCAGGTATTTGTGGATCAATTCACCCCATTTTTCTCTGGCCGATTTTGAGATTTTAGCAAAACCATATCCGGGTAAATCCACTAAATACCACTCTTCATTTATTAAATAATGATTGATCAATTGCGTTTTTCCGGGAGTTGAGGAAGTCTTTGCCAGTTTCTTTCTGTTCGTTAACATATTGATCAGTGAAGATTTACCAACATTTGACCTGCCAATAAAAGCGTATTCGGGCAAATCGGTTTTAGGGCATTTTGATACCTCCTGATTGCTAACAACAAAATCTGCGGATTTAATAATCATTGTTATTTATTAAATTTTATAAGTGGTAACATGACGGTCTTTTTTAACCTCAAAAATATCGTCAACGGTTACCATGATCCCGGTTTCTTCTACCAGTCCAAAATGATCATTTAAAGCAGTGCCAAAAGTCCTCATTGTTGAAGAAAGATTCATGTATGCGTTGAAAAGTGGAGGAATGTTCTCACCCAAACTTCTTACTTTTTGCACCAATATTTTGTAATCTTCATCGTAACTTCTTGAAGTAAAAACCCGATTTAATTCATCCGCATCAGTGGTGTAATTCATGGGTTTATGCGGGCGAACCAGCTCATCCTTGTCAGGGAAATATTTTTCCATGAAAAAAAGAATGATATCGCGGGCATAAACATTAAAATGTGGGTACATGGTTACTTTGCCGAATAAATATTTAACATCCGGATTGTCAACCATTATTGAGCCTAAACCGTCCCAGATATTGTCCAATGAATACATCCCTTTTCTGATATTGTTTGAGGGTTGGTAAAGTGGTTGAACAAAAGATCGTCCTAGTTCAATCGTATATGGTAAAAATTCCTTCACGAATTTTTCAGAATATTTAAATAATTCTGCAGTTGGTGTACTAACAGCACCTTTCTCATTGATTTGTAAATTTTTACAATGGATAAACCGATAGCCGCCAATGATTTCTTTGTCTTCAGGATTCCAAACAATAAGTTGTTTGAATGGAATTTCAGAAATGTCGAAACTATCAATATCGATAGATTTTCCGGTTCCTCCTTTTGCATCCCTAAAGGTGATTTCACGCAAACGACCAACTTCTTGCATCAGATTTGGTGAATCATGTACCGTAAAAACGTAAATCTCGTTATTGCCAAAATTTGTGTTACGGATAAAGATTTTATCATTCAATTCTTTTTCAAGCAAGGCTTTATCGACAGGTGGTATTATGGTTTCCATACAGTTCAATTTCAGTTCAACTTAATATTTAAATTCACTTTCAGGGTTTGTTTCAATGGAATAAATATGTTCTCGCACTTTCTGCGCCCAAGCAATGCTGCTCATTCTCTTATCAAAAGTTTGGTAAGGAATTGGATTTCCGAATGTAATTTTAATTGTTTTATCTCGTTGTTTATACATCTCATTAACCAGATAAAGCATTTCTATATTTGACTTAATTTTAAGTTTCTCACGTAAATTTGCAAGGTTATAAAAAAAGTTGGAATTACGCCCGCTAATATGCGTAGGGATTATGTCTCTTTGGTGTTGGATTGCTTTTTTGATGAATGTTTGTTTCCAAGGTAAATCCGAAATATGTCCCGATTTTTTACGAGAAACGAGGCCGGCCGGGAAATAAAGCAAAATAGATTCAGAGGCGAAAGTATCATTGATTATCCGTACATTATCGGCATTGCTTCCATGTTTGTTGATTGGAATAAAAATCTCTTTAAGATTTGGTACATTCAATAAAAGGTCATTAGCAGGGACGATTAAATCACTCCTGACTTTTCTAACTTCGTGCATTAATGCCAACCCGTCTGGCCCTCCTAATGGATGATTCGAAGCTATAATGTATTTTCCTGTTTGTGGTATTTTTTCGAGGCCTTCTGAAAAAACCTTTGCTCCAAATTCATCGAACAATACGGTGTCGATAAACTCAAATGCCGATAGTTGAGAATGTTCTTCAAGAAAGCTATTCATTTCATCTTCATGGGCAATCCTTTTTAAATAAGCGAGTAAAAATCCCGGAATTAATTTAAATAGTTTTGGATTCTTGCTTCTAAAAACATTGTCAATATCTATCACTTTTTGCTTCATGCTTTTGCCTTTGTTGTATCAGTCCATCGGTTTTGTTATGCATTCTATACAAATTTAGGATTAATAGTCATTCTTTAACCTCATAACCGGTATTTTTTTTCTGAGTTTAATTAGATTAAAGAGCTTGAAATGTTTATAAAATATTTCAAAGATAAATAGCAGGCAATCAATTCTGTAACCCAATTTCTTCATGTGTCAAAAAAAAATACCCATTTAAATGTAACTTTTTATTAACAAAGTGGTAAAAAGTGGTAAAAAGTGGTAAATAATTATTTATATTTACTCCATAAAAATCAAGATTCTTGGCTGAAATAATAGGTACATACGAATGTAAGGTGGATGTCAAAGGAAGACTGATGTTTCCATCGCAATTGAGGACACAAATCCCATCCGCCTCAACGGAAGGATTCGTGATCAAGAGGAGCATTTTTATGAAATGCCTGGAGTTATATCCGAAAGAGGAATGGCAATTGGAAAGCAAACGAATTAATACGCTAAACCGATTTAAAAAGAAGAATGTTGATTTTATCAGAAAATTTATGGCCGGTGTGAAAACTGCCGAATTAGATAAAGCAGGGAGAATCCTGATCCCGAAAGATCTGTTAAAATATGGAGAAATAAAGAGCGAAATCGTTCTTGCATCAGTTGTAAATAAAATTGAAATCTGGGATCGTGCGGAATATGAAAAAGCTGTGGATTACAATCCTGATGAATTTGCAAGTTTGGCTGAAGAAGTGATGGGTGATAATGAAACTGAATAAATTAATTAATGTACCACAATCCAGTATTACTACATGAATGTATAGAAGGTTTGGCTATTCAACCGAATGGTCATTACGTGGATGTGACTTATGGTGGAGGAGGCCATTCAAAAGAAATATTGAAAAACTTAGAGATTGGAAAATTAATTGCCTTCGATCAGGATAAGGATTCTATCCAAAACAAAGTTGAAGATAGCAAACTCATTTTTATTCAGGCAAATTTCAAAGAGTTAAAAAAGCATTTACAATTATTTCAGTTGCTTCCGGTGGATGGGATTTTGGCTGATTTAGGAGTTTCGTCACACCAGATTGATACTGCAGAAAGAGGCTTCTCTACTCGTGTCGACGGAAAAATTGATATGCGAATGGACCAGTCAATCGAAACTTCTGCTTTAGATGTTTTAAATAATTATTCATTGGAGGAATTAAGTGCTGTTTTTAAAACTTATGGAGAACTAAAAAACTCAAAGCATATCGCAAAATTAATTGTTATTGGCAGGGCAGAACATCCGATTTCAACCACCGTTGAATTGAAGAAAACCTTGGAGTCTTGTATGCCAAGAGGCAAAGAAAATAAGTTCCTTGCTCAACTATATCAAGCCCTACGTATAGAAGTTAACGATGAGTTAAGTGCTTTGAAAAGTATGCTGGAACAAGCAGCTGAGGTGCTTAAACCGGGTGGCAGATTGGTCGTAATGTCGTACCATTCATTGGAAGATCGATTGGTGAAAAATTTTATTAAGACAGGAAATTTTGAAGGAAAACTCGAGAAGGATTTTTATGGAAACCCGATCACACTGTTTCGCCAAATTTCAAGAAAGCCTGTAACCGCATCAAATGAGGAATTGAATTTAAATCCAAGATCACGAAGTGCAAAGCTTCGTATCGCTGAAAAGATATGATACAAAGAAATGAATTAAAAACGGGTCAAAGATCAAGTTCGGCTGGTTCTTCAGCTAAAACTTCCTCTTTTCGTCGGACAATTCAAAGTATTCTGGGTGGGGGATTTTTAACGAAAGATGGAGTAGTAAACCAATTGACTTTTTTGCTTTATGCCACATTTTTAGCCATCCTTTATATCGCAAATATCTATTATGCGGAGAAGGATATTAGAGAATTCAATGCATTGAATAAAGAGCTGAAGGAATTGAGATACGAATACATTACGTGTAAATCAAACTTGATGAATATTAGTAAACAATCTGAAATTACAAAACGGCTGCTAGGGAGTGGAATAAAGGAATCTGTGGTTCCTCCCTATAAACTGGTTTTGGTAAAACCTGAAATCAAAAATTAATTGAAGTAATGAACGACAAACGTGACATACTATGGCGGGTTTATTTGTTGTACATTTTTGTACTGCTCGCAGGAATTGCTGTTATTGCTAAAGTCGTTCAAATTCAGGTTTATCAATCCGATAAGTTGCTTCAGAAGGCAGAGAAGCAAGAAATGCAGTATGTAAGCTTAGAAGCTAACCGTGGTAATATATATTCCGACGATGGAAGATTGCTCGCAACTTCTGTGCCTGTTTTTGAAATCAGAATGGATGTGGATTCGGAGCATATAACAGATGATTTATTCAACTCAGAAGTGGATTCTTTGGCTTTATGTCTTTCAAAATTGTTTGGTGATAATTCAAAACAATCGTATAAAAATAAGTTGCAAAAAGCCCGTAAAGATGGGAATCGATATTTTTTAATAAACAGGAATGTTACTTATGAACAATTGAAAGAGCTGCGAACATTCCCAATTTTGAGAAGAGGTAAATACCTTGGTGGGTTAATCTCAATTTCAAATACTACGAGAAAAATGCCTTTTGGCAATCTGGCTAAACGCACCATTGGTTATCAGAATAAAGAAGAAAAATTATTTGTTGGTTTAGAGGGTGCTTATGCCGATCATATTGAAGGAATTCAAGGTCAGCAATTGCAAAGGAGAATAAATAATGGAGATTGGATCCCGTTAAATGACGAAAATGATATTCTTCCGGTTGACGGAAAGGATATTTTTACCTCGATAGATGTAGATATCCAAGATGTTGCAGAGAATGCATTATACCAGCATTTGGTCGAGCATGGCGCATATCAGGGTTGTGCGGTGTTAATGGAGACAAAAACCGGATTTATTAAGGCGATTGCAAACCTGCGTTATGAGCCATCCACAGGAACATATGAAGAATCATACAATTACGCAATAGCCGAAAATGTAGAACCCGGTTCAACTTTTAAGCTGGCTTCTATAATTGCTGCTTTGGAATCGGGAAAAGTAAAGGTGGATGATTACGTCGAAACCGGTGAAGGATGGGTCAAATATTATGACCGGATTATGAAGGATGATCATAAGATTGGCGAAGGATGGATAACCGTTCGCGAAGCTTTCGAGAAATCCTCAAATGTCGGAATATCAAAAGTTATAACTAAAATATTTGAAGACAATCCGCAAAAATTTGTTGATTATTTAACTAAAATGTCAATTAATGAACCTTTGGGCCTGGATATTTTAGGAGAAGGTAAACCATATATTAAAAGCCCAAAAGATAAAAGTAATTGGTATGGTACCACTTTACCATGGATGTCGATTGGCTACGAATTGACTCTGACACCTCTTCAAACCCTGACTTATTACAACGCTGTCGCAAATAATGGAGTGATGGTAAAACCTCAATTTGTGATGGCGATACGGCAGGAAAATCAGGTATTAAAGACTTTTAGCCCAATTGTGATCAATAAATCAATTTGTTCGCAACGAACAATTGATTCGGTCAAAGCTCTGCTGGAAGGAGTTGTTTTGAGAGGCACCGGAGATATTGCATTTGAAAACATAAAATATAGAGTTGCAGGGAAAACAGGTACCGCGCAGATTGCAAGAGGCAAGAGTGGTTATAATAAGTCTGATTATAATGCATCGTTTGTTGGTTATTTCCCGGCTGATGATCCACAGTATTCATGCATCATTGTAGTAAATAATCCTACAAAGGGTAAGATTTATGGAAGCTCTGTTGCAGCTCCTGTTTTCAAAGAAATAGCTGATAAAATCGTAGCTACACAATTGGCAAACCAACTGGGTACGCCAAATCTGCAGCCAAAAACAATCTTTCCGGGTGAAATTAAAGGCGAAAACTCGGATTTCAAATTGCTTTATCAGGCACTTGCTTATCCGATCAAAACTATTTCTGATAGCAGTTGGGTGATTTCCCAACCAAAAGAAAGACGTATTGAAATAAGCAAAATAGAAGTTACAGAAGGTTTGATACCCGATGTTAGCGGAATGGGCGTGAAGGATGCAGTTTATTTATTGGAAAGTATAGGTGTAAAAACACAAGTGATTGGCAGAGGTATTGTTTCGAGCCAATCTATTAGTGCCGGAACAAAAATATCAAGTGGAATGATGATAATATTAAATCTATCAAGCTAGGTATAATGAAGAATTTGATCGACATATCAGGTAGTTTGCAAATCGAGCAATTGATTGGATCTAACGATCTTCAGGTCAAAGAAATTATTTTTGATTCACGGAAGGTTAAAAAAGGATCTTTATTTGTTGCTCAGGCTGGAACAAATGTAGATGGTCATCAGTTTATCGATTTGGCTATTCAGCAAGGTGCTCTTGCTGTTGTTTGTGAGAAAATCCCTGCTATCATTAATGATTCCATTTGTTATATTCAAGTTCCGGATTCAAAAAAAGCTTTGGGAATATTGGCAACGGAGTTTTACAATCACCCATCTACTAAGCTAAAATTGATAGGAATAACAGGAACAAATGGCAAGACCACGATAGTTACTTTACTTCATGATTTATTCTCAAAGCTAGGCTATAAAACAGGATTGCTCTCTACCATTGAAAATAAAATTGGACAAGAGTGCATTGCTTCTACACATACTACGCCGGATAGCGTTCAACTGAATCAATTACTTGATAAAATGGTGAAAGCAAGTGTGGAGTTTTGTTTTATGGAAGTTAGCTCTCATGCAGTGGATCAGGAGCGTATTTATGGACTTCATTTTTCAGGGGCTGTTTTTACCAATCTTTCACATGATCATTTAGATTATCATCTGACTTTTGATGAATATTTAAAAGCTAAAAAGAAATTTTTCGATCAATTGCCTTCCTCTTCATTTGCACTTTGCAATACCGATGATAAGCGCGGACAAATTATGCTGCAAAATACCAAGGCAGATAAATTTACTTATGGTTTAAGAGGTGTTGCAGATTTCAATACAAAAATTATGACCAATCAATTTGAAGGATTGGAATTGGAAATTGAGAATCATCCTGTATGGTTTAAATTAATTGGGAAATTCAATGCTTATAATTTACTCGCCGTTTATGCCACGGCAGTTTTGTTGGGTGAGGATAAATTAAAGGTGCTCACATTGATGAGCAATATGGAGGCTGCCGAAGGTCGATTTGATCAAATACGATATGAAAGTAATATAAACGTAATAATTGATTACGCCCACACACCCGATGCTTTAGAGAATGTTTTGAAAACGATTGCGTCGATCAGAACCGGAAATGAACAGCTCATTACGGTGATTGGAACTGGAGGGAATCGTGACAAATTAAAGCGACCTGTTATGGCGCAAATTGCCTGCAATAATAGTGATCGTGTCATCCTTACTTCTGATAATCCGCGCAATGAAGATCCTGATCAAATTATTGAAGATATGAAAGCCGGACTTGATGCAGTTCAGATGAGAAAAGCTTTATCAATAACGAATAGAAGAGAAGCAATAAAAACTGCGATCATGTTTGCGAAAGATGGCGATATCATTTTAGTAGCAGGAAAAGGCCACGAAAAATATCAAATTATTAAAGGTGAAAAATTGCCTTTTGATGAAAAAGAGATTGTTAAGCAATTATTAATGAATTTATAAGACAGAAATTATGCTTTATTATTTATTCAGTTATCTCGATCAGCATTTCAACTTCCCGGGTGCAGGGGTATTTCAGTATATCTCATTCCGTGCGGCAATGGCAATAATTTTCTCTCTCATCATTTCACTACTTTTTGGTAAGCGACTGATAAATGTGCTTGTTAAAAAGCAGGTTGGCGAATCGATAAGGGATTTAGGGTTGGAAGGGCAAATTGAAAAACAAGGAACGCCAACAATGGGAGGACTTATCATAATAGGAGCGGTCCTGATCCCAACACTTCTATTTGTAAAACTTGATAATATTTATGTTTTGCTTTTGATCTTCACAACCATTTGGTTAGGCGGAATTGGTTTGTTGGATGATTATATCAAGGTATTCAGAAAAGATAAAAAAGGTTTGGCCGGAAGATTTAAGTTATTAGGACAAATAATTTTAGGATTGGTAGTTGGCTCGGTCATGTATTTTAATGATTCGATTGTCATAAGGGAAAAAATCAGTGTTGAAACTGCAATTGCACAGGGGATCAATCTTGGTGATGCCAAAGCGAATTTTGAACTGGATGCAGTAAAATCAACAAAAACAAGTATCCCTTTCGTAAAAAATAATGAGTTTGACTATTCTATCCTGATATCCTGGATGGGCAAAGATTATGCAAACTTAGCTTATTTGATTTTCATTCCAATTGTAATCTTGATCATCATGGCTGTTTCAAATGGAGCCAATTTAACGGATGGGATGGATGGCCTGGCAACCGGAACTTCCGCGATTATCGGAGCTACACTTGCTGTCTTAACCTGGGTTTCTGGAAATATCGTATTTGCCAATTACCTAAATATCATGTATATCCCCAATTTAGGGGAATTGACCATTTATATCAGTGCCTTTGTTGGGGCCTGCATAGGTTTTCTATGGTACAACTCCTATCCTGCACAAGTATTTATGGGCGATACCGGAAGTTTGGCTATTGGCGGGATTATAGCCGTAATTGCCATTATCATTCGAAAAGAGTTATTAATCCCAATTTTATGCGGAATTTTTGTTGTTGAAAATCTCTCGGTTGTACTTCAGGTAAGCTATTTCAAGTATACAAAAAGGAAGTCCGGCATTGGGAAACGAATTTTTAAAATGTCACCGCTTCATCATCACTTTCAGGTACTGGGTTATTCGGAGCCAAAAATCGTTCAGCGATTTTTTATTGTTGGAATCATGCTCGCAGTATTTACGATTGTTACGCTTAAACTTAGATAATAGAATAATTAGGATTTATATAAATACTCAAATAAAATTAACATGACTCTAGAAGAATTAGCATTACAGGGTAAGCAAAGAGCTTACAAATCAATGGCAGCAGGTATAAACTCTAAATTGATAGGTATTCGGAAGGAGACAATTAAAAAATGCCTGACGGATTTTCAAAATATCGAACATCGTCTTGAGTTTGTGGCATCCATAAGCGAGATCGAATTTGTCAACGATTCAAAAGCCACAAATGTAAATTCTACTTGGTATGCACTTGAATGCATGCAGAACAAAGTTGTATGGATTGCAGGAGGAATTGATAAAGACAATGATTATGAAATTTTGAAAACCTTGGTTCGCAATAAAGTTAAAGCGGTTATTTGTTTAGGATTGGATAACTCAAAAATTCATGAAGCATTTGCAGGAGAAGTTGAGACAATTATTGATACGCAATCGATCACTGAAGCTGTTAATATTTCATATCAATTGGCTAAAAGAGGTGATTCTGTTCTTTTTTCACCCGCTTGTGCAAGCTTCGATTTATTCGAAAATTATGAGGATAGGGGTAATCAATTTAAACAAGCCGTTAACGGGTTATAATAATAAGAAATAGCTGGGATGTCAAGCTTTGCAAATAAAATAAAAGGGGATAAAGTAATTTGGGCGGTAGTGATACTATTGTCTGTATTTTCTTTATTGGCTGTTTATAGTTCATCTGGCACACTGGCTTATAAATACAAAGGTGGGAACACGGAGTACTATATGATCAAGCATTTTACGATACTTGCTTTTGGTTTTGGACTCATGTATTTGGCCCATCTGGTTAACTATACCTACTATTCCAGGATTTTTCAAATAATACTTTTTATTGCGGTTCCCTTACTTGCCCTTACATTGGTTATTGGGATAGATTTGAACGATGCAAAACGTGTTCTGCCCTTGCCCTTTAATTTGAGTTTTCAAACATCCGATTTGGCCAAACTTACTTTAATCGTATATCTGGCACGCCTTCTGACAAAAAAACAAGATCAAATCAAGGATTTTAGATCGGCGTTTGTACCATTAATGTTGCCAATTTTAATTGTTTGTGGATTAATCTTGCCTTCTAATTTTTCAACTGCTGCATTACTGTTTGTCACATGTTTGGTACTGATGTTTATTGGACGGGTAAACATGACTTATATTTTATCCCTGGTTATGATAGGGGTTGTTATATTAACTGTTTTCATCTTTATTCTTTACAATTCTTCCGGAGATAAGAAGGGACGGATAGGAACCTGGAAAAACCGAATAGAAAACTTTATTTCTCCGGATGGCAGCAGTGAGAGTACTTATCAGGTTGATCAATCCAAAATAGCAATCGCATCAGGAGGAATAATAGGTAAAGGGCCTGGAAACAGTACCCAAAGGAATTTTTTACCTCATCCATATTCTGATTTTATTTTTGCCATCATTATTGAAGAATATGGATTAATCGGGGCAAGTGTCATCGTTTTGCTTTACATGATTTTGTTTTACAGGGCAGTAAAAATTGTTACGATAATCCCAAAGAAATTTGGGGCATTTTTAACCATTGGAGTTGCTTTCAATCTGGTTTTTCAGGCTTTAATAAATATGGGTGTTGCAGTCGATTTATTACCGGTTACGGGTCAGCCTTTGCCATTGGTCAGTATGGGTGGGACTTCAATTTGGTTTACAAGTTTATCCATTGGCATTATTTTAAGTGTGAGTAAAGAAGTTAATCTAACAGGAAAAATAGATAAAAGTCAAGAAAATGTTGAGAGCCAATCCTAAAATAATCATTAGCGGAGGTGGAACCGGGGGGCATATTTTCCCGGCAATAGCTATTGCTAAGGCATTGATGAAAAGGTTAGGAGCAGCTGAGATTTTATTTGTTGGGGCAAAAGGAAGAATGGAAATGGAGCGGGTTCCATTGGCCGGATTTAAAATTGAAGGATTATGGATCAGTGGCCTCCAACGCAGCTTAACAATCAATAATTTACTATTCCCGATAAAACTGATTTTTAGTTTATTTAAAGCGCAACAAATTATCAAGAGATTTAAACCCGATATTGTGATTGGCGTGGGAGGTTATGCCAGCGGACCAACTTTACGTATGGCAATACGACAAAAAATTCCAACACTGATTCAGGAGCAGAATTCATATCCGGGAATCACAAACAGGCTTCTGGCTAAAGAAGTAAATTCAATTTGTGTGGCCTATGATCATATGGATCATTTTTTTCCAAAAGAAAAAATTGTCAAAACAGGAAACCCGGTAAGAGAAGAGTTGATTGATGTTTCAGGAAAACGAAAACAGGCAAGGGAGTTTTTTAAACTGGATTCACGACAGGTAGTTTTTGTGGTTGGTGGAAGTCAGGGTGCAATTGCGATCAATAAAAGCATTGAGAATTTATTGCCTGAATTTATTAAAAATGATTTGCAATTGATTTGGCAAACAGGAACGACATTTTATAATAAGGCTCTACAGAATGCATCTGACAGGATCAAAATATTTAAGTTTATCGAAAAAATGGATTTGGCCTATGCAGCTGCTGATATCGTGATTTCACGGGCTGGTGCAATTGCCATCTCAGAATTGTGTTTGGTGAAAAACCCCGTAATATTCATTCCTCTTCCATCAGCGGCAGAAGATCATCAAACTAAAAATGCGGTGGCATTGGTTGAGCTTGAAGCTGCATTAATGATCAAAGAATCAAATATTGGAGAAAAGTTAGGCCCAATTTTAAAAGATTTATCAGGTAACAAAGAGCTTCAACTTAAGCTCAAAGCTAATATTGGAAAACTTGCAATACCAAATGCAAGTGAAATTATTGTTGACGAAATTATGAAACTGTTGGGTAAAAAAAATTAATCATGAATTTGAACGAGCTGAAACATATATATTTCATAGGCATCGGGGGCATTGGAATGAGTGCCCTGGCTCGTTACTTTATGCAAAAAGGCGTCAAGGTAAGTGGTTATGATAAAACAGAAACCAAACTCACCAGGCTTCTTGAAGAGGAAGGCATTCATATAACTTATATCGATGCAGTAGCAGAAATCCCTGAATTAATAGACTTGGTTGTATATACTCCGGCGATACCAAGCGATCATAAACAATTTAATTATTTCAAAACGCTCAAAACTCCCGTTCTTAAACGATCAGCATTGCTTGGTGAGCTTAGCAAAAATAAATTTACCATTGCCATTGCGGGAACACATGGTAAAACAACCATTACATCTTTGGTTGCGCATATTTTTATAACGGCCGGTATAAAAGTTTCGGCTTTTGTTGGCGGAATTACAAAGAATTATAACACGAATTTTGTTGGATCGGCTGATGCAGAAGTTGTCATTGCAGAGGCCGATGAATACGATCGTTCATTTTTAAGTTTAAGCCCGAATATAAGCCTGATCAGTTCTATGGATGCGGATCATCTGGATATTTATTATAATAAAATGCAGTTGGTTGAATATTTTAAATTATTTGCTGGGCAAGGCAAGCCAAATTCACATTTGGTTGTCAATCACCGATTAAAATCAGAGTTAGGATCTAAAAAGTGTTTCACCTACAACTTGGATAATAATGCTGATTTTTATGGATACGATATCGCGATAGTAAATGCTGCCTATGAATTTAAAATTCACACAACTGAGGGTGTTCTGAATGATCTTCAATTTATGATTCCGGGCAGGCATAATCTTGAAAATGTGATTGCAGCTGTATCTGTCGCCAAATTATATGGGATCAAAAATCAGTTTATCAAGGAAGCACTCAAAACATATATGGGCGTAGAACGTCGTTTTGATATTCTAATAAATAGACCGGATTGTGTTTATATTGATGATTATGCACATCATCCGGAAGAATTGAGAGCATGTATTCAGGCTGTAAGAGAGTTTTACCCGGGGGAAAAAATTACGGGCATATTTCAACCGCATTTGTTTTCCCGTACACGCGATTTTGCCGATGAATTTGCCAGAAGTCTGGAGCAACTTGATGAACTCATCTTGCTTGAAATTTATCCGGCACGTGAAAAGCCTATAGAAGAAATAAACGCTACTTTTTTATTAGATAAAGTGAATTTGAAAAACAAATATTTGTTTACAAACGAGCAGGTACTAAATTTTATTTCAGATTCTAAACCCAAAGTATTGCTGACAGTTGGCGCAGGTGATATTGATAAATTGGTTCAACCGATAAAGGAAAGATTATTATGAAACGGATACTTAAAATATTAGCCGGGATCATTGCTGCTTGTGGAGTGGTAGTGTTGATCTATGTCGTTTCATTAAAGCAGGAAGAGGTGAAATGCATTGGCATGCGAATTAGCATAAATTATCCCGAACAGGATATTTTTATTGAAAAGAGTGAAATTGAGGAAATAGTTAAAACAACGTATGGCGATATTTATTCTGTAGCTATCAACGTAATTAGTACTGAGAAACTTGAAAATCTGTTTTCACAAAATCCTTATATCAGGAGTGCCAATGTTTATTCAAATATTCAAGGTGAATTGATTATCGATATTGTGCAAAGGCAGCCAATTTTCAGACTTGAAATGCCCAGAGGAAGTTTTTATGTGGATAATTATGGAAGTTACATGCCGTTAAGTCCACAGTATGTTCCGCGATTGGTAATTGTTAGCGGGTTTTTAAAAAGTATAGATATAAATAATGAAAAGGGATTAAATCTGAATAATCAAGCTGAAAACTCAGAAATAGCACCAATTATTGAATTGGTAAAGTTTATCCGAAAAGATACCTTTTTGAGTGCCTTAATTGAGCAAATCTATGTAAATAAAGATAGAGAAATAGAACTTATCCCAAAACTTGGAAAGCAATATATATTGTTAGGTAAGGCTGAACATGTTGAGGAAAAGTTGAATAAGCTTCAGATATTCTACGAGCAGGGAATGCCTATAAATGGCTGGGATGCTTATGAAATGATAAATATAAAGTTTAAAAATCAGGTTGTTTGTACAAAAATTTAATGATATGGAAACATCAGAAATCATTGTTGGATTAGATATTGGAACTACAAAAATTGCTGCCATTGTTGGACGTAAAAACGACAAAGGTAAAATTGAGTTACTTGGATTCGGGAGAACAGAATCCATAGGGGTCAAACGTGGTGTCGTATCTAATATTGAGCATACGGTACAATCCATTATGACTGCAGTTGAGCAAGCCACTCAAACTTCAGGTGTGGAAATTAAATATGTAAATGTGGGTATTGCAGGACAACATATTAAAAGTTTGCAACATCGGGGCAATATTATACGTGAAAACAGTGATGAGGAAATAAGCCAGAAAGATTTAGATTTCCTGAACAACTCCATGTATAATTTAAACATGAGCCCCGGCGAAGAAATCATTGATGTGATCGCTCAGGAATACGTTATCGATAATGAGCAAGGGGTAAAAGAGCCAATTGGGATGTTGGGAAATACGCTGGAGGCCAACTTTCATATCATCATCGGCCAAACCGCTGCCGCCAAAAATATTTACAAGTGTGTTAAAAAAGCTGGTCTTGAAGTCGTTGATCTGATTTTGGAGCCAATTGCCTCTGCTGAAGCAGTGCTGGGCGATGACGAAAAAGAAGCCGGGGTAGTTTTGGTCGACATTGGTGGCGGAACAACAGACATTGCTATCTTCCAGGATGGGATTATTCGTCATACTGCGGTGATTCCTTTTGGAGGCGATATTATTACCGAAGATATTAAAGAGGGATGTACGATTATCAAAAAACATGCTGAAGAATTAAAAGTGAAATTTGGCTCAGCTTTGGCAAGTGAGAATAAAGAAGAAGAAATTGTAGCAATTCCTGGTCTTCGCGGACGTCCGGCAAAAGAAATCTCATTGAAAAATTTAGCCAGCATCATTCAGGCCCGTATGGAAGAAATTGTGGAGCATATTTATTACGAAATCAGAAATTCAGGCTATGAAAAGAAACTTATAGCAGGAATAGTTCTCACCGGTGGTGGTGCATTATTGAGCCATATTTCTCAGCTTACCGAATTTGTTACCGGCATGGATACACGAATTGGCTATCCAAATGAGCACCTGGCAAACGACGTAGATGATGAGATGGCAAGCCCGATGTACTCGACTGGTATAGGTCTCGTGATTGTAGGGATTGATCGTTATAAGAGAGATAAGGATAGGGAAATGTTTGAAAAAGGCGAAAAAAGAAAATTGATGTGGTCGCCTAAAAAAGCAAAAAAAGAAGTCAAGCCTACTAACTTTTTAAAGAGTATTCAGGATTGGTTTGAACGAGATGGAATAGAATAATAATTAACAAAATAATTGTTGAAAAAATTAAAATTAGCAATTTTTTTAGAGGATATTAAAACATAAATTTAAGAAACCAAATATAGCGCAATGATAAAATTTGATCATCCAAAGAACCAGTCTTCTTTAATAAAAGTAATTGGTGTAGGAGGTGGTGGGAGCAATGCCGTAACTCACATGTTTAATCAAGGTATTAAAGGGGTAGATTTTATCATCTGTAATACTGATGCTCAGGCAATGGAGACAAGTTCTGTCCCAACAAAAATCCAGATCGGAAACAATGGATTAGGAGCAGGGTCCATCCCATCTGTGGGCAAGGAGGCAGCGATAGGAAAAATAGAAGAGATAAAAACGCTTTTGGAAAAAAATACCAAAATGTTATTTATCACTGCCGGAATGGGTGGCGGTACCGGTACGGGAGCTGCTCCGGTTATTGCAGCAGTAGCTAAAGAATTGGGTATTTTAACAGTAGGGATTGTTACAATTCCATTTTCTTTTGAAGGAAGAAAAAGAAAACTGCAGGCAGAACAGGGGATAAAAGATCTGCGCGAAAATGTAGATACTTTACTTGTTGTATGCAACGATAAATTGCGTGAGTTACATGGTGACCTGAAATTATCTCAGGCCTTTTCGCAAGCCGACAACATTTTAACAACAGCTGCAAAGGGAATTGCTGAAATCATTACTGTAACTGGTTATATAAATGTTGATTTCGAGGATGTTAAAACAGTAATGAAAAACAGTGGAAAAGCACTGATGGGATCTGCATCCGCTGAAGGCGAAAGCAGGGCTATTGTTGCGGTGAAAGCTGCTCTTGCCTCTCCATTATTGAATGATAGTGATATTGCGGGTGCAAGTGATATACTTCTCTACATCTCCTCAGGCATTGAGGAAATATCAATGGATGAGGTTACGGAAATTACCGAGTATATTCAAACAGAAGCAGGCAGAAATGCAGAAATTATTTGGGGTAATGGTACTGATGAATCTCTTGGAAATAAAATTAGTGTTACGATTGTCGCAACAGGATTTGATTCCAGAACAAAAGCTGATATCGAACGGGCAAAAAAAATAATTATTCCCTTAAACCGTGATCCTTTAACGGTTGAAAAGAAAAAGGAAGATAAGCCCGAGAATCCAATGGATGAAATCCAACTTATATCTACGAATGATATGAGGAATAGGCAAGAGTCAACTCAGGAAAATGTATTAAAAATGAAGCCTATAGAGGAAAAACTAGAGCGTACCATAACGTTTCGCCTAAATCCTCCTCCAATTGATTTTACAAAGAAATCAGAAAACCCAATTGACAAGATTCAGATAACTGAACCTACTTTGGTTAGTAGGGTTGATAATCAGGAAGCAGAACTATCTAAACCCAAATTAAGCTTCGATACCGAAAAATCATCTGATCAAATGGATATTGAGGAAGTTGAACGTCGTACAAATGACAGGGTAAGGAAGCTAAAAGATTTGAGCATCAGGCTTAAATCACGTGAAGATTTGGAAAAACTCGAGAGAGAGCCGGCTTACATGAGAAGGAATGTTGAGCTAATTGAACCCAGTCCATCTTCAGAATCTTTAGTTTCAAAGTTTTCTTTATCAGAACCGGATGAGAATGATTCAATAAGTTTAAAACAGAATAATTCATTTTTACACGATAATGTTGATTAGGAATTTTAAATAATTGAACAATGAGCCTGGAAGAACAAGTAAATGCAGACATTAAAAAAGCGATGTTAGCTAAGGATCCAAAAGCTTTGGAAGCATTGAGAGCAGTTAAGGCTTCATTATTATTGGTTAAGACAGGGAAGGATTCAAAGGATGGTGAAATATCCAAAGATGCCGAAATTTCGTTATTGCAACGATTGGTGAAGCAACGAAAAGAATCGGCTGAAATATATCTTAATCAGGAAAGGCAAGAATTGGCAGATGTCGAGCTGTTTCAGGTTGAGGTGATCCAAAAATATCTGCCTGAGCAAATTAGTGAGGAAGAAGTAGGTAGGATTATTGAGAAAATTATTCAGGAAACCGGCGCATCTTCAATGAAAGATATGGGAAAAGTAATGGCGCTTGCCTCTAAAAAATTAGCCGGTAAGGCTGAAAGCAAACAAATTGCTTCAATTGTAAAGAGTAAACTTACTTAGTATCTGGAAAAATTTGATCCTTACTTCTGATTTATCATTTGAACCAACTGAATCAAATCCTTTTCTTTTTTAACATTTAATTTATTTTTCTTGATAATCCCCAGTATTTCATCACTTTCTTTTCCAAAAGCATTTTCAATATCTTTATTATTATTGATTAATACCGGATCGGCATCCTCTAGTTTAATGCAGTAAGTTGTGCTTTTCTTACTAAAGGTTGGAGGAGTAGCTTCCTTGTACGGCTCAGGTTCTTTAGCTGGATTGAAAATAATTTTATATTTTGCAAGTAATTGAACTTTACCAGTACATCGTAGACTATAATAACCACCTTTTTTATTATTAACTTTATGGTATATAAAAGACTCATCGCCAAATTTTATTTCTTTAATAATTTCCGGATTGGTGATTGAAAGTATGGTGTCATTTGAGATTTTAAATTCCATCTCATCATTAAATATATTATAGCGCAATGGAATCCCTGCATAAGTTACATTATCATTAGTCATAACTAAGCCAAATATAAATTCATTTGAAAGATAGGGGGATCCTGCAATATCTTTCTCCGTTAGAGTGAAGCCCCTAAAAGAATCATCATGAATTGCACTGATGAAATCAACTTGAAATTTAGCAAATCCTTCGGTTTGCCCTACTTGATTATAAGCTTTTAGGTTAGTGTTTAAAATGGTTATTAGCAGGATACAAGTTCTAATAACGAATTGTAATGACTTTCTTTTCATAGCCTTAAGTATTAATATTATAAATTGTGTTTTATGATAATAATTCGTTCAAAATCAGTTTGTAGGTTGAACAATCAAGGGTTTAAAAAATTTAATAAATCTAGTTTTCAAAAATGAGATGGTTATTAAATAAGCTAATAAAGGCTAATAATTTGCATAAATGATTCATGAAAATAATCTG
>Ga0180007_10000053_pt1 | contig 192797 bp, 178 predicted proteins | sample MM_PC_MetaG_FD_121122 | JGI IMG/M metagenome (GOLD analysis project Ga0180007, IMG submission 121122) | Groundwater microbial communities from the Aspo Hard Rock Laboratory (HRL) deep subsurface site, Sweden - MM_PC_MetaG | ecosystem: Environmental > Aquatic > Deep subsurface > Groundwater... | reverse complement strand
GCCGGGCATTAAAAAAGTGGCCCCTGATGGAAACATCGGGGGTCTTTTTTCGTTTACCGGTGGAATAATAAATACCCCGGTGATACTGGCTTTACATTCCCGGATTGAACCGCAAACAGATGTGTGCATGAGTTGTCAATGTGAACCAGTTATGAAGGACTTTGAGATGGAGAAGAACTTGACAACTAACTACAATGTAACTACAATATGCACATGAAAGCACTACGACTCGAATGGGATTCCGATAAGGCCAGCGAGAATCTGGAGAAGCATGGAATCACATTCGAGGAGGCCTCAAGTGTTTTCAATGATGAAAGGGCGGTTGAGTTCTACGATGACGAACATTCAGAATGGGAGAACCGATTTCTGATACTTGGCCTTAGTGCTCGATTCCGCCTGTTGCTTGTTTGCCATTGCAGACGGGAGAATGAAATGGTCATTCGGATCATCTCCGCCCGGCAAGCAACGATAAATGAAGCCAAGCACTATCGGAGGTGATGAAATGAAGGACGAGTACGACCTCTCACAAATGAAATCCAGGAAAAATCCATATGCCAGGCGCCTGAAGAAGCAGATCACGCTTCGCTTGCAGCCCGAGATCATTGAGTACTTCAGAACTCTGGCAGAGGAAAATGACATTCCTTACCAAAGCCTCATCAACCTGTACCTGCTTGATTGCGTGAATCGCCAGCGCAGGTTTAAGATGGATTGGGCATAAAAGATTGAATGCAGAACGATCGAATTGATCTGACAACATGGTATCGGGAAGATTGAAGTCATTCAAGGCGTTATGCTTCTGTTACTCCATCATACCCGCTTCCAGATCACGGGATGGATCAGATGGCAGCCCTCTTGGCTCAGAGCCCAAGGTCGCAGGTTCGAATCCGGTCACGCTACCAGCATTGAAGACCGCATGGAGAATTTCCAGCGGTCTCTTCTCATCACAAGCTTTTCCCCAAAGTACAGGTACTTGCCCCTTGCGTAGTTTGCTTTTATACTTTTGTCGAAAATTGGCAACGCAAATGCCGAATTGGGGGGCAATATGGAATTAGCAGCTCGATTTTTGAAGCATCTTACAGGTGAGAGTTTCTTTCTGTTTGGCGCGAGAGGTACAGGTAAATCAACCTGGTGTCTCAGAGAGTACAGCCGCTCAACAAGGATCGATCTGCTTTCACCGGATGTTCTAAGATCGTTCACTGCTAAACCGGAAAGGCTGAAGGAATACACGCTGGGTCAGCCTGAAGGGGCCACTGTGATAATCGATGAGGTTCAAAAGGCACCGGAACTTCTATCAGTGGTTCATGAGATCCTTGAGTTGAAAAAGGGGTATAAGTTCATTCTTACCGGTTCCAGCTCACGAAAACTGAAGAGGGACGGTGTGGACATGCTTGCCGGCCGTGCGCTTCTTCGAACAATGCACCCATTCATGGCAGGGGAAATAGGGGAGGCCTTCTCTCTGGAAACAGCTCTGGAGAGGGGTATGCTTCCTGTTGTCTGGGATTCCAAATCTCCTTCAGATGTGCTGCAAAGCTATGTCGGGATATATCTTCGGGAAGAAGTCATCATGGAAAGCCTTGTGAGGAATCTGGGAAACTTCAGCAGGTTTCTTGAAGGAGTGGCCTTTTCTCATGCTCAGGTACTGAACATCACAAATGTCGCCAGGGAATGCAAAGTACAAAGAAAATCCGTTGAGGGGTATGTCTCAATCCTGGAAGATCTGCTTCTTGCTTCGAGGATCCCGGTTTTTGAAAGAAGAGCGAAGCGTGCAGTGACAGCTCACCCAAAGTTCTATTTCTTCGATACGGGAGTATTCAGAAACCTGAGACCCATGGGACCACTGGACAGACCAGAGGAAGTGAATGGTGCTGCTCTTGAAGGTCTTGTTTTCCAGCACCTCAAAGCATGGGTTGATTACGGGAGCAGGGATGTACAGCTCTATTACTGGAGAACAAGATCAGGAACCGAGGTGGATTTCATTCTTTACGGGAATCGCTGTTTCTGGGCCATTGAAGTGAAGAACGCTGCCGAGATACGTGGAAAAGACTTGAGACCACTGAAAACATTCAGAGAAGACTATCCGGAATGTAAAACCCTCATGCTCTATAGAGGGCTTTCACCTATGCTCATTGAGGGAATCAGATGCTTGCCGGTTGGAGACTTCCTCAAGGGGCTTGATCCTGACAAAGAGCTTATACAGTACTGAACCCCAGGCGCATTTTCGAAACTTGCAGAACCATTGTGAGATATGGTTTAACGAATACTGTTTTCCATATGGTGGAACAAAACCACACCGGACGCAAGTACCGGAATTAGATATATAACACTGTGCGCTTATCCAGCAGACCTCCCGGGTCAGATGCTGGATCTTTCATCGGGAGCCACTGCCGGTGAACTCAGGGAAGCAATATTAAATGCCGTATACAAAACGCGTGAATCAGAGGGAAGAGTCGCTTTGCTAGGATTTTTAAAACGGTTGAGACAGAACGTGCATACAGCAGACCCATCGGCGTACAGCCAGACGGTGGAAGAAATACAGAGTCTTGCACAGAAGTTGTCATGCAAACATGAAGAGTACTTTCATCGCAGGATGCTGGAAGTCGGGGAAGCAATACGTGCTGAGAAAACGGATGAACGTTTTGTAACGGAGGTTTATGCACTGGCCTCAGAAGCCGCAAGACGCACCCTTGGATTCAATCTGTTCAGAAGTCAGTTGGTTGCTGCTCTGGCTCTTCACGACGGGTACATTGTCCAGATGAATACCGGAGAGGGGAAAACGCTGGCAGCGGTTTTGCCCGCCTGCCTGAATTCCTTGCATGGCATGGGATGCCACGTACTTACATTTAACGACTACCTCGCCCGGAGAGATGCCGAGTGGATGGGGCCTATATACAGGATGCTGGGCATTCAAGTGGGTGTTATACAGAAGGGAATGCCGGGAGAACAGCGGAAGAAGCAGTACCGGCTTCCTGTCACGTACGCAACAGCCAGGGAAGTCGGGTTTGACCACCTTCGGGATGATCTGGCTTACTCAATGGAGGAAATACTCTTAAGATCTCTGGAATATGCAATTGTAGACGAGGCAGACTCCATTCTGATTGACAGTGCTCGGATTCCTCTGGTTGTAGCGGGTGAATCGCGATCGAACACTCTGGATCCCTTCAGAATTGCGGAAGTAGTCGGAGAGCTGCGGGAACACAGCCACTGGGAAAGAGATGAGACCGGAAGGAACATCTATTTTACTGAAGAGGGTATTCAGATACTTGAGCAGAGAATGGAGTGTTCGAATCTGCACGACAGTGAGAGCAGCATGCTTCTCGCTGAACTGAGCTTTGCTCTTCATGCAAGAATACTGCTTTTGAGAAATATTGACTACATAGTCAGGGAGAATCGAATTCAGATGATAGACCAGTTTACCGGTAGAGTCGCACCGGACAGACGTTGGCCTGAGGGTTTGCAGAGAGCCCTTGAAGCGAAAGAGAAGCTTCCCGTTCTTCCGGGGGGCAGGATCCTGAGCTCGATCCCCATGCAGTACTTCATAGAGCTATATCCGAAACTGTCCGGCTTAACTGCAACCGCCGCATCTGCTCAGGATGAGTTCTCTTCATTCTATGGCACTCAAGTTATCTGTATTCCGCCTGAGAGGGAAAGCCTCCGTGAGGACCGCGAAGACCTTGTATTTACCCACCTCGAAGCAAAAAGAGAAGCTCTGTTGGAAGAAATATGCAGGCAGCATAAAACTGGCAGACCTGTGCTTGTCGGCACGGAAAGTGTGGATGAATCGGAGAATCTGGCCGATTTGCTGCGAAAGAGACAGGTTGCCTGTAAAGTACTGAATGCTGGAAACGACAGACTGGAAGCGGAGATTATTGCAGATGCCGGTGTCAATGGCGCTATAACAATTTCAACCAATATGGCAGGTAGAGGCACAGATATAAAACTAGGCGGGAAGGATGAATCACATAGAGATAAAATTGTCTCTCTTGGGGGTCTCCTCGTTCTGGGTACAAATCGTCACGAAAGCAAAAGGATTGATGACCAACTGAGGGGAAGAGCCGGAAGGCAGGGGGACCCTGGAACGACATGCTTTTTCATCAGTCTGAAGGATGACCTTATGAACAGGTATGACCTGCATTCTTTGTTGTCGGCAAAAGGGTGGCCTGAAGATCAGGATTCACCGTTGGAGAGCGAACTGATCCACTGCGAGGTTAACAGACTGCAGAAAATAGTTGAGGAGCAAAACTACTATATCAGAAAAGCGCTGAGGGAATATTCAAGCCTGCTGGAGCTTCAGCGAAGGAGTCTGATGGCATACCGACGCAGCACGCTCCAGCTTTCAGAAAGTCCAACGGTTTTCAGTGAGAATGCTCCGGACCATAGACTGAAACTTAGCAGTGAAATTGATGGCAAAGCTCTTCTTGAACTTGAAAAGCGGATCATGCTGTACTGTATTGACCAGTGCTGGGCAGATCATTTGGCTGATGCAGCCCAAATTCAGGAGGGAATACATCTGGTTTCTGTCGGAGGACTTGACCCCCTGCAGGAGTTTCACAAGACGGTCTATGAGCTTTATCACAAGGTTCTTCAAAGAATTGAAGAGATGTGTCTCTCTTTGTATCTGAACATTCAGACTCGGCAGGATGTTGATGAACTGGAATCAGCCTTGCTCAGAACACCCGATACAACCTGGACGTACCTTGTGGATTATGTGTTTTCCGATGATCTGGAGCAGATATTTCTGACCGGCAGCAGTTCGCCTTTCACAGCAATGGCAGTTTTTACCACATGGCCTCTTCTTCTTATCGGCGTGCTGAGAAAGTGGTGGGGAGGAAGGTCATGATCCAGGCCGCTGGTAAAATTGTCAGATAGCCCTGGCGAGATGATTAGTTGCAAAAATAGGGAAACCTTATCATTTTATACTATTTAATATTAATGCAATTAATCTGAGTGTGGATTTGCCGATTTGATAGAAGGATACGACGGTCCTGCTCCGCCGTCGGGGAAGCGCAGGTGTTTCTTTACCATATATGCACCGGACCAGACGCTGGAGTTTTCTTCGGAAGCCATTGCAGACCAGTCATCGGGAGGTTCCTGAAAATAGGTTTCATAGATCAGTGCATCGATAAAGTCGATGGAAGAATTTATAATAGAGACCATATGTTCGTGACCAACCCCCTCAGGGATTATGGGGCTGGCGTGTTAAGAGCTCCTGCGGAAAATCGGGGTGATTAGGAATGAGAGATTTCAGAGAAGTACTTTACGAGTCCTTACTCTTCAGTTTTGGCAAGGTGCTTGCTGAGTACAATGTATTTGCCCAGGACACAGTGCTTAAAGAAATCGGCAGGGAAATTATTGAATATCTGAGCAGAAACGATTTTCCTTTCAGCGAGACAGGTACTCTGGAGGATGTTTCCCGTCTGGTCGAATTCTTCGCCCGGAATGGATTTGCCAGGGTGAAGGTAACCGAGGCAGAGCGTGGAAGCCTTTTCAAGTGGGATAACCTCTACGGTATTCAGGCATATTCAGAACTTCAGGCCATTACCGAGAACCCTTTTCTGTCGTGCCCTCTGAATGCATGCATTCACTACATAGCAGGGAAACATGGCAAAACCCTGCGTCTTCATTCAAAGTCATTTAATCTTGAAACGGGTGTTGCTTATTCACAGGAAGAGTTTGTTGACAGTGCAACTGAAGTCGGCGAAGGATTCGATTCTCTGGTTATTGAGAACAGAAGGCTTCTGAATATCTCCGAGAAGCATGAGACAGCGTTACGTAAAGCTCTGGAAGAGGTACAACGGTTGGCCTCTACCGATCATCTCACCGGGCTCAAGAACAGAAGGCAGCTCCTCCTGCTTGCAGAGCAGGAGTTTCAGGGTGCCAGACGATTTCATAGAAACCTGTCGGCAATTATGCTGGATGTAGATCACTTCAAACCAATTAACGATACTTATGGCCACGCCGCTGGTGATGGTGTTCTCAAGATGGTTGCCAGGTGCTGCACAAGTACGATGCGCAAGGTTGATGTTATCGGTCGTTACGGTGGAGATGAGTTCGTGATAGTTCTTCCGGAAAGCGATCTTCACTCTGCGAGGCTTGCCGCGGAAAGGCTCGGAGAAAGTATCTCAAGTAAACCTGTGGAAACAAATGCCGGCGCTGTGAACATTACTGTCAGCCTGGGAGTGGCCACATTGAGTGAAGAGCATTCCACATTGAATTCCCTTCTTATCGCTGCCGACAGTGCCCTTTATGTTGCCAAGAAAAACGGCGGCAACCAGGTATCTGGCGCTTGATAGAGATTAGCAGCAGAACTCTTCAGGGGAGAAATTCACTGAGCCCGGGACGGTTGAGGAGTCTGATCGCAGGGCAGAAGCACAACAGCTTTACTTCAGGAGACGCAATATGTGCGCTGTTGTTTCCCAAAATTCGGAGGTATTTATGAGGAGTTATCTTCTTCTTTTGATTCTTACTGCCGTAGTATTCGCGGAGACTGTGGAAATTGGTGAGATGGAGGTGATGTTCGTTTCGCCCTTTGATTGTTGAGACTGCCTTCAGCACTGCCAGGAGGTAGTTTTGCAGCAGGATATAGGCTTTCCCTTTACAATCAGCAGCATCACCTATGTACGCCCCTCCGGGGGATACGGCTGGGCCGGTGAATTTTCCATGAAGATGGCCCATGTGACTATTGATGAGCTTTCGCAGACCTTTTCTGACAACTGTGATCCTGACGCGCTTCAAGAGGTGGTATTCATCGATTCTCTGCCTCTTTACGGGTTACCGGAGAGTTCTCTGACCATTGAATTTGATCAGCCTTTTCACTACAATGGAACGGACAATCTGCTTATTGATATTTATTACCCGCATGGAATGGTCGAGGCGGCTGTATATAACTGGGAGGCTGGTCCTGCCAGAAGCGTTGTCTGCATGTTCAGTCCCTATGGAAGCGCAGGACCCACTGGTGAATTGACTACCAGGGTTCCCTGCATGATACTGGGGGGGGAGCTTGAGCTGGCGGGGATAACCTTCGGCGGAATCAAACTGATGCTTGGAGGAACGAATTGAGTGAACTCAGACCGGTAATGGCCTTTGACAGCAGGATGGAAGCGGAGATCGCCATGGGGCTGCTTGAAGAGCAGGGAATAGAATCCATCATCAGCGCTGACGACTGCGGCGGAATGCTCATGGGAGTGTCGCCGGTACGCAAAGGCGGGATCAAGATCATGGTTGCTGAAGAAGACATGGAGCGGGCAGAAGATGCCCTGGCAGTTCTTGCTGAAGAGACAGACTAACGGGATGTTGCTGCAGCATAAGGAACCGCTGATTGATATCTCATCGGCTTTTCCTGCAAGAACAGTATAGCAGCAAGCCTGCAGGAGGCTCCATATAAAGTTCGCCTGCCTCACCAGCTGCTCTCCACGCACCGGGAAGAAAAAAAAATTGCTTTTGTCCCGTTGGGGTCAGCAGGTGTCGACATGCCTGAATTTGACCGGCGTGGGCAGTTTTTACCGTTCACATCCTTGAGATAGAATGTCAGGGGATATTGCGCAAGAATCCTTGAGCTAAGCAGCGCAAACAATTACAACCACCAGTGGTGAATTTAGAGTGTTGGAAACGGGCTGTAAATGCGATGGATAGTGGGAACCGCGGCTGATAGGGAAATTGGATTTAGATCCGGTTCCTGGGAAAACATAAGCGCATTTGGGCATAGCTTTCTCCAGGAATCTTCCCGTCAGAACTTTTCGGGGCTTTTCGGGTATAAGCGGGTAAAGAAAGGAACTCATGCTTTACACAACGGTTTTCCTGTGTTTTGTCGCTGTGTGTACGCCCGTGCAGGAAGGGGATTCCCTTCAAACGGTTGAAGCAGATTCTCTGACCCTTGTTGAATCAATTATTGCACAGGCTGAATCTTACCTTGGCGTTCCCTATGTTTACGGCGGTACCAGTGAGTCTGGTTTCGACTGCAGCGGGCTTGCTTACAGGGTGTTCAACGACAACGGTATCGATCTGCCCCGCACGGTAACAGCCATAGGGGAGTATGGCACTCCGGTGAGTAAAGACAGCCTTTTGCCGGGTGATCTTCTGATATTCCATAACCCTACACACACAGGCATATACATTGGAGAGGGGAAATTCATACACAGCTCGTCATACATGAATCTTGGTGTGATTATTACTGAACTTACACAAACCAACTATGCCAGAAGGTATCATTCCGCAGTAAGGATTGTTACTGAATAGCTGCTTCCCTGCCTCTTTGAAGCAGCGTCTGAACTGTATTCATTGCCGGGTTGTTGACAGTTATGAAACTGGAAACCGGATTCGACAGACCGGGATACCATGCTTCAACATAAATTTGACCGGTTGCAGGGTCTGAGCTGGTCCCGGCGTGGTTGAGAATTGACCAAAGCTCCTCGGGATGTATCACAATCTCAGTTCTGATTGACTGAACTGCAAAAATCAGAAGAAAATTTTCGTAGTAAAGGTATTCGTTTCCAGCCCTGACAGTGAAGCTTGTTTCAGCGGTGTTAATTTTTCTCCACTGTTTGATCATCACTTCATTCCAAAGCTCGATCTCATATTCCAGCTCTGCTGAAGTCAGGCAGCCATCAGTACATATTTCAAGCCCGGTAGTACGGTCTCGGGGATAGTCCACTCCGGGTGACTCCATACCCACATCCCTGAGATAAAGATAACCCAGGTCGAATGCAGTCAGGGCAGACGAAACCCCGGAGGGTACTCCGGCGGTAAGTATCAGAATTATGAACCACATCACTGCACCTCACTCCGCTTCTGAATCAGTCTTCTGCAAGCACTATTATCATGTCATCCTCTGCAAATATGACACTATCGTTTTTGTTCGGGTTAACCGCGATTCCATAAGATGCGTCCGAGTCGTTGCGCTTCGAGTTGATTCTGTACCCAAGAGCAATCTCGTTCAATTCGGAAGCACTCTGTGAAACAGTGTAGAAGTTAACCGGCTGTTTTGTAGATACATACCTCTGAACGGGTTTCAGGTATATCTCTGATCCTTCTGGGTCGAAGAGGTTCCAGAATACCTGACTGAGGTGCTTGTTTTCGGAAATCTGCGTGAGAAGAAGGCTTAGAACCTGATCGCTTACGATGTAATCATCGGCACCTGTGATTTCTGCCAGGTTTCTGTTTCTGATGTCTCTCATTTCGCTGATGAGAGAGAAGTGCTGCCCGAGCTTGTCTGCAATATCTCTCATGTGGAGAAGAGTCATAAGAGTGCATGAATCAGCTTCCTGGGGATTCATACTGTCTGAATAGCTTAGAATAATTATGTGGTCATATTGCTGTATGGACAGTTCTTCAAGCACACTGCGATCGGTGGTGCGCCCTGATTTGAATTCCACGGTAAGGTTTTTCAGATTCTCAGGCATAGAAGGACTGCAGAGAGAATCATCAGCGACCAGAAGAAGGGTGGATCCGGGCTTAAGATAGTTTGAAAGCTCACGTATTATTATGGGAGCTCTCCAGTTCCATCCGAACATTATAATTCTGCGCGGCTGCTGTTCATCTTCAGTGCTGTGAAGAATAGCTTCCCGTTGGATTTTTAAATCAGTTCGTCCTGAAAGAATGATAGTGTCGTCATCTTCAGACACTGCAATGATCGAGTCAGTGGTGGAAATTACCGTGTTCATAGGCGGGTTGAGAATTACCGCGCCATTATCGGCTTTCAGGCCAATTATGGTGCTTGTTTCATACATGAGCAGGGCATCTGAAAAGGTCTTTCCAATGAGGCGCGGCTCTTTATGAAAATAGATTTCATCGCCCCCGTAATCAAGGAGTTCCTGGTAAACAACTGAAAGGCCGGATTGCAGACAAGTCTGAGCAGCCATTCTTGCAATAAGATCTCCGGCCAGAACGATTTCAGCCTGGTCGCCGCCAACGATCCGCGCAGCCTGAACATTGTCAGGGTCACTGATAAGTGCCACCATATGAACAGATTTGCTGTCTGTGGATCGGTTAGTTATTGCCAGCATGGTTTTGATTACTTCAGGATCGGGGTTTTCGATATCAGGTGCCAGAATAATGATGGACTTAGAGGTGTGAAGGCTCATTTTCGCAATATCACTGGGCTCAACGGGGCTGCCGGTTCTGCAGACCACTCTGGTTTTGCCTGTGCATGGAACCTTTGCGCGGATTTCCTCTTCCATCTCTATTTTGTCTTTTATGGACATGATGGCAATACACGGATTCTTCTGATTTTCGTTGGCGATTGAAAGCTCGGAAATAATGGTGAACACCTGCTCAGACCATCCTAGAACCACTGTATGGCCCGTTTCCACAATTCTGGATCGGCCTTTTCTGAGTGATTCGAGCTTAGCCTCAAGCCCTGTGGTCAGGATACCGATAAGAGCACTGAAAATAAAAATACCGCTGAAAGTTACTAAAAGCATGCTCAGAAGAAAGCCGGAACTGCCCTGATCGCCGCCTATGGTGCCGGGATCCATGGTTCTCATAAGGCTCATCCAGAGAAGGGTGGGAAAACTTTCCCCATCGGGTGCGGTTCCAGTAAAGGTAATAATTACAGAAAACAGAACAATCAGTATAGCTGACAGTACGCCAAGCCAGATTATCAGACCTGCTGTACCGCGGGACATCATCGTATCGAATGCGTAAACTATTCTGTCTCGCCTGCTGAACTCTCTGATCATTAATCTCTCCCCCCGAATCAGGATATTAATATTGCTGAAGCATACACACTAGCAGGTTAGAATGGAATCCGCAACTCCCTTTTTCTGCATGAATTCAGAAAAGCCATAACATCGGATCTGACAAGAATGCTTTTCCGAATAGAGTCAGACTTGATGTGCAGAAGTTTCTGTCTCAACTGTTCAAGAGCTTTTGAAAGAGCGGAATCTGATCTCTCGGTTTCGCCGGCAAGATCAAGCGCATGCGCAAAGTTTCCGTACATGTATACAATATCGTAGGGGTTCATCTCATGGGTGTTCATCAGTGACTGCTCCACAAGAGCAACTGCATTTTCTGTATTCTCATGGCGGTTTCCTGTGGAGTGTAGAAGAAGCATGCCTTTAAGATGCATCTGAATGCTCTCCAACCGTGGAGGAGTGCTTCCTGTTTCCAGAGTGCCAAGAATCTGCTGGCACTCATTGTAGTCTCCAATAGAGTAAAGTGCCTTTATTCTTTCCAGATCAGAGTCGAATTTCATATCGGCACATTGCAGTTCATCGAATATTGCCGAGGCGTTTCTGAAGTAGTCAGCTGCTTTCCTGCTTCCTCCTTTCAGCATGGTAAGTTTCCCAAGACCCAGTTGACCGTAAGCCATTCCAAGACGATTCTCTATCTTAGTGTTGAGTTCTATGTAAAGCTGGAAATATCGCCGCGCCAGGTCAAGCATGTTAAGATGAGTATAGGACTCTGCAAGGTTGTAGTAGCCGATAGCGAGCCCCAGCTGATCATCCAGGCGATTATTCAGCTTGATTACTCTTTTCAGTGTGTCGAGCATTGAGTTGTAGTCTCCGCTCAATGCGTAGAGATCATGCATGTTGTTCAATATTACAGCTTCCCCAGCCGGATCATTCTCGCGGGTGCAGATTTCGAGCCCAGTACGGTAATAGGCAAGTGCTTTTTCCGAAGAGCCTGTTTCGCTTTCCAGATCTGCAAGCCTGGCGAAATACATTCCCTCCAGCGATTTATCAAAATCATCCGGTGCTTGGCTAATTATTTCTCCTGCAATACTCAGATGGTCTTCAGCCTCACGCAGCCGATTCTGAATTCTGCAGATAAAGGAACTGCCGAGAAGAGCTCCAACCATACTATTGATAAGAACGCCGGAGCGAGGAGCGATCGAGTTCACGATCGAAATAGCTTTTTCATAATGCTCTATAGCCTTTTGATAATTGCTTCGGCGCTGACAGTTCTGCCCCAGACGATAGTAAACAGAGCAAAGATCAACCGGGTCGTCTGTCAGAGAAAGGGCTTTCATCATGTGCCATTCCGCCTGTTCAGATCTGCCGGTGATCGAGTACAAAATTCCGGTGTTGATGTGAGCGCGAAAGAACCCTGGAGTATCTACTTCCTCGGAAACGATCTTCAGATACTCCTGATACCAGTGAATGGACTCCAGGTGCCGTCCTTCTCTGAAGGTTTTTTCGGCGGCTGTCCTGGAGTGCTCCAGGGCTTTGATCTTGTTGCCGCTGTTGCAGTAATGATGCGCGATAGCCTCAATATGTTCGTCATCTCTGGATTCACCGCTATTCTCAAGAAAGTTTGCTGTTTTCTCGTGAAGAATCGCGCGCAGCGAGGGAGAGATCCTGGAAAGAAGGTAGCTTCTCATCACGCCGTATGAGAAGCTGTAGTGCTTCCCGTCGTCTTCAATAAACCCCATTTCAAAAAACCGGTCAAGTATTTCTGCAAGGCCGTACTTGTCAATCGAGGTTAACTCACTAAGAAGACCCAGATCAAGAAAACTGCCAGCCAGGGCAGCTCTCTTTAAAACCTTTACTTCCTTCTCGGTGCAATCGTCAATCATGAGTTCAATTACAGAGCAGATTTCAGGAGGCAGTTCTTTTTGATCGGGTTCAAGCCAGAGACAGATATCTCCCTTTCCTATCCGGAGATATCCCAGCGCGATGCACCAGCTGATCAATTTGCGCAGGAAAAGCGCGTTACCACCGCTCTGCCGATGCATGTAGTTAAGAACATCGCCCGGAATACCGGGGGACTTCATGGCAAAAAACACCATTGTTCTTACATCTGACTTGCTCAAAGGAGAAAGATGAATTCGTCGGGAGGGAATACTTGTCCACACAGGCTTCAGCGGGGTAACGGCTTTGGAATCCCTGCTGATGCAGATGTAAAGAATTCTGGTGTCAGGCACGCATGCAAATGTTTCTGCCATGAAACTGATACATCTGCCTGAGGCCCAGTGCAGATTGTCTATGATTAACACAATTGGGTGAATTATGGAGATTTCCCGCAGAATTCTTCCGAAGTCGTTCCTGCTTCTGGCTCGTTCCTCTTCTTCATTCGAGGAGATGTGTCCGGGTGCTTCCGCGAATCCAAATTCTGCAAGTTGCGCTGTGGTTGTGCGCTCAAGATTTCCAACAGCTTGCTTGACGGAAAGCAATTGTTCATCAGAAAGATCATCAAGGGCTTTTCTCAATATGTTGATTATCATGAAGTTCTGCTCTTGATTAACCGGGTGAACTTCAGTGGTGTATACTGGAGTGTTACGGAAACTGCAGTAGTTAAGAAGTTCGCGGGTAAGCTTTGTCTTGCCGCTTCCCTGGTATCCGGTAAGCAGACAGAACCGCGCCGAGTCAGATGTAGAGGCATCAAACAGCTCTCTGAGCTGCTGCAGCTCTTCCCGTCTGCCCACCATGTGGGAAAAGTCGGGCTCAGCTTCTCGGGCAATAAAAAGATCATCCGCGAGCACAAATCGCCCTCTTCCAGTTTCTTTTGCCCGGTACAGTGCCTGATCAGCCATGGAAATAAGTTGAGAGATGTCATTGTCTTCCGGTTTGCTTTGAGCAATACCAAGTGAAGCACTTATTTTCAACCCCCCTGGAAACTCACGGCTCCCCAGTTCAAAAAGCAGCCTCTGTGCCAGGTCAAGAGCGCAGTTACCGTCGGTATCCGGAAGGATGATAATGAACTCATCCCCTCCGAAGCGAACGGCGTAATCGTTTCTTTTGAGATTGATTCTTATTGTCTGCCCGACATGGGAGAGTATTTCGTCGCCTGCTAGATGGCCGTAGACGTCGTTAACCAGTTTGAAATGGTCGATGTCAATAATAACAAGAGCCCACAGGCCCTCTCTCACAGAGAACCTTTCGTTCAGCATGACAAGCACCGACCGGTCATGCAGACCGGTCAGATGATCAAAGCCTGATCCGTTCACTCCCATGAGTATCCAGGATGCCCGGGTGAATAAAAACTCACTTGGCCCCCCCGTGTCAACAATTCAATTATTTATCCATAACGAATAGCATATTTTGTTCCAAAGGCACAATGTATATCTATACTCATTGAGAGAATATAAATAATCAATATTCTTCAGCGTCACCGTTACAGAAACTGCAATCAGTGGAACGCGCCTACGGCCCTGCGTACATATCCAGCCACCTGGATGTTTCCCAGAGGTAATGCAGAACAGATTCTCTTGCTGAATATATGTGCCCCTCAAGGGGGAGCATTACCAGTCTTGCGGTACCTCCCAGACCTTTGATTGCTCCGAAAAGACGCTCGCTCTGAATGGGAAAAGTACCCGAATTGTTGTCATCTGATCCATGAAGAATAAGAATTGGTTCGTTGATTCTATCCGCAAACATGAAAGGAGACATCTCAAGGTATACTTCCGGCGCTTCCCAGAGTGATCGGTCTTCAGACTGAAAGCCAAAGGGAGTGAGTGTTCTGTTGTATGCGCCGGTACTTGCGATGCCCGCTGCAAACAAATCAGTATGCGCCAGAAGGTTTGCTGCCATAAATGCACCGTATGAATGCCCTCCAATCACGAATCGATCTCTGTCACCCACTCCCGTTTCAACAACCGAATTCACTGCAGCCTCGGCGTTCATAACCAGCTGTTCGATATATGTATCGTTGGGTTCAGCCCCATCAGCTCCAACTATGGGCATTGATGGATAATCCAGAACCGCATATCCCTTTGTCAGCCAGATTAATGGAGACCACCAGCCGATATAGTCAAATTCATAAGGAGAAGAGGTTATCCGGGACGCGGCCGCGGCCGAAGCAAAATCTTCGGGGTAGGCCCACATTACAACCGGAAGAGGCCCATCTTCAACAGAATACCCGGAAGGAGTGTACAGCAGCCCCGACAGGTTCAGCCCATCCTCTCTTGTGTAGGTTATCAGTTCCCTGGAAATTCCCCTCAACTGCGGATTTGGATGGGGAAAAGCGGTGATTCTGCGATCTGAACCGGATGTCAGGTTGCGGATGAAGTAGTTTGGGTATTCCTCTGGTGATTCCCGAAGAAAAAGAAGTTCCTCTCCGGTAGAGTCGGCAAAGGAAACCGGTCTTTCGTAAAATGGAGCCTGAGAACAGAATACGCTTTCCATCCCGGCTTCAGGAGAATCAAGTAAAACCCGGCGAACGAAGGGAATGTTTCCTTCAGGCGAAGCCCCATCACCCTTCATGAAAACAGAAGCGCCATCAGGGGAGAAAAGCACATCCCTGCCGAATGCGCCTGCGACAGTCATTGGGGAACCGGGATCATTATAGACGTCTTCAAAAGAGTAATCGAAAACAAGTTCAGCCTGAAATGCAGTGTTCCCGGGTCTTACTCGCCACACCCTCATACTTCTGCCTTCCCACCACCATTCAGAGACCAGGGCTAAAGAATCAGTGCCCCAGTTCACCTCTCCATATCTGTTATTCAGTACCGCGAGTGTTACAGCTTCGCCGGTAAACGGAGCCTCAAGCATGAGGACTCTGTCACGGAATTCTGCCTGTGCTTCGGCATCACCGCCGTCAAGTGCCTCAACCCAGCAAAGAGTCGCCGGTTCATCAGCTCTCCAGTGTATCGATCGCGGACCCTGATACACACTTCCCCTTGCCAGCGGAATGCAGTCTCTCACCGGCAGGTCGGCCACTGTGTACAGGATGTTTCCATTCAGGTCGATCACCTCTGCCAGCATTGGAAAATCTGAAGCACTCACTGAATAGGAAAAAGGCCTGTGCAGCCTGTGAACAAGAACTGCTTCCGTTCCGGGGGCTGGATCGAAGTCCCAGATTATTCCTGGTTCTCCCACTGAGGCTGTGCTGCCGTCAAGGGAAACCACCGCTAGCCGGGAAGTAAAATAGTAGCTGAAAAGATCTTCCTGGTAAGGAGACGTCAACAGATCCTGAAGCGTTCTGACAGGGGCTTCTCTGCTGAAGGTCTCCTGGACCGAAGGCCCTGATGGAACAGGGTTTTCTGCCGGAGGTAAACCTGCTGCCTCTGTCTTGAGGCAGGCAAGTATTCCGGTGCCTGAGGGCAGCCATGCAGGCCAGGCCATTGCTGTAAGATTCAGAACAGGACCGGTAAGATTCCTTGCTGAAGCACTTTCCACATCTATCACCCATAATTCGACACCAACAGACGTTTCATTGGTGAACGCAACCATGGAACCGTCCGGCGACCATGCCCTGCTTAACGCCCGCAGGTTTTCCGGAAGACCCTGAATGGGCATTATTTCAAGCGTGTTCATGTTCATGAGAGTCATTTCGGTGTAAACCGCTGTTCTTGTAGGAGCAAAAGTGTCAGGGCGGAAACGCATCCCGGCAAGCTTGAGTTCGGGTTGTGCCATATCATTGATGGTGGTATTCTTCTGCGGAATTCGAAGAAGGCACCACTGAAAGTCAGGAGACATGCTTATCAGCGGAGACCATGGCGCGTCGACAATGTCTATAAGTGCCTGTGCCGGTTCCATGTAGTCAATGGCAGAAGCTGATATCGCAGTCGCTGATACAAGCAGGCATAAACGAAGCATACAATACCTCTCAGCATATTCGTGATGAACTAAAACACACCGATGATAATATATGCGGCTGGAGTTGTTTGCATAGCTGAAGCTACGGTAGGTTTCTTTTTGTGTTCTGCAGTTTCAGGTCAGAGGGTGCATAATGAATTCATCCGGTGTGTGGTTTTTCTGGGCGCTGATGTCGGCGGTATTCGCTTTCGCTTTTCTCGGCGAAAGGCCGTCTCTAAGGGAATGAACCGGCATCGCCATGGTTGCAGTAGGTGTACTCGTTCTTGCTGTAAAGCGCTGAATGCTGACAGATGGTTTTTATTGCCCCTTCAGCTTGGCCCATGAGTCTCTGAGAGTGATGGTGCGATTAAATATCATTTTGTCGGGTTTTGAATCTTGGTCGATACAGAAATATCCCTTGCGTTCAAACTGACACACAAAACCCGGTTCAGCTTTCGACATGTGGTGTTCTATCATGCAGTTGTTGTTAACTGTCAGTGAATCAGGATTGAGTGACGAAGCAAAGTCAACGCCTTCAGGAATATCCATAGGATTCTCTTCACTGAAAAGCCTGTCGTACAGCCTTACTTCTGCCGGAAAACAGTGGGCGGCAGATACCCAGTGCAGAGTTCCACGCACTTTTCTGCCGTCAGGGGAGTTTCCACCTGTTGTTGCCGGGTCATAGGTGCATCTGATCTCTGTTACGACGCCTTCGCTGTTCTTACTGATTCCGATGCATGTGACCAGATAAGCATAGCGCAGCCTCACTTCAATGCCGGGTCCCATTCTGAAAAACTTTTTTGGAGGATCTTCCATGAAGTCTTCCCTCTCAATGTAAAGCTCTCTTGTAAATGGAGTGGGTCGGGTACCTGCTGCTTCATCTTCCGGGTTTATCACATAATTGAAGTACTCAACAGCACCTTCGGGGTAGTTTTCAATTACAAGTTTGACAGGATCCATAACAGACATTACCCGGGGTGCGGTTCTGTTCAGCTCCTCTCGGATGCAGTGCTCGAAAAGAGCGATATCCACAGTGCTGTTCCTCTTTGCAAGGCCGATGGTGGAACAGAAATTTCTTATTGCAGCAGCCGGTACTCCTCTGCGCCTGAGCCCGCAGATGGTGGGCATTCTGGGATCATCCCATCCGTTTACAAATTTTTCCTCGACAAGCCTTCTCAAGTAGCGCTTACTGACCACGGTGTAGTTAAGATTAAGCCTTGCGAACTCTATCTGCCTGGAGTGGAAAACTTCGAGCTTTTCAAGATACCAGTCGTAAAGCGGACGGTTGTCCTCAAATTCAAGGGTGCAGATGCTGTGGGTAATTCCCTCTATTGAGTCTTCAAGACAGTGCGCAAAGTCGTACATGGGATAAATGCACCATTTATCGCCAGTTCTGTGGTGGTTTCTGTGAAGAATGCGGTAAATGGCGGGGTCGCGGAGATTCATGTTCGGGCTTGCCATATCGATTTTAGCTCTGAGCGTATGGCTGCCCTCTGGAAATTTGCCATTCTTCATTCCAATGAATAGAGTCAGGTTTTCCTCTGTAGACCTATCTCTGAAAGGACTGTTCCTGCCCGGTTCAGTCAGGGTTCCTCTGTAAACCCGCACATCATCTGCAGAAAGGTCGCAAACATAAGCCAGCCCCATTTGGATAAGTTCCTGCGCCATAAGGTACATCCGGTCGAAGTAGTCAGAGGCGAAACAAAGGTTGCTCCACTCAAAACCGAGCCATTCCACATCATTCTTGATGGCATCCACATATTCCGTGTCTTCCTTGACCGGATTCGTGTCGTCAAACCGGAGGTTGCACTTTCCCTTGTATTCATTCGCTATGCCGAAATTCGTGCAGATAGACTTTGCATGCCCGATGTGAAGATAGCCGTTTGGCTCGGGTGGAAATCTGGTTACTATTTCCTTGTGTTTTCCGTTTGCAATGTCTTTATCGATAATTTCTCTGATGAAATCTTTAGATTTTTTTGTTTCTTCCATTTCTGAACTCCCTTTCAATGACGGTGTCAATCATAATTGAAATCAGCTGTTGTTATCCATCACACGGTGCACCGTGTCCAGGAAGGTAATCCAGGTGGCTCTGAACATGTGAAGCGGTCTGGAATCCAGTGTGCGAAGTTCAAGGGTCATTCCTTTTGTGTTGAGCCTCACATCGGTAAAAATTGTGGTAAAATGAACTAGAAAGTCGTCGAATGAGGGGCACGGATCAATTTTTCCGAAAGGAATACCGGAATGAAGATCTAATGCCTTCAACGCAAAGCATATAAGTCTATTGAAAAGGGTTTCGGAAGAACTGATGTCTTCTGATCCCGCACAGCTGAGGCCACATCGGGACGGGTCGGTTCTGTTCCAGATATCTCTGCGCTGTTCCCCCATCGCAAAGCCACGTTCTCGGGAAATGGAGCACAAAAACGTCCACATTGTGATCAGTTCATCGAACGACATGAGAGAGACATGCAGGTGAACTGCAGCGGTTCCTTTCATCATCTCCCGCCCTCTGTCACTTACCCTGCCTAAAAGTTCATGAAGGTCGCGGTACCTTTGTGCATCAAGCAGCATCGGAACCGTGGCACGACCGGCAATGAACGGTATGGGCAGATAGTTTACCGATGCGGTTTCCCTAACAGTTTTTACGGTGCTCTCTATTTTTGCAATTAAAGAGTTAAGCAGGTCGAGTTCGTCTGCGCGAATGGGGGGGCTGCTGAACTCAAGTTGACCGCCAGGTTCAAAAGTGATGTACATTCCCTCCTGTGAAATGAGCTGCCCGTTCACTTCTGAAAAAACAGGATATGGAATTGATTCCTTAACTCTTCTAAAATCATCTGCAGAGAGAGGTTTCTCGGCAATCAGTTCATACTCAAAACCGAATGTTCTGACCGATCTCCCGGAGACTTTCTTTTCAAGAAGAGCTCTGAACTCGTCGTAGTATCTCAAAATGCACCTTCCATGAATTCACTGTGCCAAAGAGAGAAAACAACAATTGAGAAAATACGGTCTCCGGCTGATATCATCGTTTCAGGTCCTACGCCGTTACCGGTTACTTCGGCCGCGTACTTTCTTACAAGATTCCCATCCAGTATACCCTGCCTGTCAACCTCGTTTCCAAGGATGATGTTCTGTATAGATTCAGGAAGAGACTCGGGGTGAGTGAACCAGTCTGCTACAGGCATTGTGAACGGCTTTTTTGCCCTGTCGGCCACAGAGGGGGGAAGGGTGCCGTATTTTCGGAAAGATTCCCGGCAGATGTATTTTTCTCTGCCGGCTTTCAGGTTAACTCTCAGGTTTACCGGAAGAGAAGCTGAGAATTCTGCAAGCCTGTAATCCAGAAATGGGGTTCTTGTTTCAAGGCTGTGCCTCATGCTCAGCTTATCAAGTCTCAGGTTCACATAATGAGGAAGACGCGACCTCACTTCAATTGCCTGCATCGCGGAAATCGGATTTGTGTTTGAAGTAAGTGATGGTGGAACGATACCGCACAGATCAAGCTTCGGTTCTTTTGACAGGCCGAGAAGTGGTACTAACTCTGCAGCGCTGAAGAGCTTTTCGCTGGCTATGTGCCGTAACAGGTGGTCTTCCGAGGTACCTCCCAGTCTTGATAAAAGCTCCGGACACATTGCAAGCAGTCGCTGCTTTTCCCCTGAAGAAGAATTGGGATACTCCAGAGCTGCTGCTTCCACAAGAAATTTACGGTATCCGGCAAAAATTTCGTCGGCACCTTCGCCAGTGAGCACTACTTTAAGCTTTTCAGAAGCCAGTGAGCATACCTGATCTGTGGGCAGCATGGTTCCAAGCGAAATAGGTTCTTCAACGGACCGAATTATCTCAGGAAGAGCAGAAAGCTGCTCTCTTACGCACTGTCTGCTGAAGTGCTCAGCTTTCAGGAATCTGTTATTCATCAGACCCAGAAACTCGTCAACTTCAGTTGTTTCGTTGTATTTTTCTTCCCCGAATCCTATTGTGAAGAGTTTGATGTCAGGTTTGTGTATTGCAGCTGCGCTTGCAACTGCCGAGGAATCAATTCCCCCTGAAAGAAGACTGCCTACTTCAACATCGCTTCTGAGCCGGATGCTGACTGCATCTGAAAACAGACGGTCGAATTCTTCTGTGGCTTCACCGAGCGAAATCTTCCCCTCTGCCTCGGGGAAGCTCCATTCCCAGTACTGTTTCACATTGAACTGACCTGTCTCAGTGTCTATTTTAAGAACCGAGGCAGGGGGAAGCTTGCGTATTCCTTTGAACAGGGTTGATTCACCTGGTATGTAGCGGTAGGTAAAAAATGCTGGAAGAAGGGAACTGTCAATTTCGCATCTGACACCCGGAACTGTCAGCAGAGGCTTGATCTCACTTGCGAAAAAGAATCCCCGGACTGTTGAGGTGTAGTAAACAGGCTTGATCCCGAACCTGTCTCTGAAAAGAAGCATTGAATTACTTCGGGGGTCGTGTATTACACCGGCGAACATTCCGTTAAGACTGTTTGGGAAGTTCTCGCCAAAATGCCGGTATGCGTTAAGGGCAACTTCCATGTCTCCTGATGTTTGATAATGTCTGTAAGGAAGATCTTTCTTCAATTCAATATAGTTGTATATCTGGCCGTTGCATGCTATTGCCGTTTCATCGTACTTTGAAATGACAGGCTGCATCCCACTTTCAAGGTCAAGTATGGAGAGCCTGACAAAGCCGATGCCTACATTGGTACGGAGAAGCATGCCGGAGTCGTCCGGTCCCCGGTGGCGCTGGGCTGCCGACATGATGCGCAGAATGTCTGCTCCTTCTTCCTCTGAAATACACCGGGAATAGTAGCCGCTGAATCCGCACATGTTTTCTCCCCTCATGAGCGTGTAAAATAGCAGAAGAGAGAATTTTTTCCTAATCTGAACTGCAGTATCCAGTGTTTTCCAGAACTGTACAGGAAGTGCGGTTTCCTGCAGCCATTCCGGGGCTTCCAGCTGCTATATTCGTATTCCATGTGTAAGAATGCGTTTTCTCTCTGCAGGAGGCTTTTTTGAAAGTAACTGTTATTGGTGCGGGGCTTGCCGGAAGTGAGGCAGCGCTTCAGCTGGCTTTTGCAGGTATTGAGGTAGTTTTGTATGAGATGCGCCCGGGTAAGATGACTGCTGCTCACACTACCGGACTGCCCGCTGAGCTTGTGTGTTCTAATTCTCTGCGATCGAATCTTCTTCGAAATGCACCCGGGCTTCTGAAGGAGGAACTGCGTATCTGCGATTCCTATCTGATAAGTGCTGCGGACAGCTGCAGAGTGCCTGCTGGAGGGGCTCTGGCCGTGGACAGGGAAGAATTCAGCAGAACTGTTCAAAAGATGCTGAACAGTTTTGATCTGATCACTCAAAAGGAGGAAGAGGTAAGAACAATACCAGAAGGGAATGTGATCATTGCTGCGGGGCCTTTAGCCTCTCCTTCGCTTACGGAGGAAATCTGCGGGCTTACAGGAAGCTCATCTCTTTATTTCTATGACGCAATTGCACCTGTGGTTTTTTATGAGTCTGTTGATATGGACACAGCTTTTTTTCAGAACCGTTATCAGGACGGAGATGAGGCTGATTATCTGAACTGTCCCATGTCGGAAGATCAGTATTTCAGCTTTCTGACTGAACTCAAAAGCGCTCAAAGAGTATCTCCCAGAGAGTTTGAAAAAGAAATCCATTTTCAGGGGTGCATGCCTGTGGAGGCTATTGCTGATACGGGAGACATGTCTCTTCTGTTCGGGCCCATGAAACCCGTCGGGCTTTTTGATCCACGTACCGGCAACAGACCCTTTGCTGTGGTCCAGCTCAGAAGAGAGAACAAAACTGGAACTGCGTGGAATCTGGTAGGATTCCAAACAAAACTGACTTACCCGGAACAGAAAAGAGTTTTCAGAATGATACCGGGGCTGGAACGCGCTGCATTTGTTCGTCTGGGTTCCATGCACAGAAACACGTTTATTAACGGACCTGAAGTACTGGACGGAAGAATGCGTCTTAGAACAGATTCGAGAATAATGTTCGCCGGTCAGATCACAGGCATTGAAGGATACATCGAATCCATTGCTTCAGGTTACCTGGCCGGGAAACTCATGGCAGGTCTTGAGTTGCTTCCTCCGGCAGATACTGCTCTCGGGGCTATCCTGAGATATGCAACTGAATCAGATACAAACAATTATCAGCCATCTAACATTAACTACGGGCTTTTCTCTTCTCCAGAGAAAAAAACAGGCAGAGGCAGAAGGGCTCGAAGAGAAGCTCAGGCAGAGAATGCATTGAAAAGCATCCGTGAATGGCTGAACAGATTGTCAGCGGGGAATTCTCCGTCGCAGCAGGGCATAGATCCCGATTGCAAGCAACAGCACAACCAGTGATGCCAGCACATAGGCATCGGGATGGTGTGATCCTGAGGCAGGGTCTGCTGGAAGAACAGCAGCCGGGTAATCAGTGAACAACAGAAAGTCTGTGAGTTTACCCTGGTGAGGTGACATTGAAGACTGAATCAGCCACATCAGGCACAGAATAGTTCTTCCTGGGTATTTGAAATGCTGCTCGGTTGTAAGCAGTAACAGAGAAAAAGATGCGGAAATAAGTGGCGAGACTATCCAGAACTGCCAGGGGGGCGGGGCAGCAACACAGAATACCGCAGCCGATGAAAGAACCGTTCCTGCAAGTGCGGGCGAAACCCATTCGGCCAGGGCAATCTTTCTGCTGCTGTCTCCTCGTGTTGTTATTGCAGCAATGCCCTTCCGTGCAGCAGATTCACACCAGCCCGGCAGAAGAAACACAGCGGGAGAGATCACAGCGAAAGCTACAAGTTCAGCAGGTATTCGTTGCTTTGGCGTGAGCACGAACACTGAAGCGAGAACCAGAACAATCAGCCAAAGACGGCTATTCATGTTCACCGCTCTTTCCCCCATCAGGCGGGCGGTGAAAACCGTTATTCTCAAGGTCAGAAACCTTCTTCCACGCCGAACAGACCGGACTGTGCCTTATGGACATCGGGCGGTTCGAACATTTTGAGAAGAATACCCGGAGGAACAGGAGAAATGTGAAGTTCAACTACCGCTCTGGAGTTCGCTCTTGCAATATGCATCAGCTGTGTGATGGCAAAAGTGGTGTCCGCGTGGGTGAATCGGTATGCTCCGTCTGTGTGCACCAGGTTTTTGACCCCCTCAAGCATCTCAAGCTGCTTCCGAGGGAGAGACGGATAAAACGAAACAGTGATTTCGGACCCTCCTAAAGAAACGGCAGCAAGTTCCGAATGCCGTACTGTTCTGCTGATGCCGTTTTCGTCGCAGAGAGCTATCCGCTCCACACCGAAAGGTATCTGCCCGAGAGATTCGGCCTTGAAAAGAACCGCGTTTCCTGCCTCAGCGAAGCCTTTAAGTCGGGAGTGAAGAGAGTCATGCACAGCGCAGCCAACAACAAGAAGCTCCGGTGATGTGGCCATGGCTATCGCCATCGCTGCTCTCTGAAGCTCTGGAGGATCGAGCTTTGCTACAGGAACACCGCCATGTTTTTCAAGGTCAAGCCATTTAAGCAGCTGTGCTGTGTCATGAGATGCTTCTGCTCTTTTCTTTCCCGTTGCTGTTACAGCCAGATTGACGCATCCTTTGACGGTCATTCCCGGAGGCGCATCAATACTGTCTGAAATGTATCCGGTTGCAGCTCTGCCCTCACGGGATGTTGAAAGCGCCATTCCGCTGCCTGCTACAACTTTTCCTGCCGGCGGCGATTTGAGCCCTGCTGCGTATTCGGCAAGTATTCCCGCCGAGGAATTCTCATCTCCAAGAAGAGCCGCCATGGTTCCTCCCAGTACGGCGAAATCCACAGATAGAGGCAGACCCTTCTCAAGAGATACACCAAGAAATTTGAGAAGAACTTTGGGCTGCTGTTTCATTCACGCTACTTTCTCAGCTTCGCCGAAAGGCTTTTGTCTGCAGTCTCCAGAGCTTTTACCACACTCATCGCGCTTTTTCCGGATGTTCTGGGAGTGCCGCCTGTTTCAATGCAGCGGAGAAATTCCTCAATTTCGGCCCCCAGAGGTTCGAATGTATCAATCTGCGGGCTTATGATGTCTCCGGTTCGGTATGAGAGATGGAACTCACCGAAACTCTCAGGTTCGAGAAGGTCTACACCCTTATCGAAAATCTTGATCTTCTCATAGGGTTCTGTATCATCATATATGAGCATTTTTCTGCTGCCGACAATCACAGTTTTTCTTAGTTTTGATGGAGCCAGCCAGGCAACTTGAACGTTGGCTATGACCCCGCTTGGAAATCCGAGATTGATGAAGGCAACATCTGGTATTCCCTTCAGAACATAGTCATGGCCGAAAGCATCAACGAAATCAGGTTCCTCGCTCAGCCAGAAGAAAATCATTGAAAAGTCGTGAGGCGCCAGATCCCAGATTACCGATACATCTTTCTGGTGCAGTCCCAGATTAACTCTGCTGCTGGTTATGAACCTGATTTCACCAAGCTCCTTGCTGTCGAGAATCTGTTTGATCTTCAATACCGGAGGGGAATAGAGGAATGTATGGCCTACCATGGTAACAAGCCCTTTACTCTCTGCGTACTGAACCATTTCCTCTGCCTTTTCGGTATCCTCCGCAAACGGCTTTTCCACGAAAACATGCTTGCCGGCTTTCAAAGCCTCCATAGCAAGCGGATAGTGACTGGAAACGGTGGTGGCAATAACTACAGCGTTTATCTCGGGATCTGAGAAGATATCGCCGCAACTGAGGGTTTTCCGGCAGGATGGAAACCTCTCGGAAATTCTGTTCAGCCTTCCGGGGTCTTTGTCGCATATGGTAATTTTACCGGTTCTTCTGTTTCCAACAATATTTCTTAAAAGATTGGGACCCCAGTAGCCCAGGCCTATCAATCCGATGTTTGCCATTTTTCAACCTCCGTTATTACTGACTGACATGCTTAAGGCTGAAAGCTACAACAAATGAAATCAACGGTAAAGAGAGATGCAGAAGCAGCGTTTATTGATAAGTTTGTAAATACTGCACACTTGCCGCGCCATTTTGACACGGCCCCGGTGCTGCTGTCGCAAATAGTGTACAATATAAATAGTAATGCGCTATAAATGCCAATTTCAACTGGCTTGTGTTTTGCTTTATAATGGAATGGAAAGGAAAAAGAATATGACACAGGAAAAACTAACAATTAAAGCCCGTGAGGCAATCACAGAGGCAGTAAATACTGCCTCAGCCGCAGGTAACCCTGAAGTCAGCCCACTGCACATCATGGCGGCTCTTCTTAACGACAGTTCCGGTACCATACCTGGAGTGATCAATCGCCTTGGAGTTCAGCTCACCGGACTGAATCACAGCATTTCGAATGCTCTTGCCCGACTTCCCCGTTCCTCGGGAGGTGCTCAGCCCTCTCTTTCCCGCTCTTCTCTTACTTCATTGAAAGCTGCTGAAAAAGCTTCGGAGCGCATGAAAGACGATTTTGTTGCCAGCGAGCACCTCTTTCTTGGAATTATGTCTGTTCCGGGGGATGCATCAGTTGTTCTCAATGAAATCGGAGTTACTGAGCAGAATTTTCTTGAAGCTCTGTCCCAGATCAGAGGATCCTCAAGGGTAACCAGCGAAAATGCGGAAGAAAGCTACGAAGCACTCAAAAAGTACACCAGAGATCTGACGGCTCTGGCAAGGCAGCAGAAGTTGGATCCTGTAATAGGCCGAGACAGTGAGATCATGCGGACCATGCAAATACTCTGTCGGCGCAGAAAGAACAACCCGGTTCTAATCGGTGAACCCGGTGTTGGAAAAACAGCCATTGCAGAGGGTCTCGCTGGAAGGATAGCCGAGGGAGATGTTCCGGAAACTCTGAAAGATAAAAGCCTGCTTGCCCTGGATATGGGTTCTCTTGTAGCAGGAGCTAAATTCCGCGGGGAGTTCGAAGAAAGACTGAAGGCTGTTCTTTCGGAGATTTCTGCCAGTGATGGAAGAATAATTCTGTTTATCGATGAGATGCACACGCTGGTTGGAGCAGGAGCTGCCGAAGGTGCCGTAGATGCGGCTAACATGTTGAAACCCGCCCTTGCAAGAGGCGATCTTCACTGTGTTGGTGCAACAACTCTGAACGAATACAGAAAGTATATAGAGAAAGATGCTGCTCTGGAGAGGCGATTCCAGCCGGTACTGGTGGAGCCCCCTTCTGTTGAAGACACTGTGAACATTCTCCGAGGTCTCAGGGAAAAGTATGAGATTCATCATGGAATACGCATTCAGGACCAAGCACTGGTTGCAGCTGCCGTTTTGAGCGACCGGTACATTTCAGATCGTTTTCTGCCTGATAAGGCTATTGATCTGGTTGATGAAGCAGCGAGTCGGCTCAGGATCGAGATCGACAGCATGCCCTCTGAAGTCGATGCTCTCAAAAGACAGCTTGTTCGGCTGGAGATAACTCAGGAAGGACTGAAGAGGGAGAGGGATAAAGCTTCCAACACCAAGCTTGGAGAGGTTAAGAAACAGATAGCTGATCTGAGGGAAGAATACTACGCCATGGAGACAAGATGGAAGAACGAAAGGGAAGCCATCAATAAAGCAAGAGAGTTTTCAAAACGATTGGATGACCTCCGGGTTGAAGAAAAAAGAGCAGAAAGAGCCGGGGATCTCTCAGAGGTTGCAAGAATTAGATATGGTGACATGAGAACAGTTAGCGAACAGCTTGAATCAGCCAGAATTGATCTTGCCTCTCTTCAGGAGAACGGAGCCATGCTTACCGAGGAAATCACTGCCGAGCAGATTGCAGAAGTGGTTTCAAAATGGACCGGAATTCCAGTATCCCGAATGCTTGCAGGCGAACGCGAGAGGCTTCTTCACATGGAGGAGGAGCTTAGAAAACGAGTGGTAGGGCAGGAAGAGGCTCTCAGTTGCGTGTCTAAAGCGATACGCAGAGCCAGAGCAGGCGTTCAGGATCCCGACCAGCCTTTGGGAAGCTTTATTTTTATGGGTCCAACCGGAGTAGGAAAAACTGAGCTCGCAAGAACTCTTGCTGATTTTCTTTTTGACAGCCCGGATGCAATGATAAGAGTAGATATGAGTGAGTTCATGGAGAAGCACTCAGTTTCAAGGCTGATAGGGGCACCTCCCGGATATGTGGGATACGATGAAGGGGGATACCTGACGGAAGCCATACGGAGAAAACCGTATTCTGTTGTGCTCTTTGACGAGATAGAAAAGGCACATCCCGATGTGTTCAACGTTTTTCTGCAGATTCTGGATGAGGGAAGACTGACGGACGGTCAGGGCAGAACAGTAGACTTCCGCAATTCCGTTGTCATCATGACATCAAATATAGGCAGTGAATGGATAGGAACCACTGGAAGAGAAATGTCTCCCGACCAGAGGAACAGGCGAGCTCATAGCGAGCTTGAAGCCAGGTTTCGCCCTGAATTTCTGAACAGAATAGATGAAGTGATCGTATTCTGCTCTCTGGGGAGAGAGCAGCTTCGCAGCATTGTATCCATTCAGATAGGAAAACTCAACGCTATTCTTGCTCACAGGAACCTGTCACTGTCTGCTTCGGAAAATGCCCTTGATTACCTTGCCGAGATCGGCTATGACCCCGCCTATGGGGCCAGACCGTTGAAAAGAGTAATACAGCGGGAGATTCAGAACAGGCTGTCGGAAACTATTCTAAAAGGAGAGATCCCGGAAGGCAGCAGAATCAGGATAGATATGGACGGAACAAAGCTGATCTTCATACCGGAATAGATGAGGTTTGCATGACCCGTTTCAGAAAGGAGGATTCCGGCCTGAAATGAAGTGCTTGCAGGCACCTTGCGTGTGCTTGCATATTCGCGGTTCCACAGGAAGGGGTGCCTTTTGAGGATTGCACTTGTTGTTCCCCCATGGGGACCTGATGACATAAGGGCCAGGGATACCCGGGGAATCAGCGGCTGCTGGCCCACTCCCGGGCTTCAGTACATTGCTGCAGTTCTTCGCGACCGCGGGCACAGCGTGAAGTTCCTTGAGGGCTATTTCTATACCGGCGAAAAAATGCGCAGAATGGTACGCGATTTTGAAGCCGATGCGGTTGGAGTGTATGTAATAAGCATTCTATGGGAGCAGGCCTCCGCTTTTATCAAGGATATCAAACTTGATAACCCTGATGTTTTTACCTTCATAGGGGGGCACGGAGCTACTGCAATGCCCGAACGCCTGATGGACGAATGTAGAGCGCTTGATGCAATTGTGGTTGGCGAAGGAGAGATAACTGCGGGGGAGATGGCCGAAGCCGTGGCTGCAGGGAAGAGCTTGAGCGGGGTGTCAGGGCTGATGTACAGAGATGCAGACGGATCAGTGGTAACCACAGGAAAACGGCCCGCCCTGCAGAATCTGGATGACCTGCCGTTTCCAGCTGTGGATCTGTGCGAAATGGATAGATACTGGCCGAGCTTTGAGCAGGTTTCGACTGTTCCAGCAATGCAGATGATCGCCAGCAGGGGCTGCAACGGTTCCTGTATTTACTGCTACAAAATGTATGGGAAGCATATCCGTCTCAGAAGCCCTGAAAAAATTGTGGATGAGATCGAGAGCTACGTGAAGAACTATGGTGTTAGAGAGATCAAGTTCTGGGATGAACACTTCACATACAGTCATGAGCATGTTTACAAATTCTGCGATGAAATGATAAAAAGGAATGTGAGTGTCAGATGGTGGGTTTCCTGCAGGGCAGATTCTGTGGACAAAAAGGTTCTCAGAGCAATGAAAGCAGCAGGATGCTGGTGCATCAATTTCGGGGTGGAAAGCGGTGTTCAGAAGAACCTTGACACTCTTCTGAAGTTTGAGACCGTTGAACGGATAAGAACTGCAGTTCGTCTTGCCCACAGTGTTGGAATAAAGACTCACACCACTTACATATTCGGCATTCCGGGTGAAACATTTGAAGACGGTCTTAAAACAATTGAGTTCGCCAGGGAACTTGGAAGCTTCACTGTGGAGTTTTTTCCAATAACCCCTTTCCCGGGAACTCCTCTTTACAAGGGTGTCATGCAGGGTAAGTTCGGCCGGATGTCCGTCAATCTCGATGACCAGGGAATGCTTCTTGACAGGCCATGTTTTGTGCCCTTCAGCATGACAGCAGACGATATCATGGAGCTCAGAAGACTGGCCTACATCAGGTATTTCCTGAGACCGGAATTCATTTTCTACAGACTTCGGAATCTCATGTCACCGTTCCAGCTCAGAGCGATGTTTCATGGAGCATGGAGCCTCCTCCAGATGGTTGGCGAACAGCTTGACAAGCTGGTGAGATCAAAGGGCCGAGCTTCGTGAACATTACCGTTGTTGTACCGGTTCACAACAACTCAAGTACGCTGAAGAGGGTTATTGAACCCCTTAAAGCAGAACTTCTTCCCGGCGACAGGCTTGTCGGAGTCGACGACAATTCGGCAGATGATTCATGCCTTGTTCTTCAGAAAATGGGAGTTGAGTCTGTGAAAAGTTCCGGCAAACCCGGCGCCGCTGGAACAAGGAATACAGGCGCAAAGCTTGCCGAAACACCATGGATCCTTTTTGTTGATGCCGATGCTGTTGTACCTGAAGGCTGGAGGGAAATGCTCTCAAGAAGGATGCCCGACACCCAGGCTGTTCAGGCCGTTTACAGCAGAAATGCAGCAGGAACCGCCGCCGCCACTTTCTACAAGAATTACTACTACTTTCACACATTTACCAGAAGGATAAAGGGGCGATACATAAAGGGTTGCGGTACATTCTTTTTTGCAGTGCAAACAGATATTTTCAAACAGCTTGAAGGGTTTGACGAAAACATAGCAGGAGCCACTATTGAAGATGCTGATTTCTCAGAAAGGCTCTGGGCGAACGGCGGTAAAATAGCAATTGCCCCCGAAATACAGATATTCCATCTGCGCGAGTACGAAGCATGTGAACTCTTCAGGTACGAGTGGAACATGATGCGTGCTAAAGCGCAATACATACTGCGCAGAGGCCGGTCAAGAGGTGCTCCGTCAATAAGCGTCGCCGGTTTCAGTGAAATGATTCCCGTTATTTCCGGGGCACTGTTTTCATTGATCACCATCATTGGCGCTATTCTTGCAGCATCGGGTTTCAAGCCTGGTTTGCTCGCTGCCGCATCAGGTCTGCTCCTGACTTTGGCGGTTCAATCTTCATTCATTTTTCATGCGGTCAAAGATGGAGGATGGCGGGGATTCAGAGCATGCCTGTTTATTTTTCCAGATCTGCTTCTTATATGTCCTGCAATGGCAATTGCAGTTATTTCCCATATCGCAGGAAGGAGATACTGATGAGAAAAATCTATCCTCTTGCCCTGTCTCTTATTCTTCTCTCTGCCTTCGCAGTGTATGCCAATTCGGGTCTCAGACTCCAGGGACCTGCAGATAAAGCTGTTCAGCTTGTTCTGATTTTTCCTGCTGCTCTGGGGATCGGCACCTGGGGAGCAGCGACCTTTCGCAGAGATCCTTTCCTGGGCTTTTTTCATTTGTTGCTAAGATTACCTGCAGGAGTTTTCCTGCTGTCAATATCGTGTCTGGTGTTTGCTTTTACACTCTTCATGGCTATCGGCCCGCTGGAAGGTATTCCGAAGGGAGGAGACGAAGCTGCATATCTTTTTCAGAGCAGAATATTCGCACAGGGAGAGACCGCAGCACCTGTTCCCGCAGTAGACAACCCGGCAGATCTTTTCCCCTTCAGACACTTCATCTTTACAGATACCCGCTGGTTCGTGATGTACACCCCCTTGCACTCACTTCTCATGGCACCGTTCACGTCTGTGGATCTGTCATATCTTCTGGGGCCTGTGGAGGCAATATTCTCGCTGGTGGGAGCGTTTCTTCTCATGAGACTTCTTGCCGGAGAGAAAACAGCGCGGGTTGGAACTGCTGTAATGGCTCTGTCTCCATTCTTTCTCTTCATGAGCGCAAGCCACATGGCACACAATACAAATCTAATGTTCGTAACATGGGCACTTTTCTTTCTTGTGGGTGGAATTAAGAGCAAGAGTTTTGTTTATCAGTTTCTCTGCGGTTTCCTTTTGGGGCTTGCCCTGAACACTAAGCCCTATCCCATTATTCCATGGACTGTTACTGTTATTCTGGTTCTTGCCGTAAAACTGAGAAAGGCTGCAGTTCCTGTTCTCTTCCGGGTTGCACTTGGAGCCATTCTTCCTCTGGCTTTCTTCATGATCTCCAATTACCACTACAGCGGTGATCCCTTTTCTCCCGCATACAATCTTGCCAGAGGCGGCAGTCTGTTGGGGTTTGGAGAGAACAGGGCATGGTACCCCGAGTACGGAGATAATGCTCATACGCCCCTCCGCGGTCTGATTAATGTTCTGAAGCAGGCCGGTGCAGCCAGTACCATACTTCTTGGTTGGCCACTTATTTCGCTGGTGCCGGCACTGGCCATTGTTCTTGACAGGAAAAAGCGAAGAGAATCCTGGCCATTGTATACCGCCATTCTAATCATCGTGCCTTTCATGTTCATTCATTATTCGGCCTCGATAGATTATGGCCCCCGTCACTATTACACGGCATTGCCCGCTTTCGCACTTCTTGCCGCGGGTGGATTTGGGGTTCTGGTCAGAAAATGGGGAAAAAGGGCCTCCTGGACCATCGCAGTTCTTTACGTTGTATCGACCTTTTTGATCTATATCCCCGATGGTGTCAGACTTCGGAGCAGGCCATGGCAGGCAATCGACTCGCTGCCGCTTCAGACTGCCATTGCCCGCGCTGTTCCCCCTGCAGTGATTTTCATGGAAGCAAGCGAACATGGCTATCCCAACATAATGAGCGGTCTCCTGGCAACAGATCCGTTTTTAGAAGGCGATTACCTGTTTTGTGCCCACCAGACAACTGCAGAAGACCAGGAGCATCTGAACGGCATATTCTACGGCAGGAACGGGTATCTTTTTTACATGGTTGGCCGGTCGGCATTTGTTGAACCATGGACGCAGGAGCTCTCTGATCGCCTTACTCCAGAGCGAAGCCAAAGGCCGGAATGGGCACCAGTAAATGGACCCCGAGCAGACTTCTAGCCAGGCTTGACTCCTGTTGCAAGCAAAGCACTTGCATTTGCAAAGCCATGTTTGTTCAGGTGTTGCACCGCCAGTTCACCCTGAAGGAGCAGTTCCCTGTAATCGGAAGCTTTCTGCAGATACTCTTCTGCCTTCCTGTTCAGAAACTCCAGTACAGGCCCGTCGAAGGGATCATCGGTATGACTGTGGTCTGTATGGAACTCCATCCGAACGAGCCCGGCTGATGCCGCGTGCTCAAGCAGTTCATTTTTAGTAAACACCTGGTTATGGACAATTCCGTTCCTGGAATCGACTGCTGCCCACCAGCTGTGGAGAAGATTGTGGGTCATTTGTGCCTTTGTCTGGTTTCCATCCCGGAACATCTCTCTGATGATGAAATGCCCGCCGGGAATAAGGGTGCGCAGCATTTCCCGGAGAACATTTCCGGGATTACTGAGATGATGCAGGGAATTTGAAATTGCCACGGTGTTGAAGGAGTTTTCTCTGAAAGCCAGAAGAGCGCCACTCATCACCGCAGTGGTTATTTTTTTCGACTGAAGCCGTTCAGCCATGCCGGTCAGAGGAATCTCTGCAGTATCTATTGCTGTGATAGAACTGCAGTCATAAAAGCAGTTTTCCATGACTGCTGTAAAATTCCCTGCTCCTGCTGCCACATCAAGAACACGGCCCCCCGGCAGTTTTCGCAGAGTGGTTTCCAGAATTGAATTCATTTCAGTCAAGCTGGCCTCCTGTGCTGAAGAGTCATAGGAAAATGTCTGCATTTTTTATTATAACAGCTGAAGCAGATTCGTCCAGAAAACTTGTTTTTCATCGCTGGAGTTGTTATCACTTCAGCTTCAGGAACGAGTCGCCTTTAAACGGACCACAGGAGATAGCTTGCGTAACATCTGTTTCATGCCTGCATACAACTCGGAGAAGTTCATGGAGAATGTGATAAGAAGCATTCCCTCCGAGGCGTGGGAAAAGCTGGATACTCTGCTGATAGTCAATGATGGCAGCAGGGATTCCACAGGCGAGCTTGGCAGAGCTTTGTCTAAGGAGTTCACCAAGATAAAAGTTCTTGATCACCCCGAAAACAGGGGTTACGGGGAAGCGCAGAAAACGGCTTTTGACTGGGTTCTGGAAAATGGCGCAGACAGCGTCGTAATGCTTCATTCCGACGGGCAGTATCCACCCGGTTACCTTTTGCAGATGATTGCTCCTCTGGAAGCATCAGCGGATGTCGTTGGGGGAAGCCGCACCAAGCATGGTGATATGCGGGAAGGCGGAATGAGTCAGGCCAGGTACTGGGGAACCATGATACTGAACCGGGTGGAGAACACAATTTTCGGCGCAGATCTGAGCAGTTACCACAGCGGATACAAGGCTTATGGAAGAAAAGCGCTCGAGCTGATTCCCTACCGGGGGTATTCGAGCACTTTCAATTTTGATTCTGAAATGCTTGTTGGCGCGATAAGAGCAAAATTGATCATAGAGGAAATCCCCATACCCACAATCCACGGCGAGGGATACTCAAGCCTGAAACCCATTCCCTACGGGTTCAGTGTGCTTCACACCCTCTGGCGCTACATCACAAAACAGATCTGAGCGGTTTACCGAAAAACGGACGGCTGTCGCGGATTCACAGAATACCAGTGGTCAAAGCAATGCTGTGCGTTAACAATGAAAAGGTCAGTATTTCTTTCCCGATATGTACTCAATGGTTCCAAGAACAATTCCCCATCCCAGAATGGCCATGTCGTAGATGCACATTAGCGCGAAAGAAAGCGCCACATTTTTGTTAAGGTCTCTACTGCACCTTGTAAGAAAACTCAGATGGCAGAACAAGGCGAGAACAAGCAGAACAGCTGCGGGAATCAGACCACTCGGGGACATTGTAACAAGACTCCAGAGAAGCATGATCTGAGCCTTTAGAACCAGCAGAATAGAGAGCACTACCCATCTGCTGTGGTGCGTTCCGGATTCATGCACGTTTATGTAACGGGCAAGAAGCCTTTGTTTAATCTGTCTCCACCCGCTTTTTGCCTGGGCTTTTGACATTCGGAGTCTTCTTCTGGTGAACTGCATCAGGGTGTAGCAGGCAAGGTGTGTGACCTGTACTGTTTTATCCAGAATTATTAATCCGCCTCTGTCAGCTATTGTGTAGCCAAGTTCTTCATCTTCAACTGTGGGCTCAGGTATTCTCACGTTAAACCCGCCGATTTCCAGAAAACGGTTACGCCTTATCGCTGCGCACCATGTGGCAAATGTTGCTGTGCTGCCGGCGGGGATTCTGTTCAGGCTGAAGTAGTAGTAGTAGTTCTGATATTGTGACACTGTATCTTTTGCAGGGCAGACCGGCGTGTATAGAGTCTGTACAGCCCATACTGATTCATCTGAGAAATGTGAGGAGACATTTCTTATGAGATCAGCATCAACGGTGACGTCTGAATCAAGAAAGAGAATGACATCTCCCGATGCGGCATCCGCCCCCATGTTCCGGGCTGTTGCCGGACCTCTTCTCCCGCCGGTGCTGAGCAGTGTCGCTCCGTATTCCACTGCTTTTCCTGGAGTGTTATCATTTGAACCATCGTCAACCAGTATGATTTCATGGGGGGGGACTGTTTGCGATACTATGGAATCCAGACAGTCGCCAATAGTGTTTCCCGCGTTCCACGCAGGAATGATCACCGATACTGACAGACTCAATTCCACCTCCCCGGGGGTTCATGTGTGCGACACACTTTGAAGCGCTGAATATATTCATCACATCATGAAGGTCGTACTGTCTGCAATGCCGGTTTGCTGGCCTTGGTGCCGGCGGGTTTCACGGGGTTCTGTATTCAGATGTTCAGACACCTGTTCTGTTTGTTTTCCAGCACAATCAGACACACGGTCTTGTATGCTTAACCGCATATTCTGCATGAGTATAGGTTAACTGATGAAACTCATACTGCCTGAAGTAATGGTTCTTCTTCTGTTCCTTCTGGGTGATCTGCTCTGGGACGGACTGGCTTCCGCAGCTGCTGGAGTTGCAGCTGGCCTATCTGCCTACCTCATTCTTCTTGCGTTCAGAAGGAACAAACCCGGTCTTATGCTGGAAGGGCTGATTTTCGGTGCGGTGACCGCCCTGGGTGAAGTGGCAGACTATCCCGGCGGTACTCTGATTCTTATGGAACTCCTGATCGGCACAGCTCTGGTCGGCTCGACACTTGCCGGTAAAAACATTCTGAAAAGAATGGTTGGTGAGATTGGAAAGGGTCTTTTCTCAAGGCGGCAATACGGAATACTTTCTTTGGTTTCAGGAAGCCTGTTTCTAATCCATTCCATTATCTGCACCGCTCTGTTCACGCAGGGGCTTCTAAATTTGCCCACAGGCGCTGTTTTGTTTGCAGTTCTCTATCTGACAGCGCTCAAGATCATCTCGCAAAGAATGAAAAGTGAAGGTCGGGATACTTTTCCGCTTATTATTCAGGAAGACACAGGGAACTGTCGCCTGGATATCCGTGGAAGAGTATCTGGAAAATTCAGCCTTGAGAACCGGGGGCGCACAGCTTCAGTTGCTGACGTTGTCCTGACTGACGTGCCGGTGCACGAGTTTCTCACTCAATTGGAAGCAGTTCTTAAGGGAAGGGGAACAGACATTATCTCAATGCGTAACTGGTCAGGTGATGAAATTGAGCTGGAGATGCGGGGATACGCCTTTCTGAACGGAGAGTGGCGGAAAAGGCTGAAGTAGGCTGCGTTTCATGAAATGCGGCTTTTCTCTGTCAATTCAGCTGCATGCTGCGCAATTAGTTATCACCTGCAGAGATACAGGTTTGAATCACCTGACGCTTGACTTGCATTGAGTGGAATGCCATTTTAGAACATCGTGAACTCCATAGCAATATTATAGTTATTGAATCGCAATTCATAATAAAACTCAGCAAGGAGGTCTCAATTGACCGACACAAAGTATCCCCGTTCAGAGGTGAATGCGGACAAATGCAAGGGGTGCGGGCTTTGTATCGCAATCTGCCCCAAGCATGTTCTGTTGGAATCGCCAAAACTGAACTCAAAAGGCTACCACTACGCAGAGTATGCTGGAGAAGGGTGCGTAGGTTGCGGCAGCTGCTTCTACACCTGTCCCGAACCCGATGCGATAGTTGTTTTTCTTAAAGACTACGACCCGTCAAAGGAGGCGTAGAATGGCCAGAATGCTTATGAAAGGCAATTATGCCGCCGTATACGGAGCAGCCATGGCTGGATGCGCAGCTTATTACGGGTATCCAATAACGCCGGCAAGTGAAGTTGCAGAATCAGCCGCTGCTCTTTTCCCGAAACTTGGCAGAATATTTCTTCAGGCAGAGAGCGAAATTGCTGCTATAAACATGGTATACGGTGCCGCAGGAAGTGGTCAAAGAGTGATGACCGGCAGCTCAGGCCCCGGCATCAGCCTTAAAATGGAAGGTATTTCTTACTGTGCCGGAGCAGCCCTTCCCTGCGTTATTGTGGATGTTATGCGAGGCGGTCCGGGCCTGGGCAACATCGGTCCTGAACAGGGAGACTACAATCAGGTGGTTAAAGGGGGCGGACACGGCAATTACCGTAACATAGTTCTGGCACCTGCAAGCTGTCAGGAAATGTGCGACTTTACCATGCAGGCCTTTGAACTGGCAGACACTTATAGAACACCGGTATTTGTTCTCACCGACGGAGTAATCGGACAGATGATGGAGTCGGTCAATATTCCCGAGCCGGTTGCGGATCTGCCCGACAAAAGTGGTTATGCCGTTTTCGGCACGCCTCTGCACAAGAATCTTATCAACTCTATCTATCTTGATCACGATGATCTGGAACAGTGGAACATGGAGCTTCTCAAAAAGTACCAGACCATCGAAGAAAATGAAGTCAGATTCGAAGAGTACATGATGGATGATGCTGAGATAGCAGTTATCGGTTATGGCTCCACCAGCCGTGTTCTCAGAACGGCAGTAAGCATCGCCAGAGAAAAGGGAATCAGAATGGGGCTTTTCCGCCCCCTTACCCTGTTCCCTTTCCCGAAGAAGCAGATAGCTGCTCTGCCCGGTCGAGGCATAAAACACATTCTTACAGTTGAGCTCTCAACCGGCCAGATGGTTGACGATGTGAATCTTGCCCTTGGCGGAGTGCTGAAAAGTGATCTCTACTTCCGGCTGGGCGGAAACGTACCGTCTGCAGATGAGATTCTGAACAAGGTCTCCGAGCTTTACGGGGAGGTAAAATAATGAAGAAGACAGTACTTAGAAAGCCAAAAGGCTTTATTGATGTATACAAGCACAAACCCGGTAAAGAGCAGGACAGAACCCATTACTGCCCCGGCTGCGGCCATGGAATACTGCATAAACTCATTGCCGAGGCAATGGAAGATCTTGACATAGTTGATGAAACCATATTTATCAGCCCCGTTGGGTGCAGTGTGTTCGCCTACTACTATTTTAACACAGGCAACTTTCAGGTACCCCACGGCCGTGCCCCCGCTGTGGCCACAGCTGTCAGCAGGGCCAACCCGGAAAAAGTTGTAATAAGCTACCAGGGCGACGGTGATCTTGCGGCCATCGGAGGCAACAATATTCTTCAGGCCGCCAACAGAGGAGAGAATATTGCTGTTTTCTTCGTAAACAATGCCATTTACGGCATGACCGGCGGCCAGATGGCTCCCACAACTCTCGAGGGTCAGATAACTACAACCACTCCCTACGGCAGAAATCTGGCCTCCGATGGCTATCCCATCAAAATGTGTGAGGTTCTCAGTCAGCTTACTGCTCCAACCTATATCGAGCGCGTTTCACTCCACGATGCTCCTAACATCAGAAAAACTCGCAGTGCTGTTCGCAAGGCTCTTCAGAATGCCAAAGAGAGAAAAGGTTTTCAATTTGTGGAAGTTCTGTCTACCTGCCCGAGCGGCTGGAAGATGGATGCCCCTGCATGCATGACATGGGTGAAGGAAAACATGGTTCCTCTTTACCCTCTGGGAGTTTTCAGGGATCTCGGAGAAGAAGCGAAGATCACAGTGCGGCCCGTGCCTGAAATGAATCCGGTAGCAGTTTGGGAAAAGCTGGGCATCTCAAGCGACAAGGACATTGATTTTGCCAGGGGAGATGTGGCAGAACAGTACAGAAAAATGTCTGTAAGAGTGGCCGGGTTCGGCGGCCAGGGAATCATGGTTACCGGCCAGGCTCTTGCCAGCGTTGCCCTGGAGTACGGATACAATGTGTCATGGCTTCCCAGCTATGGTCCCGAGATGAGGGGCGGAACAGCAAACTGCTCCGTCAACATACAGGACGGCACTATCGGGGCTGCAGAGGCAGTAAAGCCCAACCTTGTTCTTGCCATGAACAGACCCAGCCTTGAGAAGTTCGAGAGTTTCATCGTACCCGGCGGTACCCTTCTTTACAACAGCACTCTCATTGAAATAGAACCGAAGAGGCAGGACATCAGTGTTTTTGCAGTGCCCCTCACGGGTATTGCTGATGAACTTGGCAACACAAGGGTTCAGAGTCTGGTCAGCGTGGGTGCCTTTGCTGCAATCACCGGACTGTTCAAGGTTGATGATGTGATAAGCCTTCTGCCAAAACTCTTCAAGGGCAAAAAGCAGTCCATCATTGAACTCAATGCCAGAGCTGTGAAGGCCGGGTTCAATTACGTGAAGGAAAATTTCTAGCAGAATAACGAAAAATAGCCCGGTGCAGCCTGCCGGGCTATTCTCTTTTTACCGGTAACCGGTACTGCCAGTTGTAGAGTTCCTCTTTCAGTGCGTATATTCCGTCTGTCTGGCGGTTGCCCCTGCTATGCGCAGTGGCATCAGCGATAATCACGAATAGTATTCGATCAGGAACTGGTATAGCCTCGGCGAATTTGAATCTGCTTGATGCATTCTGTTCTGTTTGACTCATTTATGGAGTGTGGCGTTCCTGATGTTTCGCGTTGTGCATTTTTAGGATTATGTTCAGAGGGGCGTGTTTGACTGAAGGGTGGGGAATTCTTCATACAACCGCAGATTCCGGGGTGTCTTTGATCATGGGCGGATTACCATTGAATCATATTTTCTTTACATCAGGCAAACGGTTTCATCCGGCTGTTCCGGGCTGCAAACAGGCACATCTTTTGTGTCATCCGCCTCAGATAAAGCATCTAATTCGACAAGCTGGTCTTCACAGAGAATCATGGCAGCCGAGAGCATCATTGCTCACCAGTTATCTCTCTCAGCCTTATGGAAGGATACCCATGATTGAAATTCAAGTTGTTTCAGAAGCTTCTATATACAGAAAGCAAATCCTCCCCGTACAAACCATGGAATCAGGTGCAGCCTTATGAAGATTACTGTAATCCGACCTCCTCTTGTTGGAATGAAGGGCGATCTGTTCGGCAGCATTCCCACCATTCCTGTTAATGTTTCCTACATCGCAGGGGCACTTCTTGACGGAGGCCACGAGGTGGATGTCATTGACTGCTATGGTGAAGAGCCGCTCTGGCGCAGAAAGTACAACGACAGGCTGGTTTTAAGGGGTATTTCTCCTGATGAAGTACTGAAGCGGCTTGACGGGAAAACGAAGGTAGTGGGCATTTCGGTAAATGAGGCTGTTTCTCACCAGGTGTCTATTGATATCATGCGCCTGCTTCGCTCACATTATCCCCATCTGAAGTTCGTTTTCGGAGGCCATCATGCCACAGCGGTGGCCGATGAGCTGGTTCACGAGCAGGGTGTTGATTATGTGGTGTTGGCCGAGGGCGAGATAACAGTGCTTGAACTGGTAAACGCCCTTGAGAAAGAGGAGCCTGTGGATTCCATAGATGGCCTGGTGTGGAAACATGGTCGCAACGAGAAGGAGCATCTGGTTGAAGACCCTGATTCAATAAATGTTTATCACACAGACGTTCTGCCATTGGAAAACTATTGGCGGATCCGCTATGCACACGGACCCACCAGTGGACCCTACATGAACATCGTAACAAGTCGCGGGTGTCCCTACAGCTGTAAATTCTGCCCGTCACCTATGATGAGTCAGCGCAGGTGGCGCCCTCGGTCACCGGAATCGGTGGTGGAAGAGATTGAGTATTACATTAACAAGTACGGAATTCGTGACTTTCATATAGAGGATGAGAACTTCACCTCAAGCCCGGAGAGAACTGCAAAGATTTGTGACCTCATCATAGAGAAGCAGCTTGATATCACATTCTGCATGCCTTCAGGGATCAAGGTTGAAACCGTGGATGAGAACCTGCTTGACAGGCTCAGGGAAGCGGGCTGCAAGTTCCTGACCCTTGCGGCGGAGACCGGCAGTCAAAGGCTGCTCAAGCTTATGGGAAAACCGGTTGATCTTGAGCATCTGATGATGGTGGCCCGGCATTGCAACAGAATCGGCATACGAACCTCCTGCTTCTTCATGATCGGATACCCCGGAGAAACCAGCGCCGATTGGGCTTTGACAAGAAAATATGTAGCCCGGCTCACAAGGGCTGGGATCGATGAGATCGTCTGCCCGATAATGATACCCGTTCCGGGGGCGGAAGCGAATGAGAATTTTGAACTGGGCTTGTATGATGATTACGGACAACTGACCTTCACTCCCAAATGGAGAGACGATTACAGGTCACTGGAATTCAAACGTCGTTGTCTGTACTTCATGTTCTTTCTGCGAAAGGCTTTCTGGCACCCCTGGCGTACTTTCCTTCTGCTTCCTCATATTCTCTTCTGGAAACACACTACTAAGGGAGAGATGACTATTAACAGGGTACTCGATGATTTCAGAAGAGTGAAGAGGCAGCCAGCCTGGAACACCCCGGCTGCAAAAGAATCTAAATAAAAGGCGTCCGATTGGCTGACGCCTGATTATTGCAGGATCAGCCGTTTTCTCTATTCGGGTCGGGGATCGCCCCCGGGGTCAGTAAGTCAGAGACTGACTCTACTGGCCGGATAATGTACGCCAGAGAATCTTGGGGTATTGACGCCAGCTGTACAGTATACTTGCATGGATAGCGCATTCGAAGGTGCATGAGCAGCTGCGGTTTTTGATAAAGGCGAATGTTTCAAGAGCCTCAGGTGTTGCCAGGATGTCTTTTATGCGATAGTTGTAATCGCGAACATTACCCAGTGGTCGATCTAAAAGCTCACACGGATACACCGTTCCTTCAGGGGTGATCACCAGCAGACGTTCACCTGCAAGGCATCTGATTGGCAATTGTCCCTTCTCAAGATGGGTGCAGATCGCCTCAGTATTCATGTTGAACACAGCTCTGAATATTCTTGCGATAAAAGTGGTATTGCGCACAGAGTTTACATCGCGCAGATAATCCATCACCTCGCGGTAGGTTTCGGTGTCGACTGCTTTAGAAGAAAGCTCGCGTGCATCACCGCGCACCAGTACTACTGCCTGTTTGTCAATGCCGGGAAACTCACGCGCTACCGTATCTATCGTGTTCTTGATGGAATCCCGGTTCAGCGCTGAGAGCACAGTGCTGACTTCAAGCCCCAGGTTCGAATGACTTTTTCGGAGATCAATCAGCTCCCTGTAGGTTTCCTGAAGTTTTTCGTAGTTGCCGGGGACACCTCGCAGAGTGTCATGCTCCTGCCCTATGCCGTCCAGTGACAGCATGATGCGCAGATAGTTCAGGTTACAGTTTTTTAAAATCTGTTCAACAAGACGTCGTGTTTCCTGAGGACGCAGAGCATTGGTGGGGATAGTGATGTGCTGCACGCCGTTTTGTTTGTGAAAAATGCTGCATATTTCTGGAATATCGTCGCGCAGAAAAGGCTCGCCCCCACCCAGTGTAAGCTGAAGCAGAGATCCATACCCCTCTGAAAGTTTTTCTATTTCTTCAAGCCGGAGATCATTCTTGTCTGGATCATCGAGGCGTCGCCAGTTGAAACAGGTCTGACAGCGTGAGTTGCAGCGTGAAGTGATCTGATATATCAGGTAAGAGGGAGCCCGTTCCACGAGCTTTTGCGTTACAGCCATCCAGTTGTGAGCACCCATGGCTTAGTTCCTTCCTTGCACCGGAGAAATACGGGAATTCAGAGTCTGATTTACCATTTCCACAGGCCTCTTTGATGAAACCCGGTGAATGAATCGATACAGACGAAGTATACTCCCTGAAGCTGAAGCGGCCAACTCGAACCATGTGTATCGGTAACAATCAATCTGACACAGAAGACCCTCCGGGAAACGTTCCGGATGATACCAGAACAACTCGGGCAGCACTCTGGTTCCGTATGAATGAAGTCAGTTTACATCAGAGAATTCTTTACACCGGCCCATGTGATAGTTTCCAGAGACTGAGGAAATGTAAGTGCAAGGTAAGGGCGAACACCAGGATCAACTGCATCGATGGAGTAGAACCTGTGTTCAGCCTGATTACTGTTGATTGATTCGAAAACGAGGCCGTAATTGTCGGTGGACTGTGACAGCCAGCTGTTTACAAGATCAGTAACATCAATCTGATACCACTGCAGTTCGTCAATGGTAAACATTCCCCAGTTGATTGTACCGTGGCTGACATGAGCTCCGGTCCAGGTTTCATCCCATTGTTCGGTTGCAGCAAAAGTGTTGAATGAAGTAGGCAGGCCGCAATCGCTTTTATAGAAAACATTGATGTTAAGTATTGCGGATTCTGCTGTCCATCCCATGTGCGGCGACAGATCGAAAAGAATATTCGCTCTGGTGTCGGGGTGCCCGTGCGCAGGTCTGTAACAGACTTCCATAAAAGCGGTTTCAGTGGCAGAGCCTGAGGGAATTGTGGTCATGTCTGCCACAGGGAAGATATCAGCAGACAATGCGCTGCCGGTAAAAGCAGCAATACATGCCAATAGTGCTAACAACGAGTATTTCATTAAATAATCCCTTCAATGAATATTCTGGAAAAACATGGGTTTTGTGTTCGACGAAAAATGTGTATTATCCGAACAGAAAGCAACCCGTGCATTAACCGGAGGTTCAAATGAAAAGTCTTGTGCTGCAATTTGTCTTCTCAATCGTTCTTATCCCATTCGCAGCAATGGGTTACGGCTATATTGATGCAATCGGGCTCGGTAGCGTCATGCCGGGAACTGATCCAATTTCCCACAGCCTTGGCGGTGTTTCTTCCGTAGACGTGGGAGGAATGAATCTTTTCGGTAACCCGGCAGAGTTATCCGGAATAAACAGATCTGTTTCTGCATCCACCGGCGCGCTGATACTGAAGCAGTCCGTGGAAGATGAACTGGGCAAGCACGCCCTTACGTACGCAGGGCCGGGCATAACAAGTTTTCAGGCTGGCTTTGGCACAGGTTCAACTGGTTTTGCCCTTGGACTGGCCAAAATACGCGATTACACATACAAGGGTGAGTATTTCTTCCTGGAGACAATTCCCGATACTACTATTGCCGGATTTGAAGACTACATAGTAAGTGGTGGAGTATGGGAGGCAGCGTTTGGTGCAGCTACCGTTCTTCCCGGTGAAATCAGCGTCGGGGCCTCTGCAGGATACCGTTTTGGAGACATGAACTATGAATATTACTGGCATCATATAAGTGCATCCATACCCGATTCATTAAGTGAATGGAGCAGGCAGGAGGGTGAGTTCGCCTGGAGAACCGGAGTATCGGTACCTGTAGGAGATGACACAGTAATCGGGGCTGCTTATGCTTCGAAATCTGAGAACTGTGCATCAAGCATCGCTGCCGGTGTACGATTCGGCAATATGGCTGCATTCTCTCCCGGTGTGGGAGCTGAGGCGCGCATATACGACAATCCTTCAAGCACAGCCTGGACAGCAAATGTGTTCGGAGGCATTCCTTCCGGAAGCAATCTCTATTTTCGTGGAGGAGTTATCCTTTCCTCCAGAGGAGGACAGGATTCTGATGCATCTCTGGGAATTTCAATGGGAGTCGCAGTTGATCTTGGCAGAACAGATATCAACGCTGCTTTCAACTACTTCAACGAAACAAGAACCGATAATGTATTCGGGTTTCCACAGGCTCAATCAATCAGCGATGTTGTCACTGCGGTTACCATTGGAGCTACAATAGCACTCTAATCATCTCCGGGAGAAATAATGAAATCCTTTGCCTTCCTTACGGGAGTTCTAGTGGTGTTCTCCGTACAGGCGTTCTGCTTCGGATATTACGATTCCATAACAAACGGTACTCTTGTTCCGGGACTGTCTCCATTGCAGGCTGCCCTGGGTTCAGTGCGGGCCGTTGGAACATGCGAGCCTGTGTCCATCTTTCTGAATCCTGCTCAAACCGCGTTTCTGCCCCTGTCTCTTCAGCTTTCCGGCTCTTCTATTCAGTGGAGTGAGTCAGTTTCAGAGTCTGATGTGGAGAAAGCAACCAGAACCATGATGAGCAACGACAACGGAACTGCTGCCTTTGTCTGGCGGGCGGGTACTTTGGCAATTGGCGCCGGAATAGCAAAGGTAGCGGAATTCGGTTACGAGGGAACGCACGTTGTGTCTGCTGATTCCGACTATCTCCAGCAGAGTCTTGCAATTCTCACTTCCAATGGATCTCAATGGGAAATGCTTGGCAGTGTATCTGCTATTGTAAGTGGATATCTGTCCGCCGGTTTTTCCGGAGGGGTAAGAACAGCCGCAGCAGACTACAGCTATTCATTTACAAGCCAGGAGTTCGGTATCCCTGATTCTTCTGCCGAATGGTCTTTTGAGGAAACCGAATTCGCATGGCATGCAGGTTTGGCGCTGAACGGAGAAATGTTCAAGTCCGGCGTATCCTATTCCTCAGGCACCAGTCGTATGGAAGATATTATTGCATTGGGAGGCAGTGCTTTGGCTCCACATATCAACAACACAACTGTTGGTTTCGAGGCTGAAGTCACATCTCCATTTGACAGCAATCGATTCATGGGTAAGCTATTTGTGAAGATGCCCCTTACAGGCGATTTAAATGCAGTAACTTCAGTAAGTTTTGATGATAATCGAGTTGCCGACAGGGCTGGTCTGGGGTTCGGCCTGGGTTTCGATTTCCGCATAAACCGCTTGTCTGTTGGAGGATCTGTTCTTAACAGATTCAAGGCAAGAAGAAACACGGCTTTCCCTGATGAGCAGTCTGATCGTGTCGATGATTCCGCTACTGAGTTTGTCTTTGGAATAGCATACATGCTGGGCGACTGAAACCAGATGTCCTCAGGATCAAACTCATGGGCAAGATTGTCTTTTTCACCATCAACCGGAGAAATCGCGGTAGACGGTGATCTATTTGCTGTTCTGGGTATCAATGCTGAAGAATTGACAAAATCCTCAGATTCTTTTACCATGCTGCCCGATTCGGTGGCACGCGGACTCATAGAAGGAAAAGAAATCATACGAGACCAGGAGCTTTCACTGGTCATAATCCCGGGTGAGGCGGGATACTGCAACACTGTAACTCTGATAGCAGAGAAGACTGCTGATTTTGATCTGATCTCTGACATGGCAGGCGGTGTTGTGGGGTTCTCTCCGGACGGAACAATTCTCAGCTGGAACAAGAGGATGACTTATCTGTTCGGCCCGCGGGAGAGGGATGTAAAGGGAAGAAATGCAGCTGATATTCTTCCTGCTCCCGTTCTGTATAACTGGGACAGCGTGATCTCTTCAGCACACCTTGGTCATGAAGTCAAGATTGAGTTTATCCCTTCCGGCGACAGAAGGGTAGAAGGGATACTCAGCAGAGGTGGCCCGGGTGTAATCGGCTTGTTCCGGGACTCCACAGAGAGCTACAGCACAGGCAAAAGACTCCGCGCCCTGAACAGGCTTAATCAGGCCTACCTTCAGTCCACGGGCACCGGTCTTCTTCTTCTGGACAGCAGGCTTCGCATTCTGGTGTCCAATTCGGGGTTCAGCAGGTTATCCGGACAGCATGGGTCATTGATAGGTCTGCAGCTCCACGATGTTCTCCCCGAAGAATCGTACAAATGGGTTCATGACGCTTCAGAGCATCTTTTTGCTGAAGCGAGCGCGGAACAGTGCGGAGTGATAACGTGCCGGAATCATGATGGCAAAAAGGTGACTCTCAGACAAACTCTCAGAGCAGTGAGAAATGAGGCAAACCAGGCTATGAATTATGTCTGCCTCTTTGAGGATGAGACCGATCTCAATTCATTCAGAGAGGAGGTGGATCAGCTGAAGAAGAGTCTGCTGGGTATATCAAGAATGTCCGGTGGAATCATAGAAACAAGCTCCGGCGTAAAAGACAGTTTTTGCGAAGACCTGCTGCATGTTACCGGATCAAGAGCTGCAGCACAGTACGCATACGATGCCCGTGAAACCATGAAGCTCATCGGCACTGCCGGGGCCTGGCCGGACGACTATCCTCCCGAGGAGACCGGTCAGATAGGCTTTCCAGCCTGTGTGTGGGCAGGAGACAGACTCCACAGAATAACAGCAGGCGAATTGGGAAAACTCTCCGGTCATTTCAAATCCTGTATTGTTCTTCCAACAGGCACGGGTATTTCCAACCGCGGATTTCTCATTCTGGCAGAATCAGCGGTGACAGATTCCGATTCAGTGGTGCTCAAGGCAGTTTCATCCCTTGCCAGACTTCAGCGTGATATTGCAGAAGAAAAGAGGATCAGACTATCTGCAGAAAAGCTTCCATTTGACATCGAAAGGCTTGCAGCGACGGTATTCAACGGAATTCCGCTGCCGGTTGCTGTTGTTCGAAGAGATGGACGGATTGAGCACTGGAACAGGGTAATGGAGCTGGTTAGCGGAACAGTGGCGCACGAAGCTGGAGAGGCGGATCTGAAAAGGCTTATTGATCCCCGTGATTCCGGGGTTACCCTTGACTTCATTGCTTCCGGAGTCCCCGGGGCTGCCGGCGGGCTTTCGGCAGAGTGGTCGGTAAAGAGAGCTGATGGATCAGAATCATCGGTGTACAGATGGCATGTTTCTATAATTGATTCATCCTCCGGTCTTCACCGGGACCCGGCTTTCCTTATCTCAGGAATTCCCTCAGGCGGGAGTTCTCTCAGCGAGGATGAAGAAACACCGGCATTTATGCAAAATCAGCTGATCCTTGATGATTTGAAAGCGATGCTTTGTGCCCCATCCGCCAGGGAAACCATGAATGCATTTTCCAAGGCATGTTTCCGGCTCGGAGGCTCTGGAGTTATGGAATTTCACAGTGAGGGAGAACCTGTTGCCATATTTCCTGAGGGAACAGTTAAAGATAGACATCATCACTGGGATCTATTCTCCTCAATGATCATCATGGGCAGAGAGTACGACATCAGAGCTTCCGGCAAGGTGAATCCCGGCACGGTTAATTCTCTTGTTGATTTGCTCTCCTGCAAAAGCCGCCATGGGAGCGAGACAAAGCAGTTTTCCTTTGAGATCAAGAGCGAGATCAGGGAATACTCATCTTGTCTTGCTGACTACCTCGAGCACTTTTCATCTGAGTCCATTGATCAGAACAACGCATTGCTCCATGTTGTGGACAGAACAGATCCTCTGGCAGGATTCGCAAGAACGATGCTTTATTCACATGAAACGGCATTCAAAGCTTCACATTTACTTAAGCTTTCAATGCAAGTCAGCAATGCAGATTTCAGAGTAGTGTGCCCTGACAGATTTCTTTCCGGGCTTCACAGCATTTTCGCCGAAAGAGGTCTTAGACCTCCTTCTCTATCATTCCGCGAGAAACTGCCAGATGTGCTTATTATTCCTGAAGTGGTTCTTCAGTGTCTCTCCATGCTCTGCCAACTGGCTGTACCCGACGGTGTGGTTTCCTTTACAGCAGGAAGCAGTGGTGAAAACAGCGATGCGGGTGTGCATCTTGTTCTCAGTGGGTTGGATGAACCTCTTGAATATCTTTCAAGAGAGGAAATACTGCATGATTTTGAATCGGGGAATTTCGACACCGGTGTTGAAACGGGCATAATTCTTAAATTACTTGAGGGTGCCGGCTGCACCGGGGTTTTTCATGGTGCCGGGGAAGTGACATTTTCTTTGTTCCCTGCAGTTCGGTAAAACCTTCACTGACATCATCTCTTTGCTTCAGGCCGAGTCCTCCCGCTCCTGTGGGTTCCGGAACTGCCGGTATCTGCAGCCGTTACCGGATTGTATCTCCCGTGAGTCGATAGTTCTTTCGTTTTATATATTTTGGCCTTACATACACCGGAAGGATTTGAGAGTGGTTACTTACAATTTCAAGGAACTCGAGGAAAAGTGGTCTCCTGTCTGGGAGGCGATGCATCTGTACAGAACCGGAACTGATCCCGGAAAAGACAACTTTTACTGTCTGGACTATTTTCCATATCCTTCCGGGGCTGGTCTTTCCGTTGGTCACTGCAGAAATTACATACCAACCGATGTTATCTCGAGAAAAAAAAGGATGGATGGGCTGAATGTTCTCCACCCGATGGGCTGGGATGCATTTGGTCAGCCTGCTGAAGAGTATGCAATTAAAACCGGTATGCATCCTGTGGAAGTTACAAAAATCAATACTGATAACTATAAAAGGCAGATGAAGCTCTTTGAAGCCAGTTATGACTGGGACAGGGAAATCAATTCCAGTCATCCCGATTATTACATGTGGACTCAGTACTTGTTTCTTCTTCTGTTCGACAGGGGGCTTGCATACCAGTCGGATAATTTTCAGATGTACTGTCCGTGCTGTAGAATTGTGCTTTCCAACGAAGAATCCGCAGGAGGAATCTGCTGGCGGTGCAGTGGTGAAGTCACCAGAAAAAGACTTCCTCAGTGGTATTTCAGAATAACCGATTACGCCGACAGGCTTCTAGACGATCTTGAAGAACTGGACTGGCCCGAGAGCATAAAAGCAATGCAGCGGAATTGGATTGGCCGCTCTCACGGCGCGATGGTTGTTTTTTCTGTTGATACGGAAACAGAGGGCAAGGTCGATATACCTGTTTACACCACCAGGATTGATACCATTTATGGAGCCACCTTCTGTGTTCTTGCACCCGAGCATCCTGATCTTCTTAGAATATCCGGAAAGCACCACAGGAAGCTGGTTGAAGAATACATAGCCGGTGCTGCGGCAAAAACTGATCTTGAACGGATGGTCTCCGGAGAAAAAGACAAATCCGGAGTGTTTACCGGTGCTTATGCCATAAATCCGTTTAATGGAGAGCAGGTGCCCGTCTGGACAGCAGACTATGTTCTGGGTGGGTATGGAACTGCTGCCATAATGGCGGTACCGGCACACGATGAAAGGGATCATGCCTTTGCGGTGGCCAACGACCTTCCTATTGTTGAAGTTATTGCCCCTGATGGAATTCCACAGGGCGTGGAGGAACATGCCACCATTGCAGACGGACAGCTGATAAACAGCGGAGTGTTCACAGGGCTCAGTTCGGCTGAGTCAAGGCACGTAATGGCCGATTTTGCAGAGGATAATTGCTTTGGCAGAGCAGAAACCCGCTACAGAATTCGCGACTGGCTTGTGAGCAGGCAAAGATACTGGGGGGCCCCCATACCGGTGATTCACTGCGCAGTCTGTGGAGCCGTTCCCGACAGAAATCTTCCTGTCGTTCTTCCGGATGTTAAGAGCTATGAACCTGATGAATCCGGCCAGTCGCCCCTTGCAGCCTGCACAGACTGGGTGAAAACCATCTGCCCGGTGTGCGGAGCCCCTGCAGACAGAGAAACAAGCACTATGGCAGGGTTTGCCTGTTCCAGCTGGTATTTCCTCCGTTTTGCCTCTCCCGGGTGCTCGGTGGCTCCCTTCGATGCTGATGAGGTGAAAAAATGGCTTCCTGTTGATCTTTATGTAGGAGGAGCAGAGCATGCTGTGATGCACCTCATATATGCAAGATTCTGGACCAAAGTGATGTTTGACGCAGGCATGCTTGACTTTACCGAGCCTTTTACCTGTTTGAAGAATCAGGGAATGCTCTTAAGCCATGACCACCAGAAAATGTCAAAGAGCAAGGGAAATGTGATAACACCTGATGAAATGGTTGTAAAATATGGAGCAGATGCCCTCAGGCTGTACATTCTCTTCATGGGTCCCTTCGAAGCTGAGATTGAATGGAGTGAAGAAGGAATTGCCGGTACTTACAGGTTTGTAAAGCGAATTTTCAACCTTTTCCGGGAGACGGCATCCATAAATACTGAAGAGACCGACGAAGCCTTCGATAAAGAGCTCAGGTATGAATTGGCCAGAACTGTGAAGAAGGTCACCGCAGATATTGACGGTTTCCAGTTCAACACCGCTGTTGCATCATTGATGGAGTTCCTTAACTTTCTTTCAGCTTCCCGGGTGAAGGCATCGGTTGCCTCAGCCACCTGGAGAAAAGCACAGAAAGATTTCCTTACCCTTCTGGCTCCGGCTGCACCTTTCATTGCTGAAGAGCTCTGGCATGAGCTGGGTTTCTGCTGCGAAAATGATACCATTCACAAACAGCCCTGGCCCGAGTTGATAAAGGAAGACCTTGAAACAGATACAGTTGAACTGGCCGTTCAGATTAACGGGAAAGTAAGAGACAGGATATCGGTTCCGTCAGATGCTTCCATACGGGAAATAGAGAGGCTTGCACTCAGCCTTGAGAAAGTGCAGAATCACCTCAACGGAGAGGTTCCCAAAAGGGTGATAGTTGTTCCGGGAAGACTTGTCAACATTATCGGATAGCAGCAAAACAGGAGGAAATCCGTGATTAAACAGTATGATACGCCGCCTGAGATGACCATCAAAACAGACGGAGTTTACAAAGCCAGGATTGAAACCGAGAAGGGAACAATTGAACTTGATCTTTTTCCCGAGTATGCTCCCGCCACGGTTAACAACTTTGTTTTTCTTGCCCGAGACGGTTACTATGACGGAGTCTCGTTTCACAGAGTCATAAGCAACTTCATGATTCAGGGAGGCGATCCCACCGGCTCAGGAATGGGAGGACCGGGCTACAGGTTCAAAGATGAATTCGAGGGCAACCCTCTTACACACTGTACCGGAGCTATCTCTATGGCAAACGCCGGCCCCGGCACCAACGGAAGCCAGTTTTTTATAACCCATGCACCTCAGCCGCATCTGAACGGAAAACACACCGTGTTCGGGAAGATAACTTCAGGTCAGGCTGTAGTGGACTCGATTCGTCAGGGTGACGTGATGCTCAGGGTTGTCGTAGAAGAATAATTTCGGAAACAGAACAGCACGTAAGGGAATACTGTTCCCTTTGCATTTTGTGCCGAAGTGTAGGTTACTGCGGGTAAAGAAGGGGTGCCGATGCTGGCTTTTACCCGCAGTGTGGGTCTTGTTGGAATTAATGCCTTTCAGGTTGATGTAGAAGTCGATCTGAGCAGAGGTCTCCCTACTTTCACCATAGTCGGCCTTCCCGATAGCGCGGTTAAGGAATCAAAAGAACGGGTTCAGTCTGCTATTTTGAACACAGGTTTCTCCATTCCATCGAAAAAGCTTACAATCAACCTGGCTCCTGCCGGCAGAAAAAAAGAGGGCGCAGCCTTCGATCTGCCAATCGCAGTGGGGCTGCTGGCCGCTTCGGGGTTCATTCCACGGGAACGGGCAGGAAGGTTTGCCTATCTTGCTGAACTGGCTCTTGACGGCACCCTGCGCTCTGTCAGGGGAATGCTTCCCATGTCTGCCGGTCTTAACGCTGAAGGAATCGACGGGCTGATTGTCCCCATGGCCAACGCCGGTGAAGCGGTGATAGCGTCACCCGTGCCTGTCTTTCCCGCTGACAATCTTGAACAGGTTTCACTTTTCCTGCAGGGTCTTGAAAACCTGAAGGAATCCACTGAAACAATTTCTCTGGGTCTGGTTGAACCCTTCGTCTCCGACTATTCTGAGGTCCGGGGGCAGCAGCAGGCGAAACGAGCCCTTGAAATTGCAGCTGCAGGCGGTCACAATGTTCTCATGATAGGCCCGCCGGGTTCGGGTAAAACAATGCTTTCCGCTCGTCTTCCGGGCATTCTGCCTCCAATGTCGCGCGAAGAAGCCGTAGAAACCACAAAAGTCCACAGCGTTGCAGGCCTTCTTGCCGAGGGGCAGGCTCTTGTAATTCACCGCCCTTTCCGGGCTCCGCATCACACCGTATCAACCCCTGGTCTTGCTGGCGGTGGAACAAACCCTCATCCAGGCGAGGTAAGTCTGGCGCACAACGGGGTTCTGTTTCTGGACGAGCTTCCCGAGTTCCGAAGAGGTGCCCTTGAGGTAATGCGTCAGCCCATGGAATCAGGCAAGGTAATCATTTCACGCTCATCAAGCAGCGTTGAACTTCCCGCAAGGTTCATGCTCGTTGCAGCCATGAATCCTTGCCCCTGCGGTTATCTTACCCATCCGGCAAAATCGTGCAACTGCACCGCTTCTCAGGTTCAGCGCTATCTCGGAAAAATTTCCGGGCCTCTGCTTGACCGAATCGACATTCATCTGGAAGTTCTGCCCGTTCCCGGAGACGACCTCAGCGAAACCAGATCATCCGGAGACGCCAGCGCAGACATCAGAAAAAGAGTTATCAAAGCCAGAAACATTCAAACCGACAGGTTCGCCGGCTCCGCCGGAATTCACTGCAATGCCCAGATGTCGAGCTCACTCACCAGAACTCACTGCGCACTCGACCCACAGGGGCGCAAACTCCTCGATACAGCCGCCGCCAGGTTCTGCCTTTCTGACCGAGGCTATTACAGAACACTGCGTGTTGCAAGAACAATCGCCGACCTCGACGGGTCAAAAAAGGTGGCAAGCGCTCACATTGCCGAGGCTGTGCAGTACCGTGCCCTCGAGAAAGACTACTGGGTATAAAAAAGGGGCGCCGGGTGGCGCCCCATCAAAGTACCGTTAAGCGTATGGTTACCGAAGAACCATTACCCTTTCGGTCATCACTGCATCACCCGAGGTAACAACCACGCAGTAGAACCCTGAGGGAATCGGGGCTCCGTTGGCTCCGGTAAGGTCCCAGTTCACCGTGTGCTGACCAGCCTGGAATTCCCCACTGGCTGGAACTGCCACAGTGCGCCCTGTAAGGTCGAAGATTCTCACCGTGGCCATGCCTGCATCCGCAAGCGAGAATGGGATTGCAGCGCCGGTAACTGCAGGGTTGGGATATGGTGCATCGATCGAATTGACAGCTGAGGGTGCATCAGGCTCTGAAATACCGGTTCCGCTCACGGTGATGGAACCCAGATGGCTGATGTAGTTGTGTGCCCAGACCGTTACAAGCATTTCCCCAGCCGACGAGGGAGCAACAGTCAGGTTTGCCTGACCTGAGGCATCTGTAACCTGAACTTCGTAAACGTCTGCGGTTGCCCAGTTATCACCCTTCCACAGGCAGACTCTGGCATTGGCCACAGGTGAGCCGCCTGATGTAACAGTTACTGTGACCGTTGTCGAACCGGGAATAGAGGAGGGGTAGGAGACTGTAAGCGGAGCTGCCTCTGCTGTCCAGATGGGAAGCTCGGGTTCGCCGAAGAGGTTGTATTCCTTGACGCACCAGTCCATGTACTGGTCGCTTCCCGGGTTCATCTGGTCGCGTCCTATGAAGTGCATTGCGCCAAGGGTGTTCTGGCTGTCATTCCAGTGAACGTCGTACAGAGCCTGGCAGAGAACCTCGCTGTGGCCGTTGCCCGGGCTGGAGGGGTTACCCCATCCGTATCTGGCATTGAAACCGCCGAATCCGCCTCCGTTGGGGCTTGCAAGCCAGGCGTCGCCCATGCACTCGGTGCCGTCAAGATAGCCTATCAGGCAGCTTATCGAATTCCATATAATTGGAAGCCCGCCGTTTGAGATGTTCTGAAGTGCCATGAAGTTTGCGTTTGTGTAGGTGCCGCCGGGCAGAGAGAAAAGGGTTTGGGCTCCATGGCTGGCATGGTAAACATGGGCAGGCCCTGCGTTCAGCATTGCGTCTGTGATGGCAACACTGTTGTTACCGGCGGAATCGTAGCACTTTTCCTCTTCCCAGGAAGGAGACGGTACCCAGGCGCTGATTATCTCGGCACCCGCGGAACCGTAGCACCCGGGCCAGAGCATCTCTGTGGTGTAGCCCACCCTCATCTCGATGGGAGCTGTTTCGAAATAGTCGGTTGAGCCTACCTGCTCGTATGCCAGAACCTTGCTTGTGAAAAGAGCTGCCTCTGCTGTGGAGTTCACACTTGCGCGGCCGGTGAAAAGGTCTGGATGGTAATCAACATTGTCGCCGCCTGAGCCCCATTCGCCCCAGATGCCGTTGCCGTTGGAATTCCAGAGATCGGCACCAGGTGCAGTGTCATTTATGTCTGACCAGTAAAGGTCAACAGGGGGAAGCTCACTCTCTCCGCCTGCGGAAATTCTGGCATCGCGGCCTGCTATGATGTTATCGTCGCCCCAGATAAGAACATATTCGACTCCTGCATCACGGCAGTCGGTGAGGAATGCGCGTATTTCCTGCTGAAGGTCTGCGCAGGTATATTGACCCTGTATCCATGTTGTGGTGTAAACGCTTGTCGGAACACCTTTCCGAGTTTTCCAGCTGGCAAATTCCTGCGCGTAGGTTTCATAGGTTGGCGTGACCACAACCACATATTCGCCGTATTCCAGATCTCGGCTGGGTACTATCACAGCTCCGCTGGCCTGAACCATTTCGGGGTTCACAACGGTGTTTTCTACAATGGTTCTTGTTCGGGCTTCGCTCTGAGCCGAGCGTGTGTTCACTGTGTAGCTGTCTGCGTCGTGTTCCGTGGTTATCCTGATTTCAAGATTGCTGATAGCCTCTAATGTGCCTGAAGCAGGGTTCCAGCGAACAGGATAAACACTCAAATAGGCCACTGGGTAACCGAGAAGCATAGTCGATTCTTCGAACCTGGCTGCTGCTGAAGGAAAGTTTTCGGAAGATGAGTAGATAGCAGCATCAGGTGCCGGAAGGGGAATAAATGCCTCTCCCATGAGGCTGAGCGGTACAGGCGGGGTTGCAGGAAGAACGGTGTATCTTCCCCCGATGGATGTGTACGAAACATTTACGATCTCCATACCAGTGGCCCTCGTACCGGCGGGAAGAGCAATGGCCGTATTCACAACGGGCAGTGCCGGTGCGCCTGTTCTGTTCATCGATGGAGTCGCCGGAACGGTGACAGCTGTAAAATTTCCCATCTGGTTAATCTCAACATCCGATGCAGAAAAGGGAATGTTTACGGTGAAATCTCCCGCTGCAGCGGTACAAAATGCCAGAACTGAAAGAGCAACTGTTAATCTCATATTTTCTCCTGTTTCATCCGGGAAATAACCACAAACACCAACACATATATATATACAGTCTGCATTTTTCTGCAAGCGGTCTGAAGCACAGCCCGGTTTGAACGGATATGCATCAGGGGCAATAACATTCCTGGATACCGGCGTTTACTTCTATCTACTCATACAGTCTTCTGGAGAACTCCATAAAACTTGCTGAAGCGGTTCTCACCATGGAAGAATCAAAAGTTGCACTGTAGTAAACCCATGGAATATCACTGGAATCATTCCGGTGTAACTCGAGCCCCCTGGGGCCGGAAGCAACAAACCACTGGCAGTGAAGGAAAGAAAAACCGGTTGCAGCCGCCTCACCGGGGCTTAACTGACCAAATGCAACAGGAGAGGAGTATACGGTGTAGTAGAGGCTGTTCCCGGGTTCGATGAGACTGCTGAAATAATTGGCAAGGTCTCTGCCGCTGCTTCCCGGAAACACAGATATGGCCACAACGGGAACGGGCTGATCTTCCGGATTCGAATTCCCGGCAAGGTTTTCCCATTCAATTCCGGTTGTTCCGTCTGCAGGTTGCTCAGTTATACCCGCCAGAGCATCCTGGGAATCGATGGGATCATCGGAAAGAATATCGGTGATGAAAAGTGCCCCGGCCCCAACTAGCAGCACCACGGTGAAGATCAAAGAGAGATTGCTTTCATCGGAGGAGGAAGTAGACCCTCCTCCGTCTGAAAAGGGATCAGCTACAGCAATGTTCGAAAATATTACTATAAGAAGCAGTGCTGCAACGCGTTTCATTATTCTACTCCTCGTCTTTCTGATATTCTTCCATTACCTTCTGCTGTATTTCACGTGGAGTCGCTTCATAATGGGAAAATGACTGGGTAAAGCTTCCACGGGCCTGGGTAAGAGAACGCAGGGAACTTGTGTACTGGTAAAGCTCAGCTTCCGGAACAACAGCCTTTATTACCTGGAAACCTCCTCTGGCTTCCATGCCCTGAATCTTACCTCTTCTTGAGTTCACATCACCCATAACATCTCCCATGAACTCATCCGGTACGGTAATCTCAAGGGTCATTATGGGCTCGAGAAGTATAGGCCCAGACTGCATCATCAAGTCACGGAAACACTTGCTTGATGCCAACTTGAAAGCCATATCGGACGAGTCAACAGAGTGGGCCGATCCGTCTGTAACAACGGCCTTGATATCAATAACCTCACTGCCCGAAATGGGACCCTTGTGCAGAGATTCGAGAACACCTTTCTCAACAGCCGGAATGTATTTTGTAGGTACATTTCCACCGGTGACTTCGCTTGCAAACACAAAACCCTCACCACGGGGCATCGGCTCGATTCTCATAAGCACATGGCCGTACTGCCCTCGGCCTCCTGACTGTTTCTTGTGCTTGTGCGCACCGGCTGAGATCTTGGTAATCGTTTCCTGATAAGCGATTCTGGGTTTGAAAAGCTCGGCCTCGACTCCGTTAAGCTCCTTGAGACGGGCCAGCATGGTCTGCAGATGGAGTTCACCCATGCCGCTCACCGTCGTCTGCCCGATAGTTGCTTCGTTCCGGGTTATGAAAGTGGGGTCCATTGAGCCAAGTTTGTGAAGCCCCGCTCCCATTTTGTCTTCGTCGCCTCGTTTTTTTGGAGAAATTGCAGCCCTGTAGACTGGATCAGGGAAGGCAATGGGAACGAGTTTCGGCTGATGGGCTTTTTCGCAGAGTACATCGTTGGTGATGGTATTTTTAAGTTTTGCTACAGCAATGATGTCTCCGGTTATCATTTTGTCGGTGTCTTCTCTGGAAGAACCGTTCATGTAATAGTAATTGCCAAGTCTCTCTGCCTGGTTTCTTGTGCTGTTAAGCATTTCGCACGATCCCGAAGCGGAACCCCTCAGCACTTTGATGTAAACCATATCGCCAACATGTTTGTCGTGTTTGGTACTGAAGGCTCTGGCAACAAAACTGCCTTTGGGATCGGGAGAAACGGGCTCTCCATCGGTCACTGCAGCCGGTTTTGCTTCAAGTGGAGACGGCCCGTACTCTACTATCGCATCAAGAACGAACTGCTGACCCACCGGGGGTATTGATGTGCCGCAGAAGAGGGGGAACAGCCCTCTGTTTTTTACAGCTAGTTTGATCCCTTTCTTCAGCTCTTCTTCCGTGAGCGTTTCGTTGGCGAAGAAGCTTTCCATCAGCAGTTCATCAGCTTCTGCAGCATCTTCGATGAGCTGCATTCTGTATTCGTCGCAAAGCGATTGAGCTGAAGCCGGAATGGGAAATTCTTTGCCTGAAGCATCAATGGCCTTCCCGGTGATAACATTCGCAGCGCACACAAAAACCTCGCCGTCCATGACCGGAAACACCACGGGGATCACATGCATGCTGAACATTTCTCTGGCTTCAGCGAGAACCCTCTCGAAGTTGGCATTCTCACGGTCAACTCTGTTTACATAGATGAACACCGGCGTATCTGCGTCTTTTGCAAAATTCCAGGTTTTGAAGCTTCCAACTTCGACTCCGTCTGTGCCGTCCAGAACAAGGATGGCCAACTCGGCAGCAGATATGGCTCCTATGGTTTCGCCGAAGAAATCGGTCAGTCCGGGAGTGTCTATGATGTTGATTTTGTGATTGTTCCAGTCGAAGGTTGCGATGGATGAGCCGAAGCTGTGCTTCTTTTCGCGGCTCTCTGTGGTGTAATCAAGAACGCTGGTACCATCGTCAACACTGCCTAGCCTGTCGCACCCTCCGCCGGTAAACAGCATGGCGTCACACAAACTGGTTTTACCAACGGAACCGTGACCCAGCACGGCTACTGACCTAAGTTTCTCAGAGCTGTAATCTTTCATTGTTTTCTCCGGGTGTTATTTGGTGACACTATAATTAAAATGTAAATCTCCTTGTTATTGCAGAGCCCCAATATTATCGCAGCTGGCGGGCGCGTGTCAACGCCGTAATTCAGGTCTGGTCAGAGGCGTATGTATTATGTTATCAAATCAGACTTCGGGAGCGTGTTTATTCCTTTGCGGAACGGCGGAGCAGAGATTGGAATTTCTTAAACTGTTTTCTGTTATCGGTGCAGTTATCGGTGGTTTTATTGTTGTTAAAAAAGTAGTTGCCGCATTCAGCGGACCATCAAGAGACGAGCAGTACAGAAAACTGGAAGAGGAAACAAGGAATTCCGATAAGAAAATCACGGGACGGAACACTCCCAGGTGTCCATTTTGCTCCGGAGATACGGAAAGGTACCAGTACCCTCACATCAGGGTATGGAGATGTGTAAGGTTTCCTGAATGCAGAGGATTCGTGAAAGCCGGCAGAGGCGGAGCCCGATATGCAAGAAAATGGCGGAAAGGCTGAGCCTGTATCCAAATGGTTTAAAAGGAGAGCAGAAAATTGGAAGTTGATACCAGAATTCGACGGCACCCTGTTTTGCCGGCGCTTCCTGAAAAATGGGTGAAATTCACATTCAACGGACGGGAAATGGTGGGCAGGGAAGGCGAGATGATTTCCTCCGCCGTATTCGCGTGCGGTGAGCACATTTTCGGTCATCATCACAAAGACGGCAGCGCTCAGGGATTATTTTGTGCAAACGGGCAATGTTCACAGTGTACGCTCATCGTCGACGGAATTCCTCTGAAGAGCTGCATAGTTCCTCTGAAAAACGGAATGATGGTCAGGTCGGTAGAGGGGTTGCCCATTCTTGAAAACCTTCCTGCTCCGGCAGCTAACCTTCCCGCTTTTCTGGAAACTGATGTTCTCATAATTGGGGCAGGTCCCTCAGGAATGGGAGCTGCGAAGGAGCTGGGTTCGGCAGGATACAATGTGGTTCTTGCGGATGACAAAGACAGAATGGGCGGCAAACTGGTTCTTCAGACGCACAAGTTTTTTGGTTCGGTTGATGACTGCAGAGCTGGAACCAGAGGCACCGAAATCGCAGGGATACTTGCCCGTGAACTGGAAGAACTGCCTTCTGTGACTATCTGGCTTGAGTCTGTGGTTCTGGCTGTTTTCAGTGACGGCACAGTTGGGGTAAGAAAACCCGAAGGCTACGTGATCGTTAAACCCCAGCGGCTTATTGTTGCAGCAGGTGCAAGGGAAAAATCTCTGCCGTTCCCCGGATGCACTCTGCCCGGAGTATACGGCGCTGGAGCTTTCCAGACACTCGTAAACCGTGATCAGATAAGATGTTCAAAGAGGATATTCATACTAGGTGGAGGCAATGTGGGGCTTATTGGCGCCTACCATGCCATGCAGGCCGGAATGACAGTGGTTGGTCTAGCCGAAGGAATGGACAGGTGCGGAGGCTACAAAGTGCATCAGGACAAGATTGCCCGTCTGGGTGTACCTGTATACACAAAACACACAGTGCTGGCTGCTCACGGAAACGAGCATCTCGAGAGTGTGACAATTGCAGAAACCGACGGAAGCTTCAACCCGCTACCAGGCACAGAAATGAATTTCAAGGTTGATACCCTTCTTGTTGCTGTCGGGCTGAACTCTGTAAACGAGTTTCACACAAGAGCGCTTGAGTTCGGAATGAAGTCAATGGTTACAGGAGACTCCGAGGAGATTGCCGAAGCAAGCGCAGCCATGTTCAGTGGAAGAATATGCGGCAGAAAAACTGCTTTCTCTCTCAGAGATGAAAAGGTTGATGTACCCGAAGAATGGGAAATAAAGGCATCTGTTTTGAAAAGCCAGGGCGGCAGGATAGGGGAATACACAACCCCCCCGGTGAAGGAAGAAGTCTTCCCTATCATTCATTGTCTGCAGGAGATACCCTGCAATCCGTGCATGACTGTCTGTCCTAAGGGTCTTATAACAACCGAAGGCCACCCGATTATGGGTATTCCCGAATACGGTTCCGGCTGCATCGGCTGCAGAAAGTGTGTCGCAGTCTGTCCGGGTCTTGCAGTCACACTTGTGGACTACAGAAAGAGCAGAGAGTTCCCTGTTGTAACGGTTCCATGGGAAATGGGAAGCTGGCTTCTTGAAAAGGGACAGACCGTTACCGTTACCGGGTGGGAAGGAAAGACGTTGGGAGAAGGTACGGTAGTCGAGTTGAAAAACGCTCACGGATACCCTTCCACAATGCTGCTTGATATTCTTGTGCCTGACAGCATTGCCCGCTTTGTTGCCGGAATCAGATTACAGTCCCCTGAAGTCACGTTCCCCGAGCAAACTGTTCCGAATGTTCCAATCGCAGATGAAGCAATCGTTTGCAGGTGCGAAAGGGTTTCTGCAGGAGAGATACGCAAGCTTCTCGCAGAGGGTGTCAGAGACCTTAACGAGCTCAAGGTCAGAACAAGGGCAGGTTTCGGAGCCTGCGGGGGGAAAACCTGCAAAACGATCATTTCCCGTATCGTGAGATCGGAAGGCATCGCATCTGACGAAGTTACAGACTTCACAGAAAGACCTCTCTTCGCAGAAACCGCACTGGGTGTTTTCTGCGGAAAGGACGAGGAATGATTCATGATGTGATAGTTATAGGATCCGGCTCTGTCGGTACTCCTACCGCAATGTTCCTTGCAGAGAAGGGCATAAAAACACTGGTTATTGATTCCTGCAGTTCTTCCGGACAGGGCAACAACAAATGTGCCATCGGAGGTATCAGAGCCACCCACAGCGATCCAGCAAAGGTTGCCCTCAGTCTGTGCTCACTCAGCACTTTCTCCAGCTGGGAGGAAATCCACGGAGACAGTATCGGCTGGCACAGGGGAGGCTACACATTTGTTGCCTTTGACGAACCCATTGCCGAATCACTGCAGGAGATGATTCCATCCCAGCAGAAAGCCGGACTTAACATCAGATGGTGCAATCCCGAAGAAATAATGGAAATTGTACCCGGAATAAATTCCAGAGGGCTTCTCGGTGGAACCTTTTCACCGGAAGACGGCAGTGCAAGCCCCATGGAGAGTTCATACGCTTTCTACAGACGAGCCGTGAGACTCGGGGCTGTTTTTCATTTCGGTGAAACCGTTGCCTCAATCAAGAAAAATGGCTGCTTTACAGTTACAACTGATAAAGGCAGGTACTCTGCACTGAATGTGATCAACTGTGCAGGTTCGTTCGGCCGTGATGTGGGAGCCATGGCAGGTGTTGATCTGCCGGTGTACCCCGATATGCACGAAGCAGGAATCACAGAGCCAGTGGAACGCTTCTTCAACCCGATGGTTGTTGACGTGAGCAGAACAGCCGGCAGTGCAAACTACTATTTCTACCAGTACAAAACCGGTCAGGTTGTTTTCTGCATCACACCTGACCCGCCTCTTGTCGGTCGGGGTACAGAGGAAACATCGGTTTTTCTTCCCCAGGTTGCTGGAAGAATGGTCAAACTATATCCCAGACTCGCCAATATCAAGGTACGGCGAACGTGGCGGGGCTGTTATCCCCAAACTCCCGACGGCTCACCTGTTATCGGCCGGGTAGGCCCGGAAGGGTACTTTGCGGCAGTAGGCATGTGCGGTCAGGGCTTTATGCTGGGCCCCGGAACCGGTGAGTTGCTGGCCAGGCTTATTGCCGGGGAATCCACCTCAGAAGACAGAATGGTTCTCGATGCCATGAGACCAGAACGAAAGTTCAGCGGGAACGAAGCTCTGAAGTAGACAGGATAGTGTTTTGACCAAAGCTGCAGACACCCCTTGCTTCATATATATATATAAGCTATCTTCCTGCTGTGCCTTTGTTTGTTCTTTGTAAAGAGAGGGGTTGTACCGAGATGAAAACTCTGCTATCGGGTCTTTTTTGTTTCGTATTCCTTGCCTCCGCGGGAGAGTTGTCTGTGTCTGTGCCTTTCAACAGCACTGATCTGAACATCACCAGAGAGGGAATGTACACGGCTGTTACGATTCCGGGCATGCCTGGAATGTTCACGGAAGGCGTGCCTGCTCTTCCTGTTATGCCGGTTCGAATTGCTCTTCCCACCGGATGCTCTGCCACCGGAATAGAAGTTACCGGCGAGAACTGGGAAACCCTTTCCGGCAGGTACGAGGTTCAGCCATCAAGCGGGTGCGTACCCATTTCAGCGGGTGCTGTACAGACTCAGTCTCAGCCTGATCGGCATATTTACTCTCGAGATTCATATTTCCCCGCGCTTTCGGCACAGCTTGCAAGTTCCGGAGTTTACTGGGGTATACCAATCGCTTATGTGAATGTTCATCCAGTTAGATGGAACCCCACCACAAAAACACTTCAGGTTCTCAGCAGTCTTACACTCAGTGTTCAGTATACAGAGGATGAATCCGTAAGACTGGTCAGCAGAAGAACCCAGGCAAGTGAAGATATGTCCATGGAGATTGCAGGAAGACTCGTGCTTAATCCGGAAGGAGTCAGCTCATCCGGAGCAGGTATAGTTTCACCGAGGGATCTTGCTTACGGTCAGTATGTGATAATTACCCATCCCGATTACCTGTCTCAGGCGCAGGAACTGGCCGATTGGAAAACAGCCAAGGGAATTCCAACTGGCGTTTACACAACAACATGGGTTCAGTCTCAGTATTCATGTGCTGATCTTCAGCAGGAGATGCGGGCATTTCTCACCGACTGCAGAAACGATGGAACAGACTTTGTTCTGATCTTCGGTGACGACGACAAGGTTCCCTGCCGTGACGCTCTGTTCGTGGGGAGTGCCGGCTATACTGAAATGGGTCCTTCCGATCTGTATTTCGCTGACATAAACGATACGGCCCCCGGTGCAGACCTGTGGAACGCCAACGGCAACGGTATCTGGGGTGAGGTGCCCTATCCCTATCAGTATCCGCAGCCCGCAGGATATGACCAGGTGGATTATCACCCCGACCTGTGGGTTGGAAGAGCCAGCGTGAACACAGCATCAGAAGCGGACATCTTTGTAGACAAGGTTTTCCTGTTTGAAGGTGTGCAATCTGTCGACTATTTCGAGACTGCTCCACGTGAGCTCAGAATAGGGTACTCAACGGGGATACTCTGGAGTTCACCATACATTCCAGGCAGTGCAAGCGCGGAATCCATATCAACTTTTGTGCCCTCTGCAGCCTGGGAGCAGGAGAAGCTCTATGAATCCACAGGCACGAACAGTTATCAGAATACGATCAACATGATTAACGCTGGTCCGCAGCACGTTTATCATGCCAGCCACGGAGCTGAGACCTACATGTACACATCAGCCGGCAGCAACTACACCACAGCGCACATAATGGCTCAGACAAACATTCAGAGCGGAGGGCTTCCTGCTCTGTGGCAGTCGATATCCTGTTTGATCGGAGCACTCGACTACAGTTCTGACTGCTGCGGAGATGCCTGGCTGAATTCACCAGCCGGCGGAGGGTTCGGATGCTTCAACAGCCGCTATGGTTTCGGCAATTTTGCCGGCCCCTGCAAAGGTCCCAGCGAGATGCTGTGCATCAGGTTCTATCAGGACCACTGGCAGAACGATATCTACAATCTGGGGATTGCCCACGGAACAAGCATGGATTTTTACTGCCCCCCTGACAGTGTCTACATGGACTGGTGTCTGAAAGAGTACAACCTGTTTGGAGACCCGGAACTTCCCATTTGGACTGAACCTGCAACGGACCTCAGTGTTTCTCATGTTGCCTCCGTCAGCGGAACAGCACCGGTGGAATTTACTGTAACTTCAGGCGGCAGTCCTGTGGAAAATGCAAGGGTCTGCATACAGAAAGGCGACTGGAAAACAGGAGAAACCTATCTTGTGGGGTACACTAACATTTCGGGGCAGGTCACGCTGTACGCAACTCCCGCAACTACTGGAACAATAGATGTCACCGTCTGGGCCAGAAACAGCAACCCCTACCGGGGAACTATTTCTGTCACCGGTGTGGGTACGGTTGAAAACTCTTCAGCTGTTGCCGTCAACCTGTTCACCCCTCCCAGCCCCAATCCGGCCAGGGAAACAGTCTCTCTCTCTTTCAGCACTGCGGTGTCTTCTGCAGTATCCATCGAGGTTTACGATCTTGGGGGGCGCAGAATAGCTACCCTGATCAATCAGGATATGCAGGCCGGAAGTCACAGCATTATCTGGGATCTCAGAGACTCCACAGGAAGAGCTGTTCCCGCAGGCATTTACCATCTCAGACTGAACACTTCCGAGTTTTCTGAAGTGAGTTCGGTGATGGTTCTGCGGTAGAACTTGTCGGTATAAAGGCGGGAGAGGGTAATTCCTCTCCCGCTGCTGTTTGTGTATCCCTTGTTGTATTTCCTCTCTGTTTGCATAATGCGGGAAACATCCCGGAGGTCGAAATGAGAACTCTCTTTGTTGTATTGCTGCTGTTGATACCGGCGGTTGTTTCCGCGTTTCCGTTCATGATAGGAGCCAGAGTATCCACACCGCAGATTGCTTCGGTATCTCTTACTTACAGACCCACAAACCTCTGGTTCTTCCAGGTTGAGCCCGGCGTGGGGGGTGGCAAAACCGCCCTGGGAATCGGCGGCAGCTTTGGCTACACTTTCGGGCTCGGGCTTAAAAGTTCTCTTTTGTACACATGGGGCAAACCCATCGGAGATGTTGAAACCGGTCAGACATACGCCGGAGGAGAGGGAGTCATAATGATTTCCGGAATAAACCTCACATTCGGCCTTTACGGCCATGTGGCCGGCGATGATCCTGACAAGGATATGCTCGTTTCGGTGGGTGCTGGTATAGGGTTCTAGCTATCTGGTTCCGGTGTTGATGAATATTATCAGTCTGCCCCGGGCATTCACTGCCAGATCCGGCAGGCCGTCTGCATTGATATCCGGAGTTGAAAGCCCCCAACTGTCAAACACTCTGGTACCCGACAGCCAGGTTGCATCGGTGAAAGTTCCGTTCCCGTTGTTCAGGTAAAGGAATGAGCGGCGAGTCTCCCAGATAGAGGTAATGTACAGATCAAGATCGCCATCGCTGTCGAAATCAGCCCAGGCGGGATAAGAGTGAGTTTCTTCGTATCTTATTCCTGAAATTTGCGTTACATCTGTAAAGACGCCTTCATCATTTCTTAAAAGCATTGAACGGTCTGAAGAGGGCAGATCCCTTGGATGAGCCAGATTTGCGTTGAAAAGGTCCTGGTCGCCGTCGTTGTCGTAGTCGCCCCAGGCACTTCCTATTGTGTTGCCCCACAAACCATCCCGCTCTACTCCCTGTGTATTCGTGATTTCAGCAATTTCTTCATAGCCGGAACCGGAGTTATGCCAGAGAGCATTCGGCTGGTTACGATAGTTGGAGATGTACAAATCCACCCTACCGTCGTTATAGAAATCCACAAGATCTACATCCCTTCCGCACCAGGGGCCCTGTGGCCATGTAGAAAGCAAACCGGATTCAGTGAATGTGCCGTCTCCGTTGTTCAGGTAGAGCACATCGGTGTTTCCTTCACCTGTTTTGTCAGGGGTTTCATAAACCGCAAGGCAGATATCGGCTGAACCGTCTCCATCCCAATCGGGAAGGGCGATGCCTTCAACCGGCCCGGGAGGTATTCTCAGGCTTACAGGCCGGTATACAAGAGGAGCTTCATCTGTAAGCCATACCATTGGCAGATGGCCCCCTGTAACTATGTCTGCAAATCCGTCTCCGTTCAGATCTGCTGCAGCCGCCCCGTTTGCCGGATGATTCAGCGTTGTAAACAGGGAGAGTGAATCACAGTTGTTCACATAGATCCTGTCACCTGTTATCAGATCTGGCAGACCATCGCCGTTCAAATCCTCCCAGGTGTTCCTGACACCGGGTACGGGATCAATTCCCAGGTATTCTTCCGTTCTGTCCTGAAAAACAGGGCCGGTATAGCCTGCTCTGGCGCTGTCCATGAAAGCAGAACCGATATCCATTTTAAGAAGCATTTCAGCTTCTCCGGCGTATTCGTTGTTAACATCCCCCAGCACCGCTGCGGTGACAAAGTAACCGTTGTTACCACTTATTTTTCCCGCAAGAAGAAAAAAAGCAGACGGGGAATGATAATCGGTAGCAGGGTAGAGATCTGTGAACAGAAGGGGAGCCAAAGAGTCGAGTGCTGCAGAAGGATATCCAAGTTTCCACAGAGCCTCTGCCATTCGCATCCTCAGGTGATTCTCTACTGCGGGAAAAACAAGCTCGCACTGCTCAGGGGGCATTCCCGGTATATCCCATCGGGCAGCAGCGAGAAATCCTGCTTCCGCGTATTCCAATTCTTCACCCCAGAGAGAGTCTTCCGCTGCAGATTCCGCTCTTGCAAGCCATGCAGAGGGCCAGTCGGGAGAGTCAGCTGTCCACTGTTCAAGAGTTCCCGCCCTGCGGGTTGAATCCTGGGTCATTACACCGTAGGCAGCATTTGTCCAGTAGGGATGAACATGGAAGTACTTCTGCAGGTAGTTCTCTGCACGGGCAGCAGCCTCGGAAGGGTCATTCAGAGCTGCGGCGGTATAAACAGTTCTTAAGAATACACCCTGTGCCGCAGAGAACAGAGCTTCAGATTCGGGAAATTCAGACGAAAGAATTGAAAGAAGACTGTCTCCGGCGGCTGTGAGCTGTACCCGGTATGCAGCATCGGCTGCTTCTCCCAGCGCCCGGGGCGTGCTTATCAGATGGCCGTAGTTCTGCATAAGTGAAATGAATGCGGGCTTTGAGTAAAGAACATCATTTGTTTCCAAAAGCTGCAGACACTGTATCAGCAGGGATTCGGAAGGTTCACGGACCATATCCATTCCCGTTTGAAGCTCTGCACAACCTGAAAACGCTGTAAGTATGGAAAGAAAGAGTGCATTCATATTGACAGTGAATCTAACGCAAGCCCGGATACTGTGTCACCGCCAGTAAAAAACCGATGTGACAACAGGTTGTGTGTTTATTAAATTGATCGCTTCAGGAGGTAAAAAATGATTCATCGTGGAATAGTACAGGAACTCATCCGGGGCAGCGCGATTGTTGCAGTGGGTGGAGGTGAAGGGTGCAGCGCCTGTGCTTCCAGGGGAAGCTGTGTTGCTGTAAACGGCAGGAGACCCGAGAAGAAAACAGTAACAGTTGACAATATCCTCGGAGCATCTGCGGGTGATGTGGTAGAACTGGAATTGCCCGTTTCTGTAACAATGCAGGTGATTTCCATAACATTCCTCGTTCCAGTTGCTCTGCTGATAGCGGGGTACTGGATAATGATGCCGGGTGGAAGCAATCATGGTGCAATCGGAGCAGTGGGCGGCCTTGCTGCGGGAATGATAATTGCGCTTTCGGCAAACAGATTGCTGGGAAAACGCTCTTCATACAGAATGAAAATGACGGGAATACTCGAGAAGCAGTGTGGAGAAACGGAAGTGGTGAAGTGAAATCATCTGTGCAGAGAACAATCGAGCTTCTTAAAGACCTTGGTGTGGAATACGGCGATGTTCGGGCAGAAATTGTCAGAACGGAAAACACCGATTTTCGAAACGCCAGGCTGGATGACTGCAGAACAGTGGAAACAGGGGGTGCCGGTGTACGGGTACTCGTTAAGGGAACCTGGGGATTCGCAGCCTGTACCGGCCTTGAAAGCCATGATTTTGAGGCTGCAGCAAGAAGAGCCGTGGATATTGCACGAGCTGCCGGCGGAAGGGGCAAAGTTGAGCTTGCTCCCCTTGATCTGCAGCAGGGTGTGTATACCGGGCCATGTGAAAAAAACCCCTTCGATGTTTCCAGAGAGGAAAAGATAACCCTTCTTCAGAAAGCCTCCGATGAAATGATGCGGGATTCAAGAATAAAGAGCAGCTATGCCCGGCTCTGGTTCGAAAAAAGAGACAGAATTATAGGAACAACCAGAGGTGATCTTATCGAAACGGATCTTGTATTTACAGAGCCCTTCCTCATGGCAACTGCTGTTGCCAACGGGGATGCTCAGAGCAGAAGCCTTCAGGATGGAGCCAGAATTGCGGGCTGGGAATGGGTGGAGGAATCCGGTATCGGGTCATGGGGAGAAAAAGCAAGAGAAGAAGCCATAATGAAGGTTATGGCCGACGAGAGCCCTTCGGGAAATATGGACCTTCTCCTTGACGGTATTCACCTGAGCCTTACCATGCATGAATCTGTCGGGCATCCCACCGAGAGCGACAGAGCCCTGGGCTGGGAGGCCAACATGGCTGGAAGATCTTTTGTCAACCTTTCCGACCAGGGCAAACTCCGTTACGGCTCCGACCTGGTCAACTTTATCGCAGACAACACTATTCCTTATGGAGTGGCAACCTGGGGCTGGGATGATGATCTGGTACCCGGGCAGAGGTGGTACACCGTTAAAAATGGCATCTTTCAGGAATTCGGTTCAGTTCGCGAAACAGCTCTTCACATCGGCAGAGACTCCAGCAGGGGATGCTGCAGAGCAATGGATGCCCGAAGTTTTCCAATCAACAGACAGCCGAACTTCTATCTCGACTCTTCTGACAACGGAGTTAGCCCCGAAAATCTTGCTTCTGATATTGACAGCGGTATCTGGATAGAGGGCAGGGGGTCGTTCTCCATAGACCAGAGAAGAATTAATTTTCAGTTCGGAGGAGACATCTTCTGGGAGATAAAGAACGGCAGGAAAACAAAACCTCTGAAGAAGGTTATCTACCGGAGCAGAACCCCTGAGTTCTGGGGTTCTCTTGACGGCATTGCAGACAAAAAGCACTTCCGCACCATGGGTCTTCTTAACTGCGGCAAGGGTGAGCCGGGTCAATCGGCCCGGATGACCCACGGAGCAAGCTTCTGCAGATTCCGCGGCGTTGAAGTTGGGGGTGGAAACTAATGACAACTCAGGAAATGCTTGACTTTGTGAGGGCAGCTGTTGAAGCCTCCGGTACTCCCGATGCAATGGCGGTTCTTAAAGAAGAAAGGGCAGCATGTGTGCGGTTTGGACAGAACAGAATTACGCAGAACCTTGATATTATCGAAAAAGAACTGATACTCACAGTTGGAGACGGAGAAAAGAAGGCTACTGTGACCTCCCAGAGGATAGATATGGATGCTCTCCAATCGATTGCCGCCGAGGCGCGATCTCTTCTGCAGACATCTTCACCCGACCCGGAGTATATGCCTCCAGTTGCCGGCGGGCAGGTCTATCCCGTTATTGATCAGGCGTGGGATGATTTTACGGCAGAGTGTCCTGCTGAACCCAGAATGGAAGCTGTAGGAAAAGTTATAGACAAAGCCGGGGAAAACGGTTTTCAGACCGCCGGCATCTGCTGGATGCAGAATCAGAACAGGGCTTTTGCAACCTCCACCGGGAATCAGGCTTCACACAGGTCCACTGAAGCAGGTTTGTCTTTTACCATGGACAAAGGGCTTGCGTCCAGCTACAGAACCATAACAGGCACGGGATGGAACGATCTCAAGGTTAGCGAAGCTGTTGAGAAAGTGCTTCTGCAGGTAGAAATGAACAGAGATGCCCGGGAGATCCCCGAGGGTGACTACACGATAATACTTGAACCCGAGGCTACCTGGAATCTGCTGATGTACCTTCCCTGGATAATGGATGCCCGGTCTGCCGACGAAGGAACCTCAGTTTTCAGCGGCATGGAGGGAATCAGGATGGCAGGCGCTAATTTCAATCTCAAGTCATGTCTTCACGGCGAGAGACCCGGGATTCCATTCAGTGAAGAGGGCCTGCCGGCCGAGGACGTGGTATGGTTCGAGAATGGCTTTCTCAGAAATCTGCCCGCTGACCGTTTCACAGCAGAGAAAACAGGCAGAAAACCCCTGTTCGTGCCGGATACTCTTACTATGGAAGGCGGGGATGGAACAATAGATGACCTTTTGGCAGGAGTAAAAAAAGGCATCCTCATCAGGCGTTTCTGGTATATCAGGTTTGTGGATGAAAAGACTCTCAAGCTTACAGGCATGACACGTGACGGTGTCTTCCTGGTTGAAAACGGGAAAATAGTAAACTCTCTGAAAGACTTCCGATGGAACTGGCGTCCGTTTGATCTGTTCTCGAATATTGAGCGTTTGGGAACCCCTGAGCGCAAGCCATACGGAATGGTTCCACCAGTTGTCATCACCGCCCGTCACTACCCCTTTACAGGCTGATGAGAAACAGCGAAGGAACTCCCGGCAACTTCATTCTCAGAAAAGCATTGGTACGGCCCGGGAGATCCAGGGCCGTACCGATAAGTTAGAACTTTACTGCGGCAACCAGAGTGAAAGATGATACCCTGACATCTCACCATTCAAATCTCATGCCGAAGCAGGTCTCTCCCTGGAGAGACCTTATCGGCTGCGAGTCATGAAAGTGATTTCTTATAAACATGACAATGTCGCCTTTATCGGTGTGGTGTCTGCCGTATATCTCGGCGAAGTACCTGCTGCTTTCTCCGCCATCAAGATGGAAGTAGAGATCCGAGTGAAGAATAGTGCCGTATACCATCTGATTCGCAGAGAGCAGGGGATAGTTCAGTTCGCCGTGCAGCGACCAGTCGAAGTTGTGTCCCTTCTGGAATGAGGGACTGCTCGGGCGATAAACGCCCAGTGCTGCATTATACTGAGGAACAGGTCCGGCTGGAAGAAAAACCGGCCGGTCTTCCATTCTAACTGCAATTCTGTTTTCAACACCCAGTTTAAGGTTGTTCATGTACTGTCCGCAGGTGTCGGCCATGTCGATGTTGTGAAAGCACTCATGATCGGTAAAAAGCGTAAAGAGAAGGTTCCTGTAATCAACACCGACGCTTCCCCTTATGTTCCAGTGCCCTCCGTAGACATTGAAGGCTATGTCGGACTCTTTGCTGCTGGTACCCATGAAGGTTTCAACGCTCAAGCCTATTCCTAAACTCACCGGCCCGTACTTTACAAGCGTTACATCGTCTTCGATAAGGGAGTAGATGAACTGTTCCTCGTCGGGTTGAAAGAACAGTCTTGCATCGAGAAATCCGTCGTTTTCTCCGGGGAAAGACAGATTCCATCCTGAAATCAAAGACAGAAGAAGAAGGATCATAGAGCCTATTTCTCCTTTTCAAGGTGTTTCCTGAGCGCTTCGACCAGGTAAGCCTCAGGCTGGGCGCCCTCAGTGGAAAAGGTTTCATTCACGACAGTTCTGGGAACTCCCTGAACCTGATAGCGCGCGGCCATGTCAGGAAACTCATTTGCTTCAATTGCTTCCGCAGTGACCCTGTCTGAGTAGGCAGCCATCCGGTGGGCGAGAACAACCGATGGAGGGCAATGGGGACATGTGGGAGTAACAAACACCTTGACATGCAGATCGTCTTGCAGATCGTCAAGAAAAGCACGTGTTTCTTCTGTAAGCCCTGATAAAGCCCTTCCTGCATCGATGATTCCTGTGAGAAGGCTGCTGAATTCATAGCCGGAAGGTGTTCCCCTGAAGATAACTCTGCCTGTGCTGCCGATGCTCAGAGTTGGAAGAACAGAATTTATTCCGTCGGATTCAACGATATTCAGAATGAGTTTTTCGGTCAGTTCGCCGAGTTCCTTTAGAATTGCTTCTGTGTCATTCTCACCTGGAGCTTTGGTAAGGGTGACTGTCACATTGTTTGTCATCAGGCCGAAATGGCCTCTGATTGCTTCTCTGTCTTTTTCGGCCAGAAGTGCCATTTGTTACCTTTCGGAATGCTGTATCAGATCGAAAACCGCTGCAGATGCCCTGGCACCATCCGATACCGCCGTTACAACCTGCCTGAACCCGTTGTTTGTCACATCACCTGCTGCAAAAACAGCAGGATTTGATGTGCCGACAATTCCCCTGGTGACCACAGCTCCCTGGCTGTCGAGTTCCACCAGGGTCTCGAAGGGTTCCGAAGCGGGTTTCGTTCCCACATAAAGAAATATTCCATCGGTTTCCAGATTCTTCTGCCCTTCAGGTGTGTCGATTACTGCTCCGGTAACCCCCTGACCATCACCGGTAATCTCAAGCAAACGCGAGTTCCAGTAAGTGGTTACTTTTTTGTTGCTGATGAGTTTTTCCGCAAGATACGGTTCAGCGCGAAGCTGGTCTCTGCGGTGCACCAGCCCGAGTTCAGCAACAACCTGCGTGAGATGAAGAGCCTCCTTTACGGCACTGTCCCCTCCGCCCACAACGATTACCCGTTTGTTTTTAAAGAAAGGGGCATCACACGTAGCGCAAAAACTTACTCCCCGGCCATAGTACTCCTCTTCTCCAGGTACCCCCAGTGTTGCCGGAGCAGCACCGGTGGCGATGATAAGAAAATCGGAATAGTATTCTCCGGAATCGGTTTTTACCAGTATTCTGCCATTCTTTTCGGAAGCTGTTTCCACTGTTTCCATTCGGAAGACAGCACCGGCTTCCAGAGCCTGCTTTTTCATTGCGTCTGTAAGATCAGCTCCCGAAACTCTGCTGAAGCCGGGATAGTTCTCGATTTCAGCAGTGAGTGCTGCCTGTCCTCCAGGCTTCCAGCTTTCCAGAACCACATGACTGATTCCATATCTTGCGGCATAAATTGCTGCCGAAAGGGCGGCCGGCCCCCCGCCGGCAATAACGAGCCGGTATTCTGACTCGTTCTGCCCTTCTCCACCCTGAACAACATTTACATGAAAATCCATCAGCCCAGTGTTCTCACTGCCAGCGCTTCAAGGTCTTTCTTCAAGCTTGACTTGTCTCTGAATCCAACCATTCTTTCTATCTCTTTACCTGCATAGAAGATTATCATGGTCGGAACACCTCTGACACCAAACTGATTTGCCTCGGAAGGATTCTGGTCGATGTCGACCGTAAGAAAATTGATTCTGTCGCCAAGCTCGCCGGAAAGGCTTTCCAGCACAGGATGAAGCATTTTGCACGGACCGCACCAGGTTGCACTGAAGTCAACAAGAGTCATCTTGTGGAAGTCTTTGGTTTCTTCAGCGATCTTGTTTCCGGGAATTTGTCTCATTGCCATTATTGATCCTTCTGTTTTAGAGTTAACTTGTTTTCCAGTCATTACTGTAGCATATGGAATGCCTGTTCTATAATATTGCTGTACAACTAATTACAGAGGTTGTTGCTGTTTGGCGTGTCAAATAATTCTGCACTTCCCAAACATACTGCCAATCATGTATTATGTGGGGTTCACTTTTAGGAACAAGGGTTTTAGGGAATGGAGGGTGTATGAAATCGATTCTGATACTTGCCCTGGCCGTCGGCACAGTGATGGCATTTGGTGTACCGGGGGTTCCTGATGTGCCTGATGTACCGGAAACTGAGATACCTGAGTTCGATATTCCCGGTATGCAGCTTCTTGACGACCTTCAGGTAAAGCTTGACGGAGTCATGAGTGAAACTGATGCTCTTCGGGACATGATCCCAGATCTGGCCGTTCTTGATGAACTGTCGCTCAAACTCTCAGAGCTCAGGGATACCGATCCCGAACTTGAAGCTCTCCAGGCTGAAGTTGATGCTCTTCGTGATCAGCTTGTGTCTGCCAGAGCTGATATGCAGGCGATTTCGGACAATCTGCAGGCTGAAATAGGATCAATGAAGGCCACCGTTGATGAGTTTACCGCCGGTCTTCCCATCTAACGTTTTCTTTTCAGTTGAAAGAGCCGGGCTTAGTGGTCCGGCTCTTCTAGTATGCGCCTGAACCTGCAATCACAGCTGAAGGTGTGAGCATCAGAATTGAGAGATCAATCCAGATCGACCAGTTATCAACATAGTACAGATCAAGTTTTATCATTTCATCGAAACCCAGATTACTTCTGCCTGATATCTGCCACACCCCGGTTACCCCCGGAATGGTGTGAAGTCTCTTGAAATCCCGCCTGCTGTATTCCTCAACTTCTTCGGGAAGCGGTGGACGGGGGCCCACAAGGCTCATCCTCCCGGACAGCACGTTGAACAGTTGAGGAAGCTCATCTATCGACCATCTGCGAATGAATCTTCCCGAAAGGGTTACTCTGGGGTCGTTGCGGATCTTGAAGAGAGGTCCCGAGGATTCGTTTTGTTCAGTGAGTGTTGATTTTTCGCTGTGAGCGCCTATACGCATAGACCGGAATTTGAACATGTTGAATGGTTTATTGCCTTTACCCAGCCTGATTTGCCTGTAAAAAACAGGAAAACCGGAATCAATAACGATTGCCAGAGCTGTCAGAAAGAACACCGGTGACAGAAGCAAAATGAACAGGGAGGCAAGGAAGATGTCTGTTGTTCTCTTGAGTACTAAGCCCCATCCCGAGAGGGGAGCAGGAACTGATTCAATCAGAGTCGTTCCTCCCATGTGTGCAACCCTGGCGGTGAGGCTGACAAGAGAGAAGATATCTGCAGCGATCTTGTACTGAACACCTATCTTTTCGCAGGAAAGAATCACGGAAGACAGCTTTTCAGGGGGAATGGAATGGCTGGCCACCACAAGCTGCTGAATGTTTTTTGTTCTGATAATCTCTTCTATGCAATCAGCGGATTTACCGGGATCGATATAATCAACAACCAGGTAAGGGAGTTGAGCTCTGTTTTCCATAAACACGCCCAGCTGCCGGGCCTGGTCGGAGAGACCTACTATCAGCACTCTTGAAGGGTTTCCTGTTTTGCCTGCTATTTTTCTGAATTGAGAGTGCCAGAAACTAAGGAGTAGTGCAGATGCGGGAAAGGAAAAGATCAGAACGAATCTGGAGAAAAGGAGCTGTCTTGTGATAAATGTCATTGCCAGAGTGAACAGCACAGCCATAAGTGCCCCTCTGATCACTCCTGCAATCTCTTCGATCATACCAAGGCCGAATTCATGTCTGTATACCCCGAATACCGCCATAAAAGCAATCTGTACAGAGCCTAGCACGATACCGCTGATGAAGTAATGATACCCGGAGAGTCTGAAATCGGAACCCATGATGTCAAGAAGAAGGGAATGCCTCAGCCAGAATCCGCCCATGAAGATTCCCGTTATAAGAGCAAGATCGAAAAAAGGAAGAAGCCACAGCAGATTTCTTTTTTTATCCTTCATTTGCTTCCTCCGGGTAGTGCACCCACCATTAGGCCTGGATGGGTTGTAAGGAATCTGATCATGCTTCTAAGATGGCAGCGAAGGGCCCGACCACCAGAAGCGCTCTCTCTGTGGCAGACATGTCTGATCTTTGCCCGGGGAACATACCAGACTTCCATGCCCATTTTCCAGGCCCGCCAGCACCATTCCACATCTTCAAAATACAGAAAGTATTTTTCACACATCAGACCGACTCTGTCCCGCCCCCGGGGAGTCAGCCACATTGCTGCTCCTACAAGCCAGTGAGGTTCAGTCGGCTCATCGGAGGAGCTGAATCGGGTTGTGTGATCTGAGCTCAGATATCTGCCCCACTGTGTTTTTCCAAACGGAGTTCTTCTGGATGCTATAACGGATGGAGAAGGCCAGGTCCTGGCGGTTGACTGAACAATTCCATTCTCATCCACCATGCATGGTCCGATGATAGCAGCTTCAGGATTACTCGATTGGAAAGCTGAAAGTTCAGTTATAGCTCCAGGTATGAGCTCGATATCAGGATTCAGGAAGAATAGACTGTCGCCGGAGGCGGTCAATGCTCCCAGATTATTTGCTTTTGCAAGACCGATATTCCGTCTGTTAAGGATCAATTTGACAGGCATATTATGGCTCTTTATCAAATCGACTGTGTTGTCAGAGGAGGAATTATCAACTACTACAACATCGACAGGCATCTCTGCCGGAGAAAGGGCAAAAATGGAGTCAAGTGCCCTGCAGACAACCTGCCCGCTGTTGTAAGTAGTGATAACTGCTGACCATTTCATTGTACTAATATACAAAGAGGGAAGAGTCTTTCGACCCTTCCCTCTGATCTGCGTTTATCCGGATCAGATAGCCTTGTCTTTGAGGGCTTTTCCAGCTTTGAAAAAAGGAACCTTCTTGGCAGGATACATTTTTTTCTTCCCGGTTCCCGGCACAACGCCCTCACGGGCTGCTCTTTCCTTGATTCCAAAGGTGCCAAAACCGATGAGAGTGATCTTATCGCCGGCTTCAATTACACTGCTTACACCATCAATAAAAGCATCAACGGCTGCAGCTGCGTCTTTCTTTGAAAGATCAGCCTTGTCAGCGACATGGTTGATAAGTTCTTTTTTGTTCAACTCCGTACCCCTTTCTGATTGTTTAACGACCCCGAAACACTATGATACGTTTACATTAGAACAGAGAAAGCCCTTTGTCAAGTGTTCCCGGTGCAAAGTTAAAAACTGCTGGTGTGCTGTTCCACTTTGATATCCGGGAAGGCTTTTATGTTGATGCGGAAATAAAAGCCGGAATCGATGTCAGAAACATGCCTTGTGAATACCGCTTCCCAACTGTCCAGATCACGCATTATGGAATAGTCGTGGCTAATAAAATCTTTTGCTGCAATATCATAGTAGCCACCGTAATTAAGCGCCCATCTAGACGAGAGATCAATACTCAGAGAAAACCGGAGCTTATTCAAATCTTCACCAATGCCGTACAGGGCGGGATTCCAGCTGTGAGACAGGTTCACTCTCCAGGAAAGCGGCAGCAGAACCATCCCTGAGTCGGGCTGCATGGTCGGGTCGTTTCCTGCCAGTTGAACAGCTGTGGTGAAGGAAAGGTTCTGAGCACGCCCCGTGTAAGGGTTGTAGGATCCGTCAGCCCGGGTGGATAACCACCCTGCCGGAGTCAGGTTCAGACTGGCGCTTACAGGAGAGAAAGACTCGTTTTCCCGTTCGGGACTCCAACTGGAGCCGATAGATAATTGTGCCAGGGTTGTTCTTTCTACACTCCCTCTGCTCAGGCGTTTTCCCTCAAGAACATTGAGAAGAGAAAAACTCAGAACCGTTCCGGAAACTGGCAAAGAGAAGTCGCTGAAGTGATAGTAAAGAGACTCTGCCTCTTCCACATGGTGCATGCCTCCCCCGGAGTCAATAAAACGGTCTGGTGCCCAGCTCGCAGAAACAGAAGGAGTTATGGTGTGTCTGAAAAGAGAATATCCGCCAATTCCCGTGGAGAACAGCCCGTAAATATCTGTAGCAATTGATAAACCTGCAGAACCGTGAAGCCATCCGGGTATTCTCTGCCCGAGCCTATCCCGGTCATAAAGAGTTCCGGTCAGCCTGAGGGATGGTGATACAGCAAGAATTCCTCCCAACCTGTCTGAAGCTGAGAGACCGGAAGAGAACTTCAGCCCGGCATTGTATAGAGACGAGTCCTCCCACTCAGTGTTTTCTGCAAGGTAGTGCGAGCTCATGTTCCAGTACAGGCTGTGCCAGAAACGCTGCTCTGATGCTTCTGAAGGAGCGTCGAACAAAGGAGAGGAAGGCAGACTGTACCTGATGTCGGGAGCACTCAGCTCTGACAGAATTTCGTTGTCTATCGTATCAGCGAGTGCATCGAGATACTCAGTGTACTCGATATTTGCCTGGGCACTTCCCCGGCCGATATTTCTGGAGAGGGAGAGCCATGATCTCAATTCACCTTCCATTCTTTCCTCGGGATTCTGCTGAGTTTCTTCCAGGTAAGACCTGTCACTTACAAAATTTCCGGTAAGTCTGAGAATGGTCCCGTCGGGCAGTTCCTGAGTGTGCATTGATTCTACAAGCCACCGATCCCGACGGCTTTCAAACTGTCTGCGCCACTGCAATCTGTTGCTTCCGTTCATCACATAACGAAGATTGTGTTTTTCCAGCAGGGTTACCTGAAATCTTGTTTTTTCCATCAGATCCGAGCTGAGAAGAAGGTCACAATAGTCGGAGAAACCAAAATAGTAACCCATGTTCCTCAGGTATCTTCCATCCCGGGATGATGCTCCGAATGTGGGTATGGTAAAACCTGAGGATCGACCTCTTCTGATGGGAAATACTGCGTAGGGAAGCCAGAAAACCGGAGTATCTTCAACATACAGAATGACGGGCCTGGCCACAGCCTTGTCATCAGGGAACACTTTCATGGTTTCAGCCCAGAAGTAGTAATCGAAAGTGTCTTTTTCGCATGATGTGAACTGAACATTAGTGAGATTGAATTCATGCCTCGAGAGCATTGTGATTGTTTCGCTGGAGTACAGTGCCCTGTCATAAAAAGAAGTTGTACTGAAAGTTCTGGCTGTGGCAGTGGGAATGTGGTAGATCAGAGCGGTTCCGGTGGCCGTTTCACCCGCATCGCTGAGCTCAGTGTTGCCTGAGGCTCTGACTGTTTCATCATTAGATGAGTATGTAATAGTATCTGATAAAATGCTCATCTGTTTGTATTCCAGCGAAGCACTGCCTGCAAGAAACAGATTCTCTTCACTGATGCTGAACACCAGCGAATCTGCACCGTAGGCCATGGACTGCATAGGTTCTGCCCCGGTAGTGTCCGGTTGGGAAACCAGGAGAGCAATGCAGAAGATCAGCATTGTGCTCTGCCCATCGATGCAGCCCCAAATGCGCCTGCAGACGGGGAATTTTCAAGAAGAGACATACACCACGGTTGTTTGCACCTTCTTCTGTATTCCTGTCTGGCAGAAATTCCAAAATGGCACAAAGCAGAGCTGAGCCCTCCAGCGATGAAGAAACCATTGGGAGAAAAGCAGTTGGCCAGGCTTGCAAGCCCGATTCCCACCCATCGTCCGTATTCTCTGAATGCTTCCAATGCAGCGCCGTCTCCTGCGGAAGCCAGTCCGAACAATTCCAGAGGAGATAGAAGATGCCCGGTAAGCCGTGAGTAGTACCACTCCAGCGCTTCTTTTCCCGCATATCTTTCCCAGCAGCCTTCGGAACCGCAAAGACAGGGAATTCCGCCTTCCTTGATCACAGTGTGGCCGAATTCGCCCGAATTACCTGTTCCGTACAGGATATTTCCCTGGTAAATTATTGCTCCACCTATACCTGTACCCAGTGTAATAAAAAGCCAAAGCCCCCTCGAGGGTATCTGACAGGAGTGAATTGCCCCTGTAGCGAAGGCGTTACAGTCGTTGTCAAGGGCTATGGGGGCATTGATGTGTTCCCGAAGGATAGCCCCTGGGTTGACTCCGTTCCAGAGTGGCAGATTGGGGCTGAATTCAATGAGCCCCTGTTCTCTGTCAATCAGCCCTGCTGTCCCAATCCCTATTGACGCCGGTTCCGGATCGTTGGCCAGAATAATACACGCTGTCTGTTCGAACAGTTCGACGGGGATGGATTTTGCTCCGGTTGGTAAGGAGCAGATAAGCTCGAAACTTCCGCCGGTGGTAATACAACCGATTTTTGCATAAGTGCCGCCAATGTCGATACCCCAGAATGAATGCTTATTCGATGCCAACTATCTCCCCACCAGTGACCGTCATCATGGGCCAGGAGACACGAGTTTCTGTATCGCTTCCAAGAACACATCTTCCTGAAGCGCCATACCATGGGCTCATGGAAGAGAGTTTTCTGGAAATGCGGCTTCTGGAGGGACTTGATACATTTTCCCAGGCGTCCAGCAGGATACAGGCAGCATCATAACCCTGTGCAGCAATTGTTGTCGGTTCCTCTCCATAAGCTCTGTTGAAAGTGTACACGAACCTGGCAGTTTCCGGATACAGAGAGTTAAGCCCGAAAGCTGCGGTGAACACTACTCCCTCGACATACTCTCCTCCATGCTGAAGAAGCAGCTCATCGTCCAACCCTGAAGTTCCAAAAAGAGGTACTTCGAGCCTGTAAAACCTTAACTGGGGCGCTATCTGCACGGCATCCCAGGCTGATACAGGAAGAAAAACAGCCTGTGTGGAACGGGCTTTCAGGATATTTATCTGTGCCCGGAAATCTGTGACGCCAGGCTGGTAGCCTTCTGATGCTACGATGGACCCTCCCATGCTCTCGACCACGGCCCTGAATTGCTCTGCCTCGGCTGAAGCTGTGGCCGTGAACGGGTAGATGATGCCAAAACGCCTGCATTCTGTATTCCTCATTGCGTATTCGGCCACTGCGGCAGCCTGGTTACCTTCGCTTACAACAAGTCTGAATACCGGGGCGCCAAGTCTGTCAACTTCTCCGGAAGTCGCAGTGGGCGAGAGAAGCGGCATGTCTTCCCGCTCAGCAATAGGAGCAATTGCAAGCGTGGAAGCACTGGTTAAAGGCCCAAGAACTGCCACGCAAGCAGGATTGTCCGCAAGTGTTTCCATCAGTTCCTGAAGCAGATCGGGACTTCCATTGGTATCATAGTCTATCAGGTTGGGAAAAACCGAGTGCATTTCCCTGTATCTGTCGAAAGCCAGGTGAGCGCCTCTGGAAACCTGTTGCGCATAAGAAGAGCCCTGCCCGGTAAGCGGCAGTAGAAGGGCTATCCAGGTTTCGCCGGCAGGCCCGGTCTGCTCATAAACAGGCATGCCCCAGATGTTTCTGGCATTAGGGTAGAGCCTGTCAATTTCGGATCCGTAAAGAGAAGCCCTGGTGATATCACCGGTTCGGGCGTACCGCTCCTCAAGCTCAAGAAGCACATACAGTTCGAACCAGCTCTGATCGCGATAATCCGGCAGAGATTCGGTGCGGATAACTGCAAGCTGTTCCCGACAAAGGGCAACTGCAATCCCGGCTCTGAATGCGTCGATATCTTCGATGCTTATGGCAGCAAGACTGTTCAAGGCGGCAGTAGGAGACGAAAGTGCATCTATGCGGGCTTTTACCAGAAGAGCTCTGCTCCTGGCGACAGGATTCGACGAAGTAAGGTATCTGGATACCACGGTCAGCGCTTCATCTCTTCTTCCAAGATCAAAAAGGCTTTCGGCTCTTCCCGTATTCCAGAGAACGGCATCCGGATTTGACGGTTCAGATGCCAGGGCGGAATCATAAAGCTCAAGAGCTCTTGCAGGATCGCCGTCCTGCAGCTTCGCTTCTGCCAGGGCGGCCTTTTCCGATGCTGTTGAATTTTCGTTCACATCCGGCCCGCAGCCGGTAAAGGCAATAAGAACAAGGGAAACTGCAATTGCAAATCGGACTCTCAAAAAACACCCCCCGGACTGTTGTAGCACACATCACAGGCTGAAATATCATTTCATACCCGGAGAATCGCAACAAAGAAAAAGGGCTCCGTTTGAAGGGAGCCCCCTGTGGGAAAACCGGGCTATTCTCCGGTGGAGTCGTCTACCATATCATTCATAGGAATGAATTCCTCGATGGGAATTTCCATGTTTTCGATCATCCACTGGGCATCATCCGCAAGTTCCGAGGCTGGATACTCTTCCACAAGAACTCTGAAGGCTACCCTTGCAGCATCAAAATCTTTCATCTGCTCACTGAAAGTAAACCCGATAAGGAACTGCGCCTGATCGCATCTTGCGTTATCAGGATACCTGTCGATGAAGAGATTGAAGTATTTGACTGCAGTTTCGGGATCAATCGCCATCGCCTCTTGTGCCAGCACCATCAAGCTGTCTGCTCCGATGGACAAGGGAGGCAGGAAAGCCTCTTCATTGATCTCTACCTCGTATGTTTCCCTCAGTTGCGGGAAAACAGTGCCGTAAAGGTACTCATTGACCACTGCAGGTCTCAGGGAAGCAATAATGGATTCACGAACGTCTTCCAGAGGCTTAACACCTTCTTCAAGTCTATCGGTAACCTGAAAAACGGTAAAACCGAGGTTGGTGCGTACCGGGCCGAAAGTGGTTCCGGGAGATGAAGAAAACATCTCCTGAGCAAACTCAAGATCAACCGAAATGTATGGAAGAGGGGCGTTCATGGGAACCCAGCCAAGATCACCGTTCATGGAGGCTGTTGGCGAATGCGTGGAGAGCTGGGAGGCGGCTTCTCCGAATGTAAGGCTGTCTTCCATCGAAGCAAGAACAAGAGTCATCTGCTCCTGGGAGTCGGTGCAGATAACTGAAACCCGGATTTGAGGATCCTGACGGTAGATGTCTCCGGAATGCTGTTCATAATAGGCTATAACATCTTCTTCGGGAACTTCGGTTGTTTCAACCACGAAGCGCTGGTAGTATTCCTGAATAAGGGCACCCTTCATGGTTTCCTCTACCTGACGCTGAGCCTGTTCAACCTGAGCAACCACACTGCTGTCTGTGTCGAGACCCGCCTCGAGAGAAGCCAGTCGAATAAGCTCTCTTTCAACCATACTGCCAAGAATAAGCTGTTTACCCTCGGGGGTTTCGTAGCTTGCTCTCTGATATGGAGGTATTGCTTCAAGCTCAGAGAGGATATTCTCTTCGGTAATGGAATTCTCGCCTATGACAGCATATATCCCGTTCTGAGGAGCATCGTACACTGTAACGCCGTATGTAGAATAAAGAGACGGCATGAATGTGTTTCTGAAGTAATCGTTGACGAGAGCAGGTCTGAGCATGTCTTCTATGTTGGATCTGACATCAGCGATAGGGTCGTAAGACTCGGGTCGCTGCTCAACAACCATGAAAATATGTGTGCCCAGGTTAGTTTCGTAGGGGGGAAGGATTGTTCCAGGTTCTGTGCTGAGAAGCAGAGAGAGAAGCTCCTGATCTTCTCCTACGAATGGAATATCCAGGTCGTTGCCTGTCCATCCGATACTTCCACCCTGGGAAGCTGTGGCAGAGTGTTCACTAACCTGCATTGCAACCGAGTCGAACGGCATTCCCTGTTCCAGAAGAGACTGGGCTTCTGCGAGAGCTGCATTACTGCTTACCAGAATGTGGGAAACGAGAACGGTAGGATCGTTGTAGTAAAGATGCATGTTTCGCTGGTAGTAGTCTTCCACGAGCGAGTCAGATATTACAACCGACTCAATTATCATTGTCTGGTAGAAAACCTGACCCATTGCCCGCGTTCTTATGTCATCAACCTGTTTTTCAGCATCTCCGACCATGGCCAGAACTGTCGAATCGGTTTCGAGGCCCGCATCACGGGCCGCCATGAGAAGAAGCTCTCTTTCTATGACATGGTCTAAAAGAGTTCTCTTTCCGCGCAGCGTCTCGTAGGAAGCACGCTGATAAGGCGGAATTCTCTGAATTTCTCTATCAAGGTCTGCCATGGTGATGACAATATCACCGACTCTGGCGACTTCTTCACCACTGAGCGGCGTAGAGCCGCAGCCACTGAAAACAATCAGAATTGCAAGCGTTGAAAAAAGAAGAGCGTTGTTCATTTACTGGTTACCCCCTGATAGGTTTTTCGTCGAGAATCGTTTCGTAAGAAATCATGCCCCGGGCAAATTCAGCCATTGCTGCTTTTATGGGGTTGCGCTGAGGATCGCTTATCTCCGGTAGAAGACAAGGAGCCCCATTACGCAGAGCGCGCACTCTTTTTGCCATTGCAAGCGCAAGCGTGTATTGATTAGTGCTTTCTGCAGCAAGGTGTTCAACCCCCTCGAAAGATTTCATTTCAAGCCTCCATCTATTCTGTGTGACTGTGAGTTCCAAGGTCTAAGGGTTATAGAAAAGTAATATACAAAAAGATACCCCGGAAGAGGGAAATTGTTCCTCTTCCGGGGTATTGCTTTCTAACTTATATCTATTCTGGAATTTCTTCAGTATCAGCAATAATCGCCTGAAGCACTTCCCATCTTGGCGGGTCAACAAGGTCGACTTCTCTGAGTTCAGTTTTAACATAACCCAGCTCAGTCAGATCCCAGAACCTCACAACGGCGATATTGTCGTTATCACCTGCTATTGCTCCTTCGGCTCTGCTTGGGAAGTTGATGGGCTCACGGTAACTGACCTCAACCCGTGACATCTCCGGATCAGATGTGGTGTAGGCTATGAATTTCCATGTTTGAACATTGATTGAATCGCCTCTGGTTCTTCCTCTGCCCGAAGGGTTCTGCCAGAAAGTAAGCAGTGTATCTTCAACTATTTCAAACACATACTCTCCACCAAGAGGATCTGAAAGCTCAAAAACATTGATTTCGAGATTTGCAACCTCAGCAGGTTTAAGAACGACGGGATACCTGCCCGCCAGGTAGGAAGCCTGTTCTTCACTCACCCTGATAAGTGCGGATCTAGATACTTCAACCCTTTTACTTTCGGCGTACTCCGGGAAAGGAATCCTAGAGAAGGTTTCCATCCAGTCTGCCTCGAGGAACAGTGAGTCTGCAAATTCTTTATCGACAAGGCCGGCTACAACACCACCATGCCTGTCTCGATTCGGGCAGGAGATGGCAAATTGGGTTCCCAGTGCCAGTTTGGGATCATAATGATACATCGAATCACTCATTCCGTTTGCCCGGAGGGAAGGACAGACAAACAGTGAATCGGAAAGTGACGATGAGAAGGTAAGAAGAGAATCCAGAGTGGGAGCGGGGGACCCGTTGTACAAATACATGTGGTCAATGTTAGCCTCAGAAACAATGAGCATCTGAGTTCTGCAGTCCTCGCGAGGAATTCTGTACATTTCTACCCGCTGGTGAATTCTGAAAAAAAGCAATGCAGCCAGGAGCACAATAAGCACTCGCACAAGAACCTTTGAACCCATTTAGACCCCTCCGAAGGAAATGGTATTTTCTTATCTACAAGATTTACGCAAACCGTTCGCTTAATTTACGACTGCCCCTGCTTCTGTGTCAATAAGCAATCAACCCAGTCGCTACTCCAACTCCGCCACCGGAACCACCGGATCAGAGATCAGAATCTCCACTGATTGCACCGAGTATGCAACCATGTCTCCACCGAAAGCAAGTGACGCTGTAGTGCGACCGGATGATGTGTTTACTGTCTCTGCTGACACACTGTCAATGCCCAGAACTATTGAAGCCGGGCCGGTAACGGTGATGAATTCGGGTTCAACAGTGACGAATCTGAATCGGGCTGGAATAAAATCTGATGTATATACGGAAATGGGCAACCTTCTGCTGATCAATGTGTCAACAGAGACCTGTATCTGACCAGGCAGAACCTGAGAAACTGAAATTGAGCCAGGAGTGTTTATCTCGGATGTGTTGATATCGATAACAGAAACAGATGGGTAGGCATGCTCTTGTGTGCGCTGCACATCAGTTTTTATCTCAGAAACAGGAGAGCCGAGCTGAAAACTCAGCATTTCCCAGCCTGTACCGGTGAAACTGATCATCACTGAATCGCTGTAACTTCCCAATACCACATACTCACCGGGTATGTCAAGGTTTACCGGAAGCATTACAGAAACAGTGAAGCGCTCCTGATCGATTGCCGCGCCCCATATTAGAATACCCACAAGAAAAGCCAGCACGATCCGGCTGGTTCTCTCAATCCTGGTCAGTTCTGTCTTCATTGCCCGGTGTTATGAATCCGATGGCGTTCTGTTCCCTGCTATCTGCCAGAGCGCCGTTCTTTTCCTCATAGGTTTTCACCTGTTTCAAAAGCTGCTCGGCGAACGCCTTTGCTGCATGAGGCGACATGATGACACGTGATTTAAGACTGGCTGCCGGAAGGCCAGGCATCATTCTGGCAAAGTCGAGCACGAATTCAGCCCTGGAAAAAGCCACCAGAACCAGGTTGCTGTAGGTTCCATCAGCATTCTCAGGATTGACATTGATGCGTGGGTTTTGTTTTATCATTATTTTATCTCCATGATAGTCGTTTCTATGCATAGCATTGCATGAACCCCCTCTGTGGTCAAGCTCTGGAGGTAATATTGATACCCGACAACGATATGCAAAGCCTTCTTGATAAATTCAAGGGGAAAAGAGTTCTCGTTATTGGAGACCTTGTTCTTGACCACTATCTTGAGGGAAGTGTATCAAGAATTTCGCCGGAGGCTCCGGTGCCTGTTGTTTCACTTGGCGATGGCAGTGAACGGCGCATACCCGGAGGAGCGGCAAATGTTGCCCTTAATGTGTTGTCACTGGGCGGTGAGCCGGTACTGGCCGGGGCAGTTGGTGACGACTCCGATGGTGAAATACTGGTGAAACTGCTCTCTGATGCGGGAGTTGATGTTTGTGCAGTGGTTCGCGATCCGGGCCGACCCACAACTGTGAAAACAAGAATTATGGGCAAGAGTCAGCAGTTGATCAGGGTCGACAGGGAAAAAACGCATTGCCTGTCTCCCCAGTACGATTTGCTGCTCAGATCAAAGCTTGCTACGGTGTTCGACGGTATCAACTCTATTATTCTTGAAGACTATGATAAAGGTGTTCTATTTCCAGGGCTTATAGACCACATTATCTCGGAAGCAATACTGAGAAATTTACATGTTGCTGTTGATCCAAAAATTAGAAATTTCTGGAGCTACACCAACTGCAGTCTCTTCAAACCCAACAGACATGAAGCAGGCATAGCGCTTGGTATTGAAATTGATGGAGTAGATGGGGCGATAGATGCAGCGAGAGAGATTCAGCGCCGTCTGACTGCAGAAGCGGTTCTTATAACACTCGGATCCCGGGGATCCGTTCTTGTCCACCGGCTGGATGAACCTCCGCAGCATCTTCCTGCAGTTGCTCTTCATGTATTTGATGTGTCAGGCGCCGGTGATTCGGTCATTGCCGTTATGGGTCTTGCCGGAGGGTGCGGAGTTCCTGTTAAAGATGCCGCAAGGCTTGCGAATCTTGCAGCTGCTGCTGTTTGCGGTGAACCCGGAGTGTATGCAGTAAAGCCCTGCGATATTATCAGAGAGGCAGTAAGGTTTGGATAACTCTGTAATGAGGGCTCCTGTACTCACCGCTGAATTGGCGGGAGAGCTTGCGTGTTCCCTTAGAAAACAGGGGAGGCTCATAGTATTTACCAATGGCTGTTTCGATCTGCTGCACCCCGGACACCTTGAGATACTTCAGAAATCCAGGGAAATGGGAGACTGGCTTTTTGTCGGTTTGAACACTGATGATTCGGTGAAAAGGCTCAAGGGCGATTCACGGCCGGTTCAGAACCTTCAAAGCCGTTCAGCAGTTCTCTCCTGTCTCAGGTTTGTCGACTGTGTTGTTCCGTTCCCGGAAGATACTCCTCTCAGACTTATCAATATTATCCTGCCCGATGTTCTTGTAAAAGGAGGGGATTATACAGTTGACCAAATTGTCGGCGCAGATACAGTTCTTAGAAACGGTGGCAGAGTAGAAACCGTTGCCCTGGTCAGGGGCCACTCCACCACTTCAATCATAGAGGACATGCTCTAGTGCCCAGATCTGACAGCGTGGCCGTTGTTCTTGTTTTTGTTCTGCTTTTGTGCCTGGTTTCTGTGCCGGTGCTTCGCTCTCCCCTCGGCAGCTACCCGGTTGTCGATGCTGCGTGGCATAACGCATGGGCAACCACCGTTGCAAACGGAGACATCTTCGTTTATGCCCCTTACTTCAGGGCACCTCTTTACCCGATGATACTTGGTCTCGTCTATTTCGCATGTGGAAGCTCTCTTCTGTCCGGAGTGCTTCTCAGTGCGCTTTTCAGCGTATTATCTGTTCATCTGGTGCACAGAATAGCCTATTACCGGGCAGGGAGGTTTCCCTCGCTTGCAGCGGTATCCGTATGGATGCTGTACGGAGTAAACCTCTTTTACAGCACCACACTGCTTATCGCTCCAATGTTCACTTTCCTTGTACTTCTGTCATTCCATCTTCTCGACAGAGAAAAGCCGCTCGTATCAGGCTGGCTCACAGTGGGTCTCGCTGCAATTGCCCGCCCGGGAGCTTTGCTTCTCATTCCTCTTGCGCTTGTTCTTTACAGGAAAGCATGGAAGAGTTCATGGCTGGCGCTGATTCCTGTTATTCTTGTGTGGGCAGTAAACTGGAGCCACGGAGATAGCTCAGTTGTAATCTCCAGCCAGGGAGGTATAAACTTTTACATAGGGAGCGGACCCGAAGCAGACGGTTTCACTGCATTTGCGCCGTCTGGAACCGGTTTGCCTGCAGATTCGCTTCCCTACATGGACAATGTATGGGCGGCAAGTTACGCCCCCTTCGATGAAACTGTGCTTCCTTCAGAGGTTTCCGCCTGGTGGGTTCAAAAAACCTTAGAGCATATTGCCGATAACCCCCTCAGCTTTCTTTCACTTACCGGCAAAAAGCTCATTTATCTGATATCACCGGTGTCCATACCGAGTAACTACAATATGTACTATTACGGCAGGTATTCTCCTGTTCTCCGGGTGCTTGCCGGCACCCCCCGTGTTCCCGTTTCCGGGCTTCTTCTCTGGTTTCTGATACCGGGAGCTCTTTTTGCCGGAAGAATATCCATCAGGGAGAGGAACATTCTTCTGTGGGCAGCTGTTCTTTCTGCGGGCATTCTTCCGTTTTTTGTTACAGCCCGATTCACATTACCTGTTGTACCGCTTATTATTATATTCCTTGTTCCAAGATTTCTCAAAAACATTTCGAGAAGTCTTGTTCTTGCCCCTGCAGGTGTTGCCGCCGGATTGGCTCTTGCTTTCATTACCTGCCATACAGTTGACAGAGGCGGAGTCAATATGCCGTTTCACGACGGTGTGGCTCACTTTCGAGCAGGGGAAGAAAGCAGGGCCGAGGTACTGCTGCTGGAGGCTGTTGAGCTCGCCCTTGAACGAGATGACGGAATTGATATGAACGGGGCAGATGCTCTTTACAACCTTGGCATTCTCGGCATTTCAAGGGGAGATGCCGAGTCTGCACGAGCGTACTGGGAATTGGCCCTGAAGAGAAACAACGAGTATTTACCAGCCCTTGAAGCACTCAGGGGGTTGACCCGGTAATTTGTTTGAACCATAAACGCATAATCTCAAGGAATGTTAAAAATATCACAAAGTCTGTTCTGTGGAGGCTGCTTTGAATCTCAATTTTATTTTTAGATATTTTGCTCTTGCTGTTGCAGTGCTTGCAGGCGGCGCGGCATGGCTCATCTATCTCAATGTGAAGAAGAAACCCCAGGGAACCGATGAGATGAAAAGGCTCGCATCAATGATACACTCCGGTGCGATGACCTACCTCAAGACGCAATACCGGATTCTCTCAGTCTTTGTGGTCATCGTTGCAATTCTGCTCTTTTTCGGAGTGAACAGGGCAACGGCTGTGGCGTTCGTGGCGGGTGCTGTCTGCAGCATGGTTGCAGGTATTGCAGGCATGAGCGCTGCTACAATGGGAAATGTCAGAACCACTAATGCCGCCAGAACTAACATATCAGATGCACTTTCTGTAGCCTTCGGCAGTGGAAGTGTTATGGGATTTGCTGTGGCCGGTCTTGGGCTTCTCGGTGTGTCGGTTTTCTATCTGGCATTTAACCAGGTGGAGATTGTAAAGGTTTTTATGCAGAGCATTCTGGGCATGGAAACAATTACTCTCGAGAGCATCGCCGGTTTTGGAATGGGAGCAAGCAGCATTGCGCTGTTCGCCAGGGTTGGGGGAGGGATATTCACAAAGAGCGCCGATGTAGGCGCTGATCTTGTTGGTAAGGTTGAAGCTGGTATTCCCGAGGATGATCCCCGCAATCCGGCGGTTATTGCAGACAATGTCGGGGACAATGTTGGAGATGTGGCTGGCATGGGTGCAGACCTATTCGAATCCTTTGTAGGCTGCATGATCGCCGCTGTAGTTCTGGCTTTTGGAATGGATGCCACAAGAGCTTCCGCGCTGTTTTCCGGCACCACCTCCACTGCCGCTCTTATGGGAAAAACTACCTTGACGGCACTTCCTCTCATTCTTGCCGCTCTAGGCACAATAGCGAGCCTCGCAGGTGCTCTTTTTGTCAAGCTCTTCAGAAAAGGTTCCCCTCACGATGTTCTTCGTAATGCAACCTTCATAAGTGCAGGTCTTGCAATTGTATCGACTCTGTTGACAGTGAACCTGCTTGATCTCTCCATAGGTGTTTTCTGGGCCATTACATCCGGAGTTGTTGCCGGTACTGCGATTGGAATCATTACCGAGTACTACACAAGCAGCAGACCCGTCAGGCAAATCGCTGAGTCAACGAAAACAGGGCCGGCGACTACGATTATTGAAGGCATCGCTGTTGGTATGGAGTCTACAGTTGCCCCTATTCTCTTCATTGCAGCTGCCATACTTGTCAGCCATCATTTTGCCGGATTGTACGGTATAGCTCTTGCTGCGCTTGGCATGCTCATGAATGTGGGTATGACTATGTCCGTTGATGCGTATGGTCCGGTTGCTGACAATGCAGGCGGTATTGCAGAGATGGCCGGTCTTCCGGAGGAAGTCAGAAAGAGAACCGACAAACTCGATGCCCTGGGAAACACAACAGCAGCAATGGGCAAGGGTTTTGCAATAGGTTCAGCGGCCCTTACCGCTCTGGCCCTGTTCTCCGCTTATGCCGAGGTCACACATTTGTCATGCATCGACATTCTCAGGCCGAATGTGGTAACAGGGCTTCTTCTCGGAGGGCTTCTTCCGTTTATCTTTGCTTCCATTACTCTCAGAGCTGTGGGGAAGACCGCTATGAAAATGGTCGAGGAAGTGCGCAGACAATTTCGCACCATAGAAGGTCTCATGGAGGGCAAGGCTGAGCCAGAAACTGAAAAATGTATCGATATAGCAACCAGGGGAGCCCTTCATGAGATGATTCTTCCGGGAATCATGGCCGTGGCTGTTCCTGTGATAGTGTTTTTTGCATTCGGAGATTATGGAGCGGAGACCCTTGGAGGTCTTCTTGCCGGGTCTATCGTTACTGGTGTTCTGCTTGCAATTTTCATGTCCAACAGTGGCGGAGCGTGGGATAACGCAAAGAAATACATAGAGGAAGGTCACTTCGGTGGAAAAGGTTCTGCCTGTCATGATGCTGCTGTGATGGGAGATACCGTTGGTGATCCGTTTAAGGACACCAGCGGTCCTGCACTGAACATTCTCATCAAACTAATGACCGTTGTTGCCCTTGTTCTTGCACAGGTTCAGCTTGGCTGATCCTCCGGGAAAGGATATTCAAATGAGTGAAACACTTGCCTTCAACGAAGAGAACGTGAAAGCCAGACTCGAGGAAGTTCGCCCGATGCTTCAGGCAGACGGTGGAGACATAGAGTTCGTGGCTATCAAGGATAAAGTTGTGCAGGTCAGGCTTCAGGGCTCCTGTCATGGATGTGCTTTTGCTACAATGACGCTTCAGTTCGGTGTTGAAAAAACCCTTAAAAAGTATTTCCCCGAGATGGAGCGGGTTGAGAACATCCAATAAAGGCGCTGCCTCTAGAATCCAGGCATGTCTTTTGTTAAGGGGGAGCCCGGAAAGGCTCCCTCTTTCATCGCCTGATATGGCCTTTGCCGTAAGGATGTTTCGTGAAGCGGTGATCTGGCGTAAGAGAATTGATCACGCTTTGTGCATGTACATCAGTAAGCCTCTGAATAACCTGGACAGCGATGTACGGAGCAGTCTGAGAATTGGGGCGGTTCAACTGCTTGTTCTTGGCACGCCGTCTCATGCTGCGGTTTCAGCCACTGTTGAAGCCCACTTCAGCATAAAAACCAGGGGGTTTGTAAACGCGGTATTAAGGAAGATTGCTGTTCACCGCGAGGATGTCGATCTTCCTCTAGATGTCAAGTATTCGCATCCCGAGGAACTGGTAAGAAGGTGGGTTGCCCGCTATGGTGAAGAAAAGGCGGAAAAACTGCTTCAATGGAACAATCAGCCGCCACCCCTGGGCGGATACTGCTTCGGCAGTGTACCCGAGGGAACGCTGCCCGGGAATTTTCTTGAAAATTATCGGGTTTTTCGAAGGGATGGTATTTTTGAACCTCCATTCCAATTTTATGTTCAGGATGAGTCCTCAGCTCTGGTCGGGCAGGGGATGGCAGAGCTTCCCGGGAGAACCGTTCTGGAGGTAGGAGCCGCCCCGGGCGGGAAAACAGCCCATCTGGCAGGAACGGGGCTTATAGTTTCGGTGGACAGAAAAGCAAAGAGAATGAGAAAATGGCAGGAAAACAGCAGGAGGATGGATTGGATCAAGTGCTTCCCCGTCGTTGCAGAATGTGCCGGGCTTCCGTTCAAGGATAAATTCGACAAAGTCATTGTTGATGCTCCGTGTACGAATACAGGTGTTTACAGGCGCCGTTTTGATGCCCGCTGGAACTGGACACCGGGGCTGGAAACAGATCTTGCGGGTATACAGAGGAGAATGCTTCAGGAATCATCTGAAGCGGTGAAGCCCGGAGGCGTACTCGTATATTCCACCTGCAGTATCGAACCCCCTGAGAACACCGAAACTGCGCTTTTTTTTGAAGAAAGCAATCCGGTTTTTGAGAGAATCCCTTTTCCGGCGCCCGAACGTCTCATTACAGCCGGGGGATTTCTTTCCATATTTCCACCTGATGCCGGTATTGACGGGCTTTTTGCAGCTTCCTGGAAGCGGAAAAACTGAAAGGATACAACACAGCGGTGAACTCTGAAACCAGATTTTTGTGTGTAATTTTTGCGATTGTCGTCACATTGTTTTTCCTGTCACTCTCAGTTCCTGTTTTCGGAGATTCTCTGGGTTACGGCTATCAAACTACCAACTGGATTCGCAACAACGGTTTTACACCTTTCGCCGCCGGAGATGGGAAAGGCGAGCAGGCCATGGGTCATCCTACCCTTTTCTTCTGGATCTGGGCTCTGCTGTCGGGGCTGCTGGGCAATTATCTGTGGGTAGCAAGGCTGCTTCCGGCAATTGCCACTTTTTTCTGCTTGTGGGGAATGTACAGATTGGGAAGGCTGCTTTCCTGCAGCATGGCAGGCTGGCTTTCGGCTTTCGCCCTTCTTGCAAGTCCGCTGTTCATTACCCAGGCCCTGAGACCGATGCCGGAAAGCGCAGTTACAGCTGCTGTCATCTGGTCCATCTACTACTACCGGAAAGCCGAGTACTTCAAGGCCGCAGTTCTTTGTACCCTTGCCGTGGTATTCCGTGAACAGGCTATATTCCTTGCCGGCTCCTATTTCGTTGCCGAACTGCTGCAGACCGGTGTGAAGAAACCGCTGCGTCTTCTTCTGTTCCTGTCTCCGGCGCTTGTAATTCTGGTCACAGGGCTGATTAATCTTGGTGTCAACGGCTATTTTCTCTTCCCTACCTATATGGGTGAGGGTTCACAGCTTGAGCCTGGCTGGCTTATGCATAGGCTCAGGCTTTTCGGGTCTCATCTGATAGCGGAAGATTTCAGATGGCTTCCGGTTACTGCCGCACTGGCAGGAATGCTCAGAGGCAGAGGAAGAGATACTTACACCCTTCCGTTTGTTTTCATACTTCTCTTCCCTGCACTCATCTATCCTCCCGAAAGAATAGTATTCCTGATATTCGTTACTGCCGTTCTTGCTGTTTACCTGTTCCGAGAAAGAGGCATACATGGAAGAACCTTCGCAGTTTTTGTTTTTCTCCCGGTATTTATTGTGCTGTTCCATGTTTTTATAGTTCTGGTTTCTCCAGATTCCGCTCTGAACCTGTTCAGATATGTCCTCCCTGCTTATCCCGTCATTTTACTGGGTACCATTGTCATGCTGTTCAGGTACTTTTCCCGCAGAACTGCTTTTTTTATCTGCTGCCTGTACATCATTTCAACAGCCATTGCAAACAGATCCATTCACCATGAATACCAGCCCGACACATCACTTGCGTGTTTAGGGCTGCTTCAGGATTACAAGGAGGCCGCCCTTTACGCAGTCTCTCTCGGAGACACTGTACTGGTTTCCGGAATTGACAAAGAATACTTCTCCAACCCTGCATTAGGCGTGGTCGATTCCCCTGTGCCTTCACGAAACATATTGGGCAGTCAGCCGTTACTGGAAGAGGGCGTGGAGTATACCCTTGTTGTATCCTCCTTCATGCTGGCAGGCGGCAACATTCAGATATCGAAGAATTTAGTGCCGCCCGGTTCTGAACTCGTCCTTCTGCAGGAGCACCGCTGGAGCCGCGGAACGAACACGATTGAAATTTACAGGGTGCTTCCGCGGGATACAGCATCGCAATGAGAGTTACCCTTTTTTATCCCCCCCGGCCTGGAGCAGGTGGAACCAACCTCGTTCCTCCTGTCGGCCTGCTATATCTCGGAAGTGTTCTGGAGAAAGCCGGTCATCAGACTGTGCTGCTTGACTTCACTCAATCCGGGAAAATCGGTAATGAGCTGCTAAGTGATGTGGTGAATTCAGCCCCCGAGATTCTAATGATATCATGTTTTACTTCCGATGTATTTCTTTTGAAACCCATTGTGGCGGGCCTGCGGAAGGCTCTTCCCGATATCAGGTTCTGGCTTGGCGGACCCCATGCGTCCTGTGTGGGAGAACGAGCTTTTCTGGATTTCCCCCAGGTTGACGCTGTTTTTATAGGAGAAGCCGAGGAATCAGTGCTGGAGGCTCTCGAGTTTCCTGAACTTGCACCGGATGGTGTTTTCTATTTCGGGCAGGAGCAGAAGAACTCCCTGCCAAGGCAGATCAGTGATCTTGATTCCCTTCCCATTCCTGCATGGCACCTTGCACCTCCTGAAAAATACAGAGGTCTGCCCAACGGCGTTGTTCTGAAGAAGCTTCCATACGCCCCTATTCTCACAACACGGGGCTGCCCTTACAGGTGTACCTTCTGCGCCGGATTCAGAATTACCGGGCGAAAGATCCGTCATCGATCTTTGGGCCTTGTCTGGCAGGAAATTGAACTTCTGGTGAAAGAGTACGGCGTTAGAGAAATACACATTGAGGACGATAACTTTACATTCGACAAAGACTACGCAAAAGAATTCTGCAGAACAGCGATCGAAAAAAATCTTCCTGTTCTATTCTCCACACCAAATGGTATTCGTCTTGATACCCTCGATGATGAGCTCTTGTCGCTGATGAAGAAGGCTGGCTGGTATGTTGTTCACTGCGGAATCGAATCCGGTTCCGACAGAATTCTGAAGAAAATTCAGAAAGCGACAACCACCTCTGAAATAAGGAAAAGAATTGAACTCATCCACAGCCACGGGCTCCCAGTTGCTGCGTATTTCATACTCGGTCTCCCCGGGGAGACCAGGCAGGATATAGAAAAAACCATTGAGTTTGCCCGCTCAAGCAAGGTAGAATGGGCTCAGTTTGCCTGTTTTCTTCCCATTCCGGGTTCACCCGACGGGGACACCTTTCTAAAAACCAGCAACATGATCAGTACCGGCTGGGCAGCATTTCACAACACAGCCTGCCCCGCACCTCCTGCTCCTCTTGATGCCGATGACCTCAAAAGACTCCAGAGGAAAGCTTTTATTAGTTTCTATCTCAGGCCAGGGCAGATACTTAGAACAACAGGTCTTCTTCTGCACAGAGACACCTTCAAAAGGATTGTTCGAAGGGGATTTGCATATCTTTTCGGCGGAACCGGCTCTTGACTTAAATCGGGGTTTCTCCGTAGTTTCCGGCAAGTTTAACCTGGAGGAATGATGGTTGGAAAACTCTCAGTAAGTCTTGTTATCCCTGCTCACAATGAAGAGGAAGGTCTTCCAGCCGTTCTTAAAGCAGTACCTGCACAGGTTGACAGAGTTTTTGTGGTAGACAACTGCTCCACCGATTCAACCGCTCATGTTGCAGAAAGCTACGGCGCAACGGTCATCAAACAGCCCATTAAAGGCTATGGAAGTGCCTACAAGGCCGGATTCGCCGTGGTAGAGACAGACATTGTCTGCACAGCGGATGCAGATGGAACCTACCCGGTAAACAGAATTCCCCAGCTGATAGACGATCTGCTTTCGAGCAACCTGGATTTCATTTCTGCAAGGCGAATCCCTGACGACCATTCCGGTACCCTTAACAACATAATGAGGTTCACCGGCAACTGGATTCTCACAGCGTTCACCATGATGCTTTTCTGGAAGAAGATTATGGACAGCCAGTCGGGGATGTGGGTCTTCCGCAGAGACATACTGGACAAGATAAAACTCACCAGCGACGGCATGCCGCTGTCGGAAGAGCTCAAGATTGAGGCCTGGTGCAACAAAAACATCAAATGCGCAGAGAGAAACATACCCTTCAGCTATTCCAGCAGGGTTGGCAAAGCCAAACTCAATCTGTGGAGGGACGGCTTCAGAAACCTGGTTTTCCTTTTTGCGAAGAGGCTTGGAATCCCCATGACAAAGGCCTGATCAGGCTTATTCAGCTGTTTAGCACCTTCACAATCTGCGCAGCGATACTGACTGCTATTTCAGCCGGTGTTCGGCTTGAAATGGGAATTCCTATGGGTGTGTGTATTTTGTTCAGTGCTTCCTGACTGAAACCCAGCAATCGCATTTCATCCAGAATGTGAGCTGCTGTTGCCCTGCTCGCAAGCATTCCCAGGTACATAAGCTTCTTTGGCAGCATCTGAGCAAGAACCGCAGAATCTCCCATGTGCGACGCTGTCATAATCACCACGAGTGCGCCTCCGTCATCGGGAACAAGACGGGACACAGAGCAGTAACTCGTTACGATTCTGTCTGCAGCACCGCTGTTCTCGGCCATGGTCCAGACATCCTCGCGGTCATCTATTATGACCACAGTCAGATCAAGTGAGTTCAGCACAGGTGTAAGCGCCAGACTGCAGTGCCCACCTCCGAAAATGTAAACAGTTGGAGGGGATGTAATCTCTTCCGCGTATTCCCAGATAGCTCCTGAAACGGAGAGACCCGGCAAAGATGGGGGGGTCTCTATGAAATGCAAACCTCGTTCCGTTACCAGAAAACCTTTAACTCCTGTCTGGTTCCGGTTGGATTCAGATAATGGAATAAGAACAACTTTCTGACTTCCGGAGCAGATCATCCCGGATCTGTTCTTCGGGTCCCCGTTACTTCTGTGTTCGAAAGGGATCAGGCGGGGTAAGGTTTCACCTGCTTCAAGCATGTCACGGGCAATGCAGATGACCCTGTTCTCCATGGCCCCGCCTCCAACTGAACCTCTGCAGGCACCTTCCGGAGGAACAGTCATCTTGAAGCCGACTCTTCCCGGGCAGCTCCCTTCGGCTTCCGCAACGATACACAGAATGACAGATTTGCCGGAAGAAACATTGAATTCAGACAGTTTCATTTGAATATCACCCCGCTCAGTGCATAGTAAACGGCCATAAGAGAGGAGAATACCGCACTGGACAGGAATCTCCGCTTCAGAGGCATTTTGTTTTGTATTATGTAATTGGCGGCGAATGCCACGGGAAGGTTCGCAATGAAGGATTTCACGGCTATATCCAGAATCGCCGGCGAAATCAGGTTCGCCTGCCCGCTATAAATGCTGATCAATGCCAGATGTCTCGCTATCCACAGAGGGTTGAAGTAAAGTATAGCCATGAGTGTTCTGCCGGTTCCACTGTATTTTTCATTTATCATGCGGAACCAGGCCGGAATCTCAAGAGAGTAAAGAAAACCGCCTGTAATCATCATTCCTGCAAGTCTGTACACCGAGAACTGGTGAAGCAGAATAGATGCAGCTGTATCTCCAGCGGAGTAAATGATCAACCCGCGGAGTATGTCTGCTTTTCTGTATCCTGGAAGAGTCAACTTGCGCTGCCGCCGGTGAGGGAGATGAGAACCCTTTCCGGGGTCATTGGTGCGGTGTACTCAACAGGCATTTCCCGCTTGAAAGACCTCATCGCATCAACGATTGCGAACCATGTTCCTATTCCGTACATGAACGGAGGTTCCCCAATGGCCTTTGAACCCGAAAGCCCGGCTGTTGAGTCTCCTTCCGCAAAGTGAACTGTTACCTCATCAGGAGTGAAGTGTATGTCGGGAATCTTGTAGGCGGCCAGGTTTGGCGCAAGAAGTTCTCTGCTGCTCTCGTCCCATCTGATTTCTTCCATTGTTACCCAGCCCATGCCCTGTAGAAGTGCTCCTTCAATCTGTCCACGGTCAAGAAGCTTGTTGAGCCGGTTTCCTCCATGGTGAACAATGCGTACTTTGTCCACATGGTATGTGCCCAGAAGGCAGTCAACAGTTACTTCAGTAACAGCAGTACCGGCAACATGATAAGCAAAAGGCACACCCTTTTCAGTAGCCTTGTTAAAATGTATTCCGGGTGTTGCGTAAAATGCATGGCTTGAGAGATCGGTACGGCTCATGTAAGCCTTCATGACCAGCTCATCCCACGAGAGGTCGGTGGGCACACCACTTTTCCACACCATGGAATTCTTAAGAGAGAGCACTTCCTTCCGCTCTCCCAGTACGTCCGATGCCACAGCAAGCAGTCTTTTTTTTATTTCATTGCAGGCTGTTCCGGCGGCGTTTCCGTTCATGTCTGCACCGGAGCTTGCTGCGGTGGGGGATGTGTTGGCGTTTCTGGCTGTGTTGGTGGATTCCACCCGTGTTCGACGTACGGGAATAGAAAATGCATTCGCAGCTGTCTGTCTTATCCTTGAGTTAACCCCCTGACCCATTTCAACTGCTCCGGTGCTTATTCCCACACTTCCATCGGTGTACACATGTACCAGAGCGCTGGCCTGGTTAAGAAATGTTGTAGTGAAGGATATTCCAAAACATACAGGCATCATTGAAATACCCTTTTTCAGGTATTCGTTCTCGTTGTTGAATCTGTGGATTTCGCTCCTGCTGTTTTCCACGCCGTAAAGCTTGTTTGCAAGCTTCCACGAATTCCCTGTTTCACCGCTGTTGTACACCATTCCATAGGGAAATCTGTCACCCGGCTTGAGAAGGTTTATACTCTGTATGTGTTCCACCGGAATTCCCGTTTGCAGGGATGCTTTGTGTATGGCAGCCTCCATAACGAACATTGCCTGCGGTCCGCCGAAGCCCCGAAAGGCAGTGTTGGGAGCCAGATTTGTTCTGCAGCAGTACCCGGTTGCCCTTACATTTGGAACGAAATAGGCACCCGTCGAGTGAAGCAGTGTTCGTTCCAGTATAGCCGTGGACAGATCTGAAGCTGCTCCGCTGTTCTGGTAGTAATCCACCTCCCATAACAGTATCTTCCCGTTTTCATCAAGACCCATGGTAAAGTCACTGGAATAGGGGTGCCTCTTCCCGGTATTCACTATGTCTTCCCGCCTGTTCAGCACAAGCTTCACAGGTCTTCCCGTAAGGTATGTACCCAGCGCTGCCATCACCGCCCAGGGAGTAGCCTGATCTTCCTTTCCGCCGAAAGCTCCCCCTAGCCGAAGTACATCTACCTGAACAAGGTGAATAGGAATACCCAGAACCCTTGAGGCAATCTTTTGAACATAGGATGGACCCTGGGTAGATGATGTGATGTGAAGAGCTTTGCCTTCTCCGGGAACGCATAGTGCGCTCTGCGTTTCAAGGTAGAGGTGCTCCTGCGCTCCGGTTTCAGCTGTTCCTCTGACAATATGGGCGCAGTTGGCCAATTCGTGCTCAGTACTGCCGCAGGAAAAGGTTCTGGGCGGGCAGATCAGGTAACCCATGGCTGCTGCGGTTCTGGGGTCGATCACCGCTTCGCGTTCATCTATCTGCAGTTTAATGTGCCCCGCAGCAGCGTACGCCTGTTTTCGAGTATCGGCAAGAACTACCGCAACGGGTTGCCCTATGAAGTGAACCGTGGTGTCTGCAAGAAGGGGTTCATCCATTATGATGTTGCCTATCTGATTCTCACCGGGGATGTCGGATGCAGTTACTATTCGAGCGACACCCGGCATGCTTACCGCACGGGAAACATCAAGCGAACTGATTGTTCCGCTGGAATATGCTGAAACAAAAACTGCAGCATGCAGCGTACCCGTCGGCTCAGGCATGTCGGAAACGAACATCGATTTACCCTTGACATGCAGAATTGCATCAAAGTGCTTCATAATGCTTCCAGCCTCGTTAGGTGTGCCATGATCTCTGCACCCAGTAATTCTCTCTTGTACTCACTTGAACCTCTGATGTCACTGATTGGAGAAACCTCAAGAGAAGCAATCCTGCATGCATCTTTGATAGTTTTTCTATTTAGCGGTTTACCGCAGAGGAAGCTCGCAGTTCTCTCAAGAAGAAGCGGAAAAGGCGCAACTCCGCCAGCCGACAGACGCGCTGAAGAAATGCAGCCGTTACCTGTACGAATCAGCAGAGCAGAATTCACGCTGGCAATATCAAGATACTCCCGTTTGCATACCTTCAGCATCGAGAGAATCGCATCCTTTTCCGGAACCGGGAATGACAGATGAGTAAGCATCTCTCCGGGATTCAGTGCAAGCTTCTTGTAACCAAGATAGAAATTGTGAAGGGGAACAGCGCCCCCTCCGGAGAGGAAAACAGTTGAATTCAGCGCGAGGAAGAGAATCGCCAGATCTGCAACTGGTGAGGCATTCACAAGATTTCCCCCGACGGTGGCCCTGTTTCTTATCTGTGTTGATGAAACCCTGAGGAGATATTCGTTTAACTCAGGAAAGAATCTGTTGATATCCCGGGATGTTCTCAACTGCTCTGTAGTGACCAGTGCACCGATTTTTACGAATTCACCTTCAATTGTGATGAAATCAAGATCTTTTCTGCCGGAAAGAAGCACGGGATCAGCAGTGACAGACTCGTCTGATGAATGCACATACATGTCTGTACCTCCAGCTATCAGCGCTCCCTGCCCCTGTGATACTAATTGAGGCAGCAGTTTGAGTCTGTCGGGAACGGTTCTGAAGTAATCCGGCACGTGGCCTCTGCTGATTAGCATCTCAAGTCTGTTGGCGTATCGGGAAGGAAAGCTGTTCATTACATCTTCGACAGCCCTCTTCACTGCCACATAACCCGTGCATCTGCAGATGTTGCCTCCCAGTGACTCCATTGCCGCAGAAACTGTGAGTTCCTGTGATGAAAGGAGACAGCCTGTGAGGCTCATTATCATACCCGGAGTGCAGAACCCGCACTGTGATGCTGCTTCGTTGTAGAAGGAATTCTGGAATGGGGTAAGCTCGTCTTCGGTTGTCAGACCCTCTATTGTAACAAGATGACATCCATTAGCTTCACCTGTTGGAAGAAGGCATGAACACAGAGCTGAGTAGACCATTCCGCCGGACACCTGTTTTCCCAGAAGAACCGTACAGGCACCGCAGTCTCCCTCCCTGCAGCCTTCCTTCGTTCCCTTGATACCGTGCTGTGATCTTATCCAGTCAAGCAGTGGAAGCCCTGTGGAGCAGTCTGTGGAAACAAGTTCATTGTTGCAGATAAATGAGATCATTTTTCCTCCCGGCTGAACAATAACCCAAACTGCCCGTACAGGGTACCGTGAAGCACGGAATGAAGGCAAAAGAGGTTGTGTTAAGAAGTCATAACGGATATATTGCCCTGTTTGCCAAAGTCATTTTCCGATTCAACCAGAATGAATGGAGCTGCAAAGTCATGAAAAAAACAGCCGCTGTTTTTTTCTTCATGCTGCTTTTCGTGCTCTCGGGATGCGGAGAGGTACCGCCGCCCGTGCAGAGTGCAGAACCGGCTGAAGTAACAGAGATAGGTCCTGATAACGGTACGGTAGATCCCATACCCGGTGAGCAGCGTCTGCGTGTTGCCACCACCACAAGTCTTTACGATACAGGGCTATGGGGCTACCTTGAACCAATGTTTGAAGATGAATACGGTATTGAGCTTGATGTTCTTTATGCCGGTACCGGAAAAGCTCTTGACTGGGGTATGCGCGGTGATGTCGATGTTATTACCGTACACTCCCGCAGCCAGGAGGAGCAATTTGTTGCTGATGGTTACGGCGTGGAAAGGGTTCCTTTCGCATACAACTACTTCCTTATCGTTGGTCCTGCAAGTGATCCTGCCGGTATTGCCGGTATGCAGCCGGAAGAAGCCTTTACCGCTCTCATGCAGAACGGTACTGCATCGTTCGTAAGCAGGGGCGACGGATCGGGAACCCACAGCAAAGAGAAGGCCATATGGGCAGCTGCAGGTTTTGATTATGAAGCAGATGTTCGCACCGCCGGTGACTGGTATGTTGAAGGCGGCAGCGGCATGGGACCCACACTTGTGATGGCAAACGAAATGCAGGCCTATACATTATCCGATATCGGCACATTCCTGGCCTATCAGGGTGATCTTGATATAGTTCCGGTGGTTGACCAGGGCAGCATCCTGCTGAACGTATACTCTGTGATCCAGGTTCAGTCTTCAACCAGCCCGGAACTCGCTGCGGCCATGGTTTCCTTTCTCACAAGGGACGATGTTCAGAACCTCATCGGAAGTTACGGTGTAAACGCATACGGCAGGCAGCTTTTCACCCCCTGTGCAGGCCAGGACTACTAGAGTCACCTATGTCATATCTTGCGGAGGCTCTCAGCATTGCCATGAGTATGATTCTTACCGGAGATCAGGTGGTTTATTCAATTGCTTTTCGAACTCTGCTGATTGCCTCCGCATCCACCGTTGCCTCTGCACTTCTGTTCGTGCCTCTTGGCTGCCTGCTTCATTTCGGGCGATTCAGGGGAAAACAGGCCGCCGTCGGTTTCATACAGACAATGTACAGTGTGCCAACGGTATTTGTGGGTATGCTTGTTTTTCTTTTCATCTCCAGAAGCGGTCCTCTGGGGGGAATGGGCATACTCTTCACGCCATGGGCGATAATTCTGGGCGAAATTGTGCTGATTGCTCCCATTGTTACCGGGCTAACTATTTCTGCTCTCCAGAGCACAGGAGAAGGCCTTGCAGACACTGCTTTCACACTAGGAGCCGGCCCTGCAAGGGTGGCTCTAAAAGTGCTTTCAGAAGCAAAGTACGCTGTTCTCACATCGGTTATCATGGGTTTCGGCAGAGCAATATCCGAGGTGGGTGTGGCCATAATGGTTGGAGGTAACATTTCAGGTTACACAAGAACACTTACCACTGCAATTGCTCTAGGTGTGGGCAGAGGTGAAACTGCTTCTTCCCTGGCTCTTGGTCTGATTCTTCTGTTTCTGGCCATGATTGTGAGCATTGCCGTGAACCTGATACAGCATGGAGCCCGCAGATGATCCTTCAGCTTGACAGCATTGTGAAGAAGAAGGGGAAAAACAGCATTCTCCACGGCGTATCCGTGCAAATCCCCCAAAGTTCATTCTTTGTGCTCATGGGCCCGACGGGATCTGGAAAAACCACTCTTCTTCGCGTTGCCGGTCTCATGGATAAACCCGATTCAGGAAGCATTGTTTTCCAGGGAAAGCCAGTTCCGGGGAACAGAAGAGAACTGCTTAAGACCCGCAGGAAGATGGCAATCATGTTCCAGAACCCTGTGATGTTCAGGGGAACCGTTCGATCGAACATCGCATGGGGACTTGGCATCCGTGGTGTTTCCGGCAGAGAGGCGGCAATTCGAATTGACAAAGCACTTGAGCTTGTGGGCCTGGGTGATTTTGCAGAAAGGAATGCTTCAACTCTTTCGGGAGGCGAGCTGCGCAGGGCTGCTCTGGCCAGAGTTCTTGTTCTTGAACCTGATCTCCTTATTATGGATGAGCCGACAACCTCTCTGCATCCTTCGTTTAAAACAGATCTTCTTCGCAGGATAAAAGAAATTCACGCTGAAACAGGCTCAACCTTTCTCATTGCCACACATGATTTCACAGACGCACTTGCAGCAGGAACCGAAGGCGCTGTTCTGCGAAACGGACTGATCGAACAAACCGGTTCACTTAATGACATCCTCTTCTCCCCGAAGAATCGGTTCATGGCATCTTTCACCGGCATGAGGAACATTTATCCTGTTGAGTTCTCCGGTTCCGAAGCCGAACTTGGCGGGCTGAAAGTTAAGCACACCGGAGAACGGACAGGCCACGGATTCCTTGCAGTGCCTCCGGAGGTTATTGTGGTGTCTCTTACCGAGACAGTAACAAGTGAGAGAAACCGCTTCGCCGGCAGGGTGAAGGCTGTTGAGAGAAAAGGAACAAACTGGGATGTGACAGTTGAAGTATCCGGGGTTGAATTCATTGCAGCAGTTACAACCGGTGCTTTAAGCGAGATTGCTGTCTCGCCCGGCTCCTTGGTTCATATTTCATTCAAGGCCAGTGCAGTACACCTCTTCTGAAATCTTTTGCTTTCTTCGCAGGGTTTGTGTATCCTTTTCGGGCATCAGACAGGAGAGCACATGACGGCACAGGTACACGAGAAACTGATACTCGACGGTGAAGCAACAACAATGATGTCTACTCCGCTGCTACCGGTGAATCACCCGGGAATTGCCACCCTCAGCAACGAGGAAATGGGCATTTCTTCCATTGGGTTCTGCAGTTCCTGCTGGCGCGAGTACCTTGGAACATGGGAAGTTAAAAACGGGAAGTTCTACCTTGTGTCCGTTGAGGGGAGGTATGTGCTGAAAAACAAAGCTCTCCTGGCTGCAGACTGGTTCACGGGTGAGATAGAAATACCCAGAGGTGAACAGCTTCAGTATGTGCATATGGGCTATGAATCTGTTTACGAGGAAGACCTCTTTATAGGGATAGAGAAAGGCATCGTTACAGGAAAGCGGATACAGAACAACCGCGACTCGAATTTGCAGAATGCCGTAGAGAAACCGGTTTTTCCTGTGGGTCAGTAAAACTACCAGATTGCTGCAGGATGATCTTGAGTTTCCCTTTTTAGAATCCACAGTCGATGAAGCTCTTGAATTCTCCTCTGACTTGCAGGTTAATTTGGAACAGGGGGGAAACCTGGTGTTTGCATGCCGGTTTCCTGTCAGGAACAAGCACTGCTATTTGGAAGGGGCTGATCATGGCTGTAATCAGGAAGGCTGATCTTTCTAATATCCTTGGCGGGGATAGTGTTCACTTCAATCTTTACCTCGAGATGCAATATGAAGACTGGGAGTTGAACACGAACTGGAGGGTTATTCTAAAAATCAGGGAAAGCGACAATGTCTCAGCAGATGATTTTGTGGGAGATACAAAAGTGCACAGAAATACCGGTTACGTTTTTGATATCGCTTCGACCTCCTCCCATGTTCACGGCTACATTCTAAGGGTAAAAATCCCGGAAGACAGTGTAGACACCGAACCCGGATGGGAAGAGATCTATGCAGATATAGATGTGGTTCCTGAAACAATTCCAAAGACACCCTTAAGTGCAAGAGGCAGGTCGAATACCCTGGAAGTACGCGTGTAGAAACATCCTGCTTTTCTCAGACGGGTGCTGGTTTGCATTCATCTTTTCGGGTATGGCGGGCTCAAGTCCGTTGTATCCTTCCAGGATTCAACAGACACCAGCCGGTTGCTATGAAAAGGGAAGGGGCGAATCGCATGATTCGCCCCTTACATGAATAGTTACTGAAGTTCTAGTTTCCCAGAGTAGCCTTTACCGAACCAAATGTGACAGCTTCCAGAGACATTGACTCAGTCAGCATGAGTTCAGACATACTGGTTGACAGAGTTCCAGTGGGGCTGGTTACATCGGTTTTGTTCATAAGGCCGCGATTTGCGCCGGTATCCCACATGTATGTGTAGAACATGTTGGCACCGCCAACCCACTCCAGCTCAATGATGAGATTGTCGGTTCCGTTGTATACATAGGGAGTATCAAGGGTAATGGTCATCCACTCATCGGTGCCGGCCTGCATTATCTGCGAGCCTGTTGCGTAAACCTGTGTTTTTGTTCCTGCGGCATAGTTTGCCTCGTAGGTATCTGTGAGTTCAGAACCGGCTGCAGCACCCATGTAAAGTTTGAAACTGTTGTACTGGCCGGTAGCTGAACCGGCGGAACCGCCTCTTTGCCAGCTTATCTGCTCAATTGTCATGGGGCCCGACATTTCAGAGGAAAGTGCTATCACCTGATAGCGGTTCTGAGAGCCTCAAGACGCGCAGAAAGGATCCATGCTTGCCGTACCCGGCGAGCCGATAACAACCGATGCCAGTGATGCGCCGGCAAACAGCAGAATCACAAAAGCAAATTTCCCTTTCATAATTACCTCCATGTTTCAGGGACACAAAACATACCCACTTGATATGAAATAGTCAAACACCATCTCAAACTTTCCGGCGCCAGAACAGAATGCTCCTGCCCGGCCATGAAACCAACCCATGTAACATAGTATTACTGCGTCAGTCAGCGAACCCGGAGAAAACAAAATAGTTCCAGATTCTGTGGCATTGTGCACAAGCAATCAGTTTTGTGAACGCATGGTTTTCTGAGCAGATATTGGCTTTGTATCTCATGCGGCTGGATTCTTTGTCTGATCCTCAAACGCCAATCGGTTCTTGCTGGGAGCAGAAGGAAAACATATAGTTCGTTCCATGGAAATGAGAACAACTGTTAACTGGGGGCTGTTTGGCTTTTTTGCCCTGATAATTGTCGGGTTCATCGTGGCTGGTTTTGTTGTTTCGCCCGATGCAAAAACAGATGACGGTTATCCCCTTAACATTTTCTTCTGGTTCATGGGCGGGATGTTTTTCCTCACCGATGCGGGTATTCTTCTTTGGATTTATTTATCAAATCGAAAACGCGAATACATCGAGAACTCGTGGTTCGATGCCAGTGCGGAAATTATTGAGGTTGGAGAAACAGGAACTTACATTAACGACCAGCCCAGGCTGAGGTTCAGGCTTCTTGTTAATTCCCCTGTTCACCCTCCGTGCGAAGTTTTTCATAAGCAGGTAATGCCACTTGATGCTCTGACCCGGTTTCAGGTTGGCACAACTATCCCTGTAAAAATAAGCCCTGATAATCCCAGGAGCATAATGATACTTTGATTCGGGAAACCGTGCGGCATCGGGAGACTCTGATTGCCGAGGGGCAGAATCTCCGTGCCAAAGGCGGATAAATTCCCGAAGCATGTAAAGCTGGTCACCGGGAAGAAGTCAGACCCGGCACAATAAAACTGAGATATCAGTTTATAAGGGGCTCTGCTTCCACTATCAATTCATTCATAAGTTCAGCGACACTTACAATACTGTTAACCCTGTAAACATTATGGCCGCACATTGGAAATCCCTGATCAAGCTGCCCCCTATACGAGTTCAGAAGAGCATCGGCTATGCAGTAGTTGGCTCTGTCTGCGTCGCAGGTGATAAGGCATTTGTAATGACAGGCGAAGTCTTGCTTTTCCCCCAGGCTTCTTCTTACAAACTGAGTCTTGAGAACCCTGGCCGGTAAACCCACAGGTGACAGTATCAGTGCAATATCATCGATGGAGGCATCGACGAATGCCTGCTTGTATTCATCGGACACGTCACATTCGTGAGTAGCGACAAAGCGTGTGCCCATCTGAACTCCGCTTGCACCCATGTTGAGGAATCGGGCAATGTCTGCCCCGGTAAAAACTCCCCCTGCTGCAACAACGGGAATCTTCCTGCCCGCCAACCTGCCATATCGCTCGGCGACGACCAGAGTTTCTTCAACGATAGTTTCAAGGCTGGAAACAGTACCGTCAACGAGTTCATCAAATTTAAAGCCAAGGTGCCCGCCTGCGAGGGGGCCTTCAACAACAATAGCGTCCGGGTATCTTGAATATTTTTTATCCCAGGATCTGCATACTATTTCGGCTGCACGCCCTGACGAAACAATAGGAACCAGTTTCATGGGAGAATTACCCGCGTACTCAGGAAGACGCAGTGGAAGCCCGGCACCAGAAATGAGCACATCGACGCCGGCCTCTGCGCAGGCGGTGACCAGATCTCCGTAATTGGTAAGCGCTACCATTACATTCACTCCCACAGGCAGCCCTTGATCTTTTACCTTTTTAATCTCAGATTTCAGAGCGTTACAGGATCTGTCTTCATAATGCACGCTTGACGCTATTTCCTCGCCCAGACCCACGCTGGCGATTACCCCAAGCCCGCCCGCCCGAGAAACGGCAGAAGCCAGGGATGCCTTCGAGACAGAGACTCCCATGCCGCCCTGAATGATGGGAACGGGAATTGTTAAATCACCGATTATAAGGCTCGGTATTTTCATATAGACCTTTCTTTCAACAGTCGCAAGCATTTGCATAGCGACACCGGTACCGTTCACAAAAAAACATTTCATCAGAATGCCCCGAACGGCAAGGACATCCGGTTGGGGATCAGCCCATAACGCCCCATTGCTGAACGCGTCTTCAAACTAATGTCCCTAAAATACTTAAAAACGCACCCGGTATGCAAGTGAAAAAAAGAGAAAGTCATGTAACAAATGATCACCACTCTCAGCAGGAGGTTCCCGCCCGGAGAATGAAATCCGATAGTCGGCGTGTATCTGTGTTTCAACTCATCAGTTTTGTATCATTCCCTGAACAGAAGAGGGAGAACAGATGAAAATCACACGGGAACTGATCGAAAAGCTGCCAAAGACCGATCTTCACCTTCATCTCGACGGCTCAATCAGAATAGAAACTCTGATTGAGCTGGCCAGAGAAGGAGGCGTTGATCTTCCGTCGTTCACCGTACAGGGGTTGAAGGAAACTGTTTTCAAAGACAGTTATGATAGTCTGGAGGATTATCTGAAGGGCTTCGGGTACACATGCGCCGTTATGAGAAAAAGGGAAAACATTGAGAGAATAGCCTATGAGCTGGCTGTTGATAATCAGAATGAAGGGGTCAGATACATAGAAGTCAGGTACGCTCCCCAGTTACATGCTTGTGGAGAAATGACGCTTACAGATACTATTTGTGCTGTTAACAATGGGCTGCACAGGGCAAAGAGCGAATTCAACCTTCGCGAAGCAGTGGTCTCCGGTGAAGAGCCAGCGTTCGAGTACGGGATAATTACCTGTGCAATGCGCTATTTCAACAGACACTTCTCTGATTACTTCAACGATATGGTATCGGTGCATCCCTACTCACCGCAGGACAAAGTCTTCGGGCTTGCATCTCTGGAGATGGTGGGAGCAGCAGTCGAAGCAAGAAAAGAAATGGGTATACCTGTAGTTGGCGTGGACATTGCCGGACCCGAGAAGGGCAACCCTCCGGTACATCACCGGGAAGCCTACATGCTGGCACACAGAAATTTCCTGAATAAAACGGTACATGCGGGGGAAGCTTATGGTCCCGAGAGTATTTTTCAGGCAATAACCGAGCTTGGGGCAGATCGCATCGGGCACGGCACATCGCTGTTCAACCCGCAGGCAATCACAGACCCTGCGATTTCTGACAGGGAAAGATATGTGTACGACCTGGTGCAGTTCATCGCTGACCGAAGGATAACCATCGAAGTCTGTCTTTCATCCAATATGCAGACCGATCCGCAGATACAGAGGCTTGAAGATCATCCCTTCCGCAGCATGATGGACAACAGGCTTTCCTGCAGCCTGTGTACAGACAACAGGACAGTATCTCACACAACGGTCACTGATGAGGTTTTCAAGGCAGTGAATGCCTTCAATCTTTCTCTTAAGGACATAAAGACTCTGATGGTGTACGGTTTCAAACGCAGCTTTTTCCCCGGTACATACAGGGAAAAGAGAATCTATGTTAGGAAATGTATGGAATTCTTCGAAAAGGTTACAGCAGGCTCCGTCTGACTGCTTCCTGGTCGAAAAACAAAGGGCTGACGGAGGATTTCATGAAGCTTACCCGGGAACTGATAGAGAAACTGCCAAAAACTGACCTGCATGTTCATCTGGGGGGATCTGTTAGAATTGAGACACTCATTGAGCTTGCAGAAGCAGATGGAGTCGAACTACCTTCCTACTCGGTTCAGGGGCTTAAAAAAACACTGTTCAAAGAAAGCTACAGCAGTCTTGAGGAATACCTGGAGTGCTTCAGATATCCAGGCGCCATAATGAAAAAACCGGAAAACCTCCAGCGAATAGCTTATGAACTGGCTCTGGACAATCAAGCCGAGGGAGTAAGGTATGTGGAGGTGAGATATGCACCGCAACTCTATGCCGGTGAACACATGACCCTTTTTGAAGTTATTGAAGCGGTGAACGAAGGGTTCAGCCGGGCAAAGGCAGAGTTCAACAGGCGTGAAAGCGTGGCATCTGGTGCGGAACCGCCATTTGAGTATGGCATTATCACCTGTGCTATGCGCTATTTTAACAGGCTTTCGTCCCGCTATTTCAGCGATATTTTTTCAGTACATTCCTCTTCTCCCGAAGAAAGAGTATTCGGTCTTGCATCTCTGGAACTCGTGGGTGCCGCAGTAAAGGCAAGGGATGAAAAAGGTATGCCCGTTGTTGGTGTGGATATCGCCGGCCCCGAGAGAGGGTATCCGCCCATCTGGCACAGAGAAGCATACATGCTTGCCCGCAGAAGCTTTCTTCACAGAACAGTTCATGCCGGAGAAGCCTATGGACCTGAAAGCATTTTTCAGGCGATAACTGAACTGGATGCAGACAGAATCGGTCATGCAACATCTCTTTTCAACCCTCTGGCCGTGAGCCACCCTGCGATAAATGACAGAAAAAGGTACGTCGATGATCTCGTGCAATTTATCGCAGGCAGAAGGATAACCATCGAGGTTTGTCTTTCTTCCAACATGCAGACCAATCCGAATCTGCATGACCTCAAGGATCACCCGTTCAGATACCTTCTTGCTGAACAGCTGTCCTGCACTCTCTGCACAGACAACAGAACGGTGTCCCATACCACCGTAACAGATGAGGTTCATAGGGCAGTGAATGCCTTCGACCTGAGTGTTAAGGAATTGAAGAACCTTGTTGCCTACGGGTTTAAGCGCAGTTTCTATCCCGGTTCCTACAGGGAAAAGAGAGCCTATGTAAAGCAGTGTCTCGACTATTTCGAAAAGGTTACGGCTGACTGAGCTTCACCGCTCCCAGATAAAACCTTCTGTATTCTGCGGGCTCTTCATTATCAGTTGAAAGAGCAATGCAGCTGATTTCATCTACGTACTCGTCTGGAATCGGGAATAGCAGCCATTCGGTGCCCTCTTCAGTGAAAACTGGCTGCCATGTTTCCCACAGGGCTGTGACTTCTTCGTCATAAAGCCTGGCTCCGGCCCATTCACTGAGAGTGTTCCGTTCAATTTCCGGGCGGTAGAGAGTGTTTAAAGGAATGAATGCCCCGTTTCTCCAGATTATGGGATCTGGAGCACCCGCCCCGGAAAAGTATAGAGCATCTTCAAGGAGGTATGATTCAAAAACAGGTCTCCCGTGGGAATCCCATATGAAAAAATGGTCAGTGAATTCAGGTTCAACAGTGCAGTCGTAGTACAGGAAATTCTCAATAATCCCGGAGGACTCCATCAGAAGAGGAAGCGATGGAACCGCTCTCCAGAAATCTGCTGCCCAGTTGAATGGACCTCCGTAGGTTGCCCACCTGAAAATAATGCTTTCCGCCTGATTCTCCATTCTGCCTGCAGAGATGTTCCATTCTACCCTTTGAGCTTCCGTCACATCCGGCGCGGGGTGTACAAAACCAATGGCTTGACCTTCGCCCACAACAACGGAAAAAGTACCGCTGAAGGATTCGCCGTAGATCCATACAACAGGGGCGAAAGCCTCTGCGGGAGCGGTGCCCGGGTAATTGGGCGACTGCTGCCACGGGCCTCCGCAGTTCAATCCGCTTTCCTGACTGAACACAACAACACCCCATTCGTGAACGGAAACCGCTGCTTCATTTCCTGAGACAGCAGTAAGAATTGCCGGGAGTATGGCTGTGATAAAGACCATGTTGCCTTCTTTCATTGCTGTAATTACTCTACTGACTAAGTTTTACTGCTCCCATGAAAAACCTCTCGTACTCAACATCAGTGTTCGCATCAGATTCAAGCAATATGGAACTGATATCGCCATAGAATTCTCCTGGAATTGGAAAAACCAGCCAGTAAGAGTCTTCCTCACAGAAAACTGGTCTCCATGTTTCCCAGAGCGCGGTGATTTCTGACGACTTCAGCCGGGAATCAGCCCACCTGCAGAAGGTCTCCGGTACAACATCAGGGCTGATTTCACCTCCCATCGGGACGGCTTGAGGAATGAATTCAGCTCTGGGTACTGTTACGGGAAAAGCCCCGTTCGGGGTGAAATAGAGAGCCTCGGTAACTGAATTTCCGGCAAAAACAGGATTGCCGGTGAGCCCCCACTGGAAGAAATTGAAAGTGAAATCTCTGTTCACAGTGCATTCGTAATAGAGAAAATTGTCGGAGAAACCACTGGATTCCTGGTGAAGAGGCAGAGAGGGAACATCCCTCCAGTATTCTGTTGACCAGCTGAAAGGGCCGGAATATGCAGGTGCAATTTCTTCTGCAGATTGCTCCACAGAGAGCCCTCCGCTGATTTCCCACGCTATTTTCACTGTTTGATTGTCATCCGGGTCCGGATAGATCATGGTGAAAGTTTCGGTTTCCGGAAGCTCCACTGTAAAAGTTCCCGAGAAGGGCTCGCCGTGAATCCATACCACCGGAGCTTCTGCGCAAACATCGTTTATGTCGGGAGCGAGTTCATTCCAGGGGCCACCGCAGACAAGGGGGCCGCTCTGCTCAAAAACAACTACGCCCCATTCATGAACAAAATTCAAAGCATCGCTGTCTGTATAGGCCACAGCTGTATCGGTAAGAAGTGCAATCATCGGTACCATTATGTCTCCTTTCGCCTTTGAAGGAATACCCCAGAAACAAAACGGCTATTCCACGAAGCTACACATTTCCAGGTATTCTGCACATGCCTCTAGAATCTGCAGGCTGAGTTCTTCCTGTTGTTCACAGCCTCTATCAGCTCAGCGAAACCGTTAGAGCGCAGAAAAGACCACAGATTAATCCATTTGCGGATGTATGGGATAAGTGTATCCGAGATGCAGTTTTTCGCTTGAGTCCAGATGCGTTTTCAGATACTGCCCGCAATTGCTGCCTATTTTGTTCTCTTCCCGGTCTCCTATGCTCAGAAGAACGCTGTAGCCCGCTTTTCTGATGGCAACGGCAAGATCGTCGGTCTCACTGCAGGAACACGGATCAATGTGCGAATCGAGGCCGTTTTCCATTGCCCTGTAAGTCGGATTGAGAGGTGTTATCTTAATCAGGAAATGGTCCGGGCTGAAGTGCCTGAGAAGAACCTGCGGATCCAGAGGAGAGCCCTTGGCCAGGGCGAAGTTCAGTGTGATTTTCCGGTCTCCGGGAGAATAAAAACTCATCCCGAAGTCTGCTATCTCCTGCATGCTCCAGGTGCTTACGGGTATTATCTTTCTCCGCAGCTCAGAATCGGTTGTATGCAGGGAAAACTGAAGCTGAAAGCTGCCGCTGTGATACATCTTCCGTTTAACATTCAGAAGATTCTGGAAGAAAGAGTCAGTGCCTCGAGGTGCGATGGTGGAAATAGAGGGCAGAAGTCCGGGGGCATCTATTTTTGAAGGAAGGTTTTCAAGCACCTCTATTACTGCAGGATTAAGCGCCGGTTCCCCCATGCGGGCAAACTGAATCTTGAACTGCCTGGAAGGAACCTTCATATCTGGAAAGCGTCTGCGAACCATCATTTCTATCTGGCCTGTTATCTCGGAAGCGGAGAGCTTACCGTGGTAATCGGTTCCCGCATCGCACATGGAGCAGCCCACCGGGCATCCAAAGAGAGTTGATACCAGGAGAACCCATTTCTTCTCCAGCGGAAGGGGGGGCTGAACAGACTCGGCACACTCAACTCGGTGCCCGTTCTCGAATTCCACAATGTAAACCCTGGCCAGGTCATCCCGACCGCTTGAAGCAACAACCCTCATACAAGATCCAATCGTTTCAGATAATCTGCCGTTTTCATAGCTGCTTTCACTCCGTCGCCTACTGCTATTGCAGTTTGGCGGAAAAGCCCGTTTCTGCAGTCTCCGCACATGTGAAAAGAGCCATCGTCCGGAGGAGAACTCAAGAGCTCCCCCGACAGGAAATCAATAGCGGGGAGTCTTCCTGCGGCAACCACAATGACATCTTCGCTGAAGTCGTATTTTGGAAGACTTCCCGGGTGCAGAGTTACTGAACTGAGCTCGCAGACTTTGGCCATAAGGTGGGGAACAGCCGAGGAAAAATTGTCGCGGGCATACACATTCACAGTGAAATCAGAACTGAGGCTCATTGCATAGTCCAGCGCCGCATCACCTCCTCCGATTATCGCTGCTGTTCTTCCATATGCACTGGTCAGATGTTTCACTCCGTAGTGAACACGGTCTCCTGAAATGCCGGGTATTTTGCGTGGAACTGTGCCGGAAGCAACGATAACAGCCTGCGAAGATACTACTCCGCCTGAGGTTTCCACTCTGTATAAACCGTTTTCCCGCCATATTCCAGTTACTTTCCTGTTTATCAACCGCTCGGGAACGGTAAAAAGGCCGGCAAGATTCCGTCCGTTTATGCCTTCGGGAAAACCGGGATAGTTAACAACGAAAAATGCGTTGAGTAGAAGCCCGCCAGGTTCATCGAACTCGTATACTGCAGGAGCGATTCCATACAGATGAAGCTGTCCTGCCGCTGCGAGCCCTGCCGGGCCTGCCCCCGTGACAATAACCTTTTCAGTTTCCACAATAACTTCCTATTGCACGGAGAATTGCCTGGATGCTCACCGGTCTGGTGAAACCGTGTGCAAGGTTAACCGTTGTTGCAAGGTGCAGCTCTCGGTTAAATGTTGCGGTGCCGTCAACAGGCATCAGCACCCTGTACCCCCTGACAAAGGCAGATCTTGCTGTGGTTTCGCAGCAGAGATTGGTTAACAAACCCGTGACCACAACAGTGGAAACTCCCTGCTCTTTCAGCAGTCCATCAAGCCCTGTTTTGTAAAACGCGTCATACTGGGTTTTTTCAAGAACGGTTCCCCTGGAAGTGTCAAAAGCACAGTGTATTTCGCTTTCGGGATTGTCAGCGGTGATTGTTTCTTTCCACCATCTGCCCATCATCGCAGCGTTTGCAGAATTGTTTATATGCCTCGTGTAGATAACAGGAAGATTCATACGATGAAAAACTTCCGCGAGCTCAAGAACCGCCGGCACAAGTTCAGGTGCCGATGGAACAAAGGCATGGGATTCAGGCGACAGAAAGTAATACTGCATATCAAGTACCAGCAGAGCGAGCCCTCCTGCAAAAATATCCTGAAGGGTGTCATGACCAGAATCGTGCGACTTTATGCTTTCGAGGTAGCTCTCTCTAATCATGTTCCTCCCCGTTCACCCAAGTCCCCTTATCAGACAGTCGCCGAATATACTCAGCATTTCCTCCATGTCTGGCTTTGAGGTTATCAGGGGTGGCCATAGATATAAAACCGGACCCAAAGGCCTTATCACAAGCCCTCTGGAGAGGGCATCCGATGCGATAAGAGCAGCAGTCGAACTGCCGCCGGCCTGCGGGGAGATTTCAAGGGAGCTCATGCAGCCAAGTGCTGTTGACCGGTGAACACCGGGAAGATCTGCGAATTTCCTGAATGCTTTTCCCATCAGAATTGAAGGTGTTCTGCTCTGTTCCAGAATGTTCTCATTTGCAAAAACCTCGAGAGCTGCAATTGCTGCTGCCGCAGCAAGGGGATTACCCGAGAATGTGTGACCGTGGTAGAAAGTTCTGTCTTTTGACCCGGTGGATATGAATGAATCGTAAATATGCCGGGTGGTGAGCACTGCGCTCATTGGCAGATAGCCCCCCGTAAGAGACTTGCCCACAACCATGATGTCCGGCTGAATTCCCGCCAGGTCTGATGCGAACATTGCCCCTGTTCGTCCGAATCCCACGGCTATCTCGTCAACTATAAGCAGCACATTCAGTTCAGAGCAAAGGCTTCGCAACTTGGCAACATACTCAGGTGGATATATGCGTATGCCTGCGGCTCCCTGGCACACCGGTTCTATGATAACCGCTGCAGTGCTTTCCGCCCGCTGGCGGAGAACTCCCTCTATTCCGCAGAAACACTCCAGTGAGCACATCTCAGGCTCAAGGCCGAAAGGGCAGTGAAAGCAGTGTGGGGCCGGGGCCTGTTCCGACCGGTTTACAACATGCTCAACAGGGGCATGGAAATCGGGTAGAAAACCAAGACCGACAGCTCCAAGAGTGTCTCCATGATATGCTCCTGTCAGGGAGATTATGTTTTTCTTTTCCGGTTTCCCCGTATTCCACCAGTGCTGAACTGCAATTCTAAGAGCAGCTTCAACTCCACTGGCCCCGTCTGAAGCGAAATAAATCCGGTCAAGCTCCCCCGGTGCTGCTTCGCAGAGCATTTCCGAAAGCCTGATTATTCCGGTATGAGACATCCCTCCGGTTATGCTGTGCTGCAGTCTAACAAGTTGCTGTGCAATAGAGTTTACAATGTGAGGATGGCCGTGACCAAGGTTAACGCACCACCATGAACTGATTCCGTCAAGATAATCTCTTCCATAAATATCGGTAAGCCGTACTCCTCTGGCGCTTTCTATTACAGGGAACTCGCTACTCTGAAGTTTTGCAATATCCGTATAGGGATGCCAGTGGTGCTGCAGGTCAGTTTCCCTGTGGTTCATCGGCCAGCAGCTCCTTGAGTCTGTCACAGATTCCAGTAAAGGAATCAGCAGGAAAAAACTCCGGAGAGTAGGGTATCTCACCAAGAATTTCGACTCTTCCGTATTCACTTATAGCCCTGGCATTGCTTTCGCTGATAAGTTCCGACGACGGAGAAAGATGATTGATAACAACACCGCAAACCTGTAGCCCGGCTGATCTTAAGGTTTGAATTGAAAGCAGGGTGTGATTTATGGTTCCCAGTTTGTCAGGGGAAACCAGAAGCACAGGCCATCCAAGCAGAGTGATCAGATCAAGCATAGTTTTTCCTCCTCCCAGAGGAACCAGAATCCCGCCTGCACCTTCTGCTATGACACAGTCAAATTCCAGGGCAAGATCGTTCAGAATGGCAGAAGAAACTGAAACATCGATTGAAGTTTTTGCAAGCTCGGCAGCCAGGTGGGGGGAGCATGCAGGAGCGAATCTAAGCGGGCAAAGCCTTTTCTTTATTGCATTCGAGAGAATGAGATCCGCAGTGGCTACTGAAAACTCGAGATCTTCCGCAATACCGTTTACGCATCCTGTCTGAACGGGCTTTGCAGGTGCTGCGTCTATGCCGCAGTTAACGAAACCTCTTACAATTCCTGCGGTTATGAAAGTTTTGCCCGCATCGGTGTCTGTGCCGGTCACGAACAGTGATTTCATTTTTTCCTTCTTTCAGCAATCAGGAAGTGAACTCTGTAACTCGCTGGAACAGTTCCTGAATTCCCGGCGTACTCCTTCTGATAAAAGGAGAGAGCCTTTCTAAGAGAGCCCGGAGGGATGGAAACTGCTCCGGAGTGCCCGGAAAGGGATGCACCTATTCCGCGCAGAGCTCGGAGGGCATCCACCGCAGACGGGTAATCTACTGTGAAATCTTTCGTGTAAGAGCCTGTCACATCAAATCCGGCTTTTTCGAAAAGACTGTCCCACTCGGATCCGCACAGATAATTCAATGTGTTCCACTCTCCACCGGTGAGCGAGAAACTTTCCTCAAGTTCACCAAGCATTCCTCTCACTGGAATGGCGTGTACGGTAACTCCCTCAGGCTCGAGAAGAGAGTGCAAACGCATGGTAAAAGAATCAGGATCACAAAGCCATTGCAGAGCACAGCTGGACACCACAAGACCATATTCCTTATCACAGGCCATTTCCTCAAAATCCCAAACACGGTGCCGCACAAGATCAGACTCCGGAATCTTGCTCCTGCATACTCTTACCATCCCAAAGGCGCCATCGGTGAAGGTTTTCAAAACTTCGGGAAAAGAGTCATTCAGCTTACCAGACAATATTCCAGTTCCACAGCCGAGTTCAAGAATGCTTCTCGGATGCATGAACTTCACTATTGTCATCAGCTCGTCGGCGATAAGATGGTGATGCAGAGCGTGATTGTCGTAAGCGGAAGATGCTTCCGAGAACCGCGAAGCAACCAGGTTCCTGTCAGGGGTGGATACTGCGCGCAAGCTCTTCCACCGCCTTTTCTATAACATGAGGATGTGTAAAGGGAAGAAGGTGGCAGCCGTTATCTACTGACACCAGAACAGAGTTGTTGAGAACATCCGAAACCAGATAGCGTGAGCAGTCAAAGGGAATAATTCCGTCTTCGGTGCCATGAATGACCACTGCTGGAACTGATGAATCAGGTTTTACTAACCTGCTGAACATCACATCAAGCCCTTCCTGAAGCTCGCGGTCTGAAAAAGCATCCGACTGCTCCTGAAGCCTGGAAAGCTGTTCATCCCGGGCTCCGCATCTGGTAAAGAACGCTTTCAGGTACCCCTGCCGACTTCTGCAAAGCATATTTTTTATTGCTGTACAGGTGACCGGTTCAATCCCCGGTCTGTTTTCCGATGCTGCAAGGCAGCACATGGAAGAAATCAGAACAAGTCCCTTAACCTGGGGCAGAGAAGAAAGTTCCAGAGCTAACTGGCCTCCAAGCGACCAGCCTGCAAGAATGCATTCAGAGGGAAGAGAGGCGTTCCCCGCCAGAAGATCGTTCCATTCAATGAAGCGAACGGGATGTGTAATCCCCTTTATGCTGTTCCATATCGTTTCGGAAACAGCCCACCCGCTTATGAAAACGATTTCCATCATATAGCTCCCAGAACAGCAGCTGTTTTGAGAATATCGGCAGCAGAGTGGGCAGTAGTAAGTGAGAAACGAAGCCTGGAAGTACCTGCTGGAACTGTTGGCGGTCTTACTGCAATCGCAAGAATTCCGTTTTCTTCCAGGGTCTTTGAAAGGGAGAGGGCGCGAAAGCTTTCTGCGGTTACAACTGGCACTATCTGTGAAGCTGACCCGGAGAAATCCAACCCTATTTGAGCAAGCTCTTTCCTGAAAAAACCGGCAAGCTGAAGAAGAGACTGCCCGTTGCTGCTGTTCTCCTGTATCACTTCGATTGCTCCCAGAGCTGCTCCTGCAGACGCAGGCGGCAGGCCAGTGCTGTAAACAAAGCTTCTTGACCTGTTGATAAAAAACTCTCTCTGAACCCGAGAGCATGCTGCAAAGCCCCCGTAGCCCCCAAGTGCTTTGCTCAGCGTGCCGGTTATCACATCTGCGCGAACACCCAGTTCTCTGCAAACTCCTCCGCCTGAGCCGAACACCCCGATGGCGTGGGCTTCATCTACAACCATCAGACAGTCGAATTCATCGCACAGCTTTCTTATTTCACGGAGGGGGGCAATGTCTCCATCCATACTGAAAACAGAGTCAGTCACCACAATTTTGCAGCCTTTGCCGGAAGTTCTTTGAAGCAGTTCAAACAAATGGTTCACATTGCAGTGGTGATATCTGAGTGTTTTGGCCCTGGATGCGGTTGCGCCGTCAACAAGGCTTGCATGGTTCAGCCTGTCAGCAAAAACTGCATCGTCCCTTCCGGCCAGAGCACTCAGCACTCCTGTGTTTGCCAGAAAACCGCTGCCGAACACCAGAGAGGTCTCAGTACCGGTGAGCCTGGCCAGCTGCTGCTCAAGCTCCTCATGCAGTTGAAGATTGCCAGCCATCAGCCTTGATCCGCCTGAGCCTGTGCCCAGAAGTTCAATAGCCTCGATTGCTCTTTTCTTTACAAGGGGATGGCTGGAAAGCCCCAGATAATCGTTGGTGGAAAAATTCAGAATCCCTTTCGGGTGTATTCTCAGTTTTCGAATGAGCCCCTTGTTTTCCAGGTCTCTGAGGGTGGATTCTGCGTTTTTCATGTTCTGAACCCTGTACGGTCTATCAGGTTGAGATCGTTTTCCAGCTGGCTCCCGCTGGTTGTCAGAAGGGTTCCGGTCATTATTCCTGTTACGCCAAAGGAGAACATTCTGTCTCCCATCTCTTCCAGTCCCGCTCTTCCTGCGCAGATTCTCAGCTCCGAATCCGGGTTTACCAGCCTGAACATTGCAATTATCCTGATGAGTTTTTCAGGAGAAAGCTTCTCAGCCTGTACAGTGGCAGCTCCAACAGGCACAAAGAAATTCAGAGCGATTGAATCGACTTCAATATCCCGAAGGGAAAAAGCCAGCTCGACGCGATCATCGTCTGATTCCCCCATACCCATGATTCCCCCTGAACAAACCGACATTCCCGAAAGCTTCGCTCTCTGCACCGTAGTGACTCTTTCAGCCCAGGTGTGCGTTGTGCAGATTGAAGGGAAGAATGCCTCAGAGGTTTCAAGGTTGTGGTGATAGCGAGAAACTCCAGCATCATGAAGTTCATTAAGCTCTGTAAGCCCGAGAATCCCAAGCGATGCACAGAGCGGGCAGTAATCTCTTCCCAGACTGGCCGCCTCACATATCCGTCGGAATTCCATTCCTGAAAGACCTCGCCCGCTCGTTACCGTGGAGAATCTGTGTATCCCGGCTTCTGTGGTCTGCCTGTGCGCTTCCACCAGGGTTTCAAGCTCAAGCATCTGCTCTCCGGAGGAACGAGACTGGGCACAGAAGGCGCAATCCTCTGAACAGGCGCCATTCTTCGCATTGACAATGGCGCAGAGATCAACCCTCTGGCCGAATACTGAAGAACGCACCGAGTTACACCAGGAAGAGAGTTCATCGAGTGGAACGGATGATAGAATTTGAAGTGATTCTGTTCTGTTCATTCCGATCTCCACTCATTGTAGATCCATTCAAAAGCCTCTAGTACAGAGGCGATGAGTTCTGCTCGAGGAAGCAGTTTCCCCGACAGCGAGTAAAGAGATTCGGTTCCGTCCCCATGCCCGTGATGAGAAACATTAAGCCCAACGCCGACAACCAGGTGATGTATCCGGCCGATTTCGCCCTGAACCTCGCACAGAACTCCTCCCACTTTGCGGTTGTTGCAGAAAAGACCCGAATTGCGCTGCTCAAAGGCAAGGAGAGGGAACAGATTTCCCGCAGCTGAACCAAGCGCACGCAGACCTGCAAGGGCAACCTCTTCCGCCCTGCTCAGTTCAACCTCAGGACGAACCAGTATGGACAGGTAAAGGTTTTTGCCCGACGGGCTGGGCCATACCCCTCCATTCCTTGCCTTTCCAGCTGTCTGCCTGTCTGCTGTCACAACGGTTCCGGAAGCTGCACCCAGCCTTCCGAGCTCCATGGCCCGTTCATTTGTTGAAGCAATAACTGGGTAGTACTCGACCGATCTGCCGAAAACAGTTGTGTTCAGGATTGATGAAAGCACCTCGGAAGAGGGGATATCCGGTACAGACAGAAGCCTGTATCCGCGATTTGTGAAAGCGCAAATGTCAAACCCCGTATCACGGAGACTCTTTATGTGTTTCCACACTGCAGCTCTGCTGACTCCGAGTTCGGCAGCAATGGTCTCGCCGGAAACATAGCCATCTGAGTGGCGAAGGATTCTTACAACTTCCGCCGCTGAGGAAATCACTTGCACCCCCGTTCAGGAATCAGACTGAAGACTGGAAGATTGGGGAAAAATTGCAAATTGTCAACCTTGCATGTCTGCGCGTTGACAATCAGTATATCTGAAAAATGAGCTTTTGCGCTTTTCGACCGCTTTCCACCACTGTCGGAGATGCCCCCGGGTTTTGTGAACATGACCTGTTGTTGCCCGGCCCGAAAGTTTGCGTGATATTCCTCTGCAGGGAGTTGGTGTGCTCGACAGCTGATGCTGTTCAGGAGCAGTCACCTTCCCGGTTCTTGGGAAGTGTTAGAGAGAAGGGGAGCAATGGCAGAAGTCATCAGAACGGCAGGAACAGGTTTTCTCAAGTTTACTGGGAGGCTTTTCGCCGCATTCCTGAGTACTGTAGGAGTTCTTTCCAGTTGCAATCCAATGGCTGCACCAACCTACGGGGTTGAAGTTTTCGGGATACAGGTTTTTGGAGAAACTCGTGTTTCCGCAGACACTACGGCAATTTCAGGCATTGAAGTAAGGCTTTTGACCGTGGATTATCTCGTAGAGCATGATGTTTGCATTTCAGGCTCATCAGGTGCTTACGAACTCAGCACTGGTCCCGACTTCTACCCGTGGCCGGATTCGATTCGGCTCATTGCCTCTGATATTGATGGGGAGCTAAACGGCTCTTTTCTAGAGAAAGACACTGTTTTGTGTATAAATGGTCTGGAAGAGGAGCAGGACACTCTCTTTATCGAAATGGATATCTACCTTGAAAGCGCTGGTATTTAGAACTGTTTTACGGGTAGCATTCAAATAACCGAGGTAGTTTATGGTGGAATCTTTTGAGGCGTTCAGAAAAGGAATTCTCAGGCTGTGTGGCCGTTTGCTTGCTTCGAGTCTGAGCCTTTTGGGTGTGCTGTCCAGCTCATGTCTCATCGCACCAGTTGCTTACGGAGTTCCCCCGGCCCTGTACATTCACGGCAGAATAATATCTGATTCCACTGCGGTTCAGGGTGTAGGCGTCGAAGCTCTCAGCTCTGATTCATCAATTGTTTTCTCCTCAGAAGTATCCGGTGAAAATGGTTCCTACTCACTAGTCCTTTATTACCACGAATACTATCCCTGGCCTGACACTATCCTTGTCAGAGCTACGGATATAGACAGCACTTTGAACGGCTTGTTCCTCCCTTCGGACACGCTGCTTACTTCCATCCCCGATGCAGAAAATTATTACCTGAGTGTTTCTTTCGATCTCAAGCCTTCTGAAGAGTGACTCTTGCCTCATCTGAAACCGGGGTTCGGCAAACGGGTTCAGCTTGATCTTTTCAAGCAGCACAGGAAACTTCAGACTTCTATCCATGAGCTGAGATACCTCTTCTGGGAATGTACCCTCAGATGCAACCTGAACTGTGGTCACTGCGGAAGCGACTGCTTTTCATCATCCACCGCGAGAGACATGCCGGCAAAAGACTTCCTGCGGGTTCTGGACTCTATCAGGGCTAAGGTCAACCCGAATAAAACCACCATTGCCATCACCGGCGGTGAGCCCCTCATGCGGAAAGATATTGAGAAAACCGGAGAGCAGATTGCCCGGTGGGGCTTCCCATGGGGCATTGTCAGCAACGGTTGGGCACTCTCTGGAACAAGGCTGAATTCTCTTATAGATGCTGGCATGGTGACCATGACAGTCAGCCTTGACGGTCTCGAGAACTCACACGACTGGCTCAGAGGTAAAAAGGGTTCTTTCAGTCGGGCTGTCAGCGCCATTTCAAATGCAGCGAACAGCTCGCTTCCCCTGTTCGATGTAGTGACCTGCCTCACGCAGCGGAATGTTCACGAACTGGCCGGAATCAGAGACATGCTGATTGAGCTTGGAGTAAAGAACTGGAGAATAATCAGCGTTTTCCCCAGGGGCAGAGCAGCTGGAAACAGTGAACTGGTTCTTTCCGGTGTTCAGCTGAAAGATGTGATGGAGTTCATCATTTCGTGTCGAATTGCAGGAAAAATAAGAACAAGCTACAGCTGCGACGGTTTTCTCGGCGGTTATGAGAAAGAGGTAAGAGACGACTTCATGTTCTGCAGAGCAGGTATCAATATCGGGTCAATATTGACAGACGGGTCAATTTCCGCCTGCCCCAGCCTCAGAGGGGATTTTGTTCAGGGCAGCATCTACAGCGATGACTTAATGGAGTGCTGGGAGAACAGATTCAAGGTAATGCGTGACAGACACTGGGCGAAAACCGGTGCATGCAATCAGTGCAGCTCCTGGAAATGGTGCGGAGGCAACGGACTTCACCTGCGAGACGAGAAAAGCGGGGAACTGCTGATGTGTCAGCTTGCCGTCATGCATGCTGACGAGAACACATTCTGACCCGATCCATTGTGGTGTTTTTTCATACAGGCTATGTTCCTTCAGAGACTTAGGTTGTGCACACTGCCAGAGGGAGGAATCAATTGTTTAACAATTATGGAAACGGCTTGCTTTTGCTGCTGATATTAGTTTGCTTTTCCGCTGCTTCTGCACTTTCGGAAGAACCAGCTTTTGTACACGACTTTCAGATCCCGTCACTTTCGGAAATGGGTCCCGATGTGCGTCTGAATCACCTCGGAGAGTCCCTGACACCGCCTGTAGATCCTGAAGTAGGCGATTCATGGACATGGTGGCTCTGGACCTGGCAGCCAATGCCTCCCCACTTTGAAGAACATGTGTGCACTGTTCGGGGCAAGAGTGACAGAGGCTATGTTGTGGTAATGGATTCACAATGGCTTGTTACAATCGATCAGGCCGATGTCGATGCAATTCTAGAGCGCTGGGAGAATTCAAGCGTGGGACCCTATCCCGATCAGGGTATCTATGAGATAGACAGCCTTTCCTTCGGAACCCCTCCCGACGAACTTGATAACGACCCCCGTATCTATCTGATGTGGTACGATTTTCAGATAAGTGCCGATGGGTTTTTCTTCTACTTCGACGAGTATCCCGAAGGAACCTTCCCTGGTTACCACAGCAACGAGTGTGAAGTTCTTTATCTTAACACCACCAGTTCAGGGGGTCCTTCAGGCGATTACATGCTTGCTGTGGTTGCTCACGAGTTCGAACACATGATCCACTGGAAGCACGATGAAGGAGAAAGTTCCTGGGTCGATGAGGGCATGGCTGAACTCGCCATGTGGTTCTATGGCAATCCCGACAACATTTCTTCTTTCAACAGCAACCCCGACAACAATCTAACCATATGGGACGGTGAATGGGCAGACTACATTCAGACATATCTCTGGTCTTTGTACTTCTTTGAACGGTACGGCGGCCATTCTGCTGTTTATGCACTGGTTCAGAATCCCGCATCCTCCATGGCGGGATATGACTCCGTTCTGGATGAATTCGGCTATGTGGAGAATACGGATGATGTGTTCACCGACTGGTCGGTTGCCAACTTCCTGGACGACACATCACTGGAAGACGGAAGGTATGGCTACACCGGAGAAAACTTGCCTGCTTTCAATACTGCTGGAACCTATTCATCCTACCCCGTTGCTGCTTCTAAAACTGTAAATAGCTGGGGAACTGACTATTATCGTTTTCAGAACATTCCATTCGAGAGCATGGAACTTTCCTTCGACGGCAACGACAACAACACTTTCGGAGTAAGAGCTCTGGTTCTGCGAGAAAGCGCTTCTACTGAAGTTATCCCAATGACGCTGGACGAATCTGCCCAGAGCGGAACTTTGTTTGTCGGCGGTCTTACAGACCCGGCAGACCAGGTGATTCTTGTTGTTGCTAGCGTTTCGAGCTCTGGCGGTCCCGATTACGGGTTCACAGCAGCAGAAGCTCTTGGAATTTCTTCTGATCCTGGCGATGCGGAGTCCGTTTTCAATCTCTCTGCATCATGCAATCCTTTCAGAAGCTCGGTCAGCCTTATCCTCACCTGGGATGGTGTTTTCACCGGTGACACTCCAAAGGTGGATATCTATGATCTGAACGGACGAGTTGTTCAGAGCCTTGATTTCCTGATTCAGGCAGAAGGTTCGGCCTCTGTGCAGTGGAATGGCGAGCTTTCAAGCGGCGCCAGAGCTGGTGCCGGCATCTATTACGCCCGTGCAGGAACAGGTTCCAGTCAGTGCACTGCAAAGGTGATGCTTCTGCCGTAGTCACCATTTTTCTAGTGGTAGGATTGGGCGCGGCTTCCGCGCCCAATCACTTGCCTGTTCACTCAAAAACATAATTTATTGCCGGTATGGATGTGTTTAGTGGTACTTTCAGAACAGGTATGAACCTGGTAAAGGAATTGGAATATATATTTATGCAAAACAGCACCCGGATTGCTTACTGAAGGGCGGAATCATTATGAGCCAGTTTGAAAGTGTGACTGTTGTCAGGGAAGCCAATTTCTACTTTGAAGGCAGAGTGTCCAGCAGAACAGTACTGTTTGCGGATGGAACCAGGAAAACACTTGGGGTCATGCTTCCCGGTGTCTACAGATTCGGTACCGATTCACACGAGGTAATGGAGATTCTCTCCGGTGATCTTGAAGTAACCCTTCCCGGAGCCGGTGAACCTGTTTCCGTCAAGGGGGGCGAAGCTTTTGAGGTACCGGCAAATTCTTTTTTTACAGTAAAGGCAGTTGCTGTGACTGACTACTGCTGCTCTTATTCCTGAAGGAGAAATCCGATGAAACGATTGGATCTGAAAAAGTATAAAGACCTTTTTGCAGGATACACCGAACTGAGAGTGCAGGAAAACCGTAACAGCACCATCACCATGGTGGATGGTTCTGTTATGAACAACAGCATGAACTCGGAAAGCGGTGTTTCTGCAAGGAGTTATTGCAGAGGCTCATGGGGCTTTGCTTCAAGTCCCGAGATAAATGAAGAATCTATAGGATACATGATTAAAGCAGCTTCAGATAACGCGGCTTTCCTTGACAAACACCAGAGCAGAGGTGAGCCCGATCTTCCAGTGTCATCGGCAGAAGGTGAATGGGACTATTCGACGAAAAAGCCCGTCGTTTCACAGAAAGACAGAATAGGATTCGCGAAGGATATCGATAGCTATATTACAAATAATTGCAGCAGAGTATCATCAAGAACTATTGTCGTCAACGGACTCGACATGGAAAAGCAGCTTTTCACTTCAACAGGCTCAAGTTCATTTGCAATGACTCCCAGAACTATCCTTTACGTAATCATGAATGTTGACACCGACAGCGGTCCTGTAGAACTTTACGATGTAATGGGCGGGCGCGGGCAGTTCGAGGATGTGCTGACTGAACCGTCACTGTTCTACGAAAAGCTCGACCGCCTGTACGAACACCTTCTTATGAAAGCTCAGGGTGTGTTTCCATTGGCCGGGATAAGTGACTGCATTCTTGATGCCGACCTTGCCGGAATTCTGGCCCATGAGGCAATAGGTCACACAACCGAGGCTGACCTTGTTCGGGGAGGGTCTGTCGCCGCAGACTTCATGGGAAAGGCAGTTGCCAGCCCACTTGTTTCCCTTGTTGATTTTGCCCACACGGCAATGGGTGAAACCTGCCCTGTTCCTGTTCACATCGATGATGAAGGTACGCCGGCAAGGGATGTAACGATTATTGAGAAGGGTATTCTGAAGAACTACATGCACAACAGGGAATCCGCTCTTGAGTTCGATGCCAAGCCGGCCGGCAACGCCCGTGGCTTCAGGTTCAGCGACGAGCCTCTTATCAGAATGAGAAACACTGCTATTCTTCCTGGAACAGACAAACTTGATCAGATGATTGAATCAATTGATAAGGGCTACTACCTTATAAGACCCAGCAATGGTCAGGCAGACTCCACCAGCGAGTTCATGTTCGGTGTTGTTCTCGGTTACGAAATTATTAACGGCAAACTGGGTAGAGCCCTGAAAGACACCACAATAAGCGGTGTAGCCTTCGATATGCTTAAGACCGTTACAGCAGTTTCAGAAGACATGAGCTGGAACTGTGCGGGAATGTGCGGAAAGAAGCAGCCGATACCTGTTGGAATGGGTGGCCCTGCTGTTAAGTGCAGAATTAACATCGGAGGTAAATAATGAGCGGGAACAGCGGAATACCTGAGCTCTGCGTAAAAGCTTTGATGAGTGAGGGTATGGACAAAGCCGAAAGCAGGTTGCTGCTGACGAGGAAGACAGAACTGAATGTTGATTCAGGCAGCTTCTCTCTGATGAGAACCACCGATGATGTGAACCTTCACCTCATGGGAATCAGGGACAACAAAAAGGGAACCGCATCAATAAACAAAACAGATGATTTTTCCTTAAAGAGCGGTGTCAACCAGACCGTCGAGCTTGTTTCCTCAGGTGAACCGGATTCTGCGGTGGATATTGCGGAAATGCAGCCTTCAGAGAGATTCATCAGAGGTCCGCTTGAGCCTGATGTCGATCTTATGTACGCCAGAATGAAAGCGTTCCTCGAGTACTCCCGCAGAGAGTATCCGAATCTCATCCTTGAGCAGGTGATACTTGATCACACCAGAAAACAGAGGTACTTTTCCAACTCCAACGGGGTGAATTTCCTGTCGGAAACTGGAGTGTACAATTTCATGGCGATGTTCACTAGCAGAAAAGGAACCAGCACCTCCTCATTCAATTATACTTCGATATCTGCAGAGGATCTTGACAAAGAGCTGTATGAGTGCGGAGGAGCAGACAGGCTGATGAAGCAGTCTACGGGGCAAACCACAACTGAGAACCTCCAGGGAAGCTTTGTCGGTGATGTGATTGTCTCTCCTGAGTGCATGGAGGACTTCATATCCATTATCACAGGTTATCTTGGCGACTATCCGCTTATAACCGGAACTTCCATATTCAAGGACTCTCTCGATACGCTCATTGCAGACGCCCGTATAACTCTCAGTTCTATGCCTGTATCAGACCAACTTGCCGGGGGTTACTTCTTTACAGGCGATGGATTCAAGGCGGAGAACAGCACAATCATCCAGAATGGTGTTCTGAAATCATTCCTTCTGAGTCTTTACGGGTCACGGAAAACCGGGCGGAAAAAAGCAGTCAATGCCGGGGGTTTCTATGTGATAGATCCTGGAGAAGCCGGGTTCGAAGAGATGGTGAAATCGGTTAAAAAGGGCATCCTGCTCTGCCGTTTTTCCGGAGGAGAACCAAGCAGCAACGGAGATTTTTCAGGAGTGGCAAAGAACAGCTACTACATAGAGGAAGGCGAGCTGAAGTTCCCTGTTTCCGAAACGATGGTATCAGGAAACCTGAAGGAAATGCTCACTTCCGTGAAGCAGATCTCCAGAGAAAGGGTGAACAGCGGAAGCTCTGTCACCCCATGGATTTCTTTCAGCGGTATAACAGTTTCAGGCAAGTAAGCAGAAGCCCCCGGTTCCAAACCGGGGGCACCCACATAAACAATTCATGCAGGTGGAGAGCTTTACCCTGCACTGCGCTGTTTCCTGCTGAATTGGTTCAACCCCTGCTTCGCTCTGATGCAGAAGTATATCACTGAATAAGGATTCTATGAGAAGATTTGTTCCATTCCTGTTATGTTCTCTGGCTGTTATGGCTTACCCGGACAGGTGTGTATGGACAGGTGTGGGGCGTGTTGTTGCGGTGGGTGATGTTCACGGTGACTTTGATCAATTCACCGGAATTCTTCAGTATGCCGATCTTATCGACAGCGAGTTTAACTGGATCGGAGGCAAGGCGCACCTTGTTCAACTGGGAGATGTACTTGACAGGGGTGCAGATTCCAGGGCAGTAATGGATCTTATAATTCGTCTGGAACAGCAGGCTCCTCTTCAGGGAGGGTGTGTACACTTTATTCTTGGGAATCACGAAATCATGGTGATGCAGGCAGATCTGAGATATGTTCATCAGGGTGAGATTCAGTCATACGGCGGAGTAAAGGAAATGATACGGGCTCTTCGCCCGGATGGCGAGTACGGAAGGTGGCTCTCTGAACACAGCACGGCCATCAGAATCAATAATGCGCTTTTCGTTCACGGTGGATTATCGGGTGAATTTGCCATGATGCCTCTGGATTCCCTGAACGCAATGGTTAGACGAGAGATTTCCGGGGATCAGAGTGATGCATCGGGAATTCTTTCGTCACAGGGACCGGTCTGGTTCAGGGGATATGCAGAAGACAGGGGAACTGCAGTAACAGAAGAACTCACAGCCTCTCTCGAGAGCACGGGTTGCGATTTCACTGTTATAGCGCACTCAGTGAGCATGGCCGGTGTTTCGACCCGGTTCAGCGGGAGAGCGGTTATGATAGACACCGGTATGTCCGAGTGCTATGGAGGCACTGCCCAGTGCATAGTACTTGACCAGAGAGGCTACAAAACGCTCATTCCGTAAAGGAGCAGCTGAATTGGTGTTAGGGATAGGGATAGATACAGTCGATGTGGATTCCTTCCGGAAAAAACTGACAGATGAATTGGCCGAGGAGCTTTTTCAGCCCGAAGAGATAGCGTACTGCCGATCACAGGTGAGGTTCTGGGAAAACTTTGCCGCAAGATTCGCGGCCAAGGAAGCAGTCTTTAAAGCTATGGGCGCGGGGCTCTCTTCCGGGCTGCGATTCAAAGAGGTGGAGATCGTCAAATGCATGGACAAAGGCAGTGTTTCTGTTAAGCTCCATGGAAAGGCTCTCCAGACGGGGAAAGAAAAAAACATCACAAGGCTTATCGTGTCGATGTCCCACTCCAGAAAGAATGCTGTTGCCATTGTTCTTGCTGAGGGCAAAACAGTCTAGACATGGGCCGTCACTTGGGTTATTTGTATCAATTGTATTACAGGTTCATTATCAGTGACATGTACCGGGGAGAACACCTTTCTGTAGGAACTCCTGCAAATCGAGAGGAGCTGTCTTGAGCAATATCGGATCCTATGATGAGAGAAGAGTGAATTTCAGCTGGGACATAGCAAAAGAAGTACTGAACTGGAAAGAGAGTGAAACACTCAACATCGGGGCCATGTGTTCCGACAGAATCTGCGCGCGGGGAGACGGCAGCAAGGTAGCCCTTCGCTGGCAGGGCTTCGGCGGAGTTAAGAAGCAATACACTTTCGACGATCTCCGGGTTCTGTCCAACGGGTACGCCAGGTTCCTCACCGATATAGGGGTGAAGCCGGGAGACAGGGTCTGCCTGTTCATGGACAAGATTCCCGCTCTCTATATTTCTTTTCTTGGCATTCTCAAAACAGGTGCAGTCGCCCAGCCTCTGTTCTCCGCCTTCGGGGACGAGTCTCTGGAAGTAAGGCTGGCCAGTGCTGAAACCAGAGTAATCCTCACCACTCAGAAGCATGTAAAGAAGGTCAGGAAGATACAGGACAAGCTTCCTTCTCTGGAGAAGATCGTGGTTCTCGAAGGAAACCCTGAAAAGCTCAGCGAGGGAGAGATATTCTTCGACGTCGAGGAAGCCCCGAGAGTTGAGAGTTTTCAGGTGTTCAAATCCGGTGCTGAAACTCCTTCCGTGCTCCACTACACCTCGGGAACCACCGGCCAGCCCAAGGGAGCTCAGCATACCCACGGCTCGGTGCTGGGGCAGGCCCTGACCACCGCATGGGTTCTCGACTTGAAAGATGATGATGTTTACTGGTGCACAGCCGATCCCGGATGGGTCACAGGTACCAGCTACGGAATAATCGGCCCCTGGAGCCTTGGCGCAACGCAGTGTGTACTTGATTCCGGTTTTACTTCATCAGCCTGGTACCAGTTTATTCAAGACAACAAGGTAACCGTCTGGTATTCAGCCCCCACAGCCATAAGATCTCTTATGCGTGACGGAGACGAACTGGTGAAACAGTACGATCTTTCAAGCCTGAGACATCTTGCATCAGTCGGAGAACCTCTCAATGCCGAGGCTGTGATCTGGAGCGAGAAAGTGTACGGGTTACCTTTCCATGACACTTTCTGGCAGACCGAAACCGGTGCTATGATGATATGCAACTATCCGGGCATGAAGATAAAACCCGGATCGATGGGAAGACCCTTCCCGGGAATCACTGCTGGCATCCTCGACCTGAACACTCATAAACCTGTCGATATACCCGGCACTGTGGGTCTTATCGCATTCAGACCCGGCTGGCCCTCCATGTTCAGAACCTACCTGAACAAACCCGAGATATACAGAAGCAAGTTCGTGGGAGCCGAACCGGATGCACAGCCGAATGAATTGAGAACAGATGAATCCCTCTGGTATGTCTCCGGCGACAGGGCGAGTTTCGACAAAGACGGCTACTACTGGTTCGTTGGCAGAGACGACGACGTTATCAACACCGGCGGGCACCTCGTAGGCCCATTCGAGATAGAATCGGCTCTTGTGGAGCACGAGGCAATCGCTGAAGCAGCAGCCATCGGCAAACCCGACGAGGTGAACATGGAGGTTGTAAAAGCCTTTGTGACACTGAATCCCGGCTACGAGCCCTCGGATGATCTTGAGCTGAACATCATGAACTTCATAAGAAAAAGACTTTCGCCCCTGGCGATGCCTCAGGAAATCGAATACACTAAAAAGCTTCCCAAAACCCGGTCGGGCAAGATTCTCAGAAGATATCTGAAAGCCCTTGAGTGGGGAGAGGAAGCTGGAGATCTTTCAACTCTCGAAGATGATGAATGAAAGGAACTGTCATGGCTGATGAAATGAGAGATACCGTTCTTGAATACGTAGTCGAGGAGTATGTTGATGAGGATGATGACGGCGAGGTGGGATACGATACACCTCTAATCTCATCCGGTATTGTTGACAGCTTCTCCATGGTTTCCCTTAAGGTCTTCCTTGAGAAAAAGTACAAGATAAGCCTTCCCGACAATGAAGCCACCCCGGAGGCATTCGACACAGTGAACAAGATCTGTGCCCTTGTACGCAGGTTCCAGGGCTGACGGAGAACAACGATGGCATATACAGACAAAGCAAGAGAACAGTACCAGAGCGCCATACAGACCATAAAAGACAAGGGCATCTACAAAGAGAAGCGGTTCATCTGCTCACCCCAGAATGCCGAGATCACAGTTGAATTCCCAGAAGGAGCCCCGCAGGCAAAGGTGCTCAACTTCTGCGCCAACAACTACCTGGGCCTCTCCAGCCACCCCGAGGTGGTGAAGGCTGCCCATGAGGGTCTGGACAAACGCGGATACGGCATGAGCTCCGTAAGGTTCATCTGCGGCACACAGGACATACACCGAGAGCTTCAGAACAGAATGTCCGAGTTCCTGGGAATGGAAGACACACTTCTCTTCCCATCATGCATGGACGCGAACTCCGGCGTATTCGAGTCCATAATGGAAGAGGAAGATCTCATCCTTGCCGACAGGCTTATCCACGCCTCTCTGGTGGACGGCATCCGCCTCTGCTCCGCCCAGTACGACACATTCAAGCACATGGACATGAAGCACCTTGAAAGCAAGCTTCAGCTTCACAGCGACAAAAGGCATGTGCTGGTTGTAACCGACGGCGTGTTTTCCATGGACGGCGACCTGGCCCCCCTCGACGAGATGTGCGCCCTGTGCGACAAGTACGGAGCCATGATACTGGTTGATGACTCCCACGCCTCGGGCTTCATCGGTAAAACAGGCAGGGGCACCCACGAGCACTTCAATGTGATTGACAAGGTCGACATTATCACAACGACTTTCGGCAAAGGTCTCGGAGGAGCCTCCGGCGGCTGCGTTTCCGGCAGAAAAGAACTCACGGAGCTCTGCCGGCAGAAGGCAAGACCCTACCTTTTCTCCAACTCCATGGCGCCTCCAATTGTGAACGCCTCAATCAAGGTGCTTGAGCTTGTTTCAAAGAACACCGAGCTCAGAGACAAGCTGGAATGGAACGCAGCGTACTTCAGAAAAGGTGTCGAGGAGGCAGGTCTTGCAGTCAGACCCGGCAATACCCCCATCGTTCCTGTGATGCTTTACAATGCCAAGCTGGCCAATGACATGGCACGCGACATGTATGCCGAGGGCATCTATGTGATTGGCTTCTTTTTCCCGGTGGTTCCAGCCGGCGCCGCCAGAATCAGGGTGCAGCTCTCCGCCGCACACACGAAGGAGCACATCGACAAGGCAGTGAAAGCCTTCAAGAAGGTTGGCGACAAATACGGCATACTGGGGCTGGACAAAAAGGGCATCATAGACAAGTACGGAATGTAAGAAACAGAGAAAGAGGGGGAGGCAATCGCCTCCCCCTCTTCACGAGTTCATCCTTACAATCACAATGCGGGGTTCTTCCCATAGGCTTACAGAATAGCAGCAGTGGCATACCAGTCAGGCACATCAGATATCCGAGGCGGTAAATGCAGAAAAAGCACAGAAAACAGTTCGACAGCAATATCATGGAGCAGTTCGAGAAAGCCATGCAGATAATGCAGGGAATGCCGCTTAGGGCACCCTTTTTCGTTAAGGCTCTTTTTGAACAGAACAGGGCTGCAAAGCGCAGAGAGAAATTATCTGCAGAAGGTATTGAAGTACCTCCTCTGCTCATTATAAGCATAACTGAACGCTGCAACCTGAACTGTGCAGGCTGCTATTCGAAGATTCTGCATAAAGCCGGTGAGCCAGAGCTGCAGCCGGACAAATTCAGAGAAATTCTTACCGAGGCACTTGAACTTGGCGTTTCAATAGTGTTGCTTGCCGGCGGAGAGCCACTGGTGAGAAAAGATTTTCTGCAGATCGCCGCTGAATTCCCAAAAATAATGTTTCCCATCTTCACCAACGGGTTGCTTCTGGACAGCGCTTACATCAGCTTCTTTTCGAAGCATCCCAATCTGCTTCCGGTTATCAGCCTTGAAGGTGGCGAGTTCGAAACGGATTTCCGCAGGGGAGAGGGCGTTTACAGCAGTTTTCACAACATCTGTCAGGAACTGAACAAAAAGCAGATCCTCTGGGGAACTTCATTAACCGTAACTTCTGAAAACATGGACCTGCTCTTCAGCGACACTTACATAAACTCAATGAGGGAAAAGGGCTGCAGGCTTTTCTTCTTTGTGGAGTATGTACCCGTTGCGGAAGGCAGCGAAAGCCTGGTGCTTTCAGAATCACAAAAAGCACTTGTTCAACCGAGTGTTAACAGATTGATGGCAGCTTATCCCAGCCTGTTCATTGCCTTCCCCGGTGATGAGGAGCAGTATGACGGATGTCTCGCGGCGGGTCGCGGATTCATTCACATCAATCCCGGTGGGAAGGTGGAACCCTGCCCCTTTGCTCCCTTCTCAGATACCAATTTGCATTTCAACACACTCAGGGAAGCGCTGTCATCGGAATTCCTGGCAAAAGTGCGCGAGAACCACCATCTTCTGAAAGAGGGAAAGGGGGGTTGTGCCCTCTGGGCAAACCGCCAGTGGCTGGGGAGCCTGTAGTTCAACAACAAGGAATTGAATTCACCGAAGGTTTTACCGAAAGGCCGGCAGCCCGAATCAGTTTTTGACAAAACAAAAAACAGTATGTAGAATCGCCCCTTGTAAAAACACCAACAGGGAGTATTCATGAGCGAAAACAAGCTGGCCAATCCCGCTCCTCTCGGGCTGATGGGGTTCGGCATGACCACAGTTCTTCTCAACATTCACAACGCAGGTTTCTTCCCCATGGATGTGAACATCATGGCCATGGGAATCTTCTACGGCGGCCTGGCCCAGGTTATCGCAGGCATCATGGAGTTCAAGAAGGGCAACACCTTCGGAACCACCGCCTTCATCAGTTTCGGCACCTTCTGGATCACTCTTGTATTTATCATCATGAAGGGTGGCGCCGACAGAATCTTCATGGGCTGGTATCTCTTCATGTGGGGTCTTCTTGCCTTCTGGCTCTGGTTTGGCACCTTCAACAAACACCGAGCAATTCAGGTTGTTTTTGGCACTGTCACCGCCCTCTTCTGGCTCCTTGCAGTTGGCCACTGGTTCGAAATGCCAGCAGCCTTCAACCACTTCACAGGTTTCGAGGGAATCTTCTGCGGTCTCTCTGCAATTTACCTTGCAGCAGCCGAAGTTCTCAACGAAGACAAGGGCAGAACCGTTCTTCCCATTGGAATCATCAAAAAGAAGTAACGGAAGAGAAAAAGCAGTAGAATAGACCCATGAACAGAACAGCACACACTCCCTTCAGTTGTTGTAGCGCCGACAGAAATGACTCGGCGAAGGGAATTGTGTTGTAAAGAGAGCAAGCAGATAGAATAAAGCAATAAGAATAAAGCAAAAAGAATACAACAGAATAATGAAAACCCGTGGCCGAAAGGCTGCGGGTTTTTGCATACAGGAGGAACAAAAATGACAGCAGCGGGCAATCTCCTCAGTTCCATAGGCAACACGCCCCTTGTGGAACTGGCAAACACCTCACCGAAGAACGGGGTCAGAATTCTAGTAAAACTTGAGGGCAGCAACCCTGGCGGCTCCATAAAGGACCGCACCGCCGCCTGGATGATACGGCACGCGGAAGAAGACGGGCTTTTAAAACCAGGCGGAGCCATACTGGAAGCGACCTCGGGCAACACAGGCATCGGCCTTGCGATGGTGGGCGCGGCATTGGGGTACACAGTAAAACTTGTTATCCCCGAAAGCGTAACCACCGAAAGACAGCAGACACTCAAAGCTTTCGGAGCGGAACTCATCCGAACACCGGGTAGCCTGGGTATCGACGGAGCCATCAGGGAAGTAAAACGAATCAAAGAAAAATACCCCGACAAGTACTTCGTACCCGACCAGTACGGCAACAGAGCCAACTGGCTCAGTCACTACGAATCAACCGCAATGGAAATACTGAAACAGACAAACAGTGAACTCCACGCCTTCGCGGCCGGCATGGGCACCGGCGGCACCCTCATGGGCCACAGCCGCAGGTTCAAAGAAACAAACAAGGAGATTAAGATCATAGGAGTTGAACCCGAACTCGGCCACACCATCCAGGGCCTGAAGAACATGACCGAATCTGTGGTCCCAGCCATCTTCGATCCAAACAGACTCGACCGGATAATCAGAAGGAACGACCTTCAGGCCTTTGAGATGACACAGAACCTGGCCAGAAAAGAAGGTCTCTTCGTTGGAATGAGCGGTGGAGCCGCGGTCAGCGCAGCAGTAGAACTTGCACAAGACATGACCCGGGGGCAAACTATTGTGGTGATTGCAGCCGACAGGGGAGACCGTTACCTTTCCACAGGCGTCTTCAGGGGGGCGTGAGAGAGCAAAAACAATGGAAGTGCAATAACAAACTGAAAGAAACATGATATCTCTCATCAGAATGCGAGGAGGTGTATATCAACAGTCTGCTAACACAGAAGAAGAGCATATGAGTTACTTTATTCAGAACAGTCGAATTGCACCGACTTTGTCTGTCCACGGGTTGGGGAGAAGTGAGGCTGGTTGAGCGACCAATTATGTGCATTGAGACAAAGCCATTGCCTGAGACTGCAGTTAACCAGGAAACCAGGGGCTAAATATCAAGCAAGTACTATCCGCTGAGTCTGATGTTAGGTTCATCCCCCCGGGGGCAATGAAAACAAAGGCAAAGTCAGGTTACATTCTGGAGATATTATGAAAGTGTTGGTATTAGGTGCAACAGGCCAGACAGGATATCAGGTTGTCAAGCAATTACTTGAAAACAGTATTCAGGTTAAGGCAATAGTACGGAACCCTGGAAAATTTGCTGATATTCAAAGTGATGAAAACCTGGAAATATTCAGGGATAGCATTTTAGACATTAAAGATAAAAGGTTAAAGGAAATATTAATCGATATAGATGTTGTAGTATCCTGTCTTGGTCATAATGTTTCGCTGAAGGGAATGTTTGGAAAACCTCATTACCTGGTAAAAGATGCAATGGAAAGAACCCTTAAAAATGCAAATGGCATGAAGCTCAAGAAAATTGTATTGATGAATACAACTGCGTGCTTAAGCAGCAAACAAAAGGAAAAGTTTACTTTTGGTGAGTCTATAATTATGTGTGCCATAAGAATATTACTCCCGCCGCAGAGAGATAACGAGCAGGCTCTTAAATATTTGGAAAACAACTATAAGGAAGCAAATGTTCCTGAATGGATTGCAGTCAGGCCAGATACACTGGTGACGGAAGTTCAGGTTACCGATTATGAGATATTTAAATCACCACAAAGAAGCCCAATATTCAATGCTGGCAAAACAAGCAGGATTAATGTGGCGCACTTTATGATGAAGTTAATATCGAATGAAGAATTATGGAATGAATGGAAGTTTTGTCTGCCGGTTGTTTATAACAAAGAACAATAGCCAAACAGCTGCTTAAACCTGATAAAGCGCCATTGCACAATTGCACTCTTATGTATCTGACTGTACAGGAATACTATGCAAAGTAGTCGATCCGATATCTCTTGAATCCAGGAATAACGAGAGCATCAGTAATTGAATTTTCTCGTCTCATGCAGAATTACGGGGAGATGTTTCGCAAACTGCCGGAAGTCCATATCCGTTGTGTAGATGGCCATGTCTCGCCGTACGGCAACAGCGCAGATCAAAAAATCTGTGTTGGAACCTTGAATACCTTTTGCACGGCATGTATTGAAATACCTGGCGGCCGTAGCGTGATCAGCGGCCTCAAGCGGAATGTCAGGAAATGCTTCCAGGTGTTTTTCCAGCTTCTCAAACTGAGCATCTTCACGCAAGCCAGAGAGTAACTCCTGACGGATTGGACCGATGATTTCCACACGATGTTCAAAAATTAGTCGTCGGAGCTCTCGGGGAACATCTGATTCCTCTTTGGAAGAGCGGCGAAGGGCTTCAGACCAGATGCATGTGTCCACAAGAATCCTCATGTTCTGTCTCTTTGTTCCTTGTGGCTGTATCCATCAGCGTATTCTATTGAACCGAACAGCGAGAGGATATTCTCCTGTTCAAGATGAAGTATGTAGTCGATTAAAGCTTGCGTTACCGCTGCTTTCTTCGTTCTATGGTTTCCCAGCTCCACCGCCTTGATAATCAGCCTGTCATCAATCTGCAGATTTGTTGCCATGCGTATCACCTCCACACATACTATCACACAATTTGATGTTAAGATCAATGTGTCATAATTATCAGAGAGCACACCATCCTGGAAGTGAAAATCAATTGAGTGTTCCCAATGCCTTCTCTTTCTGCAATGAAGACAATGGGCAAAACTACAATTCCTGACATACCGGGGAGCTATGCGTTGTCATTACAACATAATATTATATAGAATAGAAATCATTATCCTATAGGTTGAAGTAGTACTAGATGCTTCGATTCAAGTATTTGACACTCCCAGATAATCAGTACTTTCCAGCCAAGCCTTCTTAACTCGACCTGATTTACGGCATCTCTCGCCATGTTTTCAGCGAACTTCTTCTCCCAGAATTCAGGTCTGCTCTTCGGAGTATAGGCGAATCTGCAGCCTTGGTGCCTGTGCCAGAAACACCCTTGTACGAATATGACAGTTTTGTATTTGGGCAAGACAATGTCAGGCGTTCCAGGGAGGTCTTTCCTGTGCAGGCAGAACCGGTAGCCCATCTTGTGGAGAGTAGATCTCACAATCATTTCTGGCTTTGTATTCTTTGATTTAATTCTGGACATGTTCCAGCTTCTTCGGGCTGGGGAGATTGTATCAGCCATTAACCTTTTCCATGATTTGAGCAACAATTTCTGCAAGCCGCAATGCGAGTAGGGGTGGGACTGCATTTCCAACCTGAATGTACTGTGTGGTTCTTGTGCCTTCAAAGAAGTAGTTATCTGGAAATGTCTGCAACCTGGCCGCTTCACGGACTGTCAGACTTCTGCATTGCTGTGGATCTGGGTGAATGTAGTAATGCCCGTCTTTGGAGATGTGGCATGTAATTGTTGAAGATGGTGCTCCCCGCAGCTGGACTCTGAATCTGTCTGCAAACTTGCTTGTTTTGATACCCTCATCGACATTTCTGTGCGTGGGAAGAAGCTGCTTCGGAAAATCCTTCAGCTTTGGCGAAAAACCCCCAGCTTCAGCAAAACAGGCTGCAAAGAAATATCTCTGTAGATCAGAAGCCATGTGTGATCTTGACTGGTGGTTACACTGGTTCCTTATTTCCGGATCACGCACAAAGCTTCTGTATTCAGATACCGTTCTGGATGAAGGCAGCTGCTCCCTGATGGATTGTCTGCCAAGACTATCTGAATGTTTCTTCATGCAATCTCTGACACCATCAGATATCTGCATATTCCAACCCGAACAGTTATCAGGAGTACCCTGAATTGTCTTTTCCCACTCTGCTGTTTTACTTGAGCGTAATGAGACAGAACTTTGCAGAGCGGGGAGGTCAGCAATGGCATCTTGAACAGATACTTTTCCGTGAGTTTTTTTCAGGCTCGCCGGCTGAACATCAATATCCTGCCTGATCCCAAGAATGATAACACGGTGTCTGTTCTGAGGAACGCCATACTCCTCTGATCTGATAATGAATCCCTTCGGGTCTGACGCAATATCGTGGAAGAGAGAAGGTTTCTCAGCTGAACCGTTTACAAATGAGTACAATTTGTATTTGGGAGGGTTTTCCCGCTTCTCAGATAAAGCAGAACAGGGATTCTTAAGATCTCTTAGAATCATACTGAAAATAGACTCTCCATTCATTTCCGCAGTGAGAATTCCCTTGACATTCTCCATGACGAATACTGCAGGAGAATGCTTTCCGATAATTCTCAGATACTCCTTGAAAAGGAAGTGTCTCTTATCCTTCTGCTTAATTTCAGGATTATTTTCCCACACCCGGCTCATTCGCGATCGTCCCGCAAGCGAGTATGCCTGGCAGGGAGGTCCACCGATCAGCACCCATTCCTTACCGGGAGGAAGAGAGTGTGTAATCCTCTCATCAACTTCTGTTTCAGGAACCTGTCCCAGTTCAGCACACCATGCAATTCTGTCAGCAGCAGACATCTGCTGAGGATTACGCTGAGCCAACGTTTCAAATGCTATGCAACCCTGAATATAGCTGTAATAATCTTCAGGAATCCTTGTTCTGGTAAATTGTCTGTAGAAGCTTCTCAATCTCAACGTTTTGTGTGCATCAGGGTTTTTTTCAATTGAAAGCGAGATTCTGAACTTTGTTTCTCCGGGTTCCAATAACTCAAAGCCTTCTCCTAACCCGCCTGGACCGGCAAACAGATCTATAACTGGTATTGTTGTATAGGAGCCTTTCTTGCTGACTGACATCTATTTGTCCCAATAGCCTTCATCAGTTGCCTGCTGTTCGACTTGTAATACAATAGCACATTGTTTTTCTGAAGGGATTCTGTCAGGAATGCGACATGCAACAGCGAGAATGCCCATTTCCTTGTCAGAAAGTATTTTCTTCTCAACAGCCCATGCTGACAGTTTCTGCCAGTATTCAGCGCCTTTATTGAAAACATATGTCTGGCAGTTAATTCCGTTATCTATCTTCTGTATTCTGGCTGCCTTTGTCCTGCGTTCTATGATCTGCTCCAGATCGATTGTTTCTTTCATCAGCTCTGGAGAGAAGTTATATGGCTCATTCTTGATTCTTTCCCAGCAATGACTTCTCTTGCACCATTCTGAGATATTCTTGATTCCATCAGGAGTATCCTTTATCCAGAGATTAACATTTTCAGCCAGGTCAAGCATTTGACTGCTAAGTGTATCTGAAACATCCTGCTTTATCCAGATATTCAATAAGTCCAACTGCCTGTCATTCTTAAGTAATTCATGCACCATCTTTGCTATTGTATAGGTAACGATATTTGCTTTATAGCCTCCATACCAAGCCTGCTTCATGATCTGTTTGTCGAGTTGTTTGAACATGATCGCTTTTGCTATAAGCTGTTTGAAATAAAGTTCATTGAAATCAGTCTCACTTTTAGTCCACTGAGTTGCCATCTTGCCGGCGAAGTCACCGAAATTCTTCTGAGCACCATGACTTACCGTATGAGGAAGCATATCGTAAGATTGAATAAATTTTGCCAGATCTGTCTTTGTAAACATCTGCTGTCTGGGAGACTGTTCAAGAAACGCTCTTTGTCTGGCGGGTGTCAGAGTAGCCTGCGCGTTTACGTACTGTCCCCTTGCCCTTTCATAGAACCAGTGAGTTTCACGTAGACCCCCGCTTTGCGAAGGAGCCCAGAGACGTCGAGCAATTTCCTCGATTCTGAGATGGAATGGGTGATTGGAGTAGAAATCAGCTGCGCTTACCTTGTTCTGAGTATTGGCGTATTCAGATATCTTCGGTACTACCTCTTCAACAACATCGGAACCAATGACCGTAAGCTTCACCTGAACATACACTCTGGAAAGATCATGCTTCAGCTTTCTTTTTGAAGTAAAAATAGAAGCAGTGGTTTGTCCACCATTAACTATCTGCAGATTTACAATTGATTTAATTCGTTTGCAGTCTTCATCGGTATCAACGTGTTCTGCGGTAGCACAGATTCCATTATTGTAAGCAAAGAACATATCCGGTTCATTCTGAATCGTATTCCTTATTCCCTTGTTCACATTTCCCCTGAATTGCAGAAAAGTGCGCACATTCTGTTCAAGAAGTCTCTCACCGTATGTGTCATACAGATCAGCAAGATGATTACCCGGAATGACAAACAGGTACGACTTTGACGTATCTGATCCTGTGAAAGCAGGAAGGCATGGAATCCCATGAGAGTCGTTTTCGGTAAAATCAATAATAATGTCTTCCCTGGCGTTTCTTGAAGATCTGATCCGGTGAATCCTGCTTAGGTCCCAGACATCATAGGTTACTTTGACTTCGCCTATCTGCTTTCCTGGAATCTGCTTCATTCTCTCGCTTGTTACTGCATTGGAAATCAGGATGTACTCGATTACTGATATTTTCATACCGCCAGAGCAGATTGCCTGTGCAAACTCATAACCAGGAGTACTTTCCTCAAGTGAGGAGCAAAACCCATGACTACTGCTCTCAGAAAGAAATTTCTCTGCCTGACCGATAGATTTTATCACTTCAGTTGTGCTAAGAGTCTGGATCTGATCCGGATATCTGAAGTCAGTTACGATCATAGAGAGTAATTCGTTGTCAGGATTGTGATTCCAGGCATCAAGTCGGATTCCTCTGGATGTCTTGATGTAGTTGATAAGAGTGTAGTCTTCTATTCTTGCCTGCTCAATAAGTTCTTCACACATTATTTCTGTAAAGGTTGATACATGGAAATCCTCGTCGGCTCCTGATCTTGCAAATACATCCTGCATGAATTCATCATGGAATTCTCTCAGATCCATCAGATTCCTTCCATCCATTCAGGCATCTCCCTGAATGGTTCGCAATGTGATAAAGCGATAGCATAAGACACTTTATGGACGCCATCATGAAGCTGGTTTTTGCATATCCTTGGAAAACCTTCTGTAACCTTATAAGTCATGCTTCTGGCAATGATGTAATTGAAATTTCTGTATTCATCAAGATCTATGTATCCAGTTTGAAAAAGCTTATCATTGAAAGCTTCAATCGATTCGGGTGAAGCAGTGCAGATCAGGTTACGAACTTGTACTATCACCTCAGGAAGGTTTATGCTCAATTCTTCTTCTACTGCAGCCCTACCCATTGTAAACACATGAAGGAAAAGATGTGGCAACTGACAGCAGAGCTGATCCTCTGATGATACTTTCACATTGGGAGTTGATACACCTGACTGGCACTTGACTTCAATTGCAGAATCATTCACCTCAAAATCCTGAGAATACCCTTCAGGACCACGCCAGAAAAGCACAGACTGCTGAATTCCAAATGCAGGAACAAGGTAATCCCTGATGAAAACGAGTTCACCAAGCAGTCCCTTTATTCTTTCTTCGGAAAGAAGTCGTGACTTTGAGTTTCTAAGAAAGTCCTGCCATCTGTTTAATCTCTTAACAATTACTGAGACGGAAGAAGTAAGAAGATGAAGGTCACGCGTTGCAACCACAATATCTCCGCATAAAGCATGGAATATCTTCCACTCGCTCTTTTCCTTGAGAACCAGAATAAGTCTCTGGCCTTTTCCAGGTGGATAAATCTCCACTCCAGTCAGATCAGGAAACTTTGGAGGCAGTTGAGTGCCTTCGGGAAATTCGCAAACAAATAGATATCTGCCCTGATTGTCTTTTGCCCAGAAGAAACCCAGAGGGTGTGTGTGATCAACCCGTCTGGCTGAGACATCTCGAGAAGGCAGTTCAATACTTTCCCAGGGATTCGAGCTACTCATCGATCTCCTCCTCAACATCCAGTGTGTCTGCATACTCGCTGTTCCACCAGACAGTATTCACCATGTACTCCACAAGCTTTCTTGCTCTTCCCTTTTCTGATTGTCCAGGGAAGCTGATTCCGAAAGCAATAGCGCCCTCTTGGAATATTGGCTCCTGATCTGATTTGTGTTCTCTGCAGTCAACCAGGTGAACCATTAGAAGTGGATGAATTCGGCATTCTCGTACAATATCAGGCGGGACTTTGGAAAGTGTTCCATATTTTCTTTTAAGCTCATTCTTCTGCTCTGAAGTGAGCCCCGCCAGCTCATGAGCCCTGCTTCCAACACGACTCTTGTTAAAGATGACTGCCGAACCTCGTTCACGGGCAACTTTGCGCCACTGTGCCTTAATGCTGATTTTACCTGAACTGTGTGAAACAGGACTGTTCTTGTCTTTCCTTAACTTTTGTGGGCTCACGAGAAGAACATCCCATAGTGAAATTCCCTGTTCAGTTTTCATGAAGTGAATGTGCTCTGAAAGCGGTTTTGACTCAGTTATCAATGAAGCCGGATGGTTGTTGAATCCAGCAACAAACTCTTCAACAATATCACTCTGAACGCAGTCATACAGGTATCCCTGCGAGATTTGCTGGCTATTGGAACTGCTCTCCAGTTCAGAAATGAGATTATTGAAGACTTTGAAGTTATTTTCTATAACCTGTTCAGTAGCCCCTATTACATGTGTTTCAACAAGTCTACCAACCAAGTCGATTTTCTTGAGAATTTTCCTGCCAGTTCTCATTTTATTTCTCGCAGTAATAATCAGTGAATCCGGATGGGTTCTGACTGCCAGTCCGAAGTCTGCTGGTGTCATTTTCATATCACTCATTTTCTTGAATTCCCCCCGGAGTTCATCGGTAACCCCTGAGATATACCTATACCATGCACTTGATTCTGCAGGCATGTAGATTCGGCACAGATCATCATATCCATGACGGTACCCGAACCATCTTCCCATCTGTAATAGTGTGTCGTACATTTTTGTACTTCTGAGGATATAGCTGACTGCTAGACCTTCAAGTGTTAGGCCTCGTGAAAGGCTGAAACCGCCGACAGCGATAACATTCCTGCCCTGTGGATAATTTTCCAGACTGTAATCCATGGGTTGTGATGTTCTTGAAGAATTAACTTCAATTACGCTGACTGGAGATACTGCATCTTTGAGAATGCTCTGAATCTCTGACCATTCAAACTCTGTTCTGGGAAATTCCTTTTCCCATGTTCCCAGAATGTCAGACATGAATGAGCTTTTCAGAGCTCTGGTGCCGGGCAAAGCAAAGCTACTCACTATTGCATTTCGTAATTCAGTCAGATATTCGTTGAGAAGAATTGCAGTTTTGGTCTGGACTGCAGTGAATCTGCTTATGTTGACAAGCATTGAGTTATGGGCAGCAATATGGCCTCGCCTCAGACGCACTGCTCTTGCAAGTATGAAAACCCTTACCGCTTCCATCAGGCTTTGAGGTAACTCGGGTGGATCAAGATCAATCCTGTGTATGATAGGGATAAGATCGCCGTAGTCAGATACTTCTCTGACTACGTCAAGATCACTTTCCTCTCCAAATATTCTGTTGGGTCCGACATAGTTCGTTGGAGGCTCAAGACTTACAATGAAATCTCTGGGGAACAACTCGTCTCCTAGCATGTCGTCTCTGCTTTCCGGATCAATAAAAATGTTTGCAAAGGGAGTAGCGGTATATCCTATGTAAGCGCTCTGGCTGAACAGGCTCAGGAGTTTTCTGATATTTCTATTTATCGTTGTTACTTCACTGCCTGACTTTTTAGTGTTTATTGATGCCTGATCAGCTTCATCATCTATGAGCAGAAGCGGAAGTGATTCGAGATTCAGAGCGTTGCCCTTGATCCATGTAACAAGATTTTTCAGTATTGAACTTTCTTTTTTGATTACAAGAACAACAGGTTCATTAAAACTTGACAATTCAGCACCAAGCTGAGCCGCGATCTGCTTTTTAAAGTCTTCAACACGTGTTGTCAGGGTAACAGGTATGTGCTCGGCCGAGTAAATGCCAGCACCGGTGAATGATTCATACAGCGAATTGCTGCTGAATCTCTTAATGCTGTCAACTCCGGTAAATCCATCTTCTATCCTGACCTGTGTCTGGTTTCTGAGCGAATTCAATACTCCTGCCATGACTATGATAGCCTTGTATCCCGCATCTGCTGCTTTGCAGATTACACCAATGTAATTGGCGGTCTTACCTGACTGGACGTGCCCGACTACCAAGCCCTTGCTTGCCCATCTACCAGGTTTTTCCGGATTCTCAATATGATCGAGAATTCGATCGGTGATCATGTCCATCGAAGTTAGAACATTGTTCGGGTATTTATTATTTCCAAGATAACGTTTGTATCTTTCCGAATAGTACCATTCTATGTCGCCACGCCTGCCATCAAGCCATGGTCGATGATCCTGTCTGGCAAACAGAACTCCGAGAGACATGGTAACATTGAAACGTTCTTCAAGCTTTTTTACCACAAGTTGAATAACTTCTTCAGAATCTATTTCCTGTATGGCTGCGATCTTCCTGACTTTGTCTTCAATAAGTATTCTACTCGGAATACCTGATCTATCCATCTGCAGCAGATTTGCTACAACATCCTCCAGGCCAGAGATTTCACTAATCATCTATCAGCTTTCTCCTTGCCAGCAATTCTCTTGCCATTTGGGGTTGTGAGGAAAAGGGTTCAGAGGAAACAATAAGTCTGATGCTGTCCTCGATGCTCATTCCAGACTCTCTGTGTGATTCCAGGAAGACTTCGAGAATTCTGTCAAGTTTTTCTTCAGAGAGAATAATCCGTTCCATTTTCTCCGGGGCAGATGCAAAGTCATCGAAATAAATGTCGCCAGGGAATCCACATTCAAGCGTATTAATGTATATTTCCAGCAGCTTTTTATCTTTACCAGAAAGTTTCTCCCTCAGTTGAGCCAGAAGGGGGTAATCCTCATTAATGCTGTATCTGATTTTTCCTTTAACAACCGATCTCTGCCATGTAGGAATCCTCGCCTCTTCAAGAAGAACCCTACCTCTTCTCTTATAGACGATCTTTCCCCGTTCTGCTATTTTGCCAATAACTTCCTTCAATTTCCTGCGGACTTCAACCGGAGGTACAGCCATCGATTTTTTGACATCTATCTTCCAGATGTGATCAAGACTATTCGGAATATCTACTCTGACTCTGATCAGTTTTGTCAGTTCAGCTTTCGGAATCAGCCTGAACCATGTTCCCTTGATAATCAGTCGTTTATTCCGGTAAACATAGAAGCCCTGATTAAGAAGATAGCTGCCTTCACCTCTGTACTTCTCATATTCAGTTTTTGATGTTTTTGAAAAGTGGGGGAGGATGTAGGGTTTCACTATGATGTGCTGTCCATCCAGATGAATTCGCTGTTCAGGAAGCTCCTGTGTTGCTGGAGCATCCGGGTTGAATGGATTGTGAGCCTCCAGTCTGTCTCCATTAATGCAGATAACAATCTTCTCATTTGGTTTTCTTGATTCCAGATACCGGTGAAAAGTTATCTCTATGTGAGATCGTATCTCCGCAATAAGTGAGTTCAGTTTACTCTCGAGTACTGTCTGGTCTCTTGATGCATCAATCCTGTCAAGCTTGCGCCACAGAACCAATGTTCCACGGGAATCTGTTAGTTGTTCTTCAATTATTTCCATAAGAAGACAGTCCTGCTTAAGGTCTTCTTCGTTCATGACGGGGAGTTTCCAGCCGAAATCCGTATCTCTGACTATTGAATCCAGGTCCCACTCCATGCCAGTGACAGTCCCTGAATGCCTGCACACAACTGTAAGTCTACGACACTGGGAGAATGAAGCTGTTTTCAAACCAAGTCCGAATCTGCCTAAATCATCTGTCGATCTGGCTTCAAGCGGACTTCTGCTGCCCAGTCTCATTGCTTTGATCAACTCTTCTGGGGTCATTCCTGTCCCATTATCAGCAATAGCAATCCAAGGGTAATCATTATCCCATGAGAAATTAATATGAATCCATGATGCTCCTGCTGTTATGCTGTTGTCAACAACATCAGCAATAGCAGTTTTCATGGAATACCCGATATCTCTTAAGGATTCAATGAGTGAAATTGGAGATGGGGTCATATCAAAGTATTCCAAAGCCAAAGCATTCTCCTTAATTAAACCACTCAGGGGTACCGGTTGAAAATCCATTAAGAGAAACGATCTATTTAATCTGATGAAATCAGTTTACGCTAACCGGCAAGCTTGGGCAAGTCAATATCCATTCTATGGAGGAATTGAACAGCATCAAAGCAATTGTTAATTATAGGTATCAGAGATTGAGATTATTCAGATGATCACATTAGAAAAGTTGTCGAAATCTGGACCAGATTTTCCAGATTCCAGTTTAAATCCAACTGAAAAGTTCTGGCAGAGCCAGAGGTCGACAAAACCCTCTTCGAAAAAGGGGAGGGGGCTTGCAGAGCATAACGCTCTTGGTTCCCGGATATTCCTGTTTGTAAGGAAAAGCGGGCTTGTTGCAGGGAAGGGAGCCCCATTCATCTACTGTGGCGCTGTAAATTACCTTTCTCACACCGGCTCTGAACCCATGAGCGTAAAGTTTGCCCTTGAAACACCATTGTCCGCCGAGGTCGCCGCGGCTTTCGGGATACAGTCATAAGAGCTGATATCTGCGTAACCTTGCTCGCTTTCCTGAGGCTGAACACTTGTTTCGTCCTTCTGGAAAAGGAGGGGTTATGACTGTTTCTTTCGTATTGGCGATTCTTCACACTGTGTTTGGTAGTATCTAAATGCTGGGGCTATAGTATCATCAGGTTTCAGTATTCTTTTAAAGAATCTCTCTAAGCTCTGTATGTACGAATGGAGGGGAGTATGGCAGTATCATTGAAGGAAATTACCCAGGAAAACTTCTATGCGGTGGCACGGCTGAAAGTGAGAAAAGATCAGCCGTTTGTTGCCTCGAATTCCTTCTCTATCGCGGAATCGAAGATTTTTCCATTCTGGATAACAAAGGCTGTTTACAATGATGAAGAATTGGTCGGATTTGTAATGTTTACCAAGAATTACGAAGCGGGAGAATTGTATCTGTGCAGATTCATGATTGATTCAGAACATCAGGGGAAAGGATACGGAAAAGAGGTTCTGGATTTGCTGAAGGACATCGCGGTGAATGATGAATGCATAAAAATAATGAAACTGAGTACAGATCCTGATAACAAAAATGGAATAAGAATCTATGAGAAGTTCGGATTCATTGATTCAAAAACCGTGGATGACGGTGAGGAAGTATTCATTCTCCCACTGGACAAGTGAAAAGCGAAGCGGTCACTCGGGATCTAAGTCCATCAGTGTCCGGTTTGCCCTTTAAACACCATTGTTCGCCGAGGTTGCGGCGTCTTTCGGTATCCAGTCGTAAGAGTTGATTTCTGATAACTTCTACTTGCTTCCCGTCAGTGCTGAACATTTGTATCTTCCTCTGGAAAAGGAGGGTTTATGACTTTTTCTCTTGTATTGGCGATTCTTCCTGCGGTTTGTTCCCTTGTGGCTGTTGGAGTATCCGAGTATCCAGGTGAACTTGTTCCCCTGTCTGATGGCAGGTTGCTCTTTGCCGATGAAGATGGCGATCTGTGGACGGTCAGGGCAGACAATGATTATGAAGTAACTCCCTGGGTGCCGCAGTGGGATTGGCAGTCTCTGGGATGGACCGATGTTGTTAGCCTGTCGTATCTGACTGGCTCTGCAGACGGGGAACTGGTCTGCTGCGGTTTTACGGTTCGTCCTCCCGTTGATTCGATTCCTTTCCCGGAAGCTATCGTGGTTTTCGATTCAGATGGAGGTAACGGCAGACCTGTGGCGCTCTCCTTTAATGTCGGCTGCGGTCCTCTGTTCGATTTCACGAAGGATTCGAAGAACTTGTACGGCGTTCCAATTCTTAACTGTGAGCCTGATGCGGCAAGCTTTCTTCAGATGTATGCAGGTAATCAGGAATATGAACCGGCTGACATGGTGAATCTGCTCACAGGATACAGATCGTACCATGACGGGTATCTTTCGGACGGCTATTTCCCCTCGCCCTACTCAGACATCGTTTGCTGTGGGTATCCGCCATGTGCTTTTTACGATATGAAGTCTTCAGAGACCCTGTTTGAGATCAGTGACGGATATTCTATTCTGATAGACACATGGGTACTGCCCGACGCAGGTTTGGTATCCACAGCATCCGGGCAGGTACTTCGGTATGTGGACGGAACCGAGTTTCTGAACCCGGGTAAGCCTGTGGATATCGTTCTGTGTCTTCCTGACGGGGAATACCTGTGCAGGGATGCAGATAAGGTATTTCTCTGCAGCATAGACTGGGACAGCTTTTCCGTTACAGATCCGGTGGCTCAGGATGATCTCACCGGGATGAGCTGGGAAGACATCAATGTTCAGGGAGATCAGATTTTCTTCCAGAGGTCCGACTCACTCTTCGCAACTCCTCTTCGGAGATGATGAATCAACAGTGAATTGTAGCCGTATCTGAGAAGAGGAACTTCTGCTTGAGACTGTGTACTCAAGTCTAGGAAGAGCCTTCCAGTTGACATCTGCGGCAAAGATGCTCATCCTTGAAGAACACCCTGAGAGCTTATTCTGGAAGGCGCGGCGTATCATGAAAATCAGATACAAACTCTTCTTTACCATCATTGTTACCCTTGTGACTGCTTGCGGTTCTGCTGCAGGGCCGGAAAACTGGTCCGACCAGTTTGCGTATGACCTGCACGATGGTTTATGCCTGAATGATGTAGCGGCAACAGCCGGTGCACTGGAAAACAATATCGACAGGATTGCTTCCGATCTGCAGGTTGAGGAGCTCCCGGTAGTAACCGTTGGAATGTGGAGTGATTATGACAATTTCCTTCAGGCAATGGAGGATGACCTGGGAACAGTATACTACGGCGCAACCGGTTATGTGTTCGGTATGGATGAAATAAGGGTTTTCCAATCTGCAGATGCCCCAGAGTTCGCAGTGCATGAATTTTCACATCTGGTCTCATTGCATGTAAATACTACAATCCCCAACAATCCCAGATGGCTCTGGGAAGCCGTTGCATTGTATGAAGCACAGCAGTTTGTCAACCCGGCTACTCTTCCATACATGGTTCAGGGAGACTATCCGACCCTTCTGGAAATGAGTGACCCTTACTCTTCTTCGAACACAGTTTATCAGGTTGGCTATGTTCTCATGGAGTTTACAGTTGATTCCTGGGGGGCTAACTCGGTGATACAGCTGATTCTTTCAAATGGAGACATTGATGAAACCCTGGGTATCAGTGTATCGGAATACGAAGCCGAATGGTACACTTATCTGGAAGAGACATACCTTTAACGCCCACGCATCAGTAAAGATTGAGCATTCTCCTTGTGAAGTGTTTTCTCACCACATAAAGAAACCCGACTGAGCACACAATTATCAGAAGATTGCCCCAGAACCACTGACTGATTACGAGCCCCATGGCAAGACCGGCGGCCGGTGGGTGTTCCGTGTCTGTAACGCTCATCACGAACATGGAGATCATCACGGCAAAAGCCCCTGCGATTATCCTGTAAAGCCCCCAGTCTGACCCTGAGCCCGTTCCTGAAAGCCAGAGTATCAGGGAAATGGATGCACCTGTTAAAAGTCCTATCAGGTTTCCACCTTTTAGGGATCTGAGCCTTGCCGTGTAGGAATGGGGGGCAGCAAAAATCACGAAGGTGCTTGAGCCAAGGGAGGCGACAATGGCTTTGTTTTGTCCGGCAAAATCCATGGCGTAAAGAATGAGAAAGATAACAATCCCGGCCATTCCGCACTGAAAAAAGTAATGAAAGGGATGAGCTTTCAGCTTGAAATCCACGACAATTCTTTTCACAAATTACCTCTTCTTTGCCCTGGTGCTACCACTTTGCCTGTTTATCAATTATTATGAAAGGGATGAGTAAATTGCAATAGAAATTCTGCTTTCGGTCTGCTTCCTTCACTCCCCGAAATTTGGTGTTCAGGGGGCAAAGAAGACGGGATTGCAGATTTCTTTACCAGCCGGTTTCTGAACAGGAGAGAACCATGGAACTGAATGGCAGGGGGTATCCGCTTTTTGCTCTTTGTGGCTTGAACTGCTGTCTTTGCACGCGATTTCATACCGATGGACCCTCGAAATGTCCCGGATGCGGCGGAGTAGAATTTTCCGCAAAACATCCTTCTTGTGCTGTTATGACATGCAATAGAAAACACGACAGTGTTGAGTATTGCTATCAATGTACTGCCTATCCATGCAAAAAGTATTCAGATGAAAGCAAAGTCGATTCGTTTATTTCCTACCGGAATGTTAAGCAGAATCTTGAAAATGCCAAGGAGAATTTAGTAAAATATCAGAAGGAATTGGAAGACAAGCACAGAATTCTGTTACTGCTGTTGGATTTGTACAACGATGGAAGATCAAAAAGTTTGTACTGCAACGCCGTAAACCTGATACCACTCGAAGAAATGCGCAAGATAATGGAATGCATAGAGAAAAAAATAGAAGATGACAGTTCTGAAGCCAGGGCAAAAATAGCCAGTGTCATTATTAAAAAGAGGGCAGAAGAACTGGGCATTGATCTGAAATTGAGAAAATGAACAGGTGACACGATATGCCGACGATTGACAGGGAACAGATAGGCATAGCTTTTGATATGCTCGGTTGTCCTAACCGCTGCCGGCATTGCTGGCTCGGTTCAGGCAGCCACGGCGTGATGTCGGAGGAGGATGTACGGTGGGGCGTGTCAAAGTTTCGTGAGTTCATCCAAAACCGGCAAAGCAGCGTCAGGAGGCTTGCAGTAGCCACATGGTTCAGGGAGCCTGATTTCTCTCCGGACTTCAGGCGATTGTACGACCTGGAAGCGGAACTGGGAGACGGCAAACCCAACCGATTCGAATTGCTCAGCATCTGGAGGCTTGCCCGTGACAGAAGCTATGCTGCCTGGGCGAAAACAGTCGGACCAGACACCTGTCAGATATCTTTTGCCGGCATGAAACAGTCAACTGACTGGTTTTATCGTCGCAACGGAGCGTTCAGCGATGCCCTTACTGCTACTGAACGATTGCTGGAAGCCGGTATCAAACCACGGTGGCAGCTTTTTTTAACAACAAAACTTCTGCCTGAGGTAAACGACTTTCTCGAACTCATCCACATGCTTCGGCTCGTGGACCGGGTAAAAGAGCTTGGTGGAGACTTCCAGGTATTCATGAATCTGCCCGGCCCTGAGCACGAGGGGCGAAAGATCGAACAATTCAGACCAACGGCAGATCAGGCAGCAAGTATTCCGGAGTCAATCCTGAAAGCATCCAGGAACCATCTTAACAGGGAAACCCTCTGGCAGACAGAAGCAACGCTGTATGATGCAATTTTAAGCGGAAGTCATCCGCAGCAGGAAGTGATTCCAGAGGTTCTCTGGTTTTTCGTGTGCAATAACTGGGACGTGTTCTCGAATGCGGGTACTCTGGAACCCTGGTGGTGTCTTGGAAACCTGAAACGGGACTCAGTTGAGAGTATGCTCCGACGATTTGAGGAAGACGACATCCCGGGGCTCAGTATCATGCTGCACACCAGCACAGCAGAACTTGCTGAGATTTACGGCAATCCGGAAGGGCAGAATGTCTATTCTTATGCAGAAGACCTGACCTCTTTGTACCGGGCGCAGCACTGCGAAAAAGAATGGAACAACGGCAGCAGGTTGAAGAAGAATCCAATTCGAAGGAGTAACCAATGAAGGCAGCAAAGATCACAAAAACAACAGTTGATTCGATAAATGCGAAAATGATTGCTCCCTGCGGAATGAATTGCAGCTTGTGCTTCGCCCATATAAGAGACAAAAAAAAGTGCCCGGGATGCAACGAAGATGATGTAAGCAAGCCCCGGTCATGTGTTGCATGCGTAATAAAGAACTGCGGGGAATTGGAAAACAGCGATCAGAAATTCTGCTACATCTGCTCAAAGTTTCCCTGTAAAAGATTACGGAATCTCGATAAAAGGTACAGAACAAAGTATGGCATGTCTATGATTGAGAACCTCGGAAGCATTCAGGAAAATGGCATTGATGTTTTTGTCGACAGCGAAAAACTGCGCTGGAATTGCTCAGAATGCGGCGGCATCATTTCCGTTCATAGAAGCAACTGCATTTACTGTGATTCCGAAAGGAAGGGCAGGCAAACAGCACCAGAAACTCTATAGCCCACATGGCTCATTGCACCAGCGGAAGAGCTGCGAGTATGGCCTGTGCGTAATGGACAGTGTAAAACGTTGTTCTGAATACTCATGCCATGCCCTGAACTGATTTGTAAAGGTGAGCACACGGGAAGTTAACCAGACATCTGTGATGGTCAGTGAGTTCTGGAAGAACGAACTTTTCCAGAAATTTGTTTAACCCTTTTATTCTCTCCGTAGTGTACCTGTGCCTCTCGGAGGAGATGCAGGCAATGGGTGTTAAGGCTTTCACCAAGGCGTATTGAGTCAATGGCAAGCACCTTGTGAAGATCCTTACCAACGCGAAGCAAAAATTTGCCGGAATACTCCTTTCCGGCGGTCTCCGCAGGAAGAGGGTCTCCATCCTGTTCGTATATCTCTATCCACTCCTCTACCACCTGGCAGAGTTCACGGTAAACCTCAGCTTCATTGTCTCCATGGACACCTCCTTGCATTAGCCCGGGACATGTACCAATGTAGCACTGATCTTCCTCCGACCATTCTACAATCTTGAGATATCTGTCGCTCGTTTTCATTCCGTCACTGATTGCTTTTTCAACATCGCGTTCCTGGTATTGCTTCGCATCGTGCGAAAGGTTGCCGCATAGCGTTATCTTCGTTCCCTTTGGGCATGCGTGAAGTTTCGATGACTGCCTTTGCCGCCACGATTTACAAACCCGGCCTTCTTCAGGTCGCGAATCAATTCTCTGATCTTCTTTGGCATGCGAGTATAGTACTATGATGATACTACAGTGTCAAGAAGCACCCATGTCCGGCAATACAATCTCTGTGAAGGTAACCACCTGGTACGACTATACCGGATAAATCCAAACATTATCGCCCACATTAAGTTGATACACAGATTGTGCCACAGAGTCTTGTACATTATCATTTATCCGACAGGTTCAGGTAATCATAGAAATCAGCATTGTCAGAATTGAGTGAACCTGATGGCGGTTTGGGTTTTGAACAGCACTGGTTGCGGCGCAGGCATTCCAGAGCCCTGTGTCATAATGGAAAAAAATGATTCGCCCGGCTAAAGCATCAGATGCAGATTCAATAGCTAAAGTTATTGTAGATGCCTGGCAGGAAGCCTACTGCGGGATCATTGACCCTGATTACCCGGGAAATCTGAGACTTGAGAAATACGCAGCGATCTTCAAAGAGATTATTCAGAAGCAAACAGAATGGGTACATGTTTATGAAATTGAGAATACTCTGGTCGGTTTTGTCTCAGAGAAACCACATGAGGGGAAATACGATTCAGAGGTTAAGGGTTTATACATCTTACCAGATTACCAGGGCAAAGGAATTGGTACTTCTCTTCTGAGTTATGCAAAGGAATTCCTGAGATCTTCCGGTTTCACAAAATTAATAATCTGGACATTGCTGGGAGCAAGCAACAACCAATTTTATGAAGCAAACGGTGGAGTCGGACTGGAAAACAAGATATTGAAAATCGGATCAAAAGAGTATAAGGGTATTGGATATTGCTTTGATCTGGAAAATGGAAACAAGACATAGCGGCTCAGCCGTATTACATCCGTTCAAATGGACATTTCGATGCATCCGCGCGCCTTAATGTTATTGCTGAACTGATGAAACTGATGCATGTTGGTGACACACCCGGGAGAAAAACGCATGAACAGGGAAGAGGCGAAAACGATATCACTGGAACTGGTTGGAAGATCAAAAATTGCATTCTTGAGTACAATAGATGAAAATGGGTTTCCATGTGTAAAAGCAATGCTGAACCTGTATCATGAAGAACTGGAAACTGTTTGTTTCAGCACAAATACATCTTCCAAACGGGTAGCGCACATAAACAGAAACGAAAAAGCTTCCGTATACTTCTGCGACCAGGAAAAATTTCTGGGATTATTGCTGATCGGCAGAATCAGGGTTGTAAGAGACAGGGAGGCTCGGAAGAAACTCTGGTTTGAAGGAAGCGAAGCATTCTATCCTCTGGGAGTTGATGACCCTGATTACAGTGTTTTGACATTCTCTACAGAAAAATGCGATTTGTACTATGGGTCAGGGAAAATACAATTTAATATTGAATAGTGAAAATTGCTGCTGCATTGCAGTCGTTTCAACCAACTGACACAATTGCTCTGTGCCGTCACTTTCCTTGTTCGGCTGAAGTATTAGGGCTACTGCTGAGTGCAGTAAGAGATGAAAGGAAAAAAAATGGAACTGCCGCCTTCAGACTGGTTCAGTAATCCGGATTACTGGGAAGCCAATCGGTCATTCATCTGGAGCGAAAAGCGACTGGAAATGTCTGAGGCTGCAGCTGCGAATATTGCAAAGCTCCTTGAGATGAGTCCGGGTGATTCAATTCTTGATCTGGCATGCGGATTCGGTCGACATTCCCTGGCATTGGCAAAGCTGGGGTACTCTGTAACAGGAATTGATCTTAACTCAGGTTTTATACGGGAAGCATCTGAGAAGTCACTTGAAATGAAGCTTGATGCCCGGTTTATCTGTGCAGATATGCGCGATTACATTGAGCCTGATGCCTTTGGGAATATTATTATCATGTACAATTCCTTCGGCTATTTTCAGGATCCTCTGGATGACAGAAAAGTGATTCGGAATTGTTTTCAGTCGCTTAAACCGGGAGGCAGGCTGCTTCTTCAGGATGTTACTCGAGAGTATATCGTTGCCTTCAGATCCTCCGGACAATCCAGGTACTGGCATGAAGAAATCGACGGAACAATTAGGCTAGAAGAAGCAACCAGCAACGATGATTGTACCTGGAGCACCACAAGATGGATTCTGATCAGGGGATCCGAACGGAAAGAGTACTCTTACGGAATGAGGATATACAGCTCTTCAGAGTATTGCGATCTGCTCACCTCTGCGGGATTTGTAAATCCTGAAACCTATGGGGGCATAAGCGGTCAGCCCTTCCACAAGGAAAAAGACAATCTGGTTCTTCTGGCAAGGAAACCGGAGTAACGCAATTTGATCAATATGACATTAAAGGTCTTTGCATCAATCAGGAGAAATGCTGGAATAGTATTGGAAGCTGTCTGCCTGTGTTATGCACAAGAAGGAAAGGAAGTGTAGATGGCAAAAAAGCGGCGTTATGATTGGGCTGCAGGTCTTTCTGTGTTTCTTCTGCTTCTTTCGGTGAGTTCCGGTCTTCTTCACTGGCGGGTTTTAAATGAGCCGGGGGCTTCCGATGTTCCCGCTCTTATGCTGTTGCACAGGGTTCTTCTTTCTGTCGGGGTCTCCGGTTTTATTTTTTCTTTGGTTCGGTACTTTCGGAACAGCGAAAGGTCTTTTTTGAGTCTCCTGTCTGCGATTGGGATTGCTGTGGTTGTGTATCTGCCCTTTCTTGGGCTTACTCTTCTTATGCTGGTGTGATATGGAAAATCGCGGGCTCATATTCGATGTTAAGCGCTTCTCCATTCATGACGGGCCGGGAATACGAAGTACAGTATTCTTCAAGGGCTGCCCTCTTTCCTGCTCATGGTGCCACAATCCAGAGAGCATTTTATCTTTTCCCTCGGAGGTTTTTCACCCTTCCCGCTGTATCAGTTGCGGCAGATGCTCTGAGGGGTGCTATTCAGGCGCCCGTGAGACCGTGGGTCGGTGGGTTACTGCTTCTGAGCTGCTTGCCGAGATAGAAAAAGACAGACCCTTCTATGCAGAGTCCGGTGGAGGTGTTACCTTTTCGGGCGGGGAACCGCTGAAGCAGCCGGGGTTTCTTCGGGAAATGCTCGCTTTGTGTGCACAGAGAGAGCTAAGCACTGTGGTTGACACTTCGGGGTTTGCCTCCTGGGATTCTTTCAGGGGAGTGATTGATGTCTGTGATCTATTCCTTTTTGATGTGAAACATATCGATCCGGTGAAGCACCTTGAGTTTACCGGAGTTGATAACGGCCTTATTCTTTCAAATCTTTCTGCGCTTATTTCTTCGGGATGTTCTGTTATTGTAAGGGTGCCGGTGGTTAAAGGCTTTAATGATGATGTCTGCTCCATGGGTGAGATAGTATCTTTTCTGGCAGCACTTCCTGGAGCCGTTGTTGTGGAACCGGTGAAGTGCCATGGGTATGCATCTGAGAAGTACAGAGATCTGGGGCTTACTATGGGTGATTATGTGCCTTCGGAGGAATCAATGGCTGTTTTTCGTGGAATGCTTGCCATCAGGGGGCTGTTATGTGGAGAAGTTACAGAGGCGGCATCATTATGAGGGCTTGCGCCGGGGTCTGTCAAATTCTTATAAAGGGGAATCAGCGTGTGGTAACGGGAGTGCACTCCATCAGTGCAGCAACAACCAATAGGGGTTGTAATCTTGAATACAATCATCAGGGGTTTTGCTGATGGTTCAGAAGGAACTCCTGATGCGATTGCATATCAGCGCACCGGGGGAAAGATGGACATGAAGAGATTTGCTGTGATTACAGGTGACATCAACGCTTCGTCCCGCTTGGGAAAACTGGAAGTAAGACATCTGGAGAAGACCTTGAGGGAAAGTTTCAGGGACATGGCGGAGAACCTGCCTGACCTTGAAGCAGCTCATTTTACATGCTTCCGTGGGGATTCCTGGCAATTCGTCACAGGTGATGCAGCAAACGCTGCAAGGGCAGCTGTGTACTTCCGCGCATCACTTCTTGTTCGCAGCTATGGTGAATTCGGAAAGCGTCTCGACTCAGCGGTTGCCATCGGATTCGGATCGGTTGATTTCTTTCCCGACGATGAATCAACCGCCGGCGGAGGGGAAGCATACGAACTGTCGGGTAAATGCCTGGACAATATCCGAAAGCGAATACCGGGCATGAGTGCATCCGGTCTCGGCTTTCATGACCCCGGCATTTCCGCTGTGCTCGGATTGACTGATGCCCTGATAAGGCACTGGACATCTCCCCAGGCCAGAGCAGTCTGTTTTGCTATGCAGGGCTTTACGCAGGAACTGATTGCTGCGAAGTGGGTACCCGAGGCAATCTCGCAACAGGGCGTGCACAAGCACCTTAAAAATGCAGGCTGGCCCGCAGTCGAACCAGCGCTGGATTGGATAGCCACAACCATAAAGGGTTGTATATTGGAAAACAACCTTGAGAAGTGTGTTCCATGAGTATCGATATCTTTCTACTGGCTCTTCTTGCCGGTCACTTTACGGGTGACTTCGTTCTGCAGAGCAGTAGCCTGTTGGAAAATAAAAAGAAGAATAAATGGTTCGTGGTAGCCCATACGCTTATTGTAGCCGGCGTGACATGGGCGTTCCTTGGAGATGTGGCCGTCTGGCCTGTTATACTGCTTCTCACCTTCGTTCACTTCCTGATCGATGTTGTCAAATTGAAGCTTCAACCGGCACCGGGCGGGATTGATTTGAAATCCGGCGAAGCGGAAGAACCCGACAGTGCATTCGCAGTGTTTCTTGCCGATCAGTTCCTGCATCTCATCTCGCTTATAGTGATCTGGTTCGGTACCCGGCAATGGTTTCCTGAGACTCTAAACAGCAATTGCTGGGCAGAGCTGTGGGGAACGGCGTACTGCAAAGGCCTTGTCCTGATCTCCGGTTATGCCATGGGAGTCTGGGGTATCGGTGCTGCCCTGAAGTACCAGATGGCTTCACTTGCACGGGAAGTGCCAACCACAAGGAGGGCGGGTCTGTTGAAGGGCGGGAAGACTATTGGCCTGCTGGAGAGAACGCTTGTTCTTACATTCGTACTGGGAGGTCAACCAGAGGGAGTTGCCTTCGTTGTGGCTGCCAAATCAGTATTCAGAATAGGCGACCTGACTGCTCACGCGGACAGGATTCATGCGGAGTACATTATGATAGGCACCCTGCGTAGCTTCACATACGCTCTTCTGACAGCGTTTCTCATGCAATGGCTGCTCAATCATGTCGCGTAAGCAATGATCTTCCGTCATATCACACAAAGGCCGGCAATCGCATCGTCTCCCAGTCACTTGTTCTTCTTTGTTGGATGCCTTTTGATCATGAACAGTCAGGAACAGAAAAGTGACTGAAAGGGTTCGTTTGCTTCGGGAAGAGAGCCTTTCCACTGCTCCATTCATTTCAGCGGAGAGAGCTACACTCCTTACTGAATTCTGCCTTTCCAGTTCTTCCGATTTATCTGTTCCCGAACAGAGGGCAATGGCTTTCAGTTACATACTTGAGAACCGAACCATATACATCGGATCCGGTGAACTCATTGTGGGAGAAAAGGGGCATTCGCCCGGCGCTGTTCCTACCTACCCGGAGCTTTGCTGCCATACCCTTGAAGACCTGCGGATTCTTGATTCAAGGGAGAAAATACCCTACAGAGTTCCATCAGAGGTTTTTGATGTTTATTCTGAAGAGATAATACCCTTCTGGCAGGGCAGAACCATGCGTGAGGCCATACTGTCTTCAATGAGCAGCTCCTGGCTTGACGCCTATTCCGCCGGCGTGTTCACAGAGTTCATGGAGCAGCGCTCACCCGGGCATACGGTGCTGGACGACAAAATTTACCGGCATGGCCTGTCGTTCTTCATTTCACGGGCAGAGGGCAGGCTGCAGTCGGAAACCGATGTTTCCAGGCAGGCTGAGCTCCGGGCAATGATAATTTCCATGAAGGCCGTTATCAGGTTTGCTGAGAGGCATGGGGAGAAGGCTCTGGATCTTGCCGATTCCGAAGCGGATCCTGCGAGGGCTTCTGAACTGCGCGCCATTGCTGACCGGTGTTTCAATGTACCCCGTTCCGCTCCTGGAACATTTTGTGAAGCGCTTCAGTACTACTGGTTCGTGCACCTGGGGGTTACGCAGGAACTGAATCCCTGGGATTCATTTTGCCCCGGGAAGCTTGATCACCATCTTTATCCCTTCTATTCAAGGGAGATTGCTTCTGGCACCCTTACCCGGGAATCTGCTGTTGAGCTGCTTGAGTGCTTCTGGATAAAATTCAACAACCAGCCGGCCCCCCCAAAGGTGGGAGTAACCGCAGCAGAAAGCAGCACATACACCGACTTTGCCCAGATAAACCTGGGGGGGATTACGCCAGATGGTTTGAACGGAGTGAACGATGTTACATGGCTGCTGCTGGATGTAATTGAAGAGATGAGGCTGCTGCAGCCCAGTTCATCCATTCAGGTAAGCGTGCTGAACCCCGATTCTTTTGTGCTTCGGGCTGCGGAGATTATCAGAACAGGCTTTGGGCAGCCATCGGTTTTTAACACCGAGATGGTAATCAAAGAGCTTATGCGTCAGGGGAAAACCCTTGCGGATGCACGGATGGGTGGCACCAGCGGCTGTGTGGAAACCGGAGCCTTCGGCCGGGAGAACTACAGCCTTACGGGTTACTTCAACCTTACGAAGATACTCGAGCTGGCTCTTTACAGGGGACTCGACAGACGTACCGGGAAACAAACGGGGCCGGATACAGGAGCCTTCAGCTCTTACGATGATCTGTTTGAGGCTTTCAGAAAGCAGCTTGAGCATTTCACCCGGATAAAGATTGAGGGAAACAGGAAAATAGAGGAGCTCTACAGCCGGAATATGCCTGCTCCTTTTCTTTCCTGTCTTATAGATGACTGCATTGAGAGGGGTCTTGATTACCACAGCGGTGGTGCCAGGTATAACAGTGCCTACATTCAGGGAGTGGGTCTGGGTACCATTACCGATTCTCTAAGTTCATTGAAGACGCATGTGTTCGACAACGGGACTCTTTCCATGGATGAGATGCTTCGTGTTCTTTCAAATGATTTTGCAGGTTCGGAGAGAATCCGCCAGCTCTGCCTGAATGTTACTCCCCGATACGGGAATGATGATGACAGGGCGGATTCTCTGATGAATGATGTTTTTCTTGCGTTCTTCAATGCGGTGGACGGAAAGCCCAACACCAGGGGCGGAGAGTACAGAATAAATTTGCTGCCGACAACCTGTCATGTGTACTTTGGGTCGGTCACCGGGGCCACCCCCGATGGCAGACACGCGGGCAAACCGCTGTCTGAAGGCATAAGCCCTGTTCAGGGAGCAGACAGGAAAGGGCCAACTGCTGTTCTGTGCTCGTCAGCAAAAATGGACCATTCCCTCACCGGGGGAACACTGCTGAATCAGAGGTTTACCCCAGAAATTCTGTCGACTGCCCGGGGCATGTCGAAACTGGTTCACCTGATAAGGGCGTATTTCAGAATGGGCGGGCACCATATACAGTTCAATGTGGTTGATTCGGAAACCCTGCGAAGGGCTGTTGCTGACCCCATGCAGTACCGCGACCTGATTGTGAGGGTGGCTGGATACAGCGATTACTTCTGCGATCTGAGCCCGTCGCTGCAGTCGGAGATCATTTCCAGAACGGCCCATTCATCACTATGACGAAAAACAATGAACGAAGCCATATCTTTACAGTGGATGTTGAGAACTGGTACGACGGGATTCAGAGCCTGTCTTTTCATGACGGTCCCGCTGATTCCAGGTTAAAAGCCAACCTTGACAGAATGCTTGACCTTCTGGCCGAAAGAGATGTAAAGGCGACATTCTTCTGGCTTGGAAAGGTTGCCTCTGAGCATCCTGATCTGGTAAGAAAAGCCCAGAGCATGGGGCACGAAATCGGATGCCACGGCTGGGACCATACACCGGTGGGACTCATGGGAAACAAACAGCTTCGATCGGAAACCGGAAAAGCCATTGAAACGCTGTCCGGCATTACCGGAGAATCTGTTGTCTGCTACCGGGCACCGTTCTTTTCCATAGACAGGAAAAACATGTGGGCTCTGGATGTTCTGTGTGAACTTGGTATTTTGTACGACTCGAGTATTCTCCCGGCCAGAAGCTGGCGCTGCGGATACAAGGAATTCCCCCCGTGTATAACAGAGGTTGCCACTAAAAGCGGTATTGTTACCGAGGTGCCCGTTTCCACTATGAATGTTTTCGGCATAAGAATTCCAGTTGGAGGAGGAGCCTGGTTCAGGATGCTTCCACTGTGGCTTACTCTCTGGGGTTTTGCCTCATTAGCCAGTCAGGGAGATACCGGAGTTTTCTACATTCACCCCTGGGAGTTGGACACGGGGCAGCCTCTCAGGTTTTTTGAGACAAGAGCATGGCTGTGCCACTACTGGAACCTGCAGTCAGCACAGAAAAGAATGAATATGATTCTTGACAGTCACAGTTTCACCTCCATAGGTGCCTATTTCAGCAAAGGAGAACAGGATGACGGAGCCGCCTGTTAAGCTTAGAACAGTTCAGTTCAGATACGGAGCAGACAATCTTGGATATCTCATACGCAGAAAAAAGTTTGCCGTGGCGGTGGATGGCGGCGCTGTTGCCGATATTCTGTCTTACCTTGAAAAGAACGATCTGATTCTCTCGTATGTGACCAACACCCATTCGCATTCTGATCACACCTGCGGGAACGAAGAGCTTCTCCAGAGGACAGGCGCCGAATTCATTCCGGTTACCGAGCTCCCCGGACGGGGCAGTATCGATATTGAAGGCAGGGAGATCAGGGTAATCAGCACTCCGGGCCATACGGCAGATTCGGTGTGTTTTCACCATGGCAGTGATCTTTTGACCGGCGACACACTTTTCAATGGCAAAGTGGGCAGATGCTTCACCGGTGATGCTGAATCTTTCTTTGCCTCTATAGAGAAGATTCTTTCCCTGCCTGACGGCACCAGCATATATGCAGGTCATGACTACCTGCTGGAATACCTGGAAACAGCTGAGAAACTGGAACCGGAGAACCAGCTTATCTGCATATATCAGGAGGCGTACAAACCCGGTGAAGTGCTGTGCGCTACCCTGGGATGGGAGAAAAAGGTGAACCCCTTTATCCGGTACAATCAGCCCTGCATTATAAAACTGCTGAACCACCTGGGACTTCCGACGGGCACCGATTTCGAACGGTTCTCGTCCATGCTTACACTTATGTAGAGGAGAATTTACATGACGGCCTTTTTCCCAACCAGACAGCAGGCAATGGATCTGCTTCTTGAATACAATGCAAGTGATTCACTTATCAAACATGCGCTTTCGGTGGAAGCTGTGATGCGTCACCTTGCTGCCAGGCACGGGGAAGACGCAGACAAGTGGGGTATTATCGGACTGGTGCACGATCTCGACTACGAAAAGTATCCCGAGCTGCACTGCAGTAAAACCTTTGATATTCTCAAGGAAAAAAAGTGGCCTGATGACTGCATACGCGCGGTGATGTCCCATGCATGGGGGATGTGTACAGATGTGAAGCCAGAGCACATTATGGAGAAGTATCTTTACGCAGTGGATGAACTGACCGGTCTTGTAACTGCCTGCGTTCTTGTAAGACCCTCAAGAAGCCTTGCGGATCTCACTGTAAAATCTGTGAAAAAGAAGTGGAAAACAAAGCATTTTGCCGCAGGTGCGAACCGCGATGTGATTGAGAAGGGTGCAGAGATGCTGGGGATAGAAACAGGAGAGCTTATTCAGGATGTTATCGACGGCATGAAAACTGTTGCGGCAAGTATAGAACTTGACGGATCAGCCGTGGAAAACACCCTGCAGTAGCCTGTCTGAGCAGGGCGCGCTGTTACAGCTTCAGGTGAAGCTGCTGCACCGGACTACACCGCCTCGTAAACACCCTGAGCGTTTGAAGATGCAGGCATCGGGAAGTCAGGAAGTTTTTGTTTCAAGAACGCTCTTGAATTCGAGAAAACTCTGTTCAAGAGCCGGAAGCAGCGTTCTCATTCCGGCAAGATCTTTCACTTTGCATGCCTGTTCCATCTGGTGGGCGATTTCCATTACCCGCAGAGCGCTCATGTTTGCCGCAGAGCCCTTGAGACTGTGTGCAGCCATACCGGCTTTGGCCGTATCTTCAGCTCCGACATGAGCTCTAATCTCATCAAGAAGTTTTGGAGCTTGTTCCATGAAACCATCCTGAATGATTTGCGCCAAGTCAGAATCTCCCATCATTCTCTCCATGAAATCTTCGTAGTCGAATATGCCTTTTGCCAGGGGATCCTGTTCTGCATTGTCTGCTTTTTTTCCAGATGTCAGATTAACTTCTTCGGAAGAATCAAGCCACTTTTTCAGAACTCCCGCTATTGCATCGGGAGTTATCGGTTTAGACATGTAATCGTTCATGCCGGCATCCAGACACATGTCTCTGTCAGACTGCATGGCGTGAGCTGTCATGGCAATAACGGGAATATGGTGGTTTCTTACCCTCGAAGCGGGGTTTCTTATCTCTCTGGTCGCCTCAAGCCCATCCATGACAGGCATCTGTACATCCATGAACACCAGATCGTAGGGAATCTGCTCGAGCGCGGCGATAGCCTCTCTTCCATTTGCGACAGCATCTATTCTCAGATTTGTTTTCCTCATTATACCCATGGCCACCTGCTGGTTGGTTATGTTGTCTTCCGCAAGAAGTATTCTGAATTTGCCCAGCTGAAGCTCATTTATGGAATGCTTCGTTACAAGAATCTTTGTGTGATCCTCTGATCTCTTGTTTGCAAGTACTGCGGTTAAGGCGTCAAACAATTCCGATTGCCTCACAGGCTTTGTGAGATATGCGCTGAACCCTATTTCCTTCATGCGACCGGAGTCACCTCGCTGACCAAGCGATGTCATCATAAGAAGTCTGATATCGCTCAGTTTGCTGTCGGACTTTATGACCCGTCCCAGCGTTTCTCCATCCATCCCCGGCATCTGCATGTCAAGAACAGCAATCTGAAAATGCTGCTCGCGTTCGAGAGAATCATAGAGAAGCTTCAGGGCTGCGGGGCCGTCTTCCGCTTCCATGGAGATGAGTCCCCACGCTTTGAACTGCATCCTCAGAATTTCTCTGTTGGTTTCATTGTCGTCAACTATCAGAACACGGACACCCTTGAGAGTATCGTGATTCACAGGAACACGGTGAATAGCCTTGCCCTTTCTAAACCTGGCTGTGAACCAGAATTCGGAGCCTTCTCCGGGTTTGCTGTTCACTCCTATGTCTCCGCCCATAAGTCGTGACAACTGCCTTGAAATGGCAAGACCCAGCCCTGTTCCGCCGAACTGTCTTGTTGTGCTGGTATCTGCCTGGGTGAAGCTTTCAAAGAGCGCATCCTGCTTGTCTGTGTTGATACCTATTCCGTTATCTCTGACAGAGAATCTTATAACTACTTCATCTTCCGATTCTGAATCCATGGTGGCCAGAACTGAAACTTCACCACCCGAAGGAGTGAATTTAATGGCGTTTCCAGCAAGATTAACCAGAATCTGCCTCAGTCTTCCAGGATCACCTTCAAGATGAGACTGAACATCAGGAGCTGCCGCACAGACAAACTCAATCTTCTTCTCGTCTGCCTTTACAGCCATCATCTCGGCAAAGTCTTCCAGCGTCAGATGCAGGTTGAACTGAATGTTCTCCAGCTCGAGCTTGCCTGCTTCAATTTTCGAGAAATCGAGTATGTCGTTGATTATGTTGAGAAGAGCCTCTCCGCTGGATCTGACTGTATTGACGTACCTTCTCTGCTCCTGGGTGAGATCGGTATCCATCAGAAGAGTGTTCATTCCAAGAACACCGTTCAGTGGTGTTCTTATCTCATGGCTCATGTTGGCCAGGAACTCGCTCTTTGCCTTGCTTGCGGATTTCGCCTGAAGAGCCATGCTTTTTGCTATTTCTGTCTGCCCTGCAAGTGAGAGGTTGGCCGACTCCAGCTCAATCCGGGCCATCTGTGCTTCTTTGAGCGTTTTACGCAGCTCTGCTTCCATGGCCAGTCTTTGCGAGATATCTGTATGAGTTCCGATGAGCCCTATCATCTCTTTCATGGAGTTGTAAATGGGGTTTGCTCTCAGGAAAACAGAAAAGAGCCCTCCGGCCTTGCTCCTCATGGAAACTTCTCCACTCCATGGGTTTCCTGACATTATTGTATCGAGCATTTCCTGTGCGATGTCTGTATCTGCATACAGAGACTGTATTCCGTTTATCTGCATGTCTTCTCTTGAATATCCAAGAAGCTCGGTGAATGCTTTGTTATTGTAAATATGACTGCCGTAAACATCTGCTATTCCGATGGCATCACTTGAGCTGTCGACGGCTTCTTTGATTCTGAAAAGTTCAAGTTCCGTTTTCTTCTTGTCGGAGATGTCCATGAAGTTTTCCAGAAGAAGCTCTCTGCCTCTGATCGTTACTCTTTTCACTGTTTTAAGCACAGGCACTACTGAACCCGTACAATTGATGAACTCTTTCTCTGTTGATTCGATACAGAGACCAAGATCCGTAACGGGGCATTGACCCTGCTCGGCAGAACAAATGAAACGGTGACACTGTTTTCCTTCTATCTCAGAAGAGGGTCTGCCGAACATTCTTGCTGCTGTGGAGTTCACCTGCTCAATAACATGGGTTTCAGGATCGATGAGCAGAATACCTGACTGAATGTTCTCGAAAATTGACTCAGCAGCCTGGCTCTGAAGGTAGAAGTGGCAGTTTTCAGGTCTGTTCAGACCATTGAAAATAGCCCTGGCCATGCGTTCACAGGTTCCATATCCGCAGGAGGAGCAGTTCTTAATATCGTCTTCAGAATACTTGTGCATTCTGTGGTAGATGCTTTCAAGTTCTGTGGAATCAGGAGCCAGAAGCATGGCAGGCCCGCCGCTTTGATCTGTATATGAACGGTGATAGAGTTCTTTTCTCCAATGAGAGTTAACCCGTTCAAGTACGGCTTCCTTCGGAGAATCAAGGTTTTCCTTCAAAGCGAGCTGTTCATATTTTTTCTTCATCAACTCGGTTCGACGGTGAATTCTCGATTCAAGCTCATCGGGATGACCCGTTCCGTTATCAGGTGTACCTGTGCCGCCATTGCATCCGAGCTCGCAGTTCAGGCAGTCAATCAGAAGAGGAGCATTCCCTTTCTCTATCTGCTCGTTCAATCCGTCGAGGTAGTTATAGATGAGATGAGGTCCCTCAATTTTCCTTGAGAATTCAGCAGCCTGAGGGATTTCTCTCTGAACGGTTTTAAGAAGCCCGCCGGGAGAGGAAAAGCCAACAGCTCTTTCTGCAGAACTACCATGAAACCCAGTTTCAGGGAAGGATTTGAGGTCGATTCCGTGGCTTTGAAGGTGACTGACAATTGAGTTAACAGTAACATTAAATGTGTTCAAACCCAGAGCCTCGAACTCTCTTGCTTTTGCCAGGCAGGGAGAAACCACAAGAATCAGGTGTTCATTGTACTCGGGGTAGAATTCTTTAATCATCTTAATTGTGTGAGTCATGGGGCTGTCGGCTGGGGCAAGGTACGGGATGAGCTCCGGGCGATATGTTTCTATGTAGGTCACAATGGCCGGGCATGGCTGAGAAATCACGCACTTCGGCTTCTTCTCTCTGATGTATTCAAGATAACTTTTTACTGTAAGTTCTGCTCCGAAGCTCACGTCGAAGAAAACCTCGACTCCGAGGGATGCAAGCCAACCGTTTACCCTTAAAAAATCATCCTGAAAACAGGACGCTGCCGATGGTGCAACAATCGCCAGAACTTTTAATCCCCTGGAAAGAGCATCAAGTGCTTCGGGAAAGTCATCTACTGTAATTCTGGCGTCATGTGTGCAGGCTTTGATGCAGCTGCCGCATCCGATGCATAAATCGGGGTTTATGCTTACATGATCATTGCTGCCGTTGTTGCAGTATTTAACAGGGCATACAGATATGCATGTATGACAATTTACACACTTGTCTTCATTAACTGTGATTATCGCCTTTTGCCCTTGTGCCGGACCCATGCCAACCTCCAGTATTCGATATGGCCGATTTCATGAGGATACTTCATGCTCGTCCAACGGGCAAGTGAAACCCGAAGAGCAAGCCTGCAGTACCAACAGACAGGAATCACCAGCTGTTCCATTCCTCAGTGAGGTGTTCATGTTTGAAACAGGTGGTACCATCCTTCTGTTGTGAAGCCGCTGCACTGAGTTATAATTGCATCCATCAAACTGCATGAAATATTTCATGGCTGTATAGAAGAACCCGGCCTGTTCGAGAAAGGGGGCACCTCACTATCACAGGAACAATAATCAACACAGCAGCGGTTCTTGTGGGAGGAACACTTGGCTCACTGCTTGGTTCCGGGCTTCCCGAAAAGGTAAGGGAGACTGTTCTTACCGGAATGAGTTTTGTGGTGATCGCGCTTGGCATTAAAATGTCTCTGGAGACATCGAACATACTGATTGTTCTTGGCAGCATCAGCCTGGGCGGCATTATCGGAGAGCTGCTTCATCTGCAGCAGCACCTTGATTCTGCAGGAAGCTTCCTTGAAAAAAAAGCGTCAAAGTTCCCGTTTCTTGCCAGAGGAAAATTCAGCCAGGGATTTGTTACATCAAGCCTTTTGTTCTGCGTAGGACCCATGACCATTCTCGGATCGATTCAGGACGGTCTTACCGGAGACAGTTCACTTCTGACTGTAAAGAGCGTTCTTGACGGATTTGCTGCTCTGGCATTTGCAAGTGTTCTGGGCATGGGTGTTACACTGTCTGCTCTTGTTGTTCTTGTTGTGCAGGGCTCTTTAACTCTTGGCGCATCCTTCTTTAGCGGTATTCTTTCAGATCTGATGATTTCAGAGCTTACTGCTGCAGGCGGAGTGATCATGCTTGGAATTGCCGTGCACATGCTCGATTTAAAGAAGATCAGGCTGGCGAATTATCTTCCTGCTCTTGCTATTGCTCCCCTGATTGTATGGATTTCAGGTATAATCTAGAAAGGGTGGTTGCCCGGAAGCCTGACCGGTAGTATTTACCAACAGCAGTTCCACAGGGTTTCAGTAGCCCTGCGAAGCAATTGAGGATGGAATGAACAGAGTAGTTTTTTTTGTGCTTCTTGCAGTAGCCGGTGCCGTTCTGGGCTTCCTGTCTGGCATCATATCTGCGCCTGTTGTTTTTGAAACACCTGTATTCATCTCATCCATGGGAGCCGCCGCCGCCCCGGTTACTGTGCCGGATGTGCTTGGCTTATCTCGCTTTGAAGCTCAGGGTGTTATCGAAGGCAACAACCTTGTTCTTGCAGGTCAATGGACCGAGTATGGCGAATTTGAAACCATGGGACTGGTAGTCAATCAGGATCCGCCGCCGGGAACTCAGGTTCCCCAGGGTGCGCCGGTGAATATATTCTGGAATGTAGGGCCGCTTTTCAGGCCGTTCTATCCCGATTCCATAGTTGGTTTATCCGCTGGCAGAGCAGAGGAAAAAATTGCAGACTGGCAGCTTTATACTGCCGGCAGAACAAGAATTCCGCATCCTTTCATACCTGAAGGCCAGGTAATAGCAGTTGCTCCCTGGTTTGCAGACAGCATCTCAGTCAGAAGACCAATTCGACTTCTTGTGTCCTCGGGCTGGACAGGTGTTCCAGTTCTTACCGGGCTCGCTGTTGCAGAAGCCGAGAGCATTCTCGCAGGCAGACGTCTTGTCATGTTCATTGCTGAAGAGAGGCATGTTGCCGACATACTCAAAGAGGGCACCATTCTCGAACAGTTCCCTCTTTCCGGCGAACAGTACCAGCAGGGTGATACCATATCTGTAGTTACAGGCGCTGTCGGTGCCGGAGACTGGGGCCAGTGGTAATGAAAAAAACCATTATTGCCCCCTCTGTTCTCGGCTGCGACCATGGAGATCTGGCCGCTGCCGCCGCCGATCTGGAAAACGAGGGAGCAGACTGGATCCACCTTGATGTGATGGACGGAGTATTCGTGCCGGTATTGACCTTTGGTTCAGGTGCTGCTCATTCCATTTGCCAGAGGGTATCCATTCCTGTAGACGCACACCTTATGGTGCAGAATCCGTCGGGGCTTATCGAGGATTTTGCAAAGGCCGGGTGCAGGTATATAACCGTGCATCCCGAATCTTCCGAGAAACACATCGACCGCATCCTGGGCAGAATCAGGGAGCTCGGCTGCCGTGCGGGTCTGGCTCTTAACCCTGCTACCCCACCGGATGTTATCCGCTGGGTTTCCCGCCGGGTAGACCTTGTTCTGGTAATGACGGTCAATCCCGGTTATGGAAACCAGAAGCATATTTCTGCAATGCACGGAAAGATACGCGCCGTGCGCAGTATTCTGAACGATGCCGGCCGTGAGGAGGTTCTTGTGGCTGTTGACGGCGGAGTCGATTCATCTAATGCCCGTGTTTTAGTGGAAGCAGGTGCTGATGTTCTTGTAAGCGGTTCATTCATAACCGCTTCGCCCTCTTCTGCAGAAGCCATTCGTGTTTTAAGGGGTGAGTAATGATAAAACTGTTTTTCTTCGCTTCTCTTCTGTTTCTCACTGCCTGCGGCAGCACCAGTTCAGGCAACTTGAATATTGATGAGATAAGGGAGAGACTTAATCAGAACAGCTGCAGGATAAACCGTGAGGAAGCAGTTTTCAGGATTGTCGATCTCGAATACATTCAAGATTCTCTTTTTACGGAGATTCCCGAGGGAAGCATTGATGATTCACTTCTTGTATGCCCGGTTACAGGTGAGTTTTATGTTTTTCTTCTGGAAGGCGAGCACAGAAAAGTACTGTGTGCATCCGGTCACGGCGAATCGCTCTTTTAATACATCATTTGACAGTAGCTTGCATTCAGTTATAATTGCTTGACTTTGCAGGGGATTCGTTTACCCTGTTTTGACTGTGTAATCGGGCCGATGTACGTTTTATGCGCGATAAGGAAGCAGGAGTAGTTGTTCGATAAACTTTCAGAGCGACTTGGAGAAACCTTCAAGACCCTTTCAGGAAGAGGGGTTCTTACCGAGGGAAATATCAGCGATGCGATGCGTGAGGTCAGAAGAGCTCTGCTCGAGGCTGATGTTAACTTCAAGATAGCAAAGAAATTCGTTAGTGATGTTACTGAAAAGGCAATGGGCGAGAGGGTTCTTAAAAGCCTCACTCCCGGGCAGCAGGTTATTAAAATCGTCAATGACCAGATTATTGATCTTCTCGGAACAACTCCTTCGAAGCTTGTGTTTACCGGAAAACCTCCCCATGTGATACTGCTGCTGGGGCTTCAGGGCTCCGGAAAGACTACCACAGCAGCCAGGCTCGCATATCTTCTGCAGAAAAAGCATAACCGCCGATGCATGGTTGTGGCAGCAGATCTTCAGCGCCCCGCCGCCATCGACCAGCTTGAGGTAATGGCTGGTAAAGCCGGTGCGGCATTCTTCTGCCGACGAGACATGAATGACCCGGCGCTGGTTGCAGAAGCGGCACTGCATCAGGCAGCGCTGCAATACTACGATGTGGTAATAGTGGATACAGCCGGCAGACTTCATATAGACACAGACCTGATGACCGAGCTTGAACGGGTGAAATCGGTTACCCATCCGGAAGAGAGTCTTATCGTTCTTGATGGTCTTTCCGGGCAGGATGCGGTGAATGTAGCCGTTGAATTCAACGAGAAAATCGGTTTTACCGGGGCGGTGCTCACCAAGATGGACGGAGATTCCAGGGGAGGGGCAGCTCTTTCCTTCCGTGCTGTCACCGGAAAACCAATCAAGTTCGTTGGTGTAGGCGAGAGCGTACAGGGGCTTGAAGAGTTCGATCCAGCCAGAATGGCCGGCAGAATACTCGGTATGGGTGATATTCTGGGGCTGGCTGAAAAAGCTCAGGAGATGTTCGATGAAAAAGAAGCGGAGAAACTTCAGAAGAAGTTTCGAAGCAACTCGTTCAGCCTGGAAGATTTCAGAACCGAGCTTACAAAAATACGGAAGATGGGTTCTATCTCCGAGCTGCTTGCCATGCTCCCCAAGGGTATGCAGCCCGCCGGAGTTAACCTGGACACATCTCAGTTCACTAGAATGGAAGCTCTGATAAATTCCATGACCGTGAAGGAAAGGCTTCACCCTGAGATTATCAACGGAAGCCGAAGAAAGAGAATTGCAGGCGGCAGCGGAACTACTGTTCGGGATGTAAACCGTCTGCTTGATGAGTACAGAACAATGAAGAAGATGATGAAGAGAATGCGCAACAGCCGTGGACTATCGGCAATGTTTCGCTGAGTGAAAAAAGAGCGATTTCTGAGGGTCTGACAATGGCGGCCTGCAGGGAATCGAAGGGTAAACAGGAGGTAACGATTGGTAAAGATCAGGCTGAGAAGAATGGGAAGTGCTAAAACTCCATTCTACAGAATAGTAGCTGCAGATGCCCGCAAGGCCGTCAGCGGAAGTTTTATTGAGATACTCGGATATTACGATCCATTGCGAAAGCCCCTTGAGCTGAAAGTTGACGAGGTCAAGGTGTTCAAGTGGCTGGGACACGGAGCACAGCTTTCCGATACTATGAAAAGCCTGCTCAGCAAAAGCGGTACAATGGCAAAATGGAATCGAATTCTGCAGGGCGAAGAAGGCGTTGAACCCGAAACGGTGTTTATAAAGGGTGAGACAAGAAATACCTAGTACACGAGAAGCTGTCGTGTGCTATCTACTACAACCGGAGGATAAAATGAAAGAACTCGTTGAACACATGGCCCGCACCCTGGTGGAGAATCCCGACGGAGTTTCTGTTGAGGAGACAACCCAGGAAGACATGACGGTTTACGAGCTCAGGGTCGAGGAAGCAGATCTCGGCCGCGTTATAGGCAAGGAAGGCAGGATTGCCAAAGCCATGAGGATGATAGTTCGCTCTGCTGCGGCCAGAAAAGGTCTTAAAGCAACAATTGAGATAGTGGACTAGTGGATTGATGGAGAGAAAAGTACCATACGGCTTCATCGAGAGGACTCATGGTCTTCGTGGAAGAATGATCCTCAAGCTCTTTGTTTTCGGCCCTGCTGAGGCACTGGAGGAAGGAACTGTTCTGTACGCGGGAGAGCGAATTCTTACGGTGACCAGATCCAGGAAAAGGGATAACGAAAGGGTAACAGTCGATTGTGCCGAAGTCTGGACCAAGGTGATTGCAGAGGAATATGTCGGAGAATCCATAGAGGTGGACGAGAATCGGGTGCTGAAACCGGGCATGCCTCTTCCAGTTTACGGATTTGCCGGTTTTGCTGTTCTCTCCAGGGGAGTGAAACATCCTGTTGAGAAGGTTGAATACAACTCTACAAATCCTCAACTGATAGTAAGCGGAGCGCGAGGACAGTTTTCTGTTCCGTTGACCCTTGCTCTTACAGGAAGAGTTGATTCGGCGGAAAGAATTATTGAAATTGATCTGCCGGAGGGGCTGGAGGAGATATAGCTCCCGCTCTCAAGGTAGCCGTTGCTACTGTTTTTCCCGAGCTTTTCTCTTCATTTCTGGAAACAGGAGTGATTGGAAGAGGGATAGACAGAGGGATCTCATCGGTTCAGGTGCACGATATCAGGAGGCATCCGGTCGATCAAAGGGGTTCAGTGGACGACTACCAGTTCGGTGGAGGCGCAGGGATGGTTTTGAGACCCGAACCGCTTTTCGAAACCCTTGAGGAAATTTCCTGGAGAGCGGGAGCCAGGGTGGCCCTGATGACACCACAGGGCAGACGGTTGGATACGGAATACTCGAAGGAACTTGCCGGCTGCGGGAAGTTAATTGTTTTCTGCGGCAGATACGGCGGTGTAGACGAGAGGTTTCGCCAGGTAGCTGTAACCGATGAAATTTGTGTTGGTGACGCGGTGGTGTCCGGCGGAGAGATTCCGGCCATGTACCTTCTGGAAGCCGTTTTCAGATGGCTCCCCGGGGTGCTGGGAAGAATGGAATCAGCGCGTAGCGACAGTTTCGCAACTGGTTTGCTCGACTATCCGAGATACACCCGTCCGGCAGAATACCGGGGGATAAAAGTTCCCGATGAGATTCTTTCCGGTAACCATGCCTTGATAACTGAATGGCGTTTCAGGGCTGCACTTGAGAAAACCAGAAGAGTAAGACCCGAAATGCTTGAGAATTGTAATGAAGAAGAAGCAGGAAAACGGTTCGCCCTTTTGATGAAGGAAGCGGATCGTGCAAAGGAGCAGGACAATGGATGAACTGCTGAGAAGTGTCAGTCAGGATCAGATCAAAACAGATCTTCCCGACTTCAGAGCGGGTGACACCGTTCGTGTTCACTATCAGGTGATTGAGGGCGACAAGGTAAGGGTACAGATATTCGAGGGCACTGTCATTGCCCGCAGAGGCGGCGGAATCGATGAGACCTTCATGGTCCGCAAGATTTCCGGCGGAGTGGGTGTAGAGAGGGTATTCCCTGTCAACTCACCGAGAATAGCAAAAATTGAAATTGCCAGACACGGCAAGGTTCGCAGAAGCAAGCTGTTCTACCTCAGGAAGAAAACCGGCCGTGCGGCAAGAATCAAGGAGCGCAGAGTCTTCTCCAGGTAAAGCGTCAGAACTTTACCTGTTTGATCAGCGCTACAGATCTGAGTACGGCGTTATCGCCGGTCTTGATGAAGCAGGAAGAGGACCTCTCGCAGGTCCTCTTGTTGCCTGTGCCGTGATACTCCCCGCGAGTTTTGATAATTCTGTTCTAACCGACAGCAAGAAACTCACAGACTGTTCGAGAAGGCGGTTGAAACCCCTTATCGAGGAATCAGCGGAAGCATTTTCAATGGGGATAGTCACATCCGGGGAAATTGACCGTAACAGAATGGCCTGGGCGGTAAGGAGTTCATTTAAAAGAGCAATAGAGCCCCTGCGCAGTGCGGCAGATGTGTTTCTTATAGATGGGAACAGCGTGGCAGATATTGATGCGCCTTCAAGATTTTTCGTGAAGGGCGACTCGAAGAGCCTCTCAATTGCCGCTGCAAGCGTCATCGCCAAGGTGACCAGAGACGATATCATGGTTGATGCCCATAAGCAGTACCCGGAGTACGGCTTCAACAGGAACAAAGGCTATGGATCTGCTGAACACATCGCAGTGCTCGAAAAAATTGGCCCCTGCCCACTTCACAGAATGTCATTCGACCCGCTCCGTACCCTGTACTCAACAGGTCAGATGAGTCTGTTTCCAATGAACCCCCCTGACCCGGGCCGTGCTGCTGAAATGCAGGCCGCAAGGCACTATGAGAATCTCGGCTACACTGTACTGGCCCGGAACTGGCGGTGCAGCGCCGGGGAGATAGACCTCATTCTGGAGAAAAATTCGTCAGTGATTTTTGTAGAGGTTAAATCCACTCTCGTCGGCAGGGAAAAGCAGGCACTTGAAAAGATAGATTGCAAAAAACTTCAGAGAATAAAGAACGCAGCCATTGAGTGGATAAACCGGAATAGCTACCGTGGCGACTGTGCTCTGGAAGCTGCGCTTGTAACACCTGGCAGCACCGTAAGGATTCCCCTTAATTAGTTAGAACAGCAAAAGTACGGTGAAACAAACCTCACAGTCACTATTGTTTTGATAATGGGTTCACTCTATATTTCATGAAACATTTCACAGTGAAAGGGGTGATGATTTGAAACTGACAATATTTGCATTGATGATTCTTGCTGTAACGGCTCTTTCAGCCGAGCGAGTGGTTCTTTTCGAGGAATTCACATCTACTGGTTGAGGGTACTGCGGAAGCAGCTGGTCAGCTGTAAAGACGATGATCAACAGTTACCTTTCCGCCGGAGATATTGCTCCTCAGATACTATTCTTTAACGGACCCGCCGCAAATGCCTACAGTGCGGCAAGAATAAGTAACTACGGTATCAGCGCAACACCAACCTTCAAAATTGACGGGCTTCTTACGCAACTTGGATGGAGTCAGGCAGGATGCCAGAACTACATCAATTCAAGGCTCGCAGTTTCCTCGGTTATAAGTATTAACGCAGATTTTTACGGTAATGCAAGTGGCGGAACTGCCAATTATGCCATTACCGCAGAGTCTGACCCCGGCGTTACCGGCCTGAAGGTATGGTCTGCTATTCTTGAAGACCACGATATAGCAACAAGTGCATACGGTGTTTACAACGCACAGGAACTCATGTGGGAACCCAGGGCATTTCCTCTGGGAGCCACTGGAACTTCCATCAGCTTTACGGGCCCCTATCCCCAGACAGTGTACCTGACACAGCCCTACACGCTGAACCCCACTGAACACAACTTCGATAACCTGAATGCCGTCACCTATGTTCAGGCTTCTGCAGGAACCAAAGAGGTGCTTAACGCCAGCTTCATCGATCTTCCCACAACCGCCACAGGTGTTTATGAAGATGAAGCCGCCCAGATTTCTTCAAGCTCCGTTCTGGGTGCATGGCCCAATCCGTCTACGGGCGCCTTTGCAGTGTCCAGTTTTGTTCCTCAGGGAATAACTGGAACTGTTGAGATCTTCGATGTCACAGGCCGTTCGGTTGAGCAGTTCAATGCGGGTTCCATCCAGAACATGAACATCAGTGAAGCCGGCATCTACTTCATCAGACTCACCACCAGTTCGGGTGAAGTGGTAAGGCGGCAGATAGCCGTAATCAGGTAGATTTCAGTCATTTGTTTCCGTGCAGGGGCGTCTTCAGCCAGATGCCCCTGCTGCTTTCCAAGCTTCTGCCGTTATCTTGCTGCAGTCTGGAGTAGCCTATTGCCTTCAGAATTGACTCTGCACATATTTCATGAAACCAAACGCCCTTGAAAGGAGTCGGAGTATGAAATTGTCAGTATTTCTTCTTGCCGTTCTTGCTTTTTCTGCCTTTGCCGCAGAGAGAGTCGTTACATGGGAGTATGCAACGCAAACTGGTTGAGGCACCTGCTACAGCAGCTGGTCAGCTGTTAAAGGTATCATTAATCCGTTTGTTGCTTCAGGCGATGTAGCACCTTTTTACCACTTCTACAACGGTCCCGGAGCCAATCCGTTTTCTACAGCAAGAATTGGTATTTTCGGCCTTGGTTACACCCCGTGCGTTTCTATTGACGGCCTACCCGCGAGCTACACCCCGTCAACATTTGCCGCTGCCATCAACTCAAGGCTCGCTGTTCCTTCTTATGTGTCCATTGAAGTGAACTGCGTGGGTAATGAAAGCGGTGGAACCGCCTACATCAGTGTTACCGCCGAGCAGGATCTTGACACAGGTGTCAAGCTCTGGTCTGCGATTCTTGAAGATCACGAGATAGCAACCAGCGCCTGGGGCGGCTACAACGGTCAGGAAATGATGTGGATTCCTGTTGTTGCCCCAACTCCCACCGCAGGAACTGTTCTGAATTTCACCGGCCCGTATCCTCAGACCATCGATGTGCAGGGCACTTACACACTTACGCCTGCTTCGCATCCCTTCGCCAATCTCAATTTTGCTGTAATTGTTCAGGGTTACCAGAGCAATGTACAGAAAGAGGTTTTCAACGCCTATTTCAACACTCTGAGTTATGCATCAGGCGTTTCCGGCGATGAAGCTGCCATGGTCAGTGAAAACGCCCTTCTCGGGGCATGGCCCAATCCATCAAACGGCATGTTCTCGGTTTCCAGTGTTATCCCACAGGGAGCCACTGGAACTGTTGAAGTTTTCGATATCACAGGCCGATCTGTGGAAACCTTCAGCGCAGGTTCTGTGCAGAGCGTGAGCATTGAAGAGGCAGGCATCTACTTCATCAGACTTACCACAAGTTCCGGCGAAGTTCTAAACAGACAGGTTGCCGTTGTAAGGTAGCCTCCGATACATTGTTTTTGTGCAGGGGCGTCTTCAGCGAGATGCCCCTGTTTCATCGCTGGTCATAAATACATACCATTTTGATATGTATTGCTTTGCATCCCCCGTTGATTTATATTTTCTGTTGCCGACAACCCTTGAAAGGAGTTTGAATATGAAATTGACAGTTTTTGCACTTGTCATTCTCGCTTTCGCTGCGTTCGCAGCAGACAGAGTAGTACTCTGGGAGTACTTTACACAAACTGGTTGAGGTACCTGCTCAAGCGGCTGGTCAGCTGCTAAAACCGCTCTTGCCCCTTTCGTTGCTGCGGGCGATCTTGCTCCTGTTTACACTTTCTACAACGGCCCCGAAGCCAATGCCTACAACACCGCAAGGTTTACTTTCTACAACGCAACCAGCACTCCCACGGTGAAAATCGACGGTATGGCTGCCGGCTCCTCGCCGTCGGGGTTTGCCGCAGCAATCAACAACAGGCTCACGGTGCCTTCCTATGTGAGCATTGATGTTAACATGGTCGGAGATGCTTCTGGTGGAACTGCCTATATCAATGTTACCGCCGAGCAGGAACCTGCTGCATCCGATCCTATCAAGGTCTGGTCAGTAATTCTTGAAGATCATGAAATGGCAGGCCCCTCCTGGGGTCTCTACAACGGTATGGAAATGATGTGGATTCCTGTGGGTTTCCCGCTGGGTGCCCAGGGAAGTGTTTTGAACTTCACAGGACCATATCCCCAGACCATAAGCGTAACTGGGTCTTACACTCTTAATCCGGCAACTGATATTTTCGATAATCTGAATGTGGCTACCTATGTTCAGTACACCGCTGGAACAAAGGAAGTTCTCAACGCAAGCTTCATCGACCTTCCAGACACAAACACAGGCATCTATGAAGATGTCAGTGTTGAGAACTCCGTTCTTGGTGCCTGGCCTAACCCGACAACCGGCGTTTTCTCTGTTTCCAGCCTTGTTCCACAGGGAAACACTGGAACGGTTGAAATCTTCGACATTACCGGACGCTCTGTAAGCCATTTCGATGCAGGTTCTGTTCAGAACATCAGCATCGAAGAAGCAGGCGTTTACTTCATTAGACTCACCACAAGTTCCGGTGAAGTTCTCAGAAGACAGGTCGCCGTTATCAGGTAATTATTGGGGGGGATTCTTTTGAGTCTCCCCCCAGCCTTTCCATTGACTTTTCTGCCCTTTTCTCTTAATTTGCTCCCATTCATGTATCACAGAATCTTCAGAAGGGAATCAATATGAGCAAATGGCTGGTCACCGGTGGATCCGGCTTCCTTGGAATAAATCTTATCCGTTACCTGCTGGACAAAGGGCACCAGGTGGTTTCCATCGATATTGAGCCATTCGTCAGCTCTGACCTGGCCGACAGAATTGAGCACCGTGTTGTAGACATCAGAAACAGAAAAGCAGTGGATGAATGCATGTCGGGCGGCATTGATGTTATCATGCACGGAGCAGCAGCCCTTCCTCTTTACAAAAAATCCGATATTCTTTCCACCAACATTCAGGGCACGCGGAATGTGTTTGAATCAGCGCTGGCGAGCGGAGTGAAGCGGGGAATCTACATATCCTCAACTGCGGTCTACGGCATTCCTGAAAAGCATCCTCTTTATGAAGATGATCCCCTGGTGGGAGTGGGTGCCTATGGCCACACCAAGATAGAAGCAGAGAAGATAGCAAGGGAATTCAGGGAAAAGGGCATGGTAATAACCACCATCCGGCCCAAGTCTTTTGTGGGCCCCGAACGGCTGGGCGTGTTTGCAATTTTCTATCAGTGGGCTTCCGAAGGAAGAAGCTTTCCCATGATAGGAAGAGGCAGAAATCTGTATCAGCTGCTTCATGTCGAAGACCTCTGCGAATCAATTGTAACTGCTGCGGAACACCGCGATGAAAAGGCTGTAAATACCGAGTTCAACATAGGCGCAAAAATCTATTCCACCATGAGGGAAGACTACCAGGCAGTTCTTGACAAAGCAGGTTTCGGCAGGAAGATCAGAGAGTCTCCTGCAAGCCTTGTGATTTTCGCCCTTGAGGTGCTTGAGTTTTTCAAGCTGTCTCCGCTTTACCCCTGGGTTTACAAAACCGCAACAAAAGATTCCTTTGTTTCTATCGACAAAGCAGAGCAGATTCTCGGGTTCACACCGAAGTTTTCCAATAAGGATGCGCTTCTGAGGAACTATCAGTGGTATCTTGATAACCGTGACAAGTTCAGCCATGGTGGAGGCGTTTCCCACAGAGAGCCCTGGGGTCAGGGAATTCTTGGTCTCGCCAGGCACTTTTTTTAGGCATCTTTCCGGCAGCTCGAAAACGCGCTATTCTCTATGGACCATGGAGTTGCCTCATGACAACAATCGTAAGGAAAATAGTGTGCAAATTCTGCTTCCGGCTCTGTTTTTGATTCTGACTGCAATGATCACCGCCTGCGGCGGGGGAGAACTACCTGAACCGGCGGAAGAATCAGGTTCTCCTGACTCTTTACTAAACAGTGCGACAAGTGAACAGACAGTAACCACGCCTGAAGTTTTCTACCCCGATGGCACCCTTGATCCTTCCACTGTTACCGTTGGTGTTCCGGTATCGGCAGTTGCCCTTTATGAAGCTTATTTTGCCTGGAACGGCAGGTATGTTATTCTGCAGGGCTATCCCTATGTATTTTACGGTGAAAGCATAACAGTAACCGATGAACTGGAAATGGTTGCAGCTGCCGGCGGAAGAGAAATTCTGGCAACTGTTGCATTTCAACCGACCCTTAACCTTGTTCTCAGTGCCACCGAGCCTGTTACTGTCGCCGGTACAATCATGTACAACCGGTCTGGAGAAATTGAGCTGACAGAGGGTGAGATTCTTTACGATAAACCTGCAGCAGAAGCCGGTATCAGATTAAGCCCATATTTAAGAGACAGCACATCTGCTGTGGGCATCGGCGAATTTTACGAACAGTTCAACATCTGGATTGGCACAGAGGTTACCGTTGAAGGCTATTACAATTCCATAACCACATCTACTCTGTCCGACCGAGTTGTAGTAAGAGTCGACCTGTCTGATCCGGCAGAAACCTGCTCAAAGAAGGCAACCTGTGAAATGACCGGCGAGATTCCTGATTCCATCAGTGCAGTAATGGGGAACAGCCGGGCGGGCACTCAGATCAGAGGAACGGTTTCCGGTGAATCCTTCGGAATGGTAGGCCTCGAAAACTGTGAACTCGTTAACAGATAGCATAACTCTGCCGAAGAATTTTCACCGGTATTGTAACTCAGTAAAGGCACGCTCAGATGAAAGTTCTGTTTGAAGAAACACTGCCCTCCGTAGAGTCTCTCTACAGCCTGTTCATTACCACCGGCTGGAACGAAGAGTACTGCCTGTTGCCTGAAGAGCTCCACAGAGCCGCTTCAGCAAGCTACTGTACAATTTCCGCATGGCAGAACGGGCGTCTCGCAGGGTTCGGAAGGGTTGTTTCCGATGGTGTTTTGCACGGCATGATTTATGACCTGATAGTGCATCCTGACTTTCAAAACCGGGGCATCGGTTCAAAGATACTGACGCTGCTGCTTGAAAGGTGCAGCAAAGACCGTATCAAAGAGGTTCAACTCTTCTGCGCAGAGGGAAAAGAGGTTTTCTACAACCGCCGCGGTTTCCTGCGAAGACCCGAAACAGCTCCCGGCATGACGTTCAGCGGGAAAGCACAGTGACTGTTTCTGATACGCAATCTGTTCCAGTGTCTACTCGGAGAAAATAGGATCCCGGGGCATCGATCCGGAATGAGCAGCTGTGCTGTCCCGCATCAAGGCTCGAGAAAACACCTGACGCCACCACTCTACCTGATGTATCGTATATGTTGACACATACCCGGCTTGTTTCTGCAAGCTTGAAGTGAACCTGGATGATTTCGCCTGACGGATTGACAGCAGTTCTCACACCGGAAAGAACACCTGCTTCGCCTGGTGTTTCCATGCCGTTTGGAAGATCGTTTTCCCAAAGAGTTACGGTGTTCAGACCGTAGGCTGCATTAACAATGTCGGGCCACCCGTCCTGATTCAGATCACATGTTAAAACCGGTATAGCTCCAGCCTGGGCCGAGGAAATGCAGTGTAGTGTAAAGTGTTCCTGGCCGTCATTTGCCAGCCATGAAACATCTCCTTCATTGTAAGCGGCACACGCGATATCAACATCCCCGTCGTTGTCCAGATCAGATGCGCTGATAAAGGTAGGCCAGTCATAATCGCTGAGAATTGTGTATGGAGTAAAAACTTCGTTGCCACTATTTATGTACAGCCTTATCTCATCAGCAATTCTACCTGTTGCCAGAATATCTGAATCACCGTCCTGGTCGATGTCTGTACAAAGTACTATGTGCGCTCCTGTCAGGTCGGTGTCTACAGAGTGGTGGGTAAAGCTCATGCTTCCGTCATTCTCCCACCAGCAGATCTCGTTTGCCGTTCTTGCCGCCCCGGCTACATCCATATCGCCGTCAACGTCCAGATCAACAGGAAAGGCGGTCCATATCCCGTTTATTGACGATGTGACAGTATCCGGCAGGAAGTTCTCATTACCGTCATTTTCCCACCAGCATATGGTGCCTGTACCGAAAGAAGCCGCGAGAATATCAATATCTCCATCAGAATCCATATCGGACATGTAAACGGAATGAACTCCGCTGAATGAATCGGTAACTGTATGCGGAGTGAAATCTCCCGAGCCTGAGTTCTCCCACCACCTGATTGCTGCAGAGGAGTTGGAGGAAGCCAGTATATCGCAGTCGCCATCTGCGTCCATATCCCCGGCGGAGACGAATATCGCGCCTGTGAAACCATCATCAATTGAATGAAAGATAAAAGTGCCATTGCTGTTCTCTATCCAGGCAACTCCTGAATTCCAGGCGCTGGCCACCACATCCGAGTCTCCATCCCCGTCAATATCACAGGTATCAACGGAGTTTGCTCCGTTGAAGCTTTCTGCAATGGTATTCTCTACCCATGATCCCATGACTTCCGGGCACAACACGAGCAAGAGAATTGCATACAAAACGGTTTTCATTCCTGCACCTCCTGATATATTGTTTTTACATTGCAACTCCTAAGTATTGTTAGCATAATGCAAACTATATAATTTTGTCAAGTGGAAAGCTGCTTGACAATTGACGGGTTTCAGTTCTTCCTGTCCAAAATTGAGGCGAGTGCCCCCTTGTCGGATTTGCCGTAGCCCCACACACTCCAGAGGCGCTGAATTTCCTGGCTAATTTCATCCAGGCTCGCACAGTTACTGCTTATCATCATGCTTATTCTGTAGAAAATAGCCTTTACCATGTATCCGCGGTAAATACATGGAGCTACAAAGTTTCTGCTCCATATTCCTTTGAAAAGAGTTCTCATGTCACGGGACATGAACGACAGAAGGTACTGTTTTTCATCAGAGATGAGCACCAGCATTTCTCCGTCCCAGCCTTCGGTAATGCTGGAAATGTACTCACAGCCTTTGAGTATCATTGGCTTTCTCCCGTGAATAAGCACATTCACACCTCTGGAAGCAGCTTCTTCAAGATCAGTTACAAGTTCAGCGATAGGATTTGAATCCGCATCGGCTACTATTGAAACAGATGATTCGCTTATCATTCGCCTTGCTCTTGCTATCACCTGGTGAACAGAAGTCAGTTTAAAAACACCCTCATCAGGATCCGGCGTGTACACATTCCGCAGTGCTGTTTCCATGTCGTCGGCAAGATTATGCATCCGACGGGTTATCTGATCTGTGAGCTCTCTTACGGAAACAGCACTGTAGGTTCGACTTTTGTTCCCGTCGTCGGAAATGACTGCGCCTTTCACCAGAAGGGAATTCAGAGCTTTGTAAGTGTTGGGAGCGGCTTTGCCAAGCACCTGCGATACCCTGTAACCGCTGCTTCCAGGTTCAGCAAGCACAGCCAGATAAACCTCGGCCTCCATTCCGGAAAGCCCCAGCTGCATGAGCATGGATTCAAGGGATTCATCCATCGTGACCTCCATTGTTAGTAAAAGGTAAATAGTATCTGAGTGGAAAGGGGTCAATGATGGTAATCATCTGTTTTCAATCAGGAAGAAATGAAAAGCAGGTGACGGGCGGCTGATAGCCGCCCGTCAGAAAGTGGATTAAAAACGCAGTAGCCTGATGGCCTGTGAGCCCGAGTCCCACTGGTAGTTAACAAAGAAAAGACCGGCAGGTCTCTGTTCGATGTTTACCTGATACGTGTACTCTCCCTGCTCAACGCTGCCACGGTACAATGTCTGCTGCCTTCTTCCGGCAACATCATAAACCGCAAGGTCAAAGTACCCGCCCGGGTGACTGACGGTAACTGAATTCCCGCTGATAGACATCAATGCAGGCACTGATTCTTCAAAGTCAGCAATTCCTGTGTAATTTGTTGAAATGTAAACTTCTACCGTATCGGCTGAAACAGGAATCGAGCTGACATAGACCTGGGTGTCCACCTGGGAGTACCTGCGGCTGTCGGGTACTGTGGAAACAGAGAATTCGCTGTTAAGAGTGTTACCGGGGTACGGGTCTCCCGCATCGCCCCCGTTTGAATTCTGTTCAAGATCCCAGTCTCCGTCGGCTTGTTCAAGAGCAACAAGGTAGTTTCCATGATTTGTGTACCCCGGATACCACTGGTGATCGTTTCCACTCTGGGTTTGATCAACATGCCAGATAAGCACGCCCTGTGAGGGAAGAGCCTCATCCCATCGTATTGCTCTTCTGTTCTCGAGCAGAAAGTACTGGCCTGAAGCAGAGCCGTTGGTCCACATTCTGTAAGCCACATTGGAAAGTTCGTATGCCGGAACCTGATAAGTGCCAGACTGGGTGATGTTTATGTATTCTGTAACGCCCAGTTCATGCCTGTTGTAGGGGCAGAATTCAGCAGGACTCCAGCCTCCGCCATTGTATACACCACCGGCCATTATTCCCCAGTTGCCGATTCCCTTTGAATCGTAGTCGTAGTCGTACAGATCGGGAAGACCAAGAACATGACCGAACTCATGGCAGAACACTCCCGCGGATTTGTCGCCGGGAGAATTGTTGTATTCGTTCTGAACACTGAAGCTGTAAACCTGTACACCGTCCACGGTGAGCGGTGAGGGAAGACTCCAGGCATGGGGCCAGATGGTTTCAGGGGTTCCGGTGAACTGACCGGCGTACATCAGGTTGACTCCGTCTACATATCCGTCTCCATCGTTGTCGTACTGGGAGAAGTCTACATAATCATCCACAAGTGCACATACATCTTCCACAAGCCCCTGGCTGTTTGTGGGATAGGAGCCCCACCCGTAGTTGTTGCCGACATAATAGTCGTAGCTCTGGGGAGCCCTGTTCCACAGTGTGGAACTCGGCCAGTCAACAGTGACGATGTCTATCTGACCGAAAGAAGTGTCTTCATAGTATTTCTTCAGGGAAAAAGTGTCGGTAGCAAAACCCATGGAGTCAAAATAGACTGCAGGTGTCTGTGCCTGGTTGTCGCCGAAGTCGACAAGGAGTATCAGTACATTCATCTGATCACTATTCAAAGCAGAAACCACAGGGTTATGCGACCCGTATATGCCATTCGGTGCGTCAACTCCTCTTTCGGCTGCATCGGCATAGGACATGAGCCAGTTAAGGTGTTCGACCGAAGGAATATCAAACATGCCCGGGGGGGCCGGAACTGCGACTGCGGAGAAAACAGCCGCAAAAAACAAAACAGCAATTATGCTTTTCACGGTTAACCTCTTTTCATGGTTGGCGGGTACTGTGGATTATAATACAATGCGGTCTGACATTTCAGCAGAAAACGGAGCGTGAAAATGACAGGATTATCGGAGAAGGTTCGAATGAACGCGTTGTCCGCCATGGATGAGATTGCCGAAGCCGCCCTGAAAGCGGGAAGGCAACCTGGCACCATAACCGTCATGGCAGTTACGAAAACACACCCGGCTGAATACATAACAGCCGCTCTTGAATGCGGAATAAAGCACATAGGCGAGAACAGGGTTTCTGAAGGCGGCAGAAAGATTAAACAGATTGGCAGGACGGCGGCGGTTTTTCACGCCATTGGTGTTCTTCATAAAAAGGAGATAAGGCAGGCTGTGAGAGATTTTCACTGGCTTGATGCAATAGATAGAATTGAGATAGTGGAAGAAATAGCCCGCAGGGGTGAAAAGCCTCAGATGCTTCTGGAGGTTAATACTTCGGGAGAAGATGCAAAAATGGGTTTCCCTCCGAATGTTGATCAACTGGAGGAAGTCGCAGGCAGAGCTCTTGAGCTGAGCCTTCCGCTCAGGGGTTTTCTTACTGTGGGTCCACTGGAAGGAAATTCGATTCTGCAGAGACAGGCTTTTTCCCGTCTCCGTGAAATCCGTGATTCCCTTGAAACAAGGCTTGGAGTGGTGTTTCCTGAGCTTTCCATGGGAATGAGTGACGACTTTGCACTTGCTGTGCTCGAGGGTTCCACAATGGTTCGTCTGGGGAGAAGGCTTTTCGGGTTCAGAAGTGTCTGACTTAATTCCCCGTGCCGGAGTTTGCATATACAGCAGAATATGTAATATTTGCAGCAACATTGAGGAATTCGGCTTAATCATGAAATGGGGGGCTCTGTGCGTGTAACTCCGCTGGATATAAGACGGCAGAAATTTCGGAAAGGGATGCGCGGTTACGAACCTGGAGAGGTTGATGCCTTTCTTGAAATGCTGGCCGACGCCTGGGAGGAAACCGCTGAAAAAACCGGGCATGCGGCAAACGAACTGGAAGTTCTCAGAGCCAGAGCAAGCGATTTCGATCGTATGGAAGGTGCCGTGCGTGAGGTGCTCGTGGCCCAGCAGAGAAGTGCCGATGTTGCCCGTGAAGAGGCCAACAGGGAAGCCGACCTTATCATAAGAGACGCCGAGCTGAAAGCTCAGAAAATGCTTGATGAAGCCAGAAAAAGGGTACAGATACTCACGGAAGCCATCCGCGAGCTTCAAGACCGGCGTATGGAAATACTGATGAAGATGAACTCCTTCATTGCGGTCCAGAAAGGGATGGTAGCCATGGAGGAAACCAGGATAAAGGCGGAAATCATTCCTGCCGAAGAGAGGCTGCCCGGGGAAGAAAACGGCGACATGCCGCTGCTGGAGCTCTCGGAACTGTAGAATAGGCGTTTTTCACCGGGCGCAGGGCTGTGTTTCCATTAATTTGTTCTATGGTTCGCATGAATGCTTGCCAGGCACGGGAACCTTCCCGGCATAACAGGTTACAACAGGCACAGCTTGATTCCGGCCGACCCCTGCACAGACAAGGCTGCTTCAGGCTTTGCGGTGAGATACAGATAGTGATTATTTGACAGTAACGCGCACCATAGCAACATGTTTGCTGATGACTGCAGAATAAATGTTTGTTTGGAACTCTTTCAGTTCAGGCCGGAGGTACAATGTTTTCAGCAGCAGTTGCCATCATTTCTCTGCTTTCGGCGATTGACGCCGTTGATGTTACGAATCAGCTTGTCTGGCCTGTTGAGGATGTAACGATAGAGCCCGTTGCCGAGGGTTTGTATGGCGTGAGAGTTCCCGGGTTCTCTTCTATGGGCGGCAGCTTCGTATTCCTTCCGGAAAAAACGGTGATGATTCCGGTAAGGCCTGACGAGGAGATTTCAGTAAGGGTCGTTCCATCGGGGGTAAGGTCTCTCGGAGCTGTTCCGGCAATTGCCGTTGCGGGTTTTGACCAGAACGGCATCGAAGTGTTCTCCGCAGCAGACAGGGCTCTTCTGCAGTCAGACTGGGGTGGACTCGTTCAACGGGGTACATTCCGTCGGGCAGGTTTTGTTTCAGTGAGGCTTTGCCCTGTAACAGTTCAAAACGGTGAGCTGCTGGCAGCAGGGTCACTTACCGTGGAGCTTAGCCGAAGCGGTTCTTCATCTCCTGAAACCGTACGGAGCCACGAGGGCGAAATATTCTCTTCTGTTTTCGGCACAAATGCGGTATGGCGGGAGCCCCTGCTGCGCACGGCTGACAGCCCGTTCTGGGGCAAACCCTGGGCAAGGATCAGAGTTGACACCGCCGGTGTTTACTCTGTAGGCGGAGAGCTGGTGCCGGAAGCGGTGGGCATGCCCTCCGCAAGCTTCTCCATGATTACCGGCCGTGGAAGATTGATGCAGGAATACAGCCCGTTTCTCGATGCATTCGTACCCCGGCAGGTTCCCGTTTATGTTGACGACGGAGGAGACGGCACCTTCGACCAGTCAGACCGCATCATTTTTTACGGCAGAGGTCTTTCGTGGTGGGGAGAGTTTCAGTCAGACCACTTCAACAGCAGGTACGACAGCCTGAACACCTACTGGCTCACCTGGGGCGGCGAAGGCGGCCCCTTCATGGATGTTCTCGACGGATCACTTACCGGGGCTCCTTCTGCGGGCACAAGCTACATAAACCGTTTGCATTTTGAAAAAAACAACACGCTGGCAAACAGTTTTGGAATGATGAACGATCTTTACGCCTGGCATAAAATCGCAGCCTCTGGTTCAGCAACCGCGAATTACGCTTTCAACACGCCGGGAACCGCCGGAAACGGATCTCTCCGATTCCGGTTCTTTGTAGCGCAGGGAGGCCCGCTTCAATTTTCAGCAACCGTTAATGGGGTTGCAATGGCTGATACCGTAAGCAATTCTAGCGGTGAGCTGTTATGGGAGTTTCCTGTAACCGGCCTGAAGAACAGCGGCAATTCTCTTGCCGTTCGTATCAGCAACACCTCGGGGTCACGGGATGTTTTCTGGGTTTACACCGACTGGTTCGAAGTATTCCCCGAAACAGGGTTCAGAAGCTGGTCAACCATGTGCCAGGTACCCCTCGACAGGAATTTTGCAGCCGGAGAACGCCGCGCAGTAAACTGGGCACAGAGCCTTGGTGACGATTCCTTTGTGTGTGTTGCGCTCAGTGATACTGCGGTGGCAAGAATTGACATTCCAGGCGGCCGCGATTTCGAGATAGCCATGCCGGACAGCTGGCGCGAGCCTGTTATGTGGGTTGTTCCGGGTGATACATTCAGAGAGCCTGTAAGTGTCTCTTCCGCGAGCCCGGGAAGAATAATCGAAACACTCTCATCGGGCGGCACTGTTTACATCTATCCCGATTTGTATGCCTCAGACATGCCTCTTTTCCGAAGGGGCAGACCTGATGCCGTTTTTGTAAGCCTTACAGAGATCTATGACGAGTTCAACGGAGGCGTAAGAGACCCCGGAGCTGTTAGAGCGTTTTTTACATACACCCTAAAGAACTGGAGCACTCCTCCCGAACAACTGGTGCTTGTGGGTAACGGCCATTACGATCCCCGGGGCTTTACCACGGCAAAACCCAGCCCCATGGATGTTATTCTCTATGGGATGATAAGCGGGCTTCCCGTCTGCAGCGATTTTTTATACACGGTGACCACCACCGGCGAGTTTCCCCAGGCTGCTGTCAGCCGCATTGCCGTAGACAGCCGAACAGAACTGCAGAGAGTCGCCCAGCGTTCAGCTGAATACAGCGATCCTTCTGAGGAAAGCGGAACCTGGCAGTCTGTTATTCTGGGTGCCGCCGACGATGAGAGGCAACCCAGCAACAGCGATAAGGATCAGGTGGAACATACGGAGGATGCGGAATATATTCTAGCAAATGTTGTGCCCGAAAGGTTCATACCTCTGCGCAACTACCTGATATTCTGGGACTGGAACAGCAACTGGAAAAAACCGGAAGCCAGAGAGGCATACCTCGAAAACTGGAGCGAAGGAGCGCTTGTCTCTTTCTACCTGGGTCACGGGGGTTTTGATCAGCTTGCCGATGAGGGGCTTTTGTTCATCGAAGATATGGATGCACTGGCGTGCGGGGCCAGGCTGCCATTCGCGTTTTTCGGTTCCTGCGAGGTGGGCGTGTTTCAGAACCCGTCACATGCGTGTATCGCACAGAAGATCACCGTCGCCTCGGGAGGAGGAGCCATAGTCGCCAGCGGCGCAAGCACTGTTGCCTATGCTGGTCCGAATGCAGCCTTTCTTGGGTCAATAATGTATCATCTTCTTAACGAACCGCAGTTTTCCATGGGCGAATGCCAGTGGCTCGGTATTATGGATCAGGGTTTCAGCATCAACAACAAACCATACATAATTTTTGGAGACGGCTCTCTGCATCTGGCTCTTCCTGACTCCGGAGTTACTGTGGTCGATCCTGTATTGCTCACCTCTGAGCTGTGCAGCATAGACGGGTCTCTGAACAGAGACGGCCTGGTGATGCTCACCGCCTGGGAGTCTGCAGTTGTGGATTCCTATTACACTCGAAACAGCAGTTACCTGATAGAGTACCTGTCAACCCCGGGCGTTTTCTACCGAGGCCTTGCCCCGGCGTCTCCGGCTTTTCAGGCAGACATGTTCGTTCCAGCCATAGCGCAGACAGGCGACATGGGCAGGGTAAGGTATTTTGCAACGGGTCCCGGTGGAGGGGATCTGGCCTGCTCGTACCCCCTGCCTGTGAATCCCGGGCAGGGTTCCTCCGGAGACACTGAGGGCCCCACAATGGAAATGTGGATATCCGGGTTCAGGGGCGCTGAAAACCCTTCGGTTTCCGGTGAGGTCGTGTTCGAGGCAATCCTTGAGGACAGTTCCGGAATAAATCTTCTTCCCTACCCGGGCGTTCAGCTGGCGCTGTACATAGACGACAGTCCTGTAGATGTTTCTGAATATTTTTCATACGATCCGGGTTCGGCCACATCGGGCAGAATTTATTACCCTCTTCCTGAACTTCAGCCGGGCGACCACATGTTAAGGCTCAGAGCTGCAGACAATGTAACCAACATCAGTTTGAAGGAGATCACCTTCCACCTGATGGACAGTTCCACCCCCGTTATCGATCAGTTTTTCGTGTATCCCACTCCAGCATCAACAGTGATGTCTTTCAACTGGATACAGAGTTCAGACGGCCCGGTATCCATTTCTCTGTACACCATAGCGGGGCGAAGAATTATCGAATTCGGGAACCTGCCGGGAAGATCCGGGTACAATCAGCATAACTGGAATCTGCTGGATGCAGACGGAGATAAGGTTGCTTCGGGAACTTGCATCTATGTAGTATCGGCGGGTGATTCGGAAATTAGCGGGGTTGCTGCAATAGTTAGATAGTTTTTCGGTTGACAATAAATGAATAATCCTGTCATGGAGGTTTAAATGCGCTCACTGCAATATTATGCTGTTACAATTCTGCTGCTGGCACAGGTGTCGCTTGCTGCCACTGCCAGCGTTATCTGGCTTGACATTACTCCCGGTGCAAGAGCAAACGGCATGGGTGAGGCCTTTACGGCCGTAGCCGATGACGCTACAGCTTCATACTGGAACCCTGCCGGTCTTGCCTTCGTGAGCCAGGAGAAAAGAGAGATAACCCTTCAGCATTCCCAGTGGCTTCAGCAGCTGGCAGACGACATGTACTTTGAATTCCTTGGTTATGCCCAGTATCTCCCGGGATGGGGGGGTGTGGGTGGAAACATCACCTTCATGTCGATGGGCGAGCAGCAGGAGATAGAATCAGGCTCCACCGAGCCCATTGGCACATTCTATTCATACGGAATCTGTGCAGATGCAGCCTTTGGAACAGAAGTTGCTCCAGGGCTTGCAGTTGGCCTCGGGCTCAAATTTATCTACGACCACCTGTACTACATGGATAACGGTAAGGGTTCATCCTTTGCTGTTGACATGGGAGTGCTGTACAAGGTTCCGGAACAGTCATTCGGCAATTTATCCGTAGGAGCCACATTAACAAATCTTGGACCCAACATGAGCTACGGCGGAAACAGTGAGAACAACCCACTGCCCAGAGAATTCAGAATTGGCATGGGATATGCCCCCTTTGATGGTGAACTTACCTCTCTGCTTATAGCTGCCGACTATTCCAAGCTTCTTGTGAATGCTGACTCCACTATTGCTGCAGAGGTCAAGGAAAACAAATGGGGTGTTGGAGCCGAATTCTGGTATTACAATCTTTTGGCGCTCAGGGCTGGTTATGAGCACGATACTGAAGGCCAGGGAACCATTTCCGGTGTGTCGTTCGGTGCAGGTCTTCAGTGGAACGATTTTGTGCTTGACATGGCCTTTGTGCCCGTGGATGAATCTCTCCAGGGTTCAGGCAAGTACAACCAGAAGTACAGTCTTACCCTGCGGTTCTGATGTCGAGGCTGTTTTTTGTCGCTGTGTATTTATGCGGAGCTGCACTGGCAGCTCCGCCTTTTCCCGGCACAGATATAACTGATGTTCCCGAAGGCGTTTCCGACGGCTTCCCCATTGTTCCCAACTTCGGAGATCCACGCAGTACCGATGCAGACACCACTATACTGGTGTGTGTGCTTAAGGTGGAATTCCTTCCTGACTACACAGACTCCACCAGCGGAAACGGAGAGTTCGAGAGCAGCGGCGCTGCTGTTGCCGACCTCATGTCTCAGGTCGAGAGCTACTATGCTGATGTGAGTAACGGCCAGGTTGAACTGGTTCTTACCCAGTATCCCCAGGGTGACGGCGCCTTTTCTCTGAATCATCAGATGGGCTTTTACGGTACAGATGAAAAGAACGGGCTCGGGCAGTGCGAACTGTTCAGAGATGCCGTACAGGCCGCCGATGGCCAGGTGGATTTTTCACTATACGGGGCTGTTGTCGTGCTGCACGCCGGGGCAGGGCAGGAAGCAGACATTCTGGGAAACAGCACTCTTGATATTTACTCCATGTTTCTGGAATCTTCTTATCTGGAATATTACCTGGGCGAGGGTTTCATT